>Ga0134096_1000630_pt1 | contig 36232 bp, 53 predicted proteins | sample 7_2taG_FD_94448 | JGI IMG/M metagenome (GOLD analysis project Ga0134096, IMG submission 94448) | Switchgrass degrading microbial communities from high solid loading bioreactors in New Hampshire, USA - 7_21_20_110_A3 metaG | ecosystem: Engineered > Bioreactor > Semi-continuous > Anaerobic >... | reverse complement strand
GTCTGATTTGTTTAGCTTGTAGACTTTTTGAGTGATTTCACCGCCCACATAAAGGTAGTTGTCATCAGAGGTTATAGACCGTATATTACCACCGTAGTCTATAGATTCTGCTACCTTGCTTAAGTCTGATTTGTTTAGCTTGTAGACTTTTTGAGTGGTGACACCACCCACATAAAGGTAGTTGTCATCAGAGGTTATAGACCATATAGCACCACCGTAGTTTATAGATTCTGCCACCTTGCTTAAGTCTGATTTGTTTAGCTTGTAGACTTTTCGAGTGGTGACACCACCCACATAAAGGTAGTTGTCATCGGAGGTTATAGACAGTATATTACCACCGTATGTTGATGATTCTGCTGAAAAAATAATTTCATTGAGTTCTTTTAAAGATGCCCCACCTTTAGGAGCATAAGTAAAAAAATCTACATCTTCTATTACCTCCACGAAACCCTTACTAAGTTCAGTTATAGCTACGCCATCGATATCAACAAGTGGTTTATCTGTTACACCTGCGTCTTTACTTATAGTAATAGCACCACTTGAAACATCTTCGTCTAATCTAAATTTTAGGATATTTGTATTAGACTGTTTTTGTAGCTGTATTTGCGTTCCTACAATGGTAGGGGTTTGGTATTCACTATCAGAGATAAAGTTTTCAGTGTTTTCTTTAAATGTCGCATAATCTGCCATATGTGCAGCAAGTTCTTGGGCAACTTCACCTACTTCTTGGTCTGTGTATTGTTTTGCTGAATTCAGTGCGGCATCTGCTTTTTCCTGCGCTCCTTCAGGAGTTTCTTTTGACGCCAGTGCATCATCGTGAGCTTTTAGGGCAGTGCCAATGATGTCCATGTTGTCATTCTGGTCTTGGACATTATAGTTTTCATTAGGTAAAGGCTTTTTAAGATTATAATATTCGGTATAATTCGGCATCAGTTAATCTCTCCTTCCCTAAGCGCCTGATGGGTATATGCGCTTAATTGATTATGAGTGTAGGCAGCAAGTTCTCCATATGTCCGATAGGTATACTCAAAGGTATAAGCCAGATGAGCTGGCTTGATTTCCTCGATCGCCGCCGAAAGATCGTCCAAGTTTGGCGGTATGCCGAGGGTACCGACAAACTTTACTATAAACTTTGATTCATCGTTCTTCTCGATAATTTCTACTTCTCCGTTTGAAAAGCTCTGGGCGACATTCTTAATCATCTCTACAGTTGTGGTGCCGGCGCTCCGGAGCTTGCTCATTATCCTGGTACGTCGATACTCATACGGCTTCGAAACATCAGTCTCCAGCCCTAACGCCTTCTCCCAGAGTTCCAACCCCCAGGTAGCTGTCTGGACATTGAGCTGCCGTAAAAAATCATCCCTTGCGGCCTTGATTTTTTCTGCCCAATATTCAAATGCTCCCTGGAGTTCCTTAACCTGTGGGCTGTTCCGGTAGTATTCGGGGAGTAAATCAAGGAGGCTCATCAGGAGATCACCACCGTTCCGAGCACAGGCACCTGGTCATCTCCAATTGTGATGTTTGTGGTCCCGCCATTGATAGTAAGCGATGTATAATCGATAACCCCAGGTATATCAAGTAGCATATATGCGACACGGTTATAGACCAATGTATATTTGCTGAACGCTATGCTGCGCAAGTATACTCTCAGTGCTTCCTCGAATGAATCTCGCACGTTTTCCAAGGTTGTTGTGCTGTCTATAATTACTGACACTGATACGTTTATTGGCAGACCTTCTGCACTGACTACCGTTACTGTGGCGCCTATGGGCCTGTTTTCTTCGATGTGTACCCTGCATTTTTCAACGATGCTTTGATCAACGGGCTCGTTGTTGTTGCCAACTATGAGCACTTTTACTGTGCCGGGACCGTTCCAAAGGGGAATAACTTTTGCAGCTCCTACCCCATCTACTTCAAGCGCCCACTGCCGATAGTGTGCTGCGTTGCCGGAAGTGGCCGGATTTTGCAGATAGTCGTATAGCCTTTTCACCAATGCAGCATCGGTTTCCGGGTCTGCTCCACCCGTTGCGGGTTCCAGGTTTGTTACCGACGTCAGTCCACTAAGGCTGATCAACTGGCCTGTGATTGTCTCAACTTCCACATTGTACTCAGATCCGATCTCTACGGCTGTTGCAGTGACTGAAGCCGCTCCGTTTTCTATTGTCACATCCTCGCTTGTTTCAAACTGAAGTCCTTCCGATGTGACAAATATCTTCCCTTTAGGAATTACAGTGCCGTCGGTACCGGTAAATGATAAGGCAACCTCGGCCTTGGTACCTGGCTTCCTTTTTATGCCGTACTCTGCAGCCCGCTTGTCTATGTACTCACCTGATGTCTCATCAACAAAAGCTATTGGTATCAGCGCATCCATGGATTGATATACTTTCCATATCTCATAGGCCACGCCGCTTACCATATCGTTTATAAAACTTCCCTCGCTTTTATCAAGGTCAGATGATATACGATTCAGGATATCGTTTTTGATTTGCTCGACCGTCAGGTTCTCATACATTCAGCGCCACCTCCCCGTATACGGTCTGGATTCTGCAGCTTATCCTCAGTATTTCGCCCTGAAATGCCACATTAATCTCTGATACATCTGTGATGTATGGGTTCACCAGCAGGCATTCTTTCACAAGCCGGGCCGCCTCAGACCTCTTGACATCGTCCGTATACGGCTGCCCGATAAGGGATTCGACATCATTTCCATAGTTCCAGCTGTATATTTCATGCCTGAACCTCGGAGTGTGAAGTGCTTTCCATGCCCAAACTAAAACAGCTTCCTTGCCAGTCACGATGACAGGGGAGCCATTTTTAAATACCGGGATATTCTTCTCAAAATCCCATTTGACTTCCCGGTATAGATCCGGGCTTGTCCTCGCTTGGAAGGCCTCAGTAGCCTGCGGTTGGATAATCGGGAAAAGCATTATACTCCCACCACCTTGCACAGGATGACATATCTCTGTTCATCATCTATTGGCAGAACTAAAACCTGATCGCCCGGTTGAAGCGGATCCAGTGTACTGTTTTTTAGCAAATCTTGCCTTTCTTGTATTGTCCCAGCCACGTCTATCTTTATTGGATCCGTGGAGATCACCGTACCAAATCGGAAAATAACAGGCATTTGGGCTTTGTTATCATTTCGAATACTCTTAATAAGCTGCACAAAAGGATTATCCTTCATCTAATCATCTCCTTGTACCTGGCTTATACAGGTACTGCCATTTCTCGCCCGACGTCTGATCGCCACTCTTGTTGGGCAATAGGCCCACTTCCTGTTCGTCCATAATGTTCCGGAAGTCGAGAACCAGTTTGTTGTAATACTGCCCCCGCTTCCATGTATGGGCATCAGCATCAATGTAGAAAAGACCATATAAGCCTGTGTATGGTTCCCGGACAACTACCGTATTGCCAGCGATATTCGCGATATTGCCGAGGTTGTTGACTGTGATTTTCTGTGATACACCGTTGTCTTCCAGGACTTTCTTCGCCCTGGCTATCGCATCTACGCCTTCAGTCACTCTCAGATAGCTTTGCATAAGACCGTACAGCTTTATGGCCTCGCTGTTGCTTTGTGTGGCGACCAGCTTGTCGTTTTTGTCATATATGGTCACTTGGTTTACCATCCCTGAAATACTTTCAGAAACTGAGGCAGACATAAGATTGCTCCCAGCCTCGATTACCACAGTTTCATCGGTTATGCCCTTCTCTATCACATTCAGTCTTCGGCCCTTGAAACGGATCATATATTTTTTGCCGGTCCGATCTGCTGCCAGAGTGTATGCAGTCTGGATTATCTGATATAGGCTTACCCCAATGAAATTGCGGGATATCTTTACATTTGTCGCCGGCAGGGAGCCGACCTCAATACCAAAATCAGCACAAACTCTCTTAGTGATGGCTTCGGGTGTCATATTTGTGAACTTATATGTACCTTCGTTACGTTTAAGGTATATTCCGAAATCGCAACACCCGATTGAAATAAGCGAATTTTCAGTGCCTTTTTGCCGGTCAAAAACCACACCCTCAAACAGGTCCATGTCATTGTGCTTTAACTGTACGGTGTTCCCCAGTTCGCATTTAATTACCGGGATGTTCTTATCTGTCGGCGAGGACAGAAACTGAAAATCCAGCGTTCTCGCACACTGCATGATATCTCCAGCCCAGGTGATGCTCTCGACCAACTGAGTAATATCCTGTGTACCATCGCTGTTTGTAAGCAGTAGCTTAATCATGCGCAACCCTCCTTACAACAGCAGGTTTTTGCCAGGCAGTTTGATGACTTGACCGACATAAATTAGGTGCGGATTCTTGATGTTGTTATATTTCGCCAATCCTGGGTACAATGAAGCGTTTCCATAATACTTCCGACATATGGCGCTCAAGGTGTCGCCAGACTTGACCACATGGGTCTGAACAGGAGGGTCTGTTCTTTCGGTTTCTCTGGTGACATTCCCTGTCTCGGTGCTTACCGCTGCCACTTTCAGTGTCCTGTATTCTCTCAGGTATATAGTTGCGTAGACATCGCCAGTCCCGTCCTTTTCGCTGCATGTTATTTCCTCAATGAATACCTGCAGGTTTATGGGTGTTTCGGTAATTATGAACCTGAGGATTGTCCTGTTTTCACACCAGGAACGGAACATATTAACATAATAAAACGGATCAAGGACCGTTCCTGGTTGATTGAAAGGGTACGCCTTTGCCGGGAACATGCAATTTATGCCGAATGAAGCAAGCTTGTCAGTGCCTGGGAGATTGACATCCCCCACGCTATGGATATTGATTGTCTCAACATTTATACCGTGGGGGATCTCATAGGATGAAGGTGTTACGGGCAGAACTAATTCCTTATTGGTTTGCAGATCCAAAAAGATGAATTTCATCTATACCACGTCCTTATTGTGCGGGATTGCTCAAAATAAAAGCCCTTTCCCACATCTCGGCTATGGCCCTTGCAATCCTTTCGATATCCGCATCCTCACGAACTACGAAAGTGTTTCCGGTGATTGTTACACCACCGTCAATTTTCATGCTGCGGTTTTCAGCAGCTGTCAGGAGCCTTTCGCCTTGATGGGCAATGATGGGAAAGCCATCAAAAGGCACATAACTAATACCGTAAGCGTAACCCCTGGCTCTCCCCGCGCGAGTCTTTTCGATATTACTGGTTGTGTCGGCGGTAGAGCTGTATGTCCGGCTTCTCCCGCTCACCGTCTTTTCAAGATTAGCCTCCTGCCTTGCCTGAAGTTCCGGAGATATTTCTTCAACGATGGGCCTGACCACTGAAGCAAGTCCCCTCGAGAACTGTAGCCCCATTTCATATCCAGCATTCCAATATGCTTCTTTCAGGCCTGCATCATTCTTGATGTTTTCGGCTATATTTTTCTGGGTCTTCAACAAAAGCTGTGCGCCTTCGCTGGCGTTGTATTCGTTCTGCGCAATAGCCTGAGCTTCGGCCAAGATCTGTCCCATCATCGCCCCGGTCTCTTCAGATGGATCCGCAGCCAGACTCTTATATTCTTCATACATTTGAGAAAGTCGCTGACGGGCTTCCTCTCCGAAAATCCCGCTGATTTCACCGGTCATTACGGCAGTGATAGCATCCCGCTTATACTGCTCAGACAAGTTTTCGAGGGACGCTCTCCATTGTCCTATGTGCTTATAGGCTTCCTGCATCATCTGGCCGCCGGTGCCTTCTAAGAACTCAATCTCCTCCTGGATTCCCCGTTTGCGCCCCTCGGTGTACCCTTCTCCCATAGCCTTGTTGAGTTCGATGATATTATCTTCCAGGGTGGATACCAGACCGGAATATGTCTTGGCCAGTTCTTCCATTGTGCCGCCGTAATCATAGGCCAGATAATCAGCTATGGCTTTCGCGGCTTCCTCGCCCGGTACAAGACCTTTGCTCACCATTTCCTGGACTTCTTTCTTGGTCTTTCCGGAGGCTTCGGCGAGATATCCCCATACATCGATACCGCGCTCAAGCAGAGGGTTGAGATATTCCAGTGTAGTTTTCCCGGTGGTCCTCATACGGCCCAGAGCAGTAGCAACATACCTCATGTCCTCTTTACTCATGCCGAGGGCCGCACCAGCGTCGCCTACAATTTCAAGCATTGGGAGTAGTTCGTTCTGCTGATAGCCATAGGCAAGTAGTGTTCTGCTGATAGACGTCAAATCATCATATCCAAACGGTGTCCTTGCGGCAAATCCGGTGAGCTCACCCAGGAATCGTTTGGCATTTTCACTACCGCCCAGCATAGTCGTGAAGGCCATCATGTCAGATTCTCTCTGGGCAGCAATACCTATACCACTGGAAAGAGCTTCCGCCTGAGCTTGAAGAACGTTTTCATACTGTTGCTGGTAATAATTTTTGAAAGCCTCGTCCTTGGATTGGTAGTTCTGGACCATACCCTGGACTACGCCTGCGGCAGCACCCAGGGTACCGCCTATCACCGTTCCGATGCCGGGAGCTATGGCCGTACCGATAGCCGCTCCCATTCCGGCAGAAGATAGGGCATTGCTAAAAATAGTGCTGATTTCTCTTCCGAAGGCGCTGCTTACATAGGTTTTGGCCATATCGCCAAGCACATTACCAACCATTGATGCGGCACCGGATGCTCCCAGGACACTGAGCATATTCCCGATGCCTTTTGTTGAAGTGGTGGCACGGTTTTCGGCCTTACTCAAGGCATTCGTAAGGTTTTTTATGTCCCTTTCAGCCTGTTTTGCACCCTCTGAAACCAGACTCAGGTTTCTGCGAGCGTTCTCATAGTTGGCATGTGCCATTTCAAGCCTGAGTTTATCGGCAGCTTCGCCGGTTTTCAGGAACTGTTTTTCAGCATCTTTGAGTTCCTTTTTTGCTTTATCAACATCAACCTTCAGGTTGATTTTAGTCTTGTTCAGGGCATCGAGTTTGGCTTGCAGACCACCAATATCCTTCTGAAACATCTGGTTTGCGTTCCGCATGGCCTGTATGGCTGATGTGAAGTTATCCTTTGCAGATATCATTATGCTGATGTCGCGTGCCACTCGATACACCCCCTTTGGTTCTTAGCGTCGCAATTTAGCTTCTTGTCTTATTTCCATTTCTTTCGCAAAAAAGGCCCGTATCACAACCTTTTCTCCTTCAGGCAGGTTGTAATACGAGCCTGGTAAAATGTGATGCTCGCAGAATAAGAAAAACATAAGGTTCAATTCCGGGTCAGTGTCTATTTTTTTTTAATCTCTTCGATGGTGTCTACCCTGTACCCGGAAAGCTTTTCAATTTCACGGGAGATGTCGATGATTTCTCCTGGAAGCAGTAGCTTCTTGATCATCTCTACCGGAGTTGGAGCCCCGTACTTTTCCATGAGCTCCTTCGATTTCAGGTCGGGATCCACAACACCTGCCAGTACAATATGAGCATCAATGTCATCGCGATTGGACGAGGACAACTCGTGGGCTTTGCTATATGGAAGGGCCCGCAGTTTGAATACCACGGGCCCCCCACAAAGCTGGCTCAGGCGTTTGATTTTGTACTCTTTTTCCGGCAGGTCGGAAATATTCATTTTTAATAGCAGATCAAGTGTGTTTGCCATTGCTTATCTCGCCTCCACAACATCAAGGAAATCGTAGTCGGTGAAAGTGAACGGCGCCGTTACCCGGCCTACCGTCGCAGCCTGCCAGTCAGCAAGGGTCAGATCATCGAAGCTAACATTGCTCAAAACAACACGCTCTGCACCATAGGCGTCGGGATCATCCAGTTTTGACACAACCGTAAAACGGGGATCCTCTCCATTTTTGATCTTTTCGCCAATCTTAATAGCCATCCTGCTGTTAACCTTGTACAGCATTAGCGAGCCGGTCCCACCGTAAGATACAAGCTTTTTGTCAACGCCCATCTCCCTGCAGATTGGCACGTCCTCTTTGTTGAAATTAAGCTTCGCCTGGCATCCATAGCACTCACCGACAAAATCGCCGTCAAGCCAGACCTCGCCGAATGTACCATTCATTATTCTTTTTGCGCTTATCTTTGCCACAATACCACCTCCCCTTAAATCGCGACACTTAATTCAACATCCTCGATGGCATCGAGTATCTTGATTCTTGCCCGGACGAACACCTTATCATCGGTAGGATATTTCTTGATTTCATCCTCGGTCATGTTCTCGGTATTGACACCCTTGCTCTGCAAGTACTTTTCCTGAGCATCAACATCGATCTCCACGGAGCTTGTACTAGTCTCAAGGATGCCCTCGGCTTCCAGTCCCTTGAAGTATCCGAGGATAGCCGAAACGAGCAGGCACTTGTTGTCATAGCTGTTGGCATACTTGCCGATGTAATTGTCCTCTATGGTCTTTCTGATGTCGGCTTTGATCATGTCAATAGCTTCGACAATCTTGATCTTCTTGAATGCTTCCCCTTTTTCCTGGGTCGTGGTCTGCAGAGAGTTCACGCCGCGGCCAACCTTGACCTTCTCACCATCATAGAAGATGATGAACTCGCCATTGTCGATGGCCTCATCCATTTCCTCTTTTGTAAGCTTGACAACATCCGTCACTTCGGGCAGTGGAGCATATGTGCAGGAGATGGTCATGGGCGTGCCGGCAATAAGCCCGGCAATGCGGGAACAATATTCAGCCGCAGAGAATTGTTTGTCACCGACATTGATGACACTGGTTGTGAAGTTGATAATCGCCTCACTGTCAGCCGTAACGTTCGGCAGTACAGCCTTGGGCGTGGCTCCAGCTTCTCGTTGAGCTTTTATCCATGCCACAATGTCACTGCACTCGGCAGCCGTGATATCGGGAGGGCCAACAAGGTAATCGAAAGTCTGTGAAGCAAGGTAATTAAGCGCCTCCGTCAGATTTGTCGCGTCTGTAGGCAGTACATAAACAACAACCTTCCGAGGAGGATTGATGTATCCAAGGAAGGCACGCTTTATGTACTCCTTATTCTCTTCTGACAGCCCGTTAGGAATCTGTGACACATTTGTGAGGATGTGCGCGCCCTTTTGGGCCGTATCCCTCACGATGATTGCCACCACGCCTTTCTGAGAGCGCTGGATGGCGCTGGCTGCCTGTGTTGTAAATGCAATATTAATGTTCGGTAAAGGCATCTTTCCATCCCTCCTGTAAATTTGTCATAATCGAACCCATAAGAGGCGTTGTGTCCTCGTCATCGGTTCGATCGTCATAGTAATGGAATTGCAAATCAATATATGCCCTGTCCAAATCAGCACCGCCGGTGCTCCCCCGAACCTTGATTGCCCGGTCTCCGACGGTGATATAGCCCTTTGCAAAGAGTTGGAGCGTGTCTTCTTGAAGTTTCACAAGTTCGTGAACGTTGGAGCGTCCATATTGGTCAACCGGTGTAAAGCATGTGATGGTGAAATATGAGGTTTTCTCAATTGTTCGGCTGTTTGCATCGTTCCACGATGTTCGGACATACTCAATCATGAACGATGGTCGTTTGAAATCTTTGGGGTTTTCATTGTCGTACACTGTATGTCCCGGGAATGCCTGCGCAATGCACCGGTTTATGGCCTCGTATATGTCTTTTTGGGTTATCATTCCTAACCCTCCAGCTTCTTGGCGAATTCATCAACGAACTTTTCGGCTATTTCTATGGTCTTTGATTCTACTTGTTTACGGGCGTCGGCATAGAAGAAGTAGCCAGGTACCCACTTCCTGGTGTCGAGTACCACGGTTGTTTTTCTCGCAAACCTGCCGCCTTTAGTCCTCCTCTGTACCTCCCTGCGTCGCGCTTCTTTCATCCCTTGCAATTCCTGCGCCTGTTTCCTTGAAGGCCTTCCCTTGTGGCCATGTTCTAGGTAGTTTGTTATGGCTCCAGGGCTGTTAGGGCCTACAAGACCAGGCCCTTTTTTGGGCCTAATCGCCGCATAGCCACCTTTTGAGCCAACGCGTTCTTCCTGCCAATTCTTGATTTTGTTGTGGCTATCATTTAATCCGGATTGATCGATAGATCTATCAACTTCTTCTTTGAGCATCTTTGAAAGTCTATCGTGAAGCTCTTGTCGAACGCCCGAGATTTCCTTGAGTATTGTGTTAAGTGCTTGATCTAGCTCGTGAAACCCTTGGACTTCTACACTCGGCATCAAACATCACCTTCTGTCGTGATTTCATACTCGTTTTTGTACTCGTCAAGTTCATGAGCTATAGCCACGACATACGGCACATCGTCAATCTTCACGATTTCGCCGACTCCCAGCTTCACAGCCTTGGGAACAACAAGCACGTATTGCTTGACCTGGGTTACCATCGGCTCGTTTTGCTTATAAGAAATGTATTTTTCAACAAGGTAGCCAGGGAAGGTGATTCTTTCTGGCTCCCCATATACCGGCCTATTGAGTTCATCCAGCGTAGGTTCGCCTGTGCGCTCAACGGTGCATGCATGCGGCTCTACCAGCGCAGCCAAAATCTCCATGTACGCACGGTCAAGCTCCTTGATATCGGTCAGGAAACAGTGCTTTTCCTGATAGAGAATGGCGTTGTGAAGCGTGATGTCATCTCGTTTGCGGACGGTGAACTTTATGGACCTGGCACTCAAGCTGATGCTTGAAAAGATGTTTCTTTGGCTTGGATACTCTACTTTGGCCCATAACTTGCCATGTCCTATCCGCTCTTTCCAGGCATAGTTTTTGCCATCACAGCATAGGTCAAGGACCGTTATTCTCTCCTTCAGTTCATTCAGACTGGCTGGCATCACTATCCCCCGTTTCCTGCCTTGTGCAGTTCTGAAGCTGCGCAAGGAGCGATTGTACTGTGAAGCGCATCTTATCACTCACAGCACCGACCTGCGTGCGGTTCTCGTACCAGTCGGTAATCAAAACAAGACAAAACAACCTCGCAAGACTATTTGCGCTGTCGTATTCAATGCCGGTGGCGTTCTTCAGGTATACCTCTGCCGCTAGTATCAGTGAATTTATGAGTTCATCGTCATAATCGCCGTCAATACGGAGGTACTGTTTTGCTTCTTTGAGGCTTACAATCATTCAACCACCCCTTATAGGGTAGGAGAGGGGCGTCTGTCCCTCTCCTATTTACTTTTCTTGGCCTTTGGTGTCTTGGGTGAATATTCAATCTTTTCGGAAGGCTTTTGTTCGTCTGCTGCTCCGGAGATCCGCTCCTCTTCAATTATTTTGGTATCCTTCAAAACAAGCAAATCCTCCGTGCAGATCACGAGCCCGCGTTTAGCTAACTCATCCGCCCGTTTTTCTGTTGCTTGAAAAACATCTCCTTTGTACCTGTTTTTGCAGGCAACCTCATCGTAAAAGTGATACAGCGCTCTTACTTCCGGCATAGGCCATCACCTTAAGACACCTTCAGGCGGCCATACTTCATGGCTGCTGCATCCCACATCTTCAGGTCATCCCTGGTGATGGTCCTCAATTCGGTGGTATCACGCCTCCAGGCGTCTCCGCCTTCGCGGGTGGAAGCCAGCTCATACCTGCCGAAGGTGAACAGCACAGCGAATTCCTTGCCGTCACCAATGAACATGGGGGCATAGCTCTGACCACTTTCTTCGACCGTGGGCAGGTATCTGTTGGACATTACAGCAACCGGACGACCCTTGAAGAGTTTTCTGCCGGTTTGGGTCGGATCGTCCTGCAGGAGATACCGCCCGTTTTGGTCCTTCTGGGTATCCATCCAGTTGTAACCGTCCTGGTTGGTAATGATGACTGCATTCTGGCTGATTGCGGGATCAAGATCGACATTGAGCACTTTTTTGATGGCGTCCAAATCAGTCAATGTCACAGGCTGCAGGCCAGAAAACAGGGTGGTGATCAGGGTGTTCTTGGTAACCACATGCTTCTTGGCAATCCAGCGAGCAACATAATTCAGGATGTTCTGATCGCTGTCGCGCAGGAGCTCATTTGTCAGGGGAAGATATCCAGCGCGCTTAACCAGCTGGTACCTGATCGGCACAAACTTGGGGTTATCGATTTCCTGAATCTCTCCGTATTCCTCGACAACCTGGAAAGGCGTCATTGTGGTATCTGCCTCAAGCATGCGGCTTCCTGACAGGGTGTTGACAGGCTCTACCGTGATGTACTCAGAAAGATCGTTGAGCTGTCTCATGATCTCGTTGATCTTGGTCTGGATGTCCTGCGGTACAATGAGCCCGACATCTCCGTCTGTGGGATTGTCAGCATTTGTTCCTTCGTGCATCAGGGCGGCGCGGATTGAATTGGCCTTGTAGTATTCATCAATGATGCTCTGGTCATCAGATGAAATTCTCTGCCTGCGCAGCCCCTTGAGGAACACCCTCTTGTACTCCGCATTGAGATCCTTGTCTACCGGGGGGGCAAGCTTGATACCACTGATGATGTCGGCATCATCCGTCGCATCGACCTCTTTCATGAGGTCAATTTTCTTCTGCAGGGCCCGGACCTCTTCCATCTTCTTTTCGGCTTCATCAACCTTATTCTCGCCTATCAAAGCCCTGACGTTTGCCTTCAGGGCCTCAAGCTCCTGAAGTAAAGCTCTCATTTCCTTGGTCACTTTCACATCATCCTTTCTTTGAATTTTTGGGTATTAAAAAGGAGCTTTTAAAGCTCCAATTCCAGCAGCATCTTTTTCTTTTTCAACTCCCGCTCACTGTCTCTCGGCCCTCTAGGTTCGTCTCCATGCAGCCCGTTTTTAATGGCCGACATAATGACCTCAGAGATTTTTGCGACATCAACAGAAATCTGTGCATTCAGACCGTGGCCATTACCCTGCGTTTTTTTGATTTCATCCGGGACATTTTTATAAACGCCAAGATATTTCTCATCCACGCAAGCCGCCACCTGCTTGGCTTCCTCGATTTCGTCCGCAAATCCTTTTTCCTTGCATTCCTCCGCGGTCAGCCAGGTCTCGGCATCCATGATGTCGATGATTTCGCTGTCGTCAAGGCCAGACTTCTTTTGATATGCCACGATCATGCTGTCTCGAATCTTGTCAAGGTCATCAGCCAGTTTCCGGAAGTCATTGGCGTTTCCAACTCCCCACGTCCATGGGTTGTGGATCATCATCATGGCGTTTGCCGGCATGATAACTTTGTTCCCGGCCATAGCGATCAGGGACGCAATGCTGGCGGCCAGACCGTCCACATAAACAATTACCTGTGCTTTGTGGCGCTTCAGCATAGAGTAGATTGCTTGCCCAGCGAAAACATCCCCGCCCGGGCTGTTTATGTAGACATTCAGGGTTTCAATGTCGCCCAGGGTGTCCAAGTCCTCCTTGAACTGCTTTGGTGTTACCTCGTCGCCCCACCAGCTTGTATCCGAAATTTCTCCGTATAGGGTAAGTTCGCCAGTCTTGTCATCTGTCTTCTTGAGGTTCCAGAACTTCTTGCCTTTCAACCCTATCACCCTTTCTTGTATTGCTCTCCGGCCATTTCAATTGGCATCATGTTGCCATTGATAAGCAGCCGGTCGCCGCCTTCCTTTGGCTCAAGTTCTTCCAGCGCCCGGACTTCATTGGGCGTCATAAAACCAGACTGTATTGCGGTTCGATATGCCTCATATCTGGTTTTCGGATCTGCTCGGAGGATAGCATTGACATTGAACTTGATATAATACCCCTCCTCCAGCTCCTTGTCAGTAAACAGCTTGTAGGTCAATTCCTGTTCATAACCAGTCAGGATGTCCATGAGTGTGTCGATGTAGAATTCCCTCTGTTGCTCTGCGATGTTGGTATGCGTGGCGCGCTCCAAATCGTTAAGTTGGTGCATTTTCACACCAAACGCTGCGGCTATCTGTCTTATGGTCAACTCTGTGTTTTCCAAGAACTGCGCATCGGTCATTTTAAGGCTTATAGGCTCAAATTTGTACCCAATCGGCAGGAGCGCCACCCGGTTAGCGTTTTTAAGTCCGCTGGACATCCGTTCAAATTTTTCGCGGAACGTCTTTTCCGCTTCCTGGCTCAGGTCTCCGACATACTGCACAATCCCCTTGACCTGCATACCACTCTTAAAACTCTTGTTTATGAACTCACTGGCCGCCCCAGCGTTCTCGATGGTTCTTCTGAGTTGCTCCAATGGAGTCATACCCACAATGCCATCATAAGTCAGCCCTTTGAAGTGGAGGATTTTATCCGGCTTAAGCTTGTACTGATTCCCTTCGTTGTCTGTGAAAATGTACCACATTTTTCCCTTCCCGGGCAGTAGACCGATATCGTCAATCCAGATTTCAACCCGTGTGCTGTCCAGTGGATACAGGCCGACCACTTTTCCGGCATCCGGGCCTCTTGTTGCTACGTCTAACCAAACATAAGCATTGCCATGGATAAGCCTTTGGACCTCAACAGCCTTTTTAAAATCCCTGGCGCTCATCCAGGGATTGGGTCGGATTTTGAGCAATGGCGAAAGATAATGCTTTACCTCTTTCGGGTTTCCGTCAAATTCTCGGTATACCTTCAACGGCAATTTGCCGACAGCATCAGCCAGGATCCGGATGCAGGCATAAACAGTAGCTTCCTTGAGGGCGTTTTTGCCTTTGAAATTCAGCTCATCGATATTGACGCCCAGTATTTCGAGTATACGCCTGTCGTTCAGGTTTATTGACTCAAGAGTCTGTGCTCTTGGCTTAATCCATTTACTCCAAAAAGCCATTTACAATCTCACCTCCTAACACCTGACTAACCCCAGAGTTTGTCCAGGAAGTCCCCGCTGGCATACTTAGTGACATCAATCTTCCGTGCTTCAACCATCGCACGCGCCATAGCGTTTATCATGGCGACAATAAGATCGATCTTTTCAATACTCTTGTTTTTCATGGGCTTGATGTTGCCGTTGCCATCAACAGCAATATTTACGTTGCCCCAACACCAGCGCGCAACAGGATGCTTTTCATGCGTCAACTGACCTGTTTTCGCCAGCCTCTCAATTTCCTTCATTGCAGGTGACATGTGGGCCATTACCTGGGGGACTTCCACAACGGTAATGCCTTGCTTTGACAACCTCTGCGTCAGCATTCGGCTGTTCCAGGGGTCGGTATCAATTTCGAGCACCTTATATTGCTTGCAGAGAGTTAAAATCCTTGCCTCTACAAACTCATAATCAACTACATTCCCCGGGGTAGCATGCAGGTATTTCTCTTTCACCCATCTGTCGTATGGAACTTTGTCGCGCTTGACGCGCTCTTTCATGCTATCTTCCGGAATCCATGCCTCAAACACGGCCCGCCAATCCGGTATGCCATCCTGAGGCGGAAACAGCAGACAGGCACCGGTCAAATCGATAGTACTTGACAGGTCCAACCCTAAATAGCACTCCTTACCCACAAGGTCGGCCGGATTCCACTTGCCAATAGTGGCATCCCATAGCGACAGTGGGAGCCAACCGACAGATTTCAAGGACACCCACTGGTTAAGGCGAAGCCAGCGGAATAATTTTTCCTGAGCAGGATCATTTCTGGCGGCGATAGCCTCTCTGCGGACATTCTCAATATCTATGGTGTGACCCAAAGAAGGGTTTGCTTTATACCATACCGCCTCATCAAAAATATCATCATCTTCGTCGGCGCCATAAATTTTTACATACCAGCTGGGATCCTCAATCTCACCGTCACGGATTCTCCTGGCGTACTCATGAACTTCCCAACCAATAGATTTTCGGTCTGGGTCGTCGCCGGCAGTGGTAATCACCCACCAAAGCGGCTCCTTTCTCGCCGCTCCAGCACCGAAGGTCATAATGTCCCACAGATCCCGATTGGGTTGGGCATGGAGCTCATCAAATATGACAACCGACGGGTTCAGACCGTGCTTTGTGTAGGCTTCGGCCGACAAGACCTTGAGGAATGTGCCTGTCTCTTTGTTGCGGATTTCTTTCTTGCTGTCGGTTATCTTAACAAGTTCCTGCAAAGCCTCTTCCTGCTCTATCATTTGCAAGGCTGCTTTATATACAAGTTCAGCCTGACCTCTGTCGGCCGCGCAGCAATATATTTGCCCGCCGGGTCCATCGCAAACCACGTGATACAAACCCAGGCCTGCAACTAATGAGGTTTTTCCATTCTTTTTTGGTATTTCGAGGTAGGAATATCGATATTGGCGGTATCCTTTCTCGTTGACTGTGCCGTAGACATCCCACAATACCTGGTGCTGCCAATCGAGCAATACAAAAGGCTGTCCGTAGAAGTCGTCGACAGCCTTTAACATCTGTATAAATTCGATTACCTCAAGTGCTCTTTGCTTATCGTGGGGCATTTACATCATCCACTTCCCTCCCTTTTCTTGCGAAGAAATTCGGCCATGGGATTGCTCTTTTGGTTCTCCTCTGGCTTCTTGGGGATTGACCGTAGCGCGGCCATAATAGTCATGACATTTTCACGCTCGATCTGAAGCAGCATCTTCCTCTTGTCCATGAGCTTCTTATCCCATGCAAGGATGCGGTCATGTATGGCGCCTTTTTCGTCAAGGTACTCTTGGAAGTCAATATCGCCATTTTGCTTTACTTCGGCTAATTCGGCCAGCTCCTGTCTCAGTTGTTCTATTGTCGATTCAATCTGCTTGCACTCAGCGGACAAAAGGCAATAGCGATTGATGACGGATTCATATAGGGCATCATTGTGACCGATGGATTCAAGGAGTTTCTTGATTCGGTTGAATTCCTTGCGTGCCAGTTCGTTCTCACGGACCTCCGGCCAAGCCCTCATCTTCTGTCCAGTCAGAAGTTTCTGCTCTTCCTTCTCCCTGGCCTCAAGTTCTGCCTTGGTCCTATGCGATTTGCCTTCCATTTTCAATAGTTTGACTGGCTTTGGTGGTCTACCGGCCACACCTGACACCTCCTCTCCTGAGAAATTCGCCATTTTGGGAAAAAAATTCGCGCTGAGTTGGCCGCGTGGCATCCGTCCATTTTGCTAGAAATTTCTAAACCCGCCCTACCCCGTACTTTCTGCGGTCCTCGGCGGTCTTGATCGCATGGTGTTTGCTGCAAAGGGATCGCAGATTGTCCAGGGATAACCTCAGGTGCCAGAAGAGTTTGAGCGGCTTAACATGGTCAACCACATCAGCAGGAGTAATCTTCTTCTCGTCCAAGCAGTCCTGGCATAACCCGAAATCTCTCGTTAATGCCAGATACCTCACCCGCTCCCATTCAGGTGAGTTGTAAAATGCGGCAGCTTTCTTATCTCTTGTATAAGCATCATATTGTCTGTAGTATTGTTGCCTGGCTTGTTCTGCCTTCCTTGCGCAGTCATCACATCGCTTCGCGCTGAAGTCTATGACCTTGCCGCAATGGCAGAGTTTGTTAAGAGGCATGTTTATCACCTAACAAACTAAACAATCCAACCTTTCCTCTCAGATGATAACTTTCCACCCTGCCCCGTATTCGGGACGTTGGATTGTTGACATTTCCTAACGCTTCCGGCCTCCCGCCCCTGGCCCGCGTACGAAGCGTACAATACCCACGTGACCTTGAAAAATTCGCATAACAAAAACCACCCGGTTTCCCGAGTGGTCACATATACTCATTATAAAGTTTATCATAAAAAATCGGGTCAAACAAGGTCAATTATAAAAATCCCTCCATCTTCGATATTTCCGTTTGCATGTCGCCTCCGACATCCCTGTTTCTTCCTCTATCTGCTCCCATGTCAGCCCATTCACAAAACGCAGCTGCAATATCAGCCTAACATCCGGGTCTGGTATCCCCGCTATGTACTCCTGCGCTTCCTCCACCATTGCCATGAGCTCGTCAATCCGGTGCTTAAGCTTCATCCGCAGCCGCTTGACCTTCCGGATATAATCCTCCATATCAACACCCGTCAGCTTGATGGTATGCTCTACATACGGAAAATCCCGCATTGATCCCTTCACGGCCACCGTGGTCTGCCGTGTCTCTGTCTGATATTCGGCCCGGTCAAGTTGACGTTGCAAACACTCTATTTCTCGAATGATATTTCGTATCTGCATCAATTCTCTTTTGTCCATGGCCTTCCCCTTTCGCCCGATTACCTATCGTAAAACCCCGCCCCGCTCCGCACAGCGGGGCTTCTCAGGTGGAACAGGTGGATTTCACCACCTTTCGTTTGATATATTGCAACGCCGCGCGGGACGTTGGTTGCTTCTGGCATTCCGCGGATTCTGCGGATGAAAACACTTGCGACCGGCATAGTATTCACATGGCGGCAGTTTGATTGTCGCCTGGGATGGAATCGGCCTACCGTCGCACCAGTGATTTGGAAGCGGGCAGAGAGTATGTATGAAATCCTTCATTTCCTGAAACTTTTTCATAATCCAAGCGCCTTCCTTTCTTTTTCAAATGCCTTCGTGAGCCTACGCCACTTTTGCCGGCATGGTACTCCGCTATCTTCGAGAAAGATCTTGGCACACCTGAAACAGAATCTGATCTTCTTTGTGAGCTTGCTCACGTCTCACCCGCCCCTTTCTTCCAGCATGTATTTCAACTCGTCTATCGCTTGGCTGGCTTCGTATGTATCGAGGTTTTCAAAATCATCCTCAGGTTCTTGTCCGAGCTGTCGACAAAGGCTTTGATAGTATCTGACCTGTTTTTCAGTGGCCATCCTCACTCACCCCTTTCAATACAAACAGCTTCTTTATCTGCATCTGGCCCCTCACCATATATCTCTGCACACAGGTTGCTGTTTGGTACAAGAAATGCACATTCGCCATCAGTAACCGTACATTCCCAACCATGATATTGGTCGCTTCTTCTCGCACATTTGCAACCCATCACTCTCCACCTCACCTTCCCCATTTTCTCTGGATCGCCATGCCTATTGCTATCAATCCGATGATCCAGATTACTGCCAGCAACGCAAAAACAATGAAACCTGACACCGAAAGCCCGAGTTCTATGCGCAAAAATTGCTGAGCCATAACATCCCTCCTAATTCGCCCTTACTTAAAAAACTCCCCCACTTTTGGATACCTCCTGTCCTCCCATCGCTGCACAGCTGTGATGATCCCATACACCACTGCCCCTGCTCCCAGACCCAGGATCACACTGCTTGTCCAGATGTCTACACCAAGACCGAACAGGATGGCTGTAATGGTTTTTAGAAATGTCAACACGACATACGGCATAATGCACGGCATGAGTTATTCCTCCTTGTGCTCGCAGCACGGATTGCACCCGGCACACGGCAACTTTGTCACGTTGCAGGTGGGGAGCACCTTTTCTGCGGCTTCACGGATGAGACCGGCAATACGCTCAATGGCTTGTTCTGAAGTATGTCCATCCCATTCTGGTGCTTTTTCAAGTTCTCTTACTCGAAACATATCCCAATACGGGTTTATGTCATAGTGGTATGTAGCCTGTCCTTCTGGAGTATTTATGCCGACTATAAACATCCCGTCAAACATAGTGCCGTCATGGTGTAATTTTGATTTCCACGATATGTCAGGATGTTCATTACAAATAACGCTGAAGAGTATAGCCCGATGATGATACAACTCGTTGAAGGTGTGATATCCGTCCGATAGATCACCAATTCCAGTCTCCGGCAACACCACAAGCCGCCCGTCTGCTTTGGCTTTGGCAAGAGTTTGGACTTCGCTTAAGGCTTTAATGGCTATACTTAAACATTTAGAGCGGTATCCGTTACGCTCTTGTGTTCTCACACAACAACCTTGTGGCGCATTGTATTCCTTTTTCATTCTGTGAAGTTCGTTTATAATTTCTTGAATATTCTCAAACATCTTCCTTCCCTCCTATCGCCTTGTCAATTTCTACTACAGCTTCATGCATTTCAATACAAGCGTCTTCTTCAGGCGTTTGTTCAAAATAATTAATATATTTTTCTAATTGCTTTATTCCCTGTTTTAAGCAATCTTTTGCTTTTCTTAGTAGAGTTATATCAGCAGGATTGTGGTATTTTTCTGCAACATCTTCAGATAATGCTTCTTTTGCTATTTCTTCTATAAAATATATACATCCATTTTTACTATAGCCTAAAATTAAATTAAGTGCCTTTTTCATACTTGCTATCTGAATCTGCAAACGTTCTATTTCTTTTTCTCTTGCAATTACTTCGTCTATATGACATTGTGTTTCATATTTCCAATCTTTGAGTTTTGTTTGCAACTGTTTATTTTCCTGTTCCAGAACTTCAATGGTATTTATCAAGTCAAGACCATGCTTAGATATTCTTGGAATAAGTGACGATGCTGTAACTTTCATGCTACGAGTTAAATATTCTTTAATTTCTGCAATTTGTTTATTATTTAACATCATATATTTCTCACCTTTCATGAAGTACCAAGCTCTTTTTCTATTTCTCTAATTTTTATATAATTATCACAACATAATATTATCTCGTTAGCCCATTGTTTTATCAATTTAGCGTATTGTTCATTAAATAATTTATATTCTGCATATCTGGTTATTGCTTCACTCAAATCTTTAATCCTGCGTTGATATACATACCAATAAGGCGATACTCCTATTGGTGGTTTTTTGTATTCCATAATACACCTCCATTATGATTTTAATTTTTCTATGACTTCGTTGTATCGTTTTTCAACTTTTCTAGCATATTCCGTTTTAATTGACTTAAAATCATATGGCTGCAAATAATTTTCATCTAAAACATCTATATACCATTTATTGGGATTGTTTTTTGGTATGGTTAAATTAAAAGTTATATCACCATAAAGCCTTTCACAATAATACCAATACGGTTCATTATAATCAGTAAACCCTATTTCTCTTAATTTACTTTCGTCTATTTTAGCAAGTTTAAGTTCTTTTGACATATATATATCCTCCACTATTTCAATCAAATGAATCTTTCATTAAAAATAACATGGCATAACCCACAAAGATTGCCCACTGATAAATTTAACTGGTTCATCAAATATTACCATAGTGCTTAAATCTTTAAAGATTCTTATCTTACATTTTGCGTCAGCCATAACTTCATCGTGTAATTTACTCTTATATACAGTTTTATTTTTGCAATCATAAATATGTAATTCGCAATTATAAGCATCTATGTAACCTTCTAAATCATTATCAATACCGTTGACTATAGTATCTGATTTAGGATATATGTGGATAATACAATTTTCAATAAATTTAGGTAGTTCATCTATTTCTTTATAAGCATTAAATATTTCTTTGATAAGTTTCTCGCTGTCTGGATGATGTTTTACTTCTGCTTTCATAATATTCTCCTTATTATTTTGATAAAATTTAGTTTTCATCTAATATTTCCAATTCATCTGGTGATAAAAATTCAATAGTTTTACCAATTTTACAAACAGCTTTATATCCCCATAAAGGCGAATTTATAAATTGAATTATCTCAACTTCTCTTTTCGTTTCTGGCATATAATACATTTCTCCAAATATTTCAACCATATCAGATGGTTTTGTGTGGATTGCTTTCATATAATCACCTCTTACAAATTATAATTTTAAATAAAAAGTCAATTTTATATTAATTTTTTAATTTTGAGTAATAAATCCATTTACAAGCATTTTGAAATAAGCATATAATTCTTCAATGCTGTCAAATTCAGAATTTATGTTTTTATGAGTAAAAGCACTATAAATAGGGATGTATGTATTAGTGTCGTATCCTTTTGACTGCATCCATTCTGTGAATTTATTCAATAAATCTTTTATATATTCTTGCTCCCCTTTACGCCCATTACTAAAACTATATATTGTTTCTATTCCTATAGCATATTTGTTTGTCTTTTTATTGTAGATAATATCTAAATCATTCATAGTGTATAGATTGGCTTCATTTCCTGGACTCCAGTCATCCCAAGATTTTATACCATAAATAAATTCATATGTGTCTTCATATTCTTTAGTTTCTTTTTTAATCTGCCAAGCAAAATAAATTGAATATATTTTCCAATACATATTTTTTAGAATTTTAAACATATAATTACTCCTTTTATATTAACATTTTATATTAATATTATTTGCCCAATTTGAACTTCTCACAATCGTAATATATGTTAGGCATTTTTTCTTTTATATCCTTAATTTTATACCCTCTTATAGCACACACAACTTTAATTTTATTATTATTTGCAACATAGGCATAATAATATTTACATTTTGCAGAACATTTCATATGCACCATCCTTTCATATAAGGGAAGGCTAAAAGCCTATCCCTTATGAATTAGTAGAACCTATTCCTCCCACCCTTTCATCTTTTACAGGTTTATCATTATCTGCTTTTAGGTATTTCTCAAAAATTCCCTGAGCGATGGCTTCGTCCTTGTTGATTGACAAAGTTTTATCTCCATGATTGATTAATTTTATCCATATATGCCCTTCATTATTAGGATTATTAAAATAATCGGCATCTATAATCCCTGTAGAGTTGCTTAATACAACATCATATTTAAACCCTAACGAGCTTCTTATGTATATTTTTAATACTTCATCATTCTGCATATATGCTTTAATACCTGTAGGAATTTTTATTGTTTCGCCTGGATTTAATTCAAAGCTAAAAGGACTATATATATCATACCCAGCCGATTTAGCTGTAGCACGTCTTGGCAGCTTAATATCAAGATATTCTTCAGCTAATTCGTGCCTTTCTCCACCAACATCTTTAACATATTGTTCAAATGAAATTTTTTCAAATCCTCTAATTTTCCTGTCGCCTATAGTTTGTGAGAGAGTATTATTATAGAATTGAATACCATCACCACTAATTGTAATACTCATGTCCCCTAATGAATAATTCATAAAATCATCCTTTCTTAATTTATTATAATATTATATTAATATTTTGTCAATTCACTTTTACTGCAAACTGATTATCTGAAGCTAACCATACTCCCAACACTTCATCAAATCTTTTTTTTCTACTCGGCATATATCTTCCAAATTTGATAATTATATTTTTATATTGTTTTAACTGCTCAATTTTATCTTTGATTTCTTCAGGATAATAACCTGTATAAATAACTATATCATCATTGGTGTATTGTCTAAACTGTTTAATAAATTCAAATACTTCTTCAAATTGTAGCATTGGTTCTAATCCACCTATAACTACTGCTTGTGTGATTGGATTATTGAGGTATCTATTAATGATACTCTCAATAGATACCTCAATATTTTTTTGTTGTGCTATTTGTGAATTTTGACATATACTAATATCTAAATTTAATTCTTTTAAACATTTCCAATCGCAACAGCATGTAGCAAGCATCATAGACGGTTTTTTATAATCTTGAAAGTTTTCGTATATAATGTCTTTTAATTTAATACTAAATCACTTCCTATACTGAACCATTTTCTTTTTTCAAACTCTTGTTTTCTTTCCTTGCTATATGCTTTAGTAGGTACTAAATACCCAACTATTCTTGAAAATACATCTTCTTTTGGTTTTCCGCATTTAGGACATATATCCCCATAAAAACCATGACCTTGCTCGCATACTGATATTTTTGTATTATAAGCAAAGTAAATAACTCCTTGTTTTGCTATATAATTCAACAGTTCCCACGCTTGTTCTTCATCTGTAAAGTTGCCCTGCAAATTAACGTGAGTTATTTGTCCTCCACCACATTTTTTATCCAACACTGCACCTAATCTTATTTTTTCTTGTAATGTGCATTTTTCAATTAATGGAATCCACTGATTGCTATAGATAAAATCTTTTTCGTATTCTGGATATAAAATATTGTCTTTGTTGCACAATACAACATTTGCCCGTTCTGCTGGAACAGCTTCTATATTTATACTATAATTAAAATCATAACCATCTTTTATTTCATTAATTCTATCCAGTATTTCAGAAGCAAAATTTAATCCTTCTTCAGTATAATATTTATTACCGAATTCATCTTCTCTGATATAACCCATATCTCTTATTGCTTCATATATGGCAGTAACACCAATGGTATTGTACTGGTTTTCCATCTTAATTAATCCATAACTGTAATTAGGTAATAAGCCTTTTTCAACATTACGTTTTATTATATTTCTAATTACATCCAATACTTTAATACAAAGATGTGTTCTTTTTGCAAGAATATCAAAGAATTTTTCTTTATCTCCGTTTGATTCTAAAGCAATACGTCTTAGGTTAATTGTATTGACTTGAACACTACCAACTGATAATGAAGTACCACCTATACTATTAATAAAAGCATTTAACTTTTTGGTATCAGATAACAGCCTGCAACAATTTGATAATACAGACACATCATTTCCAATATAGAAGTTACTATCATACCATTGCAAATTGTGTTTATTACACCATCTGGCAAATTCTTCGTCCACAAATTTGCCATTTTGATATAACAAACAATATGTTAATACAGGAAATGTCATCATTAATTCTTTTCTTATCTCTGCAATTGTTTCCATAAATACTTTTTGATGTTCAATTATGCCTTCAATATGGTCTATTATATATTCGCCATTCGGAAATTTTCTGTCCCCAAAAAGTTCAGACAAATAACACCTATCCATTATAGAAATGTTTGTAAATGCACATTCCGTTACCCTGAGATAAGGCTGGTTCAAATCATAGATAAATTTCTGGAAATATTGTTTCCTGTAGTATTCAGGGTCTTTCATACAATACCCTTCTTTTACATCTTTATACCAGAAATAATACGAATACACTAAATATGAAGGCAATCCAACAGCACCAGAATTTCTATTAGAAGCCCAACTTATAAATTCTAATACGTGGTCATTAAATGTGCTTAAATGCTGTGGGGCTTGAGATTTAAACTTATCTATAAAAAACAGTCCTTTTTCAACAATTTGGTCTAAATCATAAGCATAACAATAAGGAATATATGTACTTGTATGTGCATTATGTAGATAAAATCCGCCGTTCCATTCTGTTTCTAACCATTCTTCTGCTGTTCGCAAGCCATATTTCTTAGTCAGTTCATAGAAAATTTTATTATATGCTAATAATTTTAAATGAGGCTTAACCATGTCTGATTTCAAAGTATTTATATCTTTAGTGCTACTATTAGCATTTGAATCTATGGTAACATCTGCTACAGTTTTACTATCAATAAAATTATCAATAAAACTTGTAAAATTCAAATTGTCATTGTGAAAGCCATTTATATATTCAAACTTTTCTCCATATTTTTCTCTGAGTTTATTAACGGAAACCATAAAGTTTTTATTAAGTTTAAGTTTTATGTCCATACTATATCTCCTTTACCCAGTTTATTGCTTCTAAATAATTCATTATATTTCCATCTACTTCAAGCATTGGTACAGATTTAAACCCTTTTTGTATTAAAATATTCATATCTGATACTTTTTCATATATCACACCTTTCTCATCTAATTTTTGTTGCAATGTTTTACATCTTGGACAATTGTTTGAATAAAATGTGACTTTTATAATGACCACTCCTTTACACATTTTGTTTTAGAAAATCAACAAACTTTTTTATTATTCTTTGTTGGTCAAATGGTATCGTTTCATCAAATTCATCATAAAACCTATTATGTAGCTTATCTATGTTCTTTTTGAATTGATCTTTAATTTCTCTATTAAATGAAAATTCTACCAGCCTTTGTCTATCAGTATCCAATTCTTCTTTTTCTAATTCTTCTTGAAGTTTTCTTATCTCATATTCATAATCACACACATTTATCATCCTTTCTTATAGGTTTGCCATCTATTTGATAAAAATATTTATACGTAGGATTTTTGCAAATATTTTGGAATTCCATATAACATTGATATTGACTTGGTATTGCCATATACCGCCAACACTCATTTTTCTTTTCACATGTTGAATTTCTGCACATTGCTATGTCAGGCATATTATACCTCCTATTTTATATTTATATTTTTTAATTCCTCTTTAATTGCTATAACCTTACGGCTATATCGAGAAGAATCTATCCCTCTGCTAGTAAGATTTTTTGTTGCTCTTTCTCCCATGTTGTATGACATCAGAACAATATGCTCATTATCGTATTTTTGTATCAGTTGTGATAACATATATACTCCTGCATCAATATTCTGATATGGATTGAGAAAATCAGTTATGCCTAATTCTTCAGAAAGCCATTTATGATTAATGGTATTTATTTGAAAAAGTCCATAATCTCTACTTCCATTGGAATTTTTATGTATTAAGCTAGGATTAAAATTACTCTCTACTTTTATTACTCCTAATGTTAAATCATAAGGCACATTATATTCTTTACATTTATCATATAAATATTTTTGAATATCCTCGTCTAAGGGTATATTATATTCTGGTATAGATTCTTCTTTTGGTGTTTCCATAATCTCATATGTTTTATCTTCTTCATCGTTTTCTTTAGTGATTTCTTTTTCAGTCTTTTGTTCAATTTCTTTTTCAGTTTTTTGTTCAATTTCTTCTTCAGTTTTTTCCTTTGTTTTTTCTTCAACTTCTTCTATCAATTTTGTTTCTGGAATTGTGGATTCTATAAGCAAAGTTTCTTCTTTTGACGTATTTACGATATCACATTCATTTTCTTGTGCTAATATTATATTATTATTTTGTAAATTGTTATTTACTATATAAACTCCTGTAACTGTGAATATTATAAAAACTATTAATCTAAAAATTATGCGTCTCAATGATATCTACCTCTCTCTTTTGTTTTAGTGCAATTTTATTATAATATTATATTTATATTTTGTCAAGTAAATATTTAAATCAAACTCCAATTTGATTACATATCTATTATTTTTTGAAGCTGTGATTTTTGATATTTCCCATAACTGGACTCATCATCTTTAAATCTTTCAATTTCTTTTAGTGCCAAACTTTTTGCTTCTCTCACAATTTGATTCCATGTTTTATTTACGTGGAATATCTTGATTCCATATTCTGTATATCCAAATCGTCTTTCCATAGCTGTAGCTACTTTCATTGCCTTATCAAAATCTCTCGTATACCTACAATCACCATAATACTCTACTATTCTTGTAGGAACTAACTCGCTATTGTAAGGATTAATATGTGAATAATAAAGATTCTCAATGACTTGAGCATGTATAACTCTATACTGGTCTTTAGTCTTTAATATGTATATACCATTATCTGCGCTCATAATTTATTCTCCTTTTATTTTAATATATTATAAAATTCTTGTTTGATTCATTTTTCTTTTTGATTAATAAAGTCAATAAAATGCTGATATTTTGGAATGTCTTTAATTATATTAATCATTTTATCTATTAATGTCTTCTCTTTAACCCCACTAGCAGTATATCCCCACGTAGACAAATCGTATTTCCATGCAAATACACTATCCAAATCTTTGTTTAATTCATAATAATAACCACATGAATATTGGGGTAAATCATCATTATAATAGTTAAAACGATTATTATTATTTCTATCGCTTCCAATAGAACTATATGTAGTTCCTATTAAAACTATATCATTATCGTTTACTCTAAATACAGGTTTAGCATGTTGTTGTTTCCAATTTTCTATGTCGTTCCATGACTTTTCCGAAGAATCATATTCCTTAATAAAATCTATTGTAATCCTACTTGCTTCTTTTTTTGTCGTATAATAATTATCAAGCAATTTTATTTCATCAGAGTTACAAGCAGTCAAGCAGAGATATATCATTAAGTGCCATTCGTTTTCCTTTTGTTTATATATTTTTACCTGATAATTATGATTAATATTATATATCCAATTATTTATATAATCATAGTATTGACCATGTGAAGGTATCCATTCTCCAGTAATATCTGTTCCACCACGACAATACATAGTTTTTAAAATACCATAAGTTAATTCTGACTTTTTATTCCAATCCATTTCTATTCCTCTTTAAATCAAAAATATTTTTATATTAATCCCAAAATTCTTGTATGTGTTTTGACAATAATTTAAAAAGATATTCTATATCTTGTTTTTTCATATAATCAGAATGCCTATATGCTCTTTGTCTAGCTTTACTTTCTTCTGGTGTTTCGTCAAAAACCATTGCTTTAAGTTTTTCATTATTAGTAGGCCCAAAATGATACTTCAATTCTCCATATTTTTGTTCAACTGGTATCAAAGCATTATCAACATAATTATCATCAATAATTCGTTTACAAAGTAACTTTGCAACTTTTATTTTATCTGCTGCATCTAATGCTTTAGCAGAATAGGCATTATCACTTCTAAAGAATTTTTCCATATTGCTAAATTTATGGTAAAGTAACGCAAATATATAATAATCATCCCAATCTCTGTCTTTCCATATTACGGGAAACCATCTAATTATATTCCATATACCATTTTTAATTGAATAATATTTGTCTTTTATTCTCTGAAACATAAAACTCACCACCTCTATTTTTATTATAATATTATATTAATATTTTGTCAAGTATAAATCAAACAGAACTTTTATTCACATTCAAAAACCTTGTCGCATATTTCACACAAATCCCATTCTTTGTATGTAGGATTTGAATTATATCCATCAGCATCATCATCTACTAAATGAATAATCGCAGATGAACCATCTTCCCATTTATGAGTACAGTTATTCTGAAGTTCTTCAATAATTATTTTGTATTTTAGATTTAGCAATTCATCTATTGGCTTCATTATTTTATTTCTTTCTTCCATCTTCTCTTTTAAAATATCTTTAATAGTTTTCAAAAAATCACCTCTTTCAAATCAAACCGAGAATTTATCTAAACTTTACGTTTAGTTTGTTAGAGATTAAATCTAACTGGATGTAAACCTCACCCCTATTCTATTTTACTATAATTACTTTATATTAGGTTTTATTTTGCATTAATATCTGCCTCATGAAGTATCATTAGTCTATCATAAAAATCCTGTCCAACTAAGTTTATAAATTTATTTTTCGCTTTTTCTGTTTCGATAAAGTATGGCTTCATATGCCATCTTATTAATTGACAAATATCTAATACAGAATCAAAACAAGTAAAATCATCATTTCTCAAATAAAACAAAGCATTATATGCTGATACATGTTCATGATTATAATAATGAGCAATATCAGTATTTTCACCTTTGTAATTTTTAAATTGCTTTGTAAATTCCTTTCCAACGTCATGTAACCATGCTGCATAAATCAGTTTTTCATCAAATATCATTCTTTCTTTAAATATTTTACATACATTCCTAGCACATACTCTACAATGTTCTCCTATTGAAAGTGTATGGTGTGGATTGTCTTGGCTAATTAAACTTAATTTATTTAATAAATCACTTATATTTCTTTGATATTTATTACTATCATTATAAACAATATGAACGTGATCCCAACCTTCAAAACTAGCAGGAACATCAAAATTTAAATACATTCTTTTAATTGCATATTCTGGCACTATTCTATCTCTTTTTTGATTTAGTTCTAAACACTTCTCATATGGTGTTGCCATAAGATAGCATATCTTCTTACAATTAATTTTCTTTAGTTCATCAAGAAAAGCTTTCCTACGCTTATATGAAACATTACACGCATCATATGTTACATTTTTACCTGCTTTTAAATCATCTTTAATTCTTTTATGTAACTCTTTAAACAATTCATCATTTTTATTTTGCTCTCCAACATCTCCGAACAATTCTTCTCTTAGATTATCAGAAGAATGAATTATTGCATTTTCTTGTTCTGCTATATATTGTGCATATGTACTCTTACCGCTTGCAGGCAACCCAACCATCATGTACAATTTAGCCATAACATTATTCTCCTATCCACATTACTATCTTTTCATTGGTCTGATTCCACAACCATTCTTCTGCTGTGGAAACCTTTTTGTCATACCAATTAAACATTAAAGCTGGACATTTTGTAGTCTTGGCAAATTCAGCAAAGTCTTTCCTTGTCAGAAATAAAGTATTTTGTGCTTTTTCTATACTTGAATTCATATTTTTAATAAACTCTTCAATTTTTATTTTTATATTAATAATTTGTTCAGTATATTCAGGAAAATAGTTTAAAAATTCTTCATACTCGTTTCATCGTATTAGTTCTATAACTCTTTCTTTAGTTACTACACCATTATTTTTTAAATGATGTACGGCAACATAAGCAGGAGATTTTACTTTAATTCTATGCCAATTAGCATCCACTACTACATATCCTTCTTCGCTAAATGGTAATTCTTGTGCCATTTTTATACATTCATCTAATGACTTAAAATTATATTCTTTTGGTTTTGGTACTCCTATATCTATATTTAACTCTTCTAAAGTATCAATATTTCGTGTTCCTATGTGTCTTAAAGATATTTCAGTGTACGGTGCTACAACTCGATTAAAAGGAGATATTAATTCAAACATATATGTATATCGTGGGTTTAACTTATTAAAGTCTAAGCCAACATTTTCTACAGCTTTTATAAACAAATCATAAAACGTTTTATATTCACTAATGTTACAAGCTAATTCTGCGTCTCTGGCATCAATCATTCCATTAGTTGAAATTTTCCACTCACCATTGTAGTACCAAACTTTTATAAGCGAACCATCCACCTTTTCTTGCACTCTCGCAGTATTCCAATCTATTGTATCGGCATATCCTTCGCCATAATTACCAAATTTATAAAACGGAACACATACAGGTTTAAAAGTAACATCTTCAAGAATAATACCTCTACATTCTTTTACTATTGGATTATAAAAATCTGATTCAATTTGATTATAGTTAAATATTATAAAATTATCTTTTCTTTTTATGGTTATACAATAAGGTTTGTCTTGAAGTTTTGCTTCCCAATCGGCATTATTCTTGATAAACTCAACTAATTTTAGCATACAGACCTCCAAAAATTTCAATCAAATCTGAGTTTTATTTAAAATTATCCATAGCTTTATTAACTAATTCATCTGCTCTATTATTTCCTTCATTGTCGGCGTGTCCTCGACACTGTATGAATTTTATATCTTTAAACTGATTTTTGAGATTTAATAATTCAATCCATAGTTCCTTATTTTCAACAGGTTTTTTCTGTGATGTTCTCCATCCTTTCTTTATCCATTTATCAACCCATTCATTGATACCTTTAATAACATATTGACTATCCATAACAACTTCTACAGGAATATCTTTGTTTTTAATTGCTTTTAATGTTTCTATACAAGATGTTAATTCCATTATATTGTTTGTAGTATTTTTAGTACTTCCATAAAACTCCTTAATATTATCTTTATACTTTAATACTACTGCCCAACCACCTACATTGTTCTCAAATTGATTTCCTCTACATCCACCATCACAATAAGCCAATATTTTATCCATCTATACATCCTCCCATTTCAAATCAAAACACATTTTTATTGAATTTCGTTCTTTACCATTTTAAACATATCTTCAATATTTTCCATTAATTTATATCTTATTAACGATGTTGAACTTTTTGCAAATTCTCTTTTTGTCAAATCAATGTACATTGTAAATTGTCCATCATCACCCATATAGAATTCATTCCAATCTTTCTTTGTAAATAATCTTCTCAAATTAAGCTGTTGAATAGCTAAATTATCAAAACTAATAACCTTAAAGCCTTTTATAATTTCACATATATTATTGTATATCTCTGATTTCTTTCGTTCTACTTCTGCCGAATAATAATCTTTGCCTCGTCTAATTTCTTTATAGCCTAAAATTAATATTTTAAGATTATATCCGTAAAGTTTTCTTAAATCGTCTAGGTCAACAACACCATTTATTACATGAATTACAGCATTTGGATACTGCTTAATAGCGTTAATAAAATCATCACAAACACTGGTTAAAGATATACCTAGTCCTTTAATTAAATCTTTGTTCACCAAACCTTGAATAATGTCTTGATGTGACACAAAATGTTTTTGGTTTACTGTAATATTGGCTATTATTTTTCTATTTTTTAATATTTCTAAGAATTCAATTAACTGTGGATGACTTAATGGATTTCCACCACCAATGGCAATTTCAGTATAAGGTTTTATTGTGTCAATAAATTTATTATTTAATAACTCCGCATGTAATCCATCTGGTATAGAATTTTCGTGACAAAAAGGACACAACATATCACATTTATTTGTAATTTTTAAATCAATACATTCGGGAAATGAGGATATAAAACCATCCTCATTTGTTTCCCGTATTTTTGTTCCGTCATCATATATACTTACAATATAATTACCATTTTGATATTGTCCTAATAAATTCATATATAATTCTCCTTATCAACCATCATATCCATATTTACCAAATACAACTATTTCATCTCCGCTTTTAGTTGTGTACGATTGATACAATACAAAGGCTATGTGTTGAAATGCTATTTGTTTTAAAAACACCTCTGCGAATTACTCTCACCTTACATTTCCTCTTTAATTTCCTTTATAATATTCATCATGTGGATAATTTACATTAATATCCACATTATAATAATCATTATCGTTGCCAGTAATAATAAAACTTTCTGATGAAAACAAAAACTTCATAAGTTTATCTTCATCTTCGCAGATTTCCAGAAAATCATATAGTTCATCGGGATGGTCTATATATCCATATGCCAAATACTTATACTTACCATCAGATGATGTGTGAAATTTTGGTTCTTCAAATTCATATTTAATATTGTGAGAATCTAGTATGGTTTTGATTTTGTATATTAAATCATACCTTTCATTGTTTAGTATAGCAGTATATAAATATTGTGCTTTTTCATAAGGCGTAGTATATTTTTCATGCTCCCAACCAAATTCGCCTATTGTAAATTTTATAAAATCTTGCTTATCGTCCAGGATGTTGTTTTTAGTAATACATATTGAATGCGTACTACTTGAATTTGTTTCAAAAACACCACTTCTTATAATCTTCATAACTACCTCCTAAAATATTATTTTTATATTTTAAATAAAAAAACATATTCATTCAAACTAATGATAATAAACGTGTAACATCTTCTGGTTTATGTCCATCCCATTTAGGTGCATGTTCTAATACTTTAACATCAAAATAACCCCAATAATCTTTATGGTAATGATAGGTATAATCACCTTCTGGTGTAGTGATACCAACAACGAAATAATCATCATACATTGTTCCATCAGCGTGTTTCCAAGATTTCCAAGCCTTATCTTTGTTTTGATTACAGATAACAGAAAACAAAATCATTCTATGAAAATATAATTCATTAAAAGTATGGTATCCATCACTTATTTCTCCAGCATCTACAACATCAAGAGTTATTTTTGCCATATACAATCACTCCTTTTTATTTTTAGATAAAAACTGATTTGATTAAAATTTTACAACAAACACTCTTAATCTATGTTTGTTCGCTAAATCTATCATATGCTTTGTTCCTTTAGACGTTTCATTCCAAAATGTAATCAATACTCCATTATCTTCCTTTGCATATAAAGCCATCTTTTCATTTCTAATATAACCTGCTTTCCTGCCTAATTTATCCCAATCAGCAGGAAAACGTATTAATTTAAGATTGAACTCATTAGCAAATTGTTCCCCTAATCTGTCAGCGCCTTTTGCTGTACCTGAAATAATCTCTAATGTTTCTCTTTTAGTATCATATCCTTCTGCTTTTAATTGTCTAAAAATATTCAAGCAATTTGTTTTTAGGGATTCATAGTCATTAAAACTTCTACTACCAGCTATAATTACTCTCATAGGTACTCTCCAAACTTTAATTTAAGTATATTGTTTGCAGAAGCAATTTATCTCCTACCTAAAGAGGTGGGAGTCTTCTTGCTACTTTCTCAGGATAATTATTTATTTCCACTCAAAATATAACCTAATAGCAAATAACAATAAATACAATTCGAGAGAAAAATACTTATGGTATTTGCGAATATCAAAATCTACTTCAATTCCAACTCTCCAAAAATTCCATGCCCATTGCCACCATATCTCTTTATTAAAGTATGTGATTTTCATAAAATTGTGGCTGTGGAGACACGTGACTTTAGTCATGTGAAGAAACAGCCACATCTATCCTCCTTTCCCATAATAATGTTTTTGCCTTGCTTATAAGTTTTAAATCTTTACAATAGGTGTTATGATATAGGTAACGTAGCTTTCGCTTAGTCTAGTCAATAAAGGCTTTTGCAAGCCCGCCACTTTAGTGGTGGGTTATTGACATTATTCACTCCTTTAAAATACCAATTTTTAATTTTTGTTTTTGCACTCTTTTATACATTGTTTCCGATAAAAAACATATTTTATCTAAATTATCAATCAATATATTGTGTAGATATTAATTATTGACTACAATATATTGTGTTGTGTAGTCCTATGTGTCTATATCTACTGCCTACTTATATAGTACCACAAACTATATATGTGTCAAGCATAATTTTATATTAACATTTTATAAAAATTCACTATTTGCTATAGTATATTCTTCTATCCAATATTCTTTTACATCCTCGTTTTCAATAAACTTACCATCCTTAAATATTTTCTGAGATTTTTTCTTACTCTTATTGATATATATAACATCACCTATTTCTATTGGTTGTTTTTCAAAATCCCACTTACTTACTTTCATAATCCCTGTAGTACCTTTAGCCAAACAATATAAATTAAGCTTTGGAGAAAACTTAGTATCAATATCCATAACATAAACATATCTTTCACTTACATTAACTATTACCTGAATATATCCTAATAATTCTTGTTCAAACTTTATTTGTTCTTTTATGGACATTCTTTTATTAGGCATTATTTTTTCAATCTCTTTTAGTGCAGTTATACGCTTTATTTTTGTATTGTCTTTATATTTTTTATCATATTTATTACTTCCTTCAGTAAACTCCTTATACACATTCAATAGTTTACCGTTTTCTCCAAATTGTTTGAAGTAATTTAATTGTATTAATATACTTATTTGTCTTGTGTTTGCTGATGTTTTTTCTACAATGTCTACAAGCAAATCAATAAAACTATTATATTTATTTTTGCTTAATTCATATAATTCGTTTGCCACTTCTTTATTAAGGTATTTAATACTTGCACAACCTCTATATATAGTGTTTTCTGTTTTGTCAAAGAAATAATCGGCTTTTGATTTACCAAATTCTATAGGTTTTACTTTTATGCCTTTACTTTTTGCATATTCAATTATCTTTGTAGTTTTCTCTTGATTACCCTCGTTGATATTTAATAATACCGTCAAATATTCTATAGTATAATATTTTCTTAAATAACCACAAGCAAAACCTATCATACTATATGGCAAACTATGATTTAAAGAAAACAAATAATCGCTTGCGTCTTGTATAACCTTTAAAAATGATTCTATTATTTTTTCTGCTTCTTCTTTTGTAGTATCGTATTTTTCTTGCATTGTTTTAATAAAACCATCTTTTATTTTTGGTATATATTGTTCTGTGCCTAATTTTTTGGCAAAACCACGTCTGATAACATCTGCTTCTCCCATTGTAAAACCACAAAATTTATTAAGAAATTCAATAATCTGCTCTTGGTATACTAAATATCCTAATGTCGATGATAACATATTGTTTAATGCAGGATGTCCATTATCATTAATTATGCCTTGACACATTTTATCTCTATAAGATTCTCCTGCTGGTCTTATTGCACCATTAGCCATAGAAAACAAAGATAAATAATCTATGTGTCCTATCTGTTTTTGTATTCTGTTTAATACTTCTTTGCTAAAAAGTTGTCTTATTATGTGTCCCGCAAAATTTGATTCCATTTGAAATATTGATGTATTATCTCGTGCAATATCTTCCCATACAGCAACATCGTTAAAATCCAAATTATCAGGTGTAATTCTGTCTATCCCTGCTAATTTACAAGTTTCATTTATAATTTGAATATTGTCTAAACCAAGTATGTCAAGTTTAACAAAATTAATGCTATCAATTCCCTTCATATCTACTTGAGATATTGGATATTCATTTGTAGAAGAGGTAAACAATCCTATTTCTTCTTCTAACTGATAATCACTTACTATTGAGCCGCACGGATGTATAGATACAGAAGTAATTACACCATTTAGTAAGTCAACATATTTGAATAATTCAGGATATTCATTTCTATATTTTTCTTCTTCTTGCTCAACGCTTTCGCATATTTTATTTACTGTTTCAAGTGGTATTTCTAAAGCTCTTGCAACATCTCTGATTGCACCTTTCAATGCAACAGTATTAAAAGCAACTATATCACAACATTTTAGCCCTAAGTTATTGAATACAAAATTTTTAACTTCGTTTCTTTTATTAGGAGGGTAATCCACATCTATATCGCTAAGACTTACCCTTTCAGTATTCATAAATCTATCAAAATTAAGATTATATTTAATTGGGTCTACTTCG
>Ga0134096_1000590_pt1 | contig 38431 bp, 34 predicted proteins | sample 7_2taG_FD_94448 | JGI IMG/M metagenome (GOLD analysis project Ga0134096, IMG submission 94448) | Switchgrass degrading microbial communities from high solid loading bioreactors in New Hampshire, USA - 7_21_20_110_A3 metaG | ecosystem: Engineered > Bioreactor > Semi-continuous > Anaerobic >... | reverse complement strand
CGCACCTTGAAAACTGCATAGAGTGTTAAGCGCTTCAAGTTGGAGCGCTTTAGGATTCAGAGGCAAAAGGCGAGACGGATGTGTGTTGCGCACGATTCGATCTGCTCCCGGTTTGCCGGGAGGTCTAAGGTCGAGGAAGTTGCGCTACGCGAGATTCGTCATAGGTCAAGCTACAAAGGGCACACGGTGGATGCCTTGGCACCAGGAGCCGAAGAAGGACGTGGTAAGCTGCGAAAAGCCTCGGGGAGCCGCAAACAGGCAGAGATCCGGGGATGTCCGAATGGGGAAACCCACCTGAGGTAATGCTCAGGTATCTATGGCTGAACACATAGGTCATAGAGGGGAAACCGCCTGAACTGAAACATCTTAGTAGGGCGAGGAAAAGAGACAATCCGGACAAACCTTTGGTTTGTCCTTGCATTCCCTCAGTAGCGGCGAGCGAACGGGGAGGAGCCCAAACCGCACAAGTGTAATAGCCTGCAAGCGTTGCTTGTGCGGGGTAGCAGGGGTTCACATGAGGCTTTGCAGAGTCTCGAGCTCGAGTGTTCATCTAGTCGAAGCGGATGGAAAGCCGCACCACAGAGGGTGAGAGTCCCGTAGGCGAAAGGTGAGCATAGAGCTGTGGACTACCTGAGTACCACGGGACACGAGGAACCCTGTGGGAATCTGGGAGGACCACCTCCCAAGGCTAAATACTACCTGGAGACCGATAGTGAAGCAGTACCGTGAGGGAAAGGTGAAAAGCACCCCGGGAGGGGAGTGAAATAGGACCTGAAACCGTGATGCCTACAAACAGTCGGAGGGCGTTAAAGCCTGACGGCGTACTTTTTGTAGAACGGACCGGCGAGTTAAGGTATGTAGCGAGGTTAAGGTTGAGAACCGGAGCCGGAGCGAAAGCGAGTCTGAAAAGGGCGCAGTGCAGTTTAGGCTGCACGCAGTTACATGCCTTAGACCCGAAACCGGGTGATCTATCCATGGCCAGGGTGAAGCGTGAGTAAAGTCACGTGGAGGCCCGAACCACGTGTCCGTTGAAAAGGGCTGGGATGAGCTGTGGATAGGGGTGAAATGCCAATCGAACTCGGATATAGCTGGTTCTCCCCGAAATAGCTTTAGGGCTAGCCTCAAGGTATGAGAGTGTTGGAGGTAGAGCACTGATGGGGTAAGGGGGCCCAAAAGCCTACCGAGCTCTTTCAAACTCCGAATGCCAGCACTTGGTCCTTGGGAGTCAGACTATGGGAGCTAAGTTTCATAGTCGAGAGGGAAACAGCCCAGACCAACGGCTAAGGTCCTTAAGTATGAGCTAAGTGGGAAAGGATGTAGGGATGCACAGACAACCAGGATGTTGGCTTAGAAGCAGCCATTCATTGAAAGAGTGCGTAATAGCTCACTGGTCGAGTGGCCCTGCGCCGAAGATGTAACGGGGCTCAAGCTCATCACCGAAGCCTTGGACTGTCGAAAGGCAGTGGTAGGGGAGCGTTGTATACGCGCAGAAGCACGATCGTAAGGACGTGTGGAGTGTATGCAAGAGAGAATGCCGGTATAAGTAGCGAAAAGAAAGGTGAGAATCCTTTCCGCCGGAAGCCTAAGGTTTCCTGAGGAAGGTTCGTCCACTCAGGGTAAGCCGGGACCTAAGCCGAGGCCAGATGGCGTAGGCGATGGACAACTGGTTGATAATCCAGTGCCACCTAGCATGCGTTTGAGCGAAGGGGTGACGCAGGAGGATAGGTCAGCCCACTGATGGAATAGTGGGTCCAAGGGAGTAGGGAGAGCAGCAGGCAAATCCGCTGCTCATAATCCTGAGACCTGAAGGGGAGCGAAGTTTAGTAGCGGAACTGATTGATTCCAGGCTGCCGAGAAAAGCCTCTAGCGAGTATGCGGGTGCCCGTACCGCAAACCGACACAGGTAGGCGAGGAGAGAATCCTAAGGCGCGCGAGAGAACCCTTGTTAAGGAACTCGGCAAATTGATCCCGTAACTTAGGGAGAAGGGATGCCCCGTTAGGGTGAGGGTATAAACGACCTGAGCTCGAGGGGGTTGCAGAGGAGAGGCCCCTGGAACTGTTTAACAAAAACACAAGTCTCTGCGAAGTCGAAAGACGAAGTATAGGGGCTGAGACCTGCCCAGTGCTGGAAGGTTAAGGGGAAGGTTTAGCGCAAGCGAAGATCTGAACTGAAGCCCCAGTAAACGGCGGCCGTAACTATAACGGTCCTAAGGTAGCGAAATTCCTTGTCGGGTAAGTTCCGACCCGCACGAATGGTTCAATCATGGGGGCACTGTCTCAACAAGGGGCTCGGCGAACTTGTAAGCATGCGTGAAGATACGCATTACCTGCGGCTAGACGGAAAGACCCCGTGGAGCTTTACTGCAGCCTGAGATTGGATTTTGGTATGGCATGTATAGGATAGGTGGGAGACTGAGAAGCAACGACGCCAGTTGTTGCGGAGTCGCTGTTGGAATACCACCCTTGTTGTACTGGAGTTCTAACCAGAGGCCGTGAACCGGTCATGGGACATTCTCAGGTGGGCAGTTTGACTGGGGCGGTCGCCTCCTAAAAGGTAACGGAGGCGCCCAAAGGTTCCCTCAGAACGGTTAGAAATCGTTCGAAGAGTGTAAAGGCAGAAGGGAGCTTGACTGCGAGACAAACAGGTCGAGCAGGGACGAAAGTCGGGCTTAGTGATCCGGTGGCACTGAGTGGAAGGGCCATCGCTCAACGGATAAAAGCTACCCCGGGGATAACAGGCTGATCTCCCCCAAGAGTCCACATCGACGGGGAGGTTTGGCACCTCGATGTCGGCTCGTCGCATCCTGGATCTGAAGTAGGATCCAAGGGTTGGGCTGTTCGCCCATTAAAGCGGTACGCGAGCTGGGTTCAGAACGTCGTGAGACAGTTCGGTCCCTATCTGCCGTAGGCGGAGGAGATTTGAGGGGAACCGTCCCTAGTACGAGAGGACCGGGATGGACATACCGCTGGTGAACCAGTTGTCACGCCAGTGGCACAGCTGGGTAGCCAAGTATGGAGTGGATAAACGCTGAAAGCATCTAAGTGTGAAGCCAGCCCCAAGATGAGATCTCCCACAGCGAAAGCTGGTAAGACCCCTTGCAGATGACGAGGTTGATAGGCCAGAGGTGTAAGTGCAGTAATGCATTGAGCTGACTGGTACTAATCGGTCGAGGGCTTGACCACAAGTTCAGCCAAGCGTCTGAATCCGACACTCTGTGCAGCTTTCAGGGTGCAGCTGTTCTGCCTGGTGTGCCTTAGACGGCGCCGGGCAGGTTGGCAAGTGCATAAGGTTTGGATCTGTAGAAACTCCCGATAGCTTGTCTTCGAGGCGATCTGTGGTCTCCGAAGCGACTGTTGAGGAGACTCGGAGTCAAGGATGACGAGAGAGTCGACTCATCACAGTGAGCGGAGCCAGGATGGCGTAGCGAACGGCAAGCGAGGGAGACCACAGATCGACCCAGCGGAGGAGACCACAGGTCGACACTTTTCCGGTGGCCATAGCGTGGGGGAAACACCTGTTCCCATTCCGAACACAGAAGTTAAGCCCCACAGCGCCGATGGTACTGCTCTGGCAACGGAGTGGGAGAGTAGGTCGCTGCCGGAGAACTCTTAGAAGCCCATCGTTTCGATCATATCGAGCGGTGGGCTTCTTTCTTGCGCCCGGTGGGCTTCTCCTTACACGGCGATCGCTGTTGCTCAGCTCGTGAGCCCTTGCATTTGTCAAAACGATCACCGGCAGTCGACAGCTCATATGCCGTAATGCACGTGGTCACCGGTCCATCTCTTTGCCAGGAACAGTTCTCCAGCCGCTCTTGCACCGTCCTGCAAACCGACCTGGGGTCAATTCACTCAAGAGACCGATAGAACTTCAGACTAAATTCAGGAACAACTGCTAACGTAAGAATCGGGACAGAAGTCATCAATATCATCAGAGCAGCTTTCATTCGATTGACTTAGCCTGCGATGCGTTTGAGCATGGAGGTGATGTCCAAAAGAGATTATGAGCTAGGGTTTTGCAGATGGTTGTCTCGTCGGACAAGTAGAGAGATCAACGCTATCAGGGAAAGGAGTAAGACTGAGTATGAAGAGGAACTCAACGACGCTCGCTCTTATGTCACTGGTGCTCGTCTTCAGCTTGGCCCTGCCTGCAATGGCCGCTGAGATCAAGTACAGCGAATCCGGCTTCTATTTCATCGAAGGCACCCAGACGCAGGCAGCCCTGAGCGCAGTCAACAAGGACCTGTTCATCCAGGTGGATGGGCTGTACTTCAAGGACCTCAACAAGAACGGTCAGCTGGATCCCTATGAAGACTGGCGGCTGTCCATTGAGGAGCGCGCTAAGGACATCGTCTCCAAGATGACCCTGGCTGAGAAGACCGGTGCTTTGGCCTTCGGTTGCCTAGGTGGCACCAACGGTTCCTTTGCTGACCTGACCCACGTAGACGAGATCCTCTATGGTAAGGAGATCTACTACGCACTGGACAGAAACCGGGCTTCCATGTGGTACCAGATCCACAACATGAATTTGTTCACTTGCATTGCAGCCCTGTCTGGCCTCCCCAAGGAACAACTGGACCTGTTCAACGCCCTGCAGGCTGTTGCTGAAGAGGGTCGTCTGGGCATCCCGTTTACCTTCAGCGGCGACCGGAAGTACAACACCTGGGGCGGCATGATCGACGGCTCTTCCTACGCTGCCGGCGTGAGCCACGATCCTCAGCTGGTCTACGACCTGTTCTCCGAGTATGCTAAGGAATCCGCGGCCATCGGTTACCATCAGGTGTTCCACACCTACGGTAACGAGATCGGCTCCTGGTATGGCGACGAGGTCAACTACATCGCTGAGATGGTAGTGGCCGAGATCAGCGCCTACGACGACCACAACTTCCAGTCCCATACTAAGCACTTCATCGCCCGCGGCGGCCGCAACGCTTATGTGAACGCCACCTCCCCGGCTAATCTGCTTGACAGCTGGCTGGTTGGCTGGAAGGCTGCCGTCGACAACGGCACCCGCTGGATCATGACCAACAACAACGTCGGTATCACTCCTGGCGTACAGACCTACTTCGACAAGGACACCTACGATCTGCTCCGTGAGGAGCTAGGCTATGACGGCATCGTCTGCACCGACTGGCCGTTGGATGCCAGCAGGATCCTGTCCGCCACTGGCGTGACCCGTGATGGTGTGGATATCTCCACTCTGGACCTGGCAGAGCGCTATGCCATGATCATGAACGCTGGCATCGATATGTTCAGCTGCTCCCTGGCTGTGCCCGGCAAGGACTTGAACTACCTGAGCGATACTGGGTTCGGGCGTTACTTCCCCGAGTACGTGGCTGAGGCCGTCGAGAGGGGCCTCATCACCGAGGAGCGCCTGAACCTCTCCGCGTACCGCGTGATGCTCGAGAAGTTCCGTGTCGGCATCTTCGACAACCCCTACAGGGATTGGGAGACCGCTCTGAACCTGATCGGCAGCACTGAGTATATCGCCGAGCAGTTTGAGATCAAGGACATCTACGATATCAAGAGGGCTCGCCGTGACGTGGTCAACGCCCTCGAAGAGCGCATGATGACCGCTTCCACCATCCTGCTGAAGAATGACAACAACCTGCTGCCTCTGTCCCAGGGCACGAAGGTGTACTATGAGAGCAACAACTCCACTATGCAGGAACTGACGATTCCATTCCTGGGTCAGTTTGCTGAAGTGGTCGACGACATGGGCGAAGCGGATGCCATCGTCATCCAGGTCACTAGCTTGGACGACACTTATCGGGATATCCGGGACGAGGCCCTGGAGACCGGCAAGCCGATGGTTCTCGTTTCGCAGATCAACACCGGCTACACCACTGAGCCTGGTGTTGCAGAAGTGGAGGCTTTCGACGCGATCCTCACAACCGCCTACAGTGCGAGCCCGGACCATGGTGTGCGCTATAGCTTCTACACCTACATCCATCCGGAGGTGCTGGTCGATATGCTGTTTGGGCGCCGTGAGCCCAGCGGCCGCACTGTGTTCGAGATCGGCCGTTCCGCCGATGATTACCTCTTGTCCTTCGGTGACCTCGGTCTGGATATTGGTGTGGACGACTTCACCAGGCTGTACATGGCGGCCCTTGTGAAGCAGGATCCCACCTACAAGTTGCCTGACAACCTGGGCGACGTGCTGTGGCCGGCTGACTTCGGCATGGAGTACGGCAAGAAGGTCGGCATCTGCTTCGACACGCTGCTGGTACCGCGAACGGTCGTTGAGAAGGAAACCGTGGACCGGTCCGGTCGGACTGTGATCCAGAAGGCCCGGGCCAATGCGACGCAGAAGGTTGGCGAGCCGTTCGAGGTCATGTTCATCGCCTTCAACGACGGAGAGGACGGGAACACCGTGGCCAAGGTCTACGACGGTGACAAGCTAGTCGCTTCCAAGTTCATCAGCGTCAAGGGCGGCAGCTTCATCGTGGTGCGGATGGAAGTCACCCTGGATACGCCTGGCGAGCATGTCCTGAGGGTTGGCGACCTTACCGCTACGGTGGTAGTGGAGTAAGACATCAGCCGACTGGAAGTGCTACGGGGCAAGCACGGCCCAGCTGTGCTTGCCCTTCCCTAAACGACGGTAAGGGATGTGAGCAAAGATGCGCCGTTTGTCAGTCCTAAGCATGTTTTTGGCGCTGGTCCAGGTGTTCGGCCTGGCGGTTTCAGCCCAGGCCAGCGATACGCCTACTGCCTATGCCTACGAAGTGAAGTCGCCCATTGCAATTGACGGCGATCTCTCGGAATGGAACCTCTCTTCGCCCATTGTGATCAACGATATTTCCCAGGTGATACGGGACGCGGCGCGTTGGGAGGGGCCCGACGTCACCAGCTGCATTGTCTACGTCATGTGGGATAAAGACAATCTCTACCTGGGCGTGGATGTTACCGAAGGTACCCGCTTTGACGTGAGCGGTGGCTTGCCAATGGATCAGGTGGACAATTTCATGGTATACATTTCGACCGATCCCACTCTGGATCCCAACCGCACTTCCTATGATACCAGGGATTTTCTGCTTTACCTGATCACCGACAACTACTGGTGGGACACCGCCTTCGACCGCAGCATGGTAGAAAAGCGCGAGCGTTTCTCGTCAGCCGGTCTTGAGGGCGGGGAGGATGTGCTGCAGGGCTATGAGAAGGCTGTGCAGATTACCGGCAAGGGCTTCGTCTACGAGGCAGTCATCCCGTGGGCTAACTTCTCAAACAACCGCATTCCGGTCTACACACCAAAGGTTGGCGATACGATCAAGTTCGACTTCGTGCTCACTGACTCGCCCATGGCCTGCCCGGGTACTGAGTATGTTCCGCAGCTGGCTTGGACCGGCGACAGCCGCATCAACCAGAACCCCAGTCTATGGGGAAACCTTGTATTTGCCGAGTAAATCAATGGTCTGACCCAGTCTCGGCCATGGCAAACCTGCCTATTGTCAGGGGCTGGCCTGTTCCGGCGGTCGCGGCTTGACTGAACCATTCCCCAGCTGGATGCAGTTTCGCGGCCGTCGGAGGGGAGGCCCGCAGCCCGCCGACTTCAGTGGAGACATGCCTATCGCAGAGCCTGGCCGTCTGATTTGATTCCTCATCTCGTCTCCAAGACTATGGCTGTCCCCCAGTCGACCTGGGCCATCTCTCTGGGATCAGCCTCCCGCACCACAAACGGATCAACATGCTTAGGTTTCAGCTTCTCTCGGAGTTTTCTGACATAGCGCCGTAAAGTCGACTCCGCTCCTCGGAACCCACACTCACCGCAAGGCCGGCGGCATATCCGGGCCGCAGTGTGACGCCGCTTCATTGGTGCTCAGATAAAAGGCGCAATCGCCCGGCTCGGAAGCCCGTACGGACAGAGTCTGCTCACAGCGGCAGCCAGGACAGCCTACTGCTTCAGCTCGACGCAATAGCGCACAGGGGCGTACTGCGTCTAAACTAGAGGCCATCATAGTATAATTATGGAAAGATAGCGTGTACCGCGCATTGCCCTAGGGAACCGGCACCGGAATATGCAGTGCTGCAGTCAGACGCAGTGGACTGAGCGTGACGACGAGTATAGCTCATAGGAGTAAGGAGGGAGGCTCCAGGATTCGTTGGCTTAGCAAGGGTAGAGTTGGTGTTCGGGCGGCGTTGGCATTGATATTGTGCGTTGCTGCCGTTATTTTCGGGACGGGTGCCGTAGCGGGAAGTGAAACCGTCGGCGTAGCTTTCGGTGCCCCGGAGGGCAGGATCATCGACAGCACTGGTCCTGATTCGGGCCAGAAGTTGATAACCCAACAACGCGTGGAGATGCTCGTAAGGAAAGACTTCTGGACTCACAGGCTGGAAGTGGTTGGTCCGTGCGTTGGAGACCTCTGGATTCTTGAGTCCCCTTTCCAAAATGAGTTGGCTGCCGGCGATTTCCTCAACTTTACAGTGGTCTTCCTTAACGGCTCCAGTGATTCAGCTGTAGACTTCAGTTACACAGTCAACATGAGAAAGGACGCACAGAAAGGGCTCAATCAGGACGGAGAGATCATCAAGAGTTATCACATAGACACCACTCTAGGGCCCAAGGAGTGCTACTTCCTGTATCCTATCTTCTTCTTCGATGAGGCCGGTGATTACTGGCTCGAGATGGTCTACAATGACAGTGCCACTGCAGGCCGTTCGATCCAGGTGTTTGAGAACTACGAGTATTGAGGACACAACGGCAACCATGGACCGAATGGCTCGAATCAGCTCCTGATCGCCGAGCTCACGCCGAGCCGAAAAACCGGAAAAAGGATGTCCGAGTTACCGGCTTCCTTCAGATCTCTTTGAACGCCTTGATCCGCTCCCTGTAGGCACCCTGGGCTATTGGTCCGTCGAGCAGCGGGTCGTCCGTTGCCTTCATCCAGTCGCGCAGGGCCACGATGAGCTCATTTCGGACTTCTGCAAACCGCTCATCGTCCGCCAGGTTATGCTGCTCATACGGGTCGTTCTCAAGGTCGTACAGCTCGAACGGCGGATGGTACTGCTTGTCATATGGCACGTTCAGCGCCTTCGAGACTTCTACATAGCCCTTGGCGTTGTTCTGATAATCCGGCGCTGTCTCTTGCCATGGTGCACACTCGAAGTTGGCAATCAGCTTCCAGCGGTCGCTGCGGATGGCTCGCATAGGATCGTAGTACGTATGATAGGTCTTCTCCGCGAAGATAAACCCGTTTGGCGTGTAGCTCTGGCCTCTGAGCAGGCCGCAGAAGCTTCGACCATGAAGCTGGCTCTGGTCTCCAGGATAGGGCAGACCGGCCAGCTCAAGCAGAGTTGGCACGAGATCCACGTTGCTAACCATCTCGTTGTACACGACTCCTTGCGCAAGCCCGGGCCCAGACATGATAAGAGCGACCTTGATCCCAGGATCGTAAAGCGTCATCTTGGCACGCGGAAACGCGACAACGACGATGCTTGGGCGTGTTGTACCCATGTATCTTCTAGCCTCCTGTGGCCGACCGGAACGTGTCTGTTCATGATCACGTGCAGCCGCGAATGCATCGCTAGCCTACAGCTTCACCGTTCGCGGAGGCTTGCCGAAGCTGTAGAAGGTCGCCTCCGCTTCGCTTGCACAGAAGATCTCGAAGATCGAGTCATCCTCGCTGTACATTCTCCCGAGCGAAGGCATCACATCGAGCGCGGCCTTCTTGGACTCGCGGCTCGTGATGAAAACCGCCTTGCCCTTCAGACGCAGCCATTCGCCGCTCTTTGACGCGACGCAGATTTCGAATCGAGGGTTGGCCATCAACTGCCTGTAGACATCCTTCTGGTTGTTCGTGCAGAAGCAGAGCTTGCCATCGTATTCCATGACGAAGCCGAAGGGACGCACCTTGGGAGTGCTCCCATCTGTGGTGGCCAGGTAAAACGTTGGATTATCTCGCAGAAAGGTCAGAACCTCGTTCATTTTCCCTACTCCTCGCCGATATGATCGCCCAGCCCAATCATTTCGTGTTTGCGGCCCCAAATCCCTCTATGGCGTCAGGTGGGTCGCTACTAGCTGAACGCGAGCTTGCCTCTTCGAGCAAGCCCGAGCGGAAATGAATGCTTGTCCGAAATTTCAGTGTATGCAGCCGGATCTTACACTCTGCGTGCGGCGCGAATGAACCACCCGCCGGCATGCATTCCGGCGCCTTGCTCGTGCAAATCCAATGCAAATGGGGTTGATGGCGTTACGCCTGCGATTCCGGTGACCGAAGCCGGGCACCGACCGCACCCTGTCGCTTTGTCTCTCGAGAGCCCTGGCCGCAATCAGAGTTTCACATTGCATTTGTAAAAGTTCATAACAAAGTATCGACTATTTCACATTACATCAGCTACAATTGAATCGAGCAATGCACCTTGACAAGTGAACAGACCTTGCTTTGAGGTCGCAGACGCGTTACCCGTTGAGACCGGGCATACGTTCTCAGTATTGATAACTAGGGATATCTTGACTACACTTGATGTAGTAGTCGCCGGGAATTGAGGGTGAAATATCATGCCAAGACGACTCAAAGTCACACTCAGCGATGTGGCAAGGGCGGCCGGCGTGTCACTGGGCACGGCCTCTCAGGCGCTCAGTGGGTCGGGGCGTGTCAGCGAGGCCTCCAGGCAGAGGGTCCAACAGGCTGCAAACGGCCTGGGCTATTCACATCGGTCCCGCCGAGTGCGAAGCGCGACCAAGAACATCGGTTTCATCCTGGTGCGAATCGGAGAGTATGCGACGGTCCAACAGAGCCCGTTCTACGGCGTCATTCTCAGCGGGGTCGAAAAGGAAGCCAGAGCACTTGGGTTCAACCTCGTCTTTTCAGCTCAGGTATCTGATACGAATGAGGCGATCCCCCAGTTCGCGTTCGACGGCTCGGTTGACGGGGTCGTCGTGGCCGGTGTGAGCGAAGAGTCGCACTTGTCGCAGTTCCAACGCGGCCGAACACCCGTCGTGCTGGTCGACAACGTTGTTGAACAGCCTAAGCTCTACAGCATAGTGGCAGACAACGTCGGCGGTGCGGACGCCGCCGTGAGCCACCTCATCAACACGGGGCACCGCAAGATCGCCCTGATCAGCGGTCCTGAGAAGCACTACAGCATCGACGAGCGCCGCGACGGATATCTCAAGGCGCACAGAAGGGCCGGATTGGAAGTCAGAGACGAACTCTACTGTGGCGGCGACTTGACGTTCCAGGGCGGCTACGAAGCGATGGTGTCACTGATAGACTCGGGTGCTTCTTTCGATTCGGTGTTCTGCTGCAATGACGAGACTGCCATCGGTGCGCTCAGAGCATGTCACGAGAGAGGGATTTCCGTTCCGCGGGACGTTTCCGTCGTCGGTTTTGATGACATCGAGCTTTCCGCACATGTTTTCCCCGCATTGACCACAGTCCGAGTTCACAAGGAGTACATGGGCCGGCTTGCTGTGCGCTACCTGGTTGAGGTGCTGCGCACCCCGGCAAAGGAGACACCTGAACACTCGGTGAGAGTCCAAGTGGAGACAAATCTGGTAGTTCGTGACTCGACTGCGCCCAGGTCATAGCGCCTGGCGGCCTACCGCAACTCAGGGCATCGTCCCGACTCGCTGCGCCTAGTCAAAGGATTCGTTCTTACCTGGAGACAGCCCCCGCATTTCTAATTAGCCGACCGTATCAGAGATCGTGCCTGAACTTAAACCTGAACAAACCGGTCGTACCAGCGATCGCACCTGAACCAGCATGCGGGTTTGTCGCCATTTCTCGCCTGATCGCGCGGAATTCCGGCTTAGGGGAGGTGGTACCGAGGCATGCCTGAAAGAGGGCTGCCAGTTGGGATGTGATCATTTTGTCTCTGGGTCCAGGTCGCAGGACAGACGTGGAGACAGACAGAGAGTTACCCGAACACTAAGTCTTGGAGGGATCGAATCATGAGCAGGAAGTGGGTCATCGCCCTAGTGGTCGCAACCCTGTTGCTCGGCGCAGTAGCACCGGTGGCCGGTGCTGCCGAGAAGATCAAGCTCAGTTTGTGGACGCACAACAGGCACATGATGGATCTCGTAGATGAGCTGCTCAAGGAGTTCAACGCCACGATAGGTGCTGAGAAGGGAATTGAGGTCAGCCTCAGGGTAGTGGCTGAGGGCGGCACAGAGCTCATGCTCGCCGCTCAGCAGCAAGGCATGGGACCAGATTTGTTCAACATCCCGACCTCCTATCAAGGGTTCGGCGCGGAGTACGAGGCAGGACTCAAGATGTACTTCGACGACCTGCCGGGGTTTGCGGAGTGGAAGGTGCAGTTCCCAGAGTGGTACTGGGTGGACAATGTGACCACGTGGAAGGTCGTCTAGCACGCCGCCGCGAACGTAACCGTCCGTGAGTGGTACTGGGTGGACAATGTGACCACGTGGAAGGGGAAGGTATTCGCCATTCCGGTAAGCTGCTACAACGCGCGCCTAGTCTACAACAAGGATCTTTTCAGAGAGGCAGGACTTGACCCTGAGCGTCCTCCGGAGACTTTCAGCGAGTGGCGCGAGTACGCGAAGAGGATCTCTCAGTTGCCTGGCAAGTACGGGATGGCCTGGCCTGGCGCAGAGACCTGGATGACCGCGTGGATGCCGAGCCAGTTCATCGAGGCCAGCGGCCTTCCGGCTTGGTTCGACTGGTCGACAGGGCGATTTGAGTTCACGAACATGGCGCCTCTGTTCCAGCTGCTCCTGGACATGAAGGCCGACGGCTCGCTGTTCCCGGGTGTAACGTCGCTCAACAACGACGCTTTGAGAGCCCAGTTTGCTGCCGGCAACATTGGTATGTTCCTTGCCGTGAACTGGGATGTGGGCGTTCTCAACGACCAGTTCCCAGCTAGGTGCGACTGGGGCGTCGCTCTCCCGCCGGTCATCGATGGACATGAGAGGCACAAGGTTCGCGCGATGATCGAAGTCGGCCTCTACTCCATCAACGGTCAAACCAAGTATCCGGAAGCGGCCTGGGAGGTCGTGAAGTGGTTCAACAGCTATGAGATCCGCGCCCGGTTCTACGAAGAGGGCAAGCTGCTCGATCCGGATCCGAAGGTTCGGGAATACGCGAAGAAGGAGCCCACTGCCAAAGGATTCGCCGAGTTCGCACAGACGGAGTGGGACTACGCAGCTAGCTGGCCCAAGCATCCGGGATTCGTTCAACCGTCTGAGAATCCGTGCTCGGTGTTCTCCGCCATACTTGCGAGAGGCGGAGACCTCATGGCCGAGCTTCAGCGCTTAGAGGACATGTGGAATGCCGAACTCGACAAGTTCTACGCCGAGAACCCGGACGTCAGGAGGGAATGGAACATCTACCCGAACTTCGATCGGAAGACGGGCGTAATGGGCGATCCGTTGCTGCCGTCCGAGTAAGCAAAGCTGCGACGGAAGGCCTGTGGGAGGCATATCCCGCCTCCCGCAGGCTGGGTTTCTAGAAAGCGCTTCATTGCCGCCTTCGAAGGGGGTATGACTATTGAGCAAGCCGCTGTCTCCGGTCGTGTCTACAGACGTGGATAGGCTGCAGAGGCGCAGAAGGGTTCCTCCTTACGTGCGCGCAAGCTATATTCAGAGCTATCTGATGCTGCTCATTCCATTCCTGGGATTTGTTCTGTTTGCGGCTTTTCCGCTGGCATGGTCGATTCAGAAGTCGTTTTACTCGTGGAACGGCATCCGATGGAGGCCTGCCGGACTGGAGAAGTACGTCGATGTCCTGACGGACCGCGTGTTTCACACGGCTGTCGCCAATACCTTCATTTTCCTGCTAAAACTAGTGGTTGAGATTCCCCTCGCGTTCACCCTTGCCGTCATACTCAGTCGTCGCTTCATCGGGCGCAATCTGGTACGGGGTGCGCTGTTTCTTCCGAGTGTCACAAGTATCGCTGTCATGTCAGTCGTTTTCTATGTCATTCTTCAGCCGTATTCAGGCTTCATCAATCAGTTTCTGATGAAGATGGGTGTCATCAGGGCACCGATAGACTGGCTCGGGACAAGGCTGACGGCTCTGGGAAGCTGCATGGCGATCTCGATATGGCAGTACACAGGACTCAACATGCTGTTCATACTTGCCGGACTGCAGAGCATACCGGTGGAGTACTATGAAGCCGGCCAGATCGAGGGGATGAACTGGTGGCAGAGCGTCTGGTACATAACCATACCGAGCATCGCGCCGTACCTGCAGGTCATTGTCATGTTGGGTATCATCGGAACGATGAAGGTCGCGGACCTCATATTGGTGCTGACCAACGGCGGGCCCGGATATGAGACCGAGATGATGATGACTTACGTATTCCACCACTTCTGGGGCTCCGGGAGAGGCGAAAAAGCGGTGGCCGATTGGGGCATGGGAGCGGCGGGAGCTGTGATCTCCGGGATCATAGTCGCGATAGTGACGCTGATCTACCTGTACACGACTCGCAAGTCCTCTGAGTATTCTGCCGACGTCTAGGCTCTCCGGGACATAGTGGAGGTGTGTGAGTTGCCGATCAACGTATGGAGGATTGCAAAGAGCTTGGCTACGGCGGCGTTTCTCGCCGTAATGGTCACCATAGCGCTGTTCCCGCTTGTCTACGCCATCTTGGCGTCGTTCAAGGACAACATCGAGCTGTTCGTCGGCTCGGCCAGCATCCTGCCTGAGCAGTTCAGGCCCGACAACTGGGTGCAGGCATGGACCAGGGCTCGCTTCGCTCGTTACACTCTCAACAGCGTCATGTATTCCACCGGCACTACGTTACTGTCTGTACTCAACGCCGCGATGGTCGGCTATGTCTTTGCCCGAGGGCGCTTTCCGGGCAGACAGATCGTTGTGGCGCTGTTCACGTCGACGATGTTCATTTCGGTCGGATCGCTTACTCTGTATCCGATCTTGGAAATGGCGCGTCTGCTTCACATCCACCGTGGTCTTCACGGGCTCATAATCATCAACGGCATCGGAGTCAATGTTGCCGGGTATTACCTCGTGAGCCGCTACATCAATACGATTCCTCGCGAGCTGGATGAGGCCGCTGTAGTTGACGGGTGCAGTTTCTTTCAGGTGTGGCTTCGGATCATCTTCCCTCTGTCCAAGCCTGTGCTTGCCACCGTCGGGCTCTTGGCGTTCATTGGAGCCTGGAATGAATATCTGATGCCGTTCGTCTTCACGTTGGGCAACCCGAACATGTCCACGTTGACAGTGGGAGTGACGTCACTCAAAGGGGACGCTATGTCGATAACGGCTTACGGGCTGATGCTCGCCGGATCGGCCATGTCCCTAATTCCCCTAATCGTGATGTTCATCATAGTCAACAGGTACTTCGTCCACGGCCTTACCTCCGGCGCTCTCAAGGGATAGGAGAAAGGTCGCTGTCTATGCCTTTCTCACTGCGGTGCTTTGCCGGACTACCAACTCCGCCGGCAGCCTTCTCTGAACGGATGGCTGCCTTTCCTTTATCTGCGATATGAGATATCTGGCCATAAACTCGCCCTGCTCGCTCTTTGGCACATGAACAGTGGTGAGCGGGGGATAGGTATACTGGCTCGCTGCGATGTTGTCGAAGCCCATCACCGACACCTGTTCAGGAACCTGGATGCCTTCCTCTCTCAAGACTGCAAGCGCGCTGATGGCGAGCAAATCATTGTACGCAATCACAGCAGTGAAGTCCTGCGTCCTGGACAGCAGCTCCAGCATGCCGCGCGCTCCTGACGATTGATGGAATCCGAGGTTGCACACCACGAGATCCTCGCTGAACTGGAGACCGTTCTTGGCCAAGACCTCTTTGAACCCGAGGACCCTCGGATCGATCTCAAAGTTGGACCCGGACAGGCTGTACAGGTACGCTATGCGCTCATGACCCAGTGAAACCAGGTATTCAGTCGCGATCTTGGAGCCTGTGTAGTAGTCGAGCTCCATGACTCCGATCGAACCGTTCAGGTGGTCCATGGCCGCGTTGGAGGCCCAGTAGCGCTCCCGGCTGATCACAACCGGTATGTCCCGCTGGAGCAGCCGCTCGAGGCACTCGACTCCCTCGGGGTCCATCTCGCCGCTGGTGATAGCCACTCCGTCCACTTGATGCCGGATCAGCGTCTGCAGATAGACGGCAGTGTTGCGCCCCTCCGAGGAGTTGCAGAGGATGACCGAATACCCATTCTGATACGCGACGTTCTCCACGGCCGTAGCGATCTCGGCGAAGTAGGGGTTGGCCACATCGTATACCAGCAGGCCTATTTGCCTCGTGTTCTTGCCGCTCACAAGAGCTCTCGCGAGCTGGTTGGGCTGATAGTTGAGTTCCCTGATCGCCCGCTCCACCCTCAGGCGCACTTCGTCTGACACGTGCTCATACCCGTTCACGACTCGAGACACGGTCGAGACCGAAACACCCGCAGCCCGAGCGATCTCACGCAAAGTAGTCAATCGCTTCACCTCTAGCAGCATGTATGGTCCTGGTTGCCGCCAACATCCTTCTGCCACACACGAGCCCAGTCCATGGCGTGCTATCCCGGCTGACCTGTGTAGACCATGCCAGGCAACTGTAGCTCACTGGCAACGTTATCAATAACTCGTCTCACTTGCGCGCGTTATCCAGCATACTTGGTATTGCGATCCAATGAAAACGTTGTCAAGATGGCACAACCTATGTATTCAATGCGAGGCTAGTGTTTCCTGCAAACCCTCTTCAGAGACTCGCCCTCATCACAGGACGCTGGTCGGCCTGTGCCAAATGGGATATGATAGAAAGGTAGAGTGGGAGGGATCAGCGGATGAAGCTCAAACCAGTCATGAGAACGGACGAGCACCATCAGCAGAAGCACGAGTCAATCCTGCGAATGATCAGGGAGAAGCAGATAGACGTCGTCTTTTTGGGAGATTCGCTGACCAGGAGATGGGAAGACAACTCTCATTTGTGGGATGAGTACTTCTCGCAGTTCAACCCCGCGAACTTCGGCGTGGGCGGAGACTGCATCGAGAACGTGCTGTGGAGGATAGAAAACGGGGAGATCGACGGAATCAGCCCGAAGTTGTTCTCAGTCCTCATAGGGACCAACAACCTCTGCAGGAACACTGAAAACGAAATCGTGGAGGGAATCATGGAGGTTGTGAGGACGATTCGCCTGAAGTGCCCTGAATCCAAGGTGGTGGTGTTCGGTCTGCTGCCGCGGGAAAAGGACGAGACGGGCCGGGAGTGCAATGACAGAATCGACCGAATAAACAGAGAACTAGCGATGAGAGCCGGGAGCGGCGGTTATGTGTACGAGTACTTCGGCGACCCCCTCATGACCGAGCGCGGTTCAGTCGATAAGGACCTCATGCCCGATGGGCTTCATCTCAATGAGTCGGGCTACAGGGTCGTCGGCCCCATTGTGAGAGCCATTGTGGAGAGACACTTTTTTCCCCGTGCTGAATGACGGACGGCGCAAAGGGAGACTGGTACACGATGCGAGTTGCAGCCATTTCACTCGCTGGATTGCCTGTGAATCAACTCTCGGACTACGCAGCCGCATTGACTGGGCTTCTTGACAGACTTCAGGTCAGGCTCGCCGTGTTGCCGGCTCACACATCGTTTTTTCTCTGTGCTGCCGGAGGACATGTGGGGGAGACCGCAGACTTCGTCGAAAGCTATAGGCGATTCATGCAGCAGTCGAGCGAATGGAACAAGCGGTTCCTGGCTACGCACAGCGATTTGGCCAGATCAAGCGGTATTTACCTGGTTGCGGGAACCACAGTTGAGCAAGCAGATGGGCTCTTCTACCACACGGCGTACTGCTTCGGACCGGACGGCGAGATCTGCTGCAGGCAGCGCCAGACCCACCTCACTCGTGAGGAGCGCTCCCTCGGCTTGAGCCGGGGAGTGGAGCTGCACCTCTTCGACATGGATGGCACCAAAGCGGGATTGATTGTCGGCGTGGATGCGTTGCATCCTGAAGTAGCACGCATATTTGCCCTGCAGGGAGCAGACTTGATAGCACACACCGGTGCGCTCCTTGCAGGGGCTTCGGTCCGCTTGCAACCCGCCGGTATGTGGGCACAGGTGCAGCAGAATCAATTCTGGGCTGTAGAGTCGCAATTGAGAGGCAGTATCTGCAGCCGTGCCTTTGGCGGCGACTGCGCTGTCATAGGTCCATGCGAGGTGACCCCTGGCTCTACCGGCTACCTCGATCGTCAAGACGCAGAAAGGCCCTTTGCAGCGGCGGAATTGGTCGAAGCAGACCGCAGCCGAATCCGGAGCGAGTACCCGCTGCTGCGGCTTCTCCATCTCGATGCATATCGAGTGCTGCCTCAACTCTACATGCAGGATGCCCGGCCAGACTCCTGTAACCGGCCGCTGGCCTGCGACATGGAGGGCGACTGAGCATGGCCCTGGACGGATGGAAGGAGAGGCTGTTTCGCAGGTACCTCTACTGGCTCTGCCGCCCGGCACGGCTTAGGAGGCGGCTCACTGCTCTGATTGGCGAGGGCGGGCCCGTCCACACATCGGTCCCGCTGCCCGACGGCGGACGCCTGAGGGTCGCTGCGCTGCAAGTGAAGGTCAAGCTGTCGAAGGATCCCCTGGACTACGCCTCAGAGGTGCATCGCATGGTCAGAGAGGCGGCGAGTGCGGGAGCACAGCTCGCGGTCTTTCCTGAGTACAACAACATACAACTGCTGGGGATGCTTCCCGGGGTAGAGGAGATGAGCCGGGCGATATCCGATGGAGGCTCGAGCGAGGAACGACGTGAGGAAAGAGGCAACAGACGGGAAGGGTCTTCACGTCCTGCGGTCACCGTGGCAGATGTGATCCGCTACGTGGGACCAGTGATGTCGCAGTTTCTCAGCGTGCTGTACTCTACTCTCGCAGCAGCCTATCGCGTTCACGTGATGGCCGGCAGTTTTCTACTCCCAGACGGCGAGGGAGTAGTCAACAGAGCCTACCTCTACGGCCCGGACGGGAGACTGATCGGAACCCAAGACAAGGTCCATCTCATGCCGGTCGAGATGGACTGGGGCCTCTCTGCGGGCACAGAGTTCCATCTCTTTGAGACCGGCGTCGGCAGGGTTGCCGCTCCGGTCTGCATGGATGCAACCTTCTACGAGACCTTTCGAATCCTGGAGCTGATGGGTGCCGAAGTTGTGATGATCCCCATCGCCAACCCGGAGCCCTACAACTACTGGCTGGCGCTGCGCGGGATCTGGCCGCGCGTACAGGAGTGCCCAGTCTACGGGATCAAGAGTGCTCTCGTAGGGAGCGCGCTGGGTTTCGCGTTTACGGGCCGAGCGGGAGTCTTCGCACCGGTGGAGCTGACTCCTGATGGCAGCGGCGTCCTGGCGGAGGTTGCGTCAGCCGAGGAGGAAGGAGTCGCTGTGGCTGAAATCGACCTTCATGCTCTGCGGGAGTTCCGCCTGAACCATCCATGGCGCGACAGCAATCCCGAGCTCTATGTGCGCTACTTCCCGTCAGTCTATCAGGCTTGAGCCCTCACTTCACATCCACGTTGCCCTTCACAGCCAGGTAATAGAGGTTGTAGAGTGCCACGACCGCTCCCACAATGAGGTTGTTGTACACGAGCGCCGTTTCAGTCTCGAGGAAGCCTAGATAGGGCGCAAGAGCGAGCCATGCGCCAACAAGGATATGTATGACGTGAAATGCAGTCACTGCGTGTTCCTCCTTGAGGTTGGTATCTCTGTAATAGGTATTTCACGGGGCTGTTCGGAATATTCACGGAGACTCGATGCTGGTGCGCTTGTCAAACAGCAGCGGTTGGCATATCATAGTTACCGAAGATACGTGGGACTCAAGAAACATGTCAGAGGAGGCGGCAGACCTATGTCAAAGTGGGAGTGCACTGTATGTGGGTACATATACGATCCCGAGGTAGGGGATCCGGACAACGACGTAGCTCCGGGCACTGCATTTGAGGACATTCCTGATGACTGGGTCTGTCCGGAGTGCGGAGCCGACAAAGGCATGTTCGAAGAGATGGATGCGTGAGAACGTCTGAGTCTCCCCACGACTAATAGCGCCCCTCGATTAATAGAAATTGGAGGGGCGTGTTTTCGCACACCGAACAGTCGTTGGGAGATGAGGCTTTGTGGACTGGCGTCTCGCCCTTTTGTCTTTCGGCCTACTCATCGTGGCTGAACTCGGCGACAAGACCCAGCTAGTGGTCTTCAGTTTGGTTAGTCAGTACCGTGCACCATTTCCGATCTTCGTGGGTGCTTCGCTCGCGCTGACGGTTCTCACTCTGATTGCTGCCATCGCTGGGCAGTTTGTCTCGTCTGTCGTACGGTTTCAGTACATCCAGATCGGCACAGGGCTGATGTTCATCGGCATTGGCATAGCAATGCTCTGGCAGGCGTTCTGCAGCGTCTTAGGGCGATAGCAGGCGGCAGCCAGCAAGCCGATGCCGGCTGGCCGCACCACCCTCGATGGCACCTGCAACCGGAGGAATTCGCATGCTGTTCGTAATGGATATCGGCAACACCAACATCGTCTTCGGCGTCTATGAGGACAAGCATTTGATCCGCAGCTGGCGCGCGTCATCAGACCGCCAGAAGACTGCGGATGAGTACGGAATGCTTGTGAGCCAGCTGTTCTTCCACAGCGGGCTCAGCCTCGACGACATCGAAGGTGTCGTTATCTCTAGCGTCGTCCCTCCTTTGATGCCGGAGATCTCGCGCATGTGCAAGAGGTACCTGAAAAAGGAGCCGCTGATCGTGGGACCAGGCGTCCGAACGGGTCTGCGGATTCGGTACGACAACCCCAGAGAGGTGGGAGCCGATCGTATCGTGAACGCGGTGGCCGCCTGCGAGCTCTACGGCGCACCCGTGATCGTGGTGGACTTCGGGACCGCGACCACTTTCTGCGCGATAGCGGAGGAAGGGGAGTACCTTGGCGGAGTGATCGCACCTGGAATCGGAATCGCCAGCGAGGCGCTGTTTCAGCGAGCTGCCAAGCTGCCGAGAGTGGAGATAGCCAAACCTGAGACGGTGGTCGGTCGCAACACCGTGAAGAGCATGCAGTCGGGAATCGTGTACGGGTTTGTTGGCCAGGTCGATGAGATCGTCCGGCGGATGAAGCAGGAACTCGGGTGGCGTTGCCGGGTCATAGCCACAGGAGGTCTGGCTGAACTGATTGCCGGTGAGTCCAGTCAGATCGATGAAGTCTGTCCAAATCTCACGCTCGAGGGTCTGCGCCTCATATATGAGATGAACCGCGGCTAGAGGAGTTGCTCACAGGACTTGCGCTATAGCGGCATAGATACGATCCTCTCACGAGACCCGGTCGTTCTAGCCCCCATGGCCGGGATAACCGATCCTCCGTTTCGGAAAATCGCCCGCGAAATGGGATGCTCGTTTGCGTTCACCGAGATGATATCTGACAACGCCCTGATCTTCGGCAATGCGCGCACAGCCAAGATGCTTACCATAGACGATGACGACCATCCTTTGTCTGTACAGCTGTTCGGGAGCGATCCGCGGCGCATGGAGGCGGCTGCGAGACTGGCAGAGGAAGCCGGCGCCGATTTTATCGATATCAACATGGGATGCCCGACTCCAAAGATAACGCGCAACGGAGAAGGGGCTGCGCTGATGCTTTCCCCGGGAACGGCGAGGGAGATCATCCGGGCGGTGCGCAATGCGGTGTCCGTGCCTGTCACGGTGAAGACGAGGAAGGGCTGGGCGCCGGGCCAGGGCAGCGCAGCAGAGATAGCGTCGATCGCAGAGGAGGAAGGTGCGTCTGCAATAGCCGTCCACGGCAGGTATCGCGAGCAGTATTACTCAGGGAAAGCCGACTGGGACGCCATACGCGAAGTCAAGAACTCCGTCCGCATCCCGGTCTTGGGGAGCGGCGATGTCCTCGATCCTCGTGATGTGAAATCGATGCTGGCCCAGACTTCGTGTGACGGCGTGCTGGTCGCGAGAGGCGCGCTCGGAAACCCCTGGTTCTTCGCACACGCCAGGGAGCTTTTGACAGAGGGCACAATCCCGGATCCTCCCTCACCTGGCGAGAGAATCGCAGTAGCGCTGAAGCACCTGCGGCTGCAGATCGAATACAGCGGAGAGCACTTGGGCGTGCTCCAGATGCGAAAGCACATTGGCTGGTACATCAAGGGCTTGCCGCACGCTGCGAGGGTTCGGCTGAAGCTCCACGAGCTCGAGCGGCCTGAAGATGTGGAGAGGCTGCTGACTGACTACCTGTCGGAGGCCGATCGCCTGTCTGCAGATGATTGAGCAACCTGGCACTAGCCGCCAGCCCTGCGATGTGCTATACTCATGCTGTGCACAAAATTGTGTACATCGCTCTGCTTGGTGATCAGCGGTCGTTGTGGGGTGATAGCTTGCAGTTCATACGGATAGGCGACAAGCTAATAGACAGGAATCGTATTGACGACGCAATCGAGAGCTTGCTGCGAATCCGTTCCGAGGGCGGTTCACAGCAAGATGCGGCTGACAAGGTGGGCGTCGACAGGACATTCGTGTCGCGCCTCGAGACTCTGGGAGAGGTCAGCAAGGGCGGCAGGATCGCCCTGATCGGCTTTCCGGTCAAGAACAAGTCGGAACTCGCCTCGATTGCGAGTGAGTACGGAATCGATTTGGTCATCTTAATGACCGAGGAGGAGCGCTGGGCCTATGTCGACCGCAAGTCAGGCGCGGAGCTCATCAACGAAGTAATGGACCTCATCCGGACGCTGCAGGGGTATGACTCTATCGTGTTCATCGGTTCGGACATGCGGATACGGCTGATCAAGTCGATCCTTAGGAACCCCGTCATCGGCATTGAGATAGGCAAATCGCCCCTGCGAGAGGATAAGATGGTCGACGCTGATCTGCTTCGATCTATCTTGAGCGAGCTGAGGAGTCAGTCTCCGCACAGGGGCTGTTGAGGAGGTCTCTCGAGTGAAGCGGATCGTGAGCGTTAGCCTCGGGTCGTCCAAGCGCGACAAGACTGTGACAGCAACGTTGTTGGGGCATGAGTTCACTCTAGAGCGGATAGGCTGCGACGGAGACGTGCAGCGCATGATGCGTCTGATCGCAGACCTAGATGGCAAGGTCGACGCGCTGGGCCTTGGAGGAATCGATCTGTACCTCTTTGGCGGGGGCAGACGGTACACTATCAGGGATGGAATGAAGATAGCGTCGGTTGCCAAGAAAACGCCAGTGTTCGACGGCTCATATCTAAAGAACACCTGGGAGAAGCGGGTGATCCTCGAGATCTGCGCGCGGGGCACGGTTGACCTGTCGGACAAAAACGCGCTCATCACGTCTGCCACGGACCGGCCCGGAATGGCGGACGCGCTCGCATCAAGCTGTCGCCGCGTGCTCTTTGGCGACTTGATATTCGCTCTGGGCATACCGGTGCCGATCTACAGCCAGGCTGTGCTCAACGCGTTGGCGGCAGTCCTGGCTCCCCTAATCGTCAAGCTGCCGTTCAAGTGGCTGTATCCCACCGGTGAGAGGCAGGACGTTCGAAAGCCGAAGCATAGGCGCTACTTCGACTGGGCCGACGTCATTGCCGGCGACTGGCACTACATCCGTAGGTACATGCCGGACGAGATTCCCGGCAAGATAGTTATCAGCAACACTCTCACAACCGCCGATGTCGAGGACCTGCGTGAGCGAGGAGCCAAGGTGCTGATAACGACCACTCCCGAACTCGACGGGAGGTCGTTCGGCACAAACGTCATGGAGGCAGCGGTGGCGCTCGCGGCGGGACTCGATCCCAGGACGATGACACTCGACTCGTTCGCCGAGGTCGTCGAGAGCATAGACTTCGAGCCGAGAGTCACCTTCTTGCAGGAGCAGAAACAATAAGTCTTACAACAGTCAGTCATGCTACGGGAGGATACGGTTTGAACAGATTTGCTTTCATCATCCACCCTCTAGATACCTCGGATTTCTCGAGGAAATACCCGTTCGCGCGGAGCCTTCCACCGTGGGTTATCGAGAGTGCGCTCGCGTTGATGCCGCCGGTGGTGACCTCAAAGATCACGGGAATCAGGTCACTGACAGGAGCGGAGGCCGAAGGATGGTTCGTCGGATGCACGCTTACTGCCAGGCAGATGCTCAGTCTGAACCAGAACTTCGTGATGAGGAAGGTCATCTCTGCCGCCCGGATGGCTGAGCAATTGGGCGCGGGCATTGTCGGTCTCGGAGCCTTTACGTCCGTTGTGGGCGACGCGGGAGTGACGGTCAGCAAGCGCGTATCAATCGGAGTCACCACAGGCAACAGCTACACTGCGGGCGCGGGCATCCAGGCCCTCGAGATCGGCGCAGCCAAGATGGGCATAGACATGCGCAACTGCAGAGTTGCGGTTATCGGGGCAACTGGCTCGATTGGATCCGCCTGCAGCCATCTCCTTGCGGACAGAGTGTCCGATCTGACCCTCGTCGCCAGAGACAAGGCCAAGCTGGACCTGCTGGCCAACCAGCTGCGCGGCGAGTACGGGCTCAGAGTGTCTACGACCACGGACATCGCTGAGGCTACAGGGCGGTCGGATCTCGTAGTCACTGCTTCGTCTGCTGTGAAAACCATAATAGACCCGGGCGATCTCAAGCGCGGCTCAGTGATCCTCGACATCGCCCGACCGAGGGATGTCTCGCGCAAAGTAGCAGAAGAGAGAAAGGATGTGCTGGTGATTGAGGGCGGCGTGATCAAGGTTCCGGGCGACCACGTCGACTTCCATTTCAACTTCGGATTCCCACCCGGCCTCGCTTTCGCATGCATGGCCGAAACGATGATTCTTGCTCTGGAGGGGACCTACGAAAGCTTCAGCCTCGGCCGGGAGTACTCGGCGGAGCGAGTGCGCCGGATCTGCGAACTCGCGGAGAAGCACGGCTTCAAGGTTGCCGGCCTCAGGAGTTTCGAACGCGCACTCAGTGATGACGAGATCGAGTCAGTCAGAAGAAACGCCCGCAGCCGAGCCCATTCCATTGTCACTTAGTTCCTCCAAAATCTTGACAACGCGAGGGGTATCTGTGATAATAGTCCCATGAGATAGAGGAGTTGACCGAACTCCTCTATCTTAACTTCGCATAAGGAGAGATTTGGCTGCGCACACTTGAGAGATGCTGCGCCTTTGGGTGTGCCTCTGCGCGCTCGTGGCGGCGGCGTAGGTTACCTTTTGGCTACCGTGCCCGATGAGCTTTGAGGAGGAGTCACTGATGCCAGAGAAGGAAGTAGTACTCACAGTGGCGGGCTTGAGAAAGCTCGAGGCTGAACTCGACCATCTCAAACGAGTGAAGCGCCGCGAAGTCGCCGAGAGAATCAAGCAGGCTATCGAGTTCGGCGACATAACGGAGAACTCTGAGTACGACGACGCGAAGAACGAGCAGGCATACATCGAGGCCAAGATTGCACGGCTCGAGAACATCCTAAGGAACGCAAGAATCATATCTGACGAAGACGTGGATACGGACGTTGTCAGACTAGGCTCAAGAGTGATTCTTGAGGATTTCGTCGAGAGGGACAGAATCGAATACACAATAGTCGGGCCTCACGAGGCTGATCCGATCGAGATGAAGATATCCGACGAGTCCCCAGTGGGCAAAGCCTTGCTTGGACACAAGGTTGGCGACACGGTCGATGTCGTCGTTCCGATGGGGACGGTTCGGTACAGGATAATGGGTATTTCCCGCTAGGAACTGAGCCGGCGGCGGCCTGCGCCGGTGCAGGCGGCGCAATCACAGAGGGCCGGCGGCCGTGGGGAGCTTGATATGGAAGACATCAACGATCTAGTAAGGGCTCGGATTGAGAAACTGCAGCTCTGGCGTGCAAGAGGAGTGGACCCGTTTGGGATTCGTTACGAAGTCACTCACAGAGCCGCCGAGGTTGTAGATGGCTTTGATAAGCTCGAAGGCTCGATTGTCAGCATTGCCGGACGAGTGATGGCGAAGAGGGGCCACGGCCGGGCGGCCTTTCTTGATATTCGGGACCTTTCCGGAAAGATTCAGCTGTACGCAAGCGTGGATGAGCTGGGCGAAGAACTGTACCAGCTGCTTCTCGAGCTAGACATCGGCGACATCGTCGGTGTGAAAGGCAAGGTGTTTCGAACCCGCCGCGGCGAAGTCAGCATCAATCTGTCTAGCTTCACGCTGCTGAGCAAGTCTCTTCGGCCGCTGCCTGAGAAATGGCACGGGTTGCAGGATGTCGAGCTGCGATACAGGCAAAGATACCTTGACCTGGTCGTAAACCCGGAAGTCAGAGAGCTCTTCGTCAAGCGAAGCCTGATCGTGCGCTACATCCGCGAGTTCTTGGACGCGCGCGGGTTTCTAGAGGTTGAGACCCCCATGATGCACCCGATTCCCGGAGGTGCAGCGGCGCGGCCCTTTGTCACTCATCACAACACCCTCGACATCGATCTGTATCTTCGCATTGCGCCTGAGCTGTACCTCAAACGGCTGCTGGTCGGCGGGCTTGAGCGCGTCTACGAGATAAACAGATGCTTCAGGAACGAAGGCATCTCAACCCGGCACAATCCTGAGTTTACCACTGTTGAGGTCTATCAGGCGTATGCCGACTATACCGACATGATGAGCTTGACCGAGAACATGGTAGCCTTTGTTGCGGAGTCCGTCCTGGGAACGCCCGTGATCAGTTACGGAGGAAAGGAAGTCGATCTGACACCTCCGTGGCGCAGAGTGACCATGGTTGATGCAGTGAAAGAGTGGACCGGCATTGACTTCAACGAGCTGGAGTCCGACGCTCAAGCACGCGAGATCTGCAGCCGCCAGGGAATAGAGCTTAAAGGCAACGAGTCGAAGTGGAAGTGCCTCAACGAGCTCTACGAGGCCCATGCGGATTACCGCATCGTGCAGCCCACATTTGTCACTCACCATCCCGTTGAGGTCTCACCGCTGGCCAAGAAGTCTGCTGCGGATCCTGACTTCGCCGACAGGTTTGAGATCTTCATCTGCGGCCAGGAGTTGGGCAACGCATTCTCTGAACTCAATGACCCGATAGACCAGAAAGAGAGATTTGTCAGCCAAGTAGCGGAACGAGCAGCAGGAGACGAGGAAGCTCATCTGATGGATGAGGATTACGTCCGTGCGCTGGAGTACGGCATGCCGCCTGCGGGCGGGCTCGGCATTGGGGTGGACAGGCTCACCATGCTGTTGACCGACAGCCCCTCGATCCGCGACGTGCTGCTGTTCCCTCAGATGAGGCCGAGAACCGACTGACCATATCGCCAGATGCCGGATCTACGCTGTGATATCGCCGCACTGTCGGTGACAGGAGGATTCGACATACAGATGTAGAAAGCTCAAGATAGATATGGGGGGTTGAGATGTGCCCAAGATTCTTCTCGTAGACGACGCCGCATTCATGCGGATGAGGTGCAAGAAGCTGCTGGTTGAGAAGGGCTATGAGGTCATAGAGGCGGAGAACGGCGCCGAGGGTGTCGAGCAGTTCAAGGCCCATTCCCCGGATCTGGTTCTCATGGACATCACCATGCCGGTCATGGACGGGATTACTGCGCTCAAAGAGATCAAGGCCTTGGACAAGGGTGCAGTAGTGGCGATGGTTTCCGCAATGGGCCAGCAGGCGATGGTGATCGAGGCCATAAAGGCGGGTGCGAAGGACTTCATACTCAAGCCGTTCGAGCCGGACAAGGTGATTGCAACAGTCAAGAAGCTTGTGGGCTAGCATCAATCCAGCCTTTCAAGCGACCTTCCTCTGAACACCACTTGTTTCCCGTATTTCAGATTGATGTCGTCAAGGACTCGAGTCAGCTCGCGGTCCTCTTTGTTGTACAGGAATGACGCCTGTTTCTCTTCCCGAAGGCCTGACACGCCGACGCCTACGAGCCTGATGGCGTTGAGCCGGTCGACGCCCTGAACCAACTGGCGGGCCGCGTCGTAGATGGTGTCGTCGTCGTCAAACGATTCCGGAAGCGTCGTGCTGCGAGTGATAGTCGCGAAACCCTGCGAATACCGGATCTTGACTGTAACGGTGCGGGCACGCATTCCAGTCCTGCGCAGTTGCTGTCCGACGTAGGGAATCAGTTTCGCCACGTTTACCAGCACGGTCTGTAAGCCTGATATGTCCGTCTGGAAGGTTATCTCCCGACTGATCGACTTGGCACCCGACTGCACTCCGACCGGCCTGTCGTCTTGTCCGCAGCACAGCCGGTAGAGATGCCTCCCAAACTCGCCCAGATCCCTTTCCACCGCCTCCAGCCCGCGCCGGCGAACGTCGGACACCAGCCGCAGCCCCTTTCGTTCAAGCGCATCGGCAGTTTTCTTGCCGACTCCATACAGGCGGCGCAGCGGCATCGGGAACAGGAAATTGTCGATCTGATGTGACTTGACCACCACAAGTCCGTCCGGTTTCTTCGCGTCGGAGGCAAGCTTCGCCAGGAGCTTGTTGACGGAAACGCCCACAGAGGCAGTGAGCGACGTCTCTTCCGCAATCCTCTTCTTTATCCGCATTCCTAGATCTGTTTCGTCGGAATACCTGTGCATGCAGCCGGTCATGTCAAGAAAGGCCTCGTCAATCGACACCGGCTCTACGACGGGGGTGAACTCCTCGAAGATCTTGTGGATCTGCCTAGACACAGCCACGTATCTGCGCATGTCCGGTACGAGATAGACGCCGTCAGGGCACAGCCTGACCGCCTCCGATATCGGCATCGCCGACCTCACTCCGTACTTGCGCGCCTCATAGGAGCAGGTGGACACCACTCCTCGCTTCGCGTCCTTCGGAGCCCCTACGATCACAGGCTTTCCCCTGAGCTCAGGGTTGTCGCGCTGTTCAACAGCAGCGTAGAAGGCGTCCATGTCGACATGGACTATCGTTCTCTCCACCTGCCTCCCTCCGAGTCGATTATACCACTGGCTGCTATGTTCATCCAGTTGGGGAAGGAGATACATGGGGTTGAGAGAATATGAGTGTTGTACGGAAGGGTTAGTCCGCACGGATGCACAGGGGGACCGGACGCATGCTGGACTACGGACTTCACCAAAGGCAAGTCCAGAAATTGGTGATGACCCCGAAGCTGAGGCAGTCGATCGCCATTCTGCAGATGCCTGCCCAAGAGCTGGCTGCCTATGTCGCCCAGCAGATTGTTGACAACCCCGCTCTCGATCCGGACACGTCTGAAGACGAGGCAGAGGAGTCTCGCATCGACGCTGCGCAGGAACCGCCATCGGAAGACCCTCATGACACCGACTGGCACGAGTACTTCGACCATGTCAGCGATCTGGGCCACGTCAAGGATTCTCGGGGGGGCTGGGCGGAGCAGACTTTGCCTTACGAGCACTACGTCCGCTGGACGCCAACGCTGCACGACTACTTGATGGCGCAGCTGGGTGAAGTCGCGCCAGATGCAATTTCGATGCGTTTGGGGCAGTATATCATAGGAAGCCTGGATCGGGATGGCTACTTGAGAGACGATCTTCGGGAGATCGCGGATGCGTGCGGTGTGGACCTTGAGACGGCCTCGGAGGTTCTCAGGCTGGTTCAGGACCTCGATCCGCCCGGCATTGCTGCCAGCAATCTCAGTGAGTGTCTGTGTATCCAGCTGCGCAGATTGAGCCTCGACGACGGCCTGAGGGAGTTGTGCTTGACACTCGTCACTCGGCACCTTGACGACCTGGCGCAGATGACACGCAATCAGCTGGCCCGGGTCCTCAAGACAGACGTCGCTTCATGCCAGCAGGCGGTCGATGTGATCAAGTCACTCAATCCCCGCCCGGCTGCGACTCTTGACCACGTCTCTGATGCGGCCTACGTGATTCCGGACGCCATAGTGCGGGAGATAGACGGCGAGTTCATAGTCCTGGTCAATGACGCCGCCGCTCCAAGAGTGGGCGTAAACCCGCTGTACCGGAGACTTGTTGCCGAAGCGGACAGCCACCCGGAAGCTGCCAAGTTCCTCAAGGAGCGGCTGGAGTCGGCCATATGGCTTGTGAAGAGCATAGATCAGCGGCGCACGACGGTCTACAGGATCACCGAGTGCATAGTCAGGAGGCAGAGGGATTTCCTCATCTCAGGTACCAAGGCCCTGAAGCCGATGACCCTAAGGGACGTAGCTGACGAACTGGGAGTCCACGAATCGACAGTATGCCGTGCATCCTCGGGCAAGTACGTTCAGACCCCGCGGGGAACCTATGAACTGAGTTTCTTCTTCCAGAGCGGAGTCGCGAGTGCAGAGGGCGGAGGAGTCTCGAGCGCCGCAGTCAAGAGGATGATCTCGGAACTGATCGAGGTTGAGGATCCCGAGCACCCACTTAGCGACCAGGCGATTTCGAAGAAGCTTCGAAAACGGGGGGTCATGGTGTCCAGGCGAACTGTGGCGAAATACCGGGAAGCTGCGGGGATACCGTCATCGATGGGACGAAGGAGGTATGTTCGCCAGCCTCAATCATCCTAGAAGGAATCGCGGCAAAAAGGTTGAATTAGGCACTGAGTGGGACGCACAGGAGGCATGCGGGTCGATTGGTGTCCCAGAATGGCAGAGAGACACCAGCAGCCAAGAGAGGGCCTGACGCATGGATAGATTGGTGGCGCTTCAGCAGAGAATAGCACCGGAGCTCAGTGCAGTAATCGAGCGACGGCATTCCATATTGAGAAACATCCACTTCTCCCAGCCTATTGGCAGGCGCGCGATGGCCGTTCGTCTCAAGACGCAGGAGCGGGTGATTCGCAGAGAAATCGACTTCCTGCGGGACGCGGGGATGGTGGAGATCACCGGTGCGGGGATGCACCTGACTCCTGCCGGAGAGGAGGTATTGAGGGAACTCCGGGAGTACATCCGCTCGCTGCGCGGCCTGTCGAATCTCGAACGCGTCGCTGCAGAAGCGCTCAATCTCAGGCGGGTCGTTGCGGTTCCAGGCGATTCGGACGAAGACGAATCGGTTAAGAAAGAGCTGGCCAAGGTCGCAGCGAAGTATATCAAAAAGTGCCTAAGAGACAACTACACCCTTGTAGTCACGGGCGGCACGACAATGGCTGAGGTCGCAAACGCGTTCATTCCAAGCCGGGTGAGGCGCAACATAATTGTTCTGCCTGCTAGAGGCAGCCTCGGCGAGGACATGGAGAAACAGGCCGATACCGTCGCTGCGGCAGTCGCACGGGGGCTGGGGGGAACGTACAAGCTCCTCAACCTGCCTGACGACTTGAGCGAGGAGATAGCGTCGCGCCTGCTCGAGCAGCCCAGATTGCAAGAGGTCGTAAACCAGATACGCAATGCGGACGTAGTGATACACGGGATTGGGACCGCAGAGGAGATGGCGCGCAGGAGACGCCTTCCCAAGGATCAGGTCGAGATACTCAAGGAACGCGGCGCAGTCGGCGAGGCCTTCGGCTTCTACTTCGACCGAAACGGGCAGATCGTCTACTCGACCGCCAGTCTCGGACTGAGGCTAGAGGATCTCCCCAGAATGAAGCAGGTGATTGCGGTCGGAGGTGGAAACTCAAAGGCCGAAGCCATCATTGCGGTGTCCGCAAACAACCTGCATCAGACCTTGATAACTGACGAAGGCGCCTGCAGGCACATACTCTCGCTGCTGGGAGTCCAGAGTCTCGTGACAACCTACGAGGATCATCTAGTGTCAGACCTTGAGGGATCTGACGCTGATGACTTCGGAGACCAGGATACTTGTGAGACATCAATGAACAGGGAGGAATGAACATGGCAGTCAGAGTTGGTATCAATGGGTTCGGTAGAATCGGACGGATAGTGTACAGGGCGGCTCTAGGAAACCCTGACGTCGAAGTCGTAGCCGCGAACGATCTCGCAGACGTCGAGACGAATGCCCACCTTCTGAAGTACGACTCCACCCACGGCAGACTCGATCGCTCAGTCGAAGTGAAAGATGGAGCTCTCTACGTGGACGGCAAGGAGCTGAAGGTCTTCGCTGAGAAGGACCCGGCGAAGCTGCCTTGGGGCGATCTTGGCGTTGACATCGTGGTGGAGTCCACAGGCGTGTTCAGGGACAAGGAGACTGCCGGCAAGCACATAACCGCTGGCGCGAAGAAGGTCATAATCACTGCGCCTGCGAAGGGCGAAGACATCACCATCGTGCTGGGCGTGAACGAGGACAAGTACGATCCCAAGAACCATCACGTCGTCTCCAACGCTTCGTGCACCACGAACTGCCTAGCTCCAGTGGCAAAGGTGCTCGACGATGTCTTCACAATCAAGCGCGGCATGATGACGACCGTCCACTCCTACACCAATGACCAGAGGATTCTGGACCTGGTTCACAAGGATCTGCGCAGAGCCCGCGCAGCAGGGCAGTCGATCATCCCGACTACGACCGGAGCGGCAAAGGCTGTCGCACTCGTTCTGCCGCACCTGAAAGGGAAGCTGAACGGCTTCTCTATGCGAGTCCCGACGCAGAACGTGTCAGTCGTAGACTTCGTGGCTGAGGTTGAGAAGCCGGCGACCGCCGAGTCAGTCAATGCGGCCTTCAAGGCAGCGGCTGAAGGAAGCCTGAAGGGCATTCTCGCCTACACCGATGAGCCGCTCGTATCCAAGGACTTCAATGGCGATCCTCATTCGTCGATTGTCGACGGCCTGTCAACCATGGTGATCGATGACACGATGGTGAAGGTCATAGCCTGGTACGACAACGAGTGGGGTTACTCGATGAGAGTTGTAGACCTGGTCGCGTACATGGCATCCAAGGGGCTGTAAAGCCCCTTGGATGGGTTGACGCGGTGTGTGTGCAGAGCAAGGGGGTACTGCTATGAACAAGATGTCAGTTGCCGACATAGATGTTGCCGGCAAACGTGTATTCGTGAGGGCTGACTTCAACGTCCCGATGGACAGCGATCTAAACATAACCGACGACCGACGGATCACTGCAGCGCTGCCGACCATACAACACCTGGTGGATCGCGGCGCGAAGGTCATCCTCTCGTCTCACCTTGGCCGGCCGAAGGGCAAGCGTGTGGACAGCATGAGTCTTGCACCCGTAGCGCGGAGGCTCTCCGAGCTGCTGGGCAAGGAAGTGAAGATGCTCAACGACTGCATTGGGCCGGAGGTCCAGCAAGCGGTCGGCCAGATGCGCCCGGGAGACGTCGTGCTCCTCGAGAACCTGCGGTTCTACAACGAAGAGGAAGCCAACGATCCAGAATTCTCCAAGCAACTCGCTTCCCTGGCAGATATCTATGTCAACGATGCGTTCGGCACTGCTCACAGAGCGCACGCTTCTACCGAGGGGATCACGCGGTACCTTCCTTCAGTAGCTGGGTTCCTGGTTCAGAAGGAGATCGAGATCATGGGCAAGGCCCTCAGCAACCCTGACCGGCCGTTTGTCGCCATCCTCGGAGGCGCCAAGGTTTCGACGAAGATAGATGTGATCAAGAACCTCCTCGACAAGGTGGATACCCTGATCATCGGCGGCGGAATGACATATACATTCATGAAGGCTCGCGGCCACTCGATCGGCAACTCGCTGCTCGAAGCTGACAAGCTGGACACCGCGAGAGAGATAGAGCAGCTGGCGAAGGAAAAGGGCGTGAAGCTCCTTCTTCCTGTGGACAACGTCATCGCCGACGACTTCTCCGCGACCGCGAATACTCGCGTGGTCGAAGGCGGCGAGATACCCGACGGCTGGGAAGGGCTCGACATCGGTCCCAAGACGATTGCGCTGTTCACAGATGAGATCAGGCGAGCGAAGACGATAATCTGGAACGGACCTGTGGGCGCGTTCGAAATGGAGCCCTTTGCGGTAGGCACTCGCGCCGTCGCCGAAGCAATGGCGAAGTCGGGCGCAGTTACGATTGTCGGCGGCGGAGACTCGGCTGCTGCCGTAGAGCAGATGGGGTTTGCCGATAAGATGACTCACGTGTCAACAGGCGGCGGAGCGTCGCTCGAGTTTCTCGAAGGCAGAGAGCTGCCGGGCATAGCTGCCCTAAATGACAAGTAAGGAGAGCTGCCCGTGCGGAGGAAGATCGTAGCAGCCAACTGGAAGATGAACAAGACCGTTTCCGAGGCGCTCGAGTTTGTGGACGAGCTCAAATCCAGCATCCGGGAGACGGAAGAAGCGGAACTCGTCATCTGTCCGCCCTTCACAGCTCTCTATCCCGTCTCCCGCGCGATCGAAGGCACGTGCCTCAAGCTTGGGGCCCAGGACGTCTACTACCAGGAGAAAGGCGCCTTCACAGGCGAGATATCGCCTCTGATGCTGGAGGACCTGAACTGCGCCTACGCGATCGTCGGTCACTCGGAGCGGAGAGGCTATTTCAAGGAGACTGACATCGAGGTCAACAAGAAGCTGCGGGCACTGCTTGATCACGGCATCCGTCCGATAGTCTGCGTAGGCGAGACGCTGGAGCAGCGCGAGGCGGGTCAGACTGAGGAGCTGGTGACTCGGCAGGTCGAAATCGCATTCGACGGTGTCGGGCAGAACGATGTGACCAGCGTAGTCATAGCGTACGAACCTATATGGGCCATAGGAACGGGAAGGTCAGCGACAGGTGAGGACGCCAACAGAGTGATTGGGCTGATCAGGAGGACTTTGGGCAAGATATACTCGGACGAAATCGCCAAGAACGTCAGGATACAATATGGGGGAAGTGTCACTCCGGACAACATCGCGGAGTTCAGCCGCCAGCCCGAGATCGACGGCGCTCTCGTCGGAGGAGCCAGCCTGAAGGCAAGCTCCTTCTTGGCGATTGCCAGAGGCTGATACTCTAGGGGCTGCTCCGAGTATAGGCGGACGGTCTTTGGCGCATGCTTCACCGCAGCTGAAGGAGGTCGATTACGGATGACAACAATAGTGGACATATACGCCAGAGAGATACTGGATTCCAGAGGAAACCCGACCGTGGAGGTCGAGGTCGAGCTTGCCGACGGCAGCGTGGGAAGAGCGTGCGTCCCGTCGGGAGCGTCTACAGGGCAGTATGAGGCAGTGGAGTTGAGAGACGGCGACAAGTCCAGGTACCTTGGAAAAGGCGTGCTCAAGGCCGTCAGCAACGTCAATGACGTATTGTCGCCGGAGATAGTCGGAATGGACGCGACCGACCAGGTCGCGATCGACAGGACCATGATAGAGCTCGACGGCACACCGAACAAAGGCAAGCTCGGCGCAAACGCCGTTCTCGGGGTTTCGCTTGCAGTCGCCAGGGCTGCTGCAACGTGCCTGGGTCTTCCGCTCTTTCAGTACATAGGCGGCTGCAACGCCAAGATGCTGCCGGTCCCGATGATGAACATACTCAACGGCGGCAAGCACGCTGACAACAATGTCGACATTCAGGAGTTCATGGTCATGCCGGTCGGAGCCGCTTCTTTCGCAGAGGCGCTCAGAATGGGCGCAGAGGTCTTTCACAGCCTGAAGAAGGTGCTCTCCGGCAAGGGACTGAACACGGCTGTTGGCGACGAAGGCGGCTTTGCTCCTAACCTGAAGTCCAACGAAGAAGCCATAGCAGTGATCATCGAGGCGATCGAGGCCGCAGGGTACAAGCCTGGCGACGACGTCATGATCGCACTCGATGTCGCGTCCACTGAGCTCTTCAGAGACGGCCGGTACCATTTCCCGGGCGAAGGCGTAGTGAGAGACACTGACCAGATGATAGAGTTCTACGAGGGACTGCTGAGGAAATACCCGATCGCATCCATCGAAGACGCTCTGAGCGAGGATGAGTGGGACGGGTGGAAGACACTCACTCAGACTCTCGGCTCAAAGGTTCAGCTGGTCGGGGACGATCTGTTTGTCACCAATACGGACCGGCTCAGCAAGGGCATCAAGACCGGCGTCGCCAACTCGATCCTTGTCAAGGTCAACCAGATCGGCACCCTGACCGAGACGCTCGAGGCTATCGAAATGGCCAAGAAGGCTTCGTACACTGCAGTGATCTCCCACAGGTCGGGTGAGACCGAGGACACGACGGTTGCAGACATCGCAGTGGCGACCAACGCCGGCCAGATAAAGACGGGTGCGCCGTCCAGGACAGACCGAGTGGCAAAGTACAACCAGCTCCTCAGAATTGAGGACTATCTCCAGGAAATCGCCGTCTATCCTGGTAAAGCAGCATTCTACAACCTAAAGAAGGCCTGAGCGCGAGTTTCAAGCCATCAGGTTTGGGCATGAGCTTCGGACGTGGACCGGACCTTCATCTGCCGCAGATGCAGGTCCGGTTCTGGTCTAGAGCACGTTGTAAACCGCAGTGTCTTGTGATAGAATGTCTTAGCACGGCGGCATGCGTATGCGCGTCCCGCCGGCGCGACGAGGATCCAGGAGGTGCATGTGACAGGTGGAGTTGCTTCGTACATTGGTCGCGATCGTTCTGTTCATCGTCAGCGTACTGCTGGTAGTGGTAGTCCTGCTTCAGCAGAGCAAGGGAGAGGGATTGGGCTCAATCGGCGGAGGTGGCCGCCTGTTCCATGGTGCTCAGTCGAGCCTGGATATATTCCTCAATAAGGCTACGACGTACGTTGCCATAGCATTTATGGCCCTGGCCCTGCTTGCGACCGCGATCAACATATTCGTCTAGGGCGTGGCAGGCTATGACGAGAGATGAGGCCCTGACGCTGGTTAAGGCGCACGTCAAGAACCGGAATCTGATCAAGCACATGCTCGCGGTCGAAGCCGTCATGAGGCGTCTTGCCAGGCATCTGGGAGCCGATGAGGAAGACTGGTCGCTCGCAGGGTTGCTTCACGACATCGACTACGATCAGACTGCAGACGATCCGGCCGCTCATAGCCAGGTAGGCGCAGAGATCCTCGAAAGGGAAGGGTTGCCGGAACACATCGTCTACGCGGTCAAGGTGCACAATCACTACCACGGTTTGCCCAGGAAGGCGCTCCTCGACAAGGCGCTGTATGCAGTCGACCCGCTGACCGGGCTCATAGTCGCAGCTGCCCTTATCCACCCTGACAAGAAGCTCGCCTCGATTGACAGTGAGTTCGTGCTGAACAGGTACAGAGAGAAGTCGTTTGCTCGGGGAGCAGACCGCAGCGTCATAGCTTCCTGTGACGAGCTGGGTCTGTCCCTGGAGGAATTCGTGTCACTCGGTCTCGAAGCGATGCAGGGCATATCAAAGGAACTGGGTCTATAGAACGCCTGGGGGTACTGGCAGTTGACCGACGAGAGACTCATAGCAGAGAATCGAAAGGCCTTTCACGATTACCACATAGAGGATAGGCTGGAGGCAGGGATTTCGCTGACGAGCACCGAGATTCAGTCGGTCCGCCGCGGAAGGGTGAACCTTAGAGACAGCTTCGCCCGCGTCGAGGGCGGCGAGGTAATCCTGTATGACATGCACATCAGCCCTTGGGAGTATGCGCACGAGGGCGGACATGAGCCGAAGCGGCCGCGCAAACTCCTTCTGCACAAGGGAGAGATACGGAAGCTCGCAGGAAAGACATCCCAGAGAGGGTATTCGATTGTACCCCTTCGCATCTACTTCAAGGGACCGTGGGTCAAGGTAGAGATAGGGTTGGCAAAAGGCAAGAAGCTCTACGACAAACGTGAGGATATCGCTGAGCGGGATAGGCAGAGAGAGACCGAGCGGAGACTGAAGGACAGGGAGCGGGGCAGAGCCGACCGGTAGCCTAGTGAAGTCTCGCCAATGCAAAGCATGCCGGCTCGATCGAAGCTGTTAGCAGTTTGATCGGATGTACCCGATATGGTATACTCAGATGTGGAGCGCGAGAATGGGGGCGCAATGGTTTCGACGGGGAGATGCGGACGTCTAGGTAGCGAGCCGAGATCCCACCTACTCGTTAATCGGTGGAACAAAGACAACTGCCGACGATTACGCGTTGGCCGCTGCGTAAGCACGCAGCCATCCGAACGTCCGTCGCCTGAGCGGGCGGCAACGGGTGTCACACTAATCAGGCTGGTTGTCTGCCCCTCCTGCGGGCAGGCAGCGAGATCTAAGCGGGATAGTCCCAAGCAGACCCTGTGCCAGGGGGCCGCCCGGGGCGAATTCTCAAAACTGGCACTACGCTCGTAGAAGCCTGGATGGCTGCCTTTTCGGACGCGAGTTCGATTCTCGCCGCCTCCACCATATGCTATTCACATGCAGATCGGCCTTGAGGTCTGTATGCGCAGTGGTCCTGCCGGCTTAACGGTGCCGGCAGGATCGTTTTGTATCATTCTGTTAGGCAGAGGTTGCTTCGAACTGGCTGTAGTAGAGACTTGCGTAGAAGCCGCCCTTCTTTATGAGGGTTTCGTGCGTGCCTTGCTCGACGATGTCTCCATCCTTCAGCACGAGGACCAGGTCCGCATGCCTGATCGTGGACAGGCGGTGCGCGATTACGAAACTCGTTCGCCCCTTCATCAGGTTGCGGGTGCCTTCGCGAATCCGGGCCTCTGTGAGAGTGTCGACATTCGACGTGGCCTCGTCTAGGATGAGGATCGACCTGTCGGCAAGGATCGCGCGTGCAATAGTGAGCAGCTGTCTCTGGCCTTGCGATAGGTTGGTGCCGTCCTCACTCAGTTCCATGCCGTAGCCGCCCGGCAGAGTCTCGATGAAGTGGTGAGCGTGCGCAGCCTTTGCCGCTTCGATGACCTCAGCGTCTGTCGCAGTCGGCCGGCCGTAGCGGATGTTCTCCAT
>Ga0134096_1000586_pt1 | contig 38557 bp, 36 predicted proteins | sample 7_2taG_FD_94448 | JGI IMG/M metagenome (GOLD analysis project Ga0134096, IMG submission 94448) | Switchgrass degrading microbial communities from high solid loading bioreactors in New Hampshire, USA - 7_21_20_110_A3 metaG | ecosystem: Engineered > Bioreactor > Semi-continuous > Anaerobic >... | reverse complement strand
TCAGTCAGAATAAGCCGGTATGGTGACTCCTGGTTATAGATTACCATTCATGGTACACCATAATCAATATAAGGTTCTTTTTCAAAAGAAATAATATTTGTTGCAGTTTTCGGCGCATATAATTCTTGCATGTTATGTAAATACTAATTATAATATATGATTATATTCAGTTATTTGGAAATTTTGCTGAATCAGTTTATTTATAACCAGGCTATAAGAAAGACGACTGACTTATGAATGTTTTTTTATTTATTTTAACGAATAACCTCATTCCAATATTTGCACTGATATTTATGGGTATCCTGATTGGCAGGAAATTTCACCTTGATGTGTCCACCCTTTCAAAGATAAATTTATATTTCTTCGTTCCTGCTTTTGTATTTGTCAACATATATACAACAAAGATACCCCTGGATATGCTGAAAGCCCTTCTGATAGTGATTCTTATCCTTATAATCAACTGGGTCTTCGGTTTCGCAATCGGAAAAATACGCCGCTTTGATGAGGGGCTTACCAATGTCTTTGTTAATTCGGTGATGTTTTACAATTCGGGCAATTTTGGCATTCCTTTGATAACACTTATTTATTCAAACAAGCCATTTGTTATGGGCGGCGAAACGCCATATCTTGACTTTGCCCTGACAGTTCAGGTAATTGTAATGATCGTTCAAAATTTATCGGTTAACAATATTGGTGCGTTTAATGCAGGCAAAGCTTCGGGAGGGGTTAAAGCGGCATTAATAAAAGCATTGCGACTTCCGGCCATATATTTTGTAACCGCTGCTTTTATTTGCAAACTGATACCATATGACTTCACGCAGTTTCCCCTGTGGCCGGCTTTCAATTATGCAAAAAACGGTCTCGTTCCCATTGCGCTGCTGACTTTGGGCGTTCAACTGTCCCACACAAAATTCAATTTCAAGGATATCAATGTTTACCTTTCAGTGTTTTCACGGTTGGTTTGCGGCCCGATAATAGCGCTGCTGCTTGTCCTGCTTTTCGGAATCAAAGGCATTATGGCACAGGTTTTAATAATATCAACGGGTATGCCGACTGCCGTCAATACGGCATTAATAAGCGTGGAATTTAAAAACCACCCCGATTTTGCTTCGCAGGTTGTAATGGTATCCACATTACTGGCATCCATCACGCTGACCGGGGTTATATACTTTGCCACCAGGATGTTTCCGGTTTGACAGCGGTTTGCCGCTGCATCTGCAACTCCATACATGATTTAAATTTTCCGCATAATGTTCCTGATTGATCTGAACCTGCGCCCGGTCACCAGGCGATAATTATGAAGTCTTTTTCCTGTTTTTTGTGCGGCTTTTCCGATCAACGCAAAAAGCCATTTCACCGGCGGTCTTAACAGGCTGATAAGCTTGGCAAAGGGCCATATAATTACCTTGACCAGGAATGTGATTACTTCGGTAATCCAACGGGAGAACAGCCAGAAATATATACTTATTCCAAGTGCCAGGGCCATGAAAAAATACGGCCTTATTTCACCCTGGTTGCTGATATATGCAGTTATAAAAACCAATATCGCAGTGACTATCCAAAATAAGACATCTTCAACACTGATTAAAAATCTGCGTGTTTTCAGTGCTCTTCTTTTCATTCTTAGCAGGTCATAAATAAAGCCGGTGGTGATACCAGTAATTAAGGCACTTAAGAATACATTCAATTCATTCTGCATAGATTACCAAACCTACTTGAAAAGACCTGAGAAAAATCCACCTTTGCGCTGAGGGACCGCACTGTCAAGGTACTCAATAAAGCCTACCTCACCCTCAACGTCCAGTGTCGCACTTTCAACGTCCAGCTTGTTAATGTGCATATCAACTCCACGCACTATCAAAAGGCCCAACTGGGTATCAACTACAATGCTTTCTTCATTAAAACTCTCAACATTATGTACACCTGTAATCAATAATTTTCTTCTGTCCTTAAGAATAATGTTCTGATGCTCCCGCTCCGAAGATTTCTTCTCTTCAGCCATGATTTTCACCACCAATTACATATTCAGGCAGGCATGGGTCCGGAATGTAGTCCATGCATTGAAATTCTATGAAGGTATAGCGGTTAATATGCCAAATATGATTTGCTTTTTATAATATGATCAAACTTAAAATTTACAATTAAAAGGCTGGTGTTTATTATATAATTATAGAGAGTGCATTAAGTTTATTTAACTAAGGGGGTTTTTTTATGGACTATGTTGCCGGCCGGTTTCATCCCACGGTTACTCGGCCTGAACTGAAATTCAGAGCAAGAAATGCTCTGTCCGGACGATGGGGCACTGCTATTCTTGCCCTGGTAATCTACATGCTGTTATCACTCGGATGTGGCATAATACCCGTTGTTGGAGCAATAATACTCGTACCTCCGCTGGAATTCGGACTGAGTGTTTTCTTTCTGAAGTTTTACAGAGATGCGGATACACGGGTTGAAAACCTGTTTACGGGTTTTAATATGTTCGGCAAGTCGCTTGCGGTTTTCTGGCTTACAAGATTATATACCTTCCTGTGGTCGCTTCTTTTTATAATACCCGGTATTGTGGCATCATACAAATATTCGCAGGCAATGCTTATATTATATGACAATCCGGAAATCACAGCATCTGAAGCCATAAAAAGAAGCATCGCAATGATGCATGGAAATAAATTGACTTTGTTCATACAGGATTTAAGCTTTCTGGGATGGTTCCTCCTGTCCATATTCCCTGGCTTTTATATAGGTTTCCTGTGGTCGATACCGTATTATTGCACTGCCAGGGTGGCCTTTTACGAAGACCTTATGTATTCAGCGCAAAATAATTTTACAGGCAACGGTTTTTCAGATAATTACGGCTATAATCAATATTAGCCCGATATTTCAAAAAGCCCGGAAAAAACCGGGCTTTTTGTCAGAGTATTTCAATCATCCCGGATGCGTCTTCCTTGCGAACATGTTCTGAAATCTTTTTTACGCGGAAGCGGGTCACATTTTCGCCGAAATGTATTTCAACAATATCCCCTTCCCTGACTTCAGAACCCGGCTTTGCAATTTTTCCGTTTATTGTGACCTTTTGCCTGTCGCAGGCTTCCTGTGCCAGCGTTCTTCTTTTTATAACACGGCTTACCTTCAGGAATTTATCAATTCTCATCGTTTTCCCCTCTTCTATCCAATTCTTTGGCCTTATCCCACAAGGCATCCATTTCTTCAAGCGTCATGTCTGTAAGCTGTTTTCCGCTTTCAGAGCTCTTTGTTTCAATATATTCAAACCTCTTGATAAACTTGTTAATAGTTTTTGTTAAGGCCAATTCGGGCTGGATCTTTAAAAATCTTGAGACATTCACCACTGCAAACAGAAGGTCCCCAAGCTCTTCCTCTGCTTTTTCCATGTCCCCGCCTGTATAAGCCTCATGAAGCTCTTCCATTTCCTCTTTCACTTTCTTCCAGGCATCCTCCACATTATCCCAGTCAAAACCGACCTTTGCGGCTTTCTCCTGGACCTTGTAACTTCGCATCAATGCCGGAAGAATTGCAGGAACATCCTTAAGAATGTCGGTTTGAGTTTTGGCTCCTTTTTCCTCCTTCTTGATTTTATCCCACAAATCCAGAACATCGTCCGCAGTTTCTGCCCGTGCCTTGCCAAATACATGTTCATGGCGGTGAATCATTTTTTTGCTTATATCATCAATTACATCGTGAATTGTAAAGCTCCCGTTCTCCTCGGCTATCCTTGCATGAAATACAACCTGCAGCAATACGTCTCCAAGCTCCTCGCAAAGCTTTTCAGGGCTTTTCATATCTATCGCTTCAAGCACTTCATAGGTCTCTTCAATAAAATACTTCTTCAAAGATTCGTGATCCTGCTCCCTGTCCCACGGACATCCATTGGGGCTTCTAAGGGTTTTCATTATTTCAACCAGGTCCTCAAAAGTGTATCTTTCCTTTTGCATAGTACCAATCTCCTCCCAGTTACCTGTTTAAGTCGGACGGGCCGCATATTTTCTCTATGCTTCGCGGAATTGCATCCCGGGAATTTTTCCATGGCGCATCCTGATTTCTGTAATCAAATTTCTTTGTAAACCAGTTGACTTCTTCTTTTATTCTGTCCAAATGAATCAATTCCATAGACATTAATGTCATTGTGAATTCACTGCGCTGTTTTCTGTTCAAATACTTGAGCGAACCTTCAAGAAGCATTTTTAAATGCGGCAGGCAAAAGCCCTTCTTGGAAACAAAACGGTTTTTAAAATCGGGTTCCCTGAAGAAAAGATATAGAATAACATCGGTGAATTTATCCATGTTGAAATTGATCTTTTCACATATGGCACAACTTTTTTCCAGTTCTCCGAGCTTGTCAATCATGGATTGAATAAATGCTGCGGTTTGATCCTTCTTTTTTCCTTTCATCAACTGCTCAACCATTCCTGATTCGGCTTCTTTTTTCAAACCCGGCAGGGCTTTTTCATACATTTCGTGCAAAATGCCGTTCTGTTCCATCATGTGTGTGTCTATAATCAGGCCTAAAGGCAGTCGGTTTTCCTGCGTATTGTACAGCTTTGTAAAATGGCGGTTGCAAAAACCCTTTTTATTGGTTTCTATCCGTCTGTCGGGTTCCATCATCGAAGGACCAAGTGTATATTTTATTGCATCATCCTCTATTCTTTTTTCAAGAATACACATAGGGCACTCGGAATCCACTTCGAATGCTTCACTTACCGGTATCGTATAAATACGTTCCTTCAAAACAATACCACCTTAACCAGTTTATATAAATCAGTGGCCAGCCACTGTTCGACCCGTTCAACATACCTGTCATTACTGCTTTCATGTTTTGCAGGATGCAAAATCTGACACAGGCAGTATAAAAATTATATGTTATATTTTATCATTTGTTTGGTGAAAAAGGTATCCTTTGTTGACAATATTAGTTTATTGTATACAGACGGGCCAGGTGTTATACTCATTAACAAAGACATTTTACAGGTAATGGGGTAGTTTTATGTATCGTATCATATCTGCAGACAATAACGATCTGAAGGTTCAAATAGATGATTTTAATCCTGCCCATACCTTCTTATGCGGACAATGCTTCCGCTGGAACCAGGACGGGGATCAAACATGGGCGGGTGTGGCGCTTGGCCGCATTATAAAACTGAAATGGGATGGAGAAATCTGCACTTTTTATGACATGACCGAAAAGGAATTTACCGAAAAATGGGTGCATTACTTTGACCTTGACACCGATTACGGTACAATAAAAAAAATTCTCGGAAAAAAGGATGAACATCTTGAAAAGGCGGTATCATTCGGTTACGGGATAAGGCTTCTGCGCCAGGACCTGTGGGAGATGATTTTGTCCTTTATTATATCCCAAAATAACGGAATACCAAGAATCAAGAAAATAATAGAAGTATTAAGCGAGCATTATGGAGAAAAAATCCCGGGGGGCCATGGCCGTCATGCTTTTCCCGAACCTTCCTCTATAGCGCGGTCAACCATTGAGGAATTGAACATATGCCGCGGAGGGTACCGGTTAAGATATATATTATCAACTGCCGAAAGACTGTCACAGTCGCCCTCGCTTCTGGATGAACTGAAAAATCTTCCGTCAAATCAGTCAAGGAACCTGCTGCTCTCTTTTACAGGCATAGGAGAGAAGGTTGCAGACTGTATCCTTCTCTACAGCGGCATCGACAGGAATGCCTTTCCCATCGACAGGTGGGTCAAGCGTGTTATTGAAACGCTGTATTTCGGGAAGGAAACCGATGTAAATACGATTCGCGCTTTTGCCCGCGATTATTTTGGTGAATTGTCGGGAATTGCGCAGCAATACCTGTTCTATTATGCCCGCGAGAATAAAATCGGGTTATGAGAAGCAGGACCCGCCGGCAGCACAGATGTAAAGGGAAGATATTGCAAACTGTTGAGGAATTCAGCATTTAACTGTATAATTATTATTATATCTTTCGATAAAATATAAGAACGCAAAGGATTATTAACATGAATCATTTGTTTATCGTAAACCCGGTTGCAGGCAAAGGCAGAACACTGAAAATAATTCCGGATATAAAAAAACTGATGGAAAACCATTCACTTTCCTATAATATTGAAATAACAAAAGCACCCAGGCATGCGACCGAAATAGCCCGGGAATATATAAGGACAAACGGCAATTTAAGAATCTACGCAGTTGGCGGGGATGGTACGCTGAATGAAGTTCTGCAGGGAGTTGCCGGCAGCACCGCTTCTCTTGGGACCATACCCGCGGGAACCGGAAATGATTTTTTGAAGAGTTTTTGTTCCAAAACCGATCCACTGGCGATACTCCCAAAAATTATAAAAGCTGAGCCCGTACCTGTGGATTTGTGCAGGATGAACGATATGTATTTTATAAATATTGCTTCTGCAGGTTTTGATGCCGATGTGGTGGCAAACACCCAGTATCTTAAGCGCCTTCCGCTGATTAAAGGAAAAATAGCATATATCGGGGGTATCCTGTTATCCCTTATCAGGCTTAACAACTACCAGGCAACATTTTATATTGACGGTGAAGAAATACATATGCCAAGTGTGCTGTTATCCGCATTCGCCAACGGTAAGTATTACGGCGGTGGTATGATGCCCGTACCTTCCGCATCGCCCGATGACGGTCTTCTTGATGTTTGCCTGATAGACGGCAGGACACGGCTTAAAATACTCCGTTTCTTCCCAATGTTTATAAAAGGGGAACATATAAAACTGGAGGGAGTTGCAGTAAAACGCTGTCATTCGGTTAGAATGACATGCCCGTCACCCGTGCATGTAAACGCTGACGGCGAGCTTTTCAGGCTTAAGGAAGTCAACATTGAACTTATAGAAAAAGGTCTTAATTTTATTAACCCGGAAAATACCTAGTATCTTTTTAATCATCCTGTTTTTGCCGGCCCTGATTATAAACCCTGAATGCTGCCCGCAGAAAATGCCTGATTTTCAAATTCAGACATTTCCAGTATTTTATCAACCAGTCTCCGTACACATTCATCCAGCGGGTTATTCTGCGTGTCCAGTATCAGCTCGGGATTAACAGGCGCCTCGTACGGAGACGAAATACCTGTAAAATCCTGTATTTCACCGTTAAGCGCTTTTTTGTACAATCCTTTCGGATCTCTTTTCATGCACGTTTCCACGTCGGCCTTTACATATACTTCCATGAAATCTTTGCCTGCCTTCTCCCTGGCCATTTGCCTCATTTTCACCAGCGGTGAAATGAAGGAAGCAATAACAATAAGGCCTGCATCCTGGAATAATGCACATACTTCGGATATTCTTCGAATGTTTTCATACCTGTCCTTTTCAGAAAAACCCAAATCACTGTTCAACCCGAACCTTATATTATCCCCGTCAAGCCGGTAAACAGCCTTTCCCATACTGTTCAGAATTTTTTCAGCTTCAACTGCAATGGTGGATTTGCCCGAACCTGAAAGCCCGGTTAGCCATACGACAAGGCCTTTTTGGCCTAAAACCCTGCACCTGTCTGCCTTTGTAACTTTTCCTTCATGGTAAGTGATATTATTGCCGCTACATTTCATTTGCCTCACCAGCCTTACTGATAACATGATTCCACTGCATTTTCCGGTACTGCAACGGCGTGCAGCCCTTTATTTCGCGAAATGTCCTGTTGAAGGTTGAAATACTGTTAAAACCACAGTTAAGCGCAATGTTTGCTATATTTTCCCTGTTCATTATAATGCTTTCTGCAGCGTGCTTAATGCGGATTATATTTAAATACTGCTTGAATGAAACGCCAAGCACCCTGCTGAACAGCCTGGATAAATAGTATTCGCTGAATCCGTATTTTTCGGCAATTCCGGTCAATGTTATCTGTTCCTTGTAATTACACTCCATATATTCAACAACTTGCCCTATCCTGTATAACAGATCTTTTCTGTACGTGCTTTTAAGCTCCAGTGCACCGTTCGAGCCTTTTACTATTATGGACAGGATATCGTATATCTTCGCCAGTAATGCAAACTTCGATCCCAGGACTATATTTGACGCCTCTTCCAGCATTTCTTCTATAAGCCTGTAAACCCTTTGGTGGAGCTCCCTGTTGGCATCCTTTCTTATAAGGATGGTTTTTAAGATGTATGGATTTTCCTCGCTGAATATTTTACTGTTTATGATATGATGAAGATCAAATATGATAATTATGCGCTCACTTCCCGGCGACAACGGGTAGCTGTGAAGATCGCCGCCCGAAATGAAAACAATATCTCCTTCATCCAAAGTGTATACCTGGTTGTTTATGACAATATCGGAGCTTTTTTTGGCAGCAACTACTATTTCAATGGCATTATGCCAATGAGGCGGATACGTAAACTGTTTATCCCTGTTATAGATAATCCTTACGGGAAACGGGTCGGGAAACATATCCATTTCCACAAGATTTTCTATATGCATAAAACAACCCCTCTCCCATTCTATATTAAAACAGGAGAGGGGGCAATATGAATGTTATTCTACTTGCAATAACGCTTTCAGCGGGGCTTTGCCCATAAGCTTGATACTTCTTGTATCAGGCTGCGAGCCGCCGACATATATTTCAAAGTCGCCGGGTTCAATAACGCTCTGCCCGTCATCATTCACAACGGCAAGCTGTTCGGGAAGTATTTCAAAGGTAATTTCAGCTGATTCCCCGCTTTCAAGCTTTATCCTCTTCATTCCCGAAAGCTGCCAGTTTGGAACGGCACAACTTGCTTCAACGTCCTTAATGTATACCTGTGCCACTTCGTCACCGGCCATATTGCCTGTATTTGTCACTTTCACCGAGACGGTAAAGCCCTCACCGACACCGATTTTACTCTTTGAGAGTTTCAAATCGCTGTATTCGAACCGTGTATAGCTTAATCCGAAACCAAAAGGATACAGCGCTTCATTCTTCATGTACCTGTATGTACGGTTTTGCATTGAATAATCGGTAAAATCGGGAAGCTCTTCAACTGTACGATAGAAGGTAACAGGAAGTTTTCCCGACGGATTGGTTTCTCCAAACAACACCGATGCAACCGCTCTTCCGCCCTGTGCACCGGGATACCATGCATTCAGTATCGCGGGAATATTTTCATCCGCCCAGGTAACCGACAATGCACTGCCTGTTAAGAGAACGAGAACAACCGGCTTGCCTGTGGCATAAACGGCCTCCATCAGTTCCTGCTGTCTGCCGGGCAGGTCCAGATCATATTTGTCCCCCGAACCGTATTCATTGCTTTCATGCATTTCTTCACCTTCAATGGTCGAATCAAGGCCAAGGCAAAGAACAACAACATCGGCCATTTCAGCACAGGTAATAGCCTCTGCTATTCTGTCATTACGTTCGGCAAGGCTTTCAACCTTGTCCTTGTATAAATGGCAGCCCATCGAATAATAAATTCTTACATTGTCTCCGACTGCTTCCCTTATCCCGTCAAGAACGGTGACATATTCCGAAGCCGTTCCTTCATAATTTCCGACCAGTGCCTGCCGGCTGTCGGCATTCGGTCCGATAACTGCTATGGACTTGATTTTTTCTTTGTCAAGAGGCAGCAACCCGTCATTTTTCAAAAGAACAATGGATTTCTTTGCGGTTTCCAGTGCGAGCTCATTATGTTCCTTACAGTCTACAACATCGTACGGAATGCTTGTGAAGGGCACCTGTTCGTCAGGATCAAACATGCCCAGCTTCATCCTGGTAATCATCAGCCTTGTTACCGCCCTGTCTATTTCCTCTTCTGTGATTAAACCTTCATCAAGGGCAATGAGGAGGTTTCCGAAAAGATTTCCGCAGTTCAGGTCACATCCGTTGCGTACCGCCAATGCAACCGATTCGGGCGCTGTTGCTGTTACATGATGATGAAGATGGAAATCGCGTATTGCCCAGCAATCCGACACAACATGCCCTTTGAATCCCCATTCTCCCCTCAGGATGTCGGTAAGCAAAGTCTTGCTGCCGCAGCATGGTTCGCCGTTTGTACGGTTGTATGCTCCCATAACTGCTTCAACTTTTGCTTCCTGTACCAGTGCCTTGAACGCCGGCAGGTATGTCTCGTACATATCCTTTTTTGATGCTGTGGCGTTAAATTCATGCCTTAACGCTTCCGGTCCGCTGTGAACAGCAAAGTGTTTTGCACATGCGGCTGCTTTCAGGTATTTCGGGTCATTTCCCTGCAAACCCTTTACGAACGCCACTCCAAGCCTTGCCGTGAGATACGGGTCCTCACCATAGGTCTCCTGTCCGCGGCCCCACCTTGGGTCCCTGAAAATATTGATATTGGGAGACCAGAAAGTCAACCCCTTGTATATTCCGCGATCACCTTTTTTTGAACTTGCATGGTACTTTGCCCTGCCTTCGGTTGAAATCACATCGGCCACTTTATATATAAGCTCTTCATCGAAGGTTGACGCCATCCCGATGGCCTGCGGGAACATCGTTGCTGTTCCTGCACGGGCTACACCATGAAGTGCCTCATTCCACCAGTTGTATGCGGGAATACCGAGCCTTTCTATTGCAGGTGAGTTATAAAGCATTTGTGATACCTTTTCTTCGGTGGTCATCCTGGATACAAGATCTTTTGCACGCTCTTCAAAGGAATAGCTTGGGTCCAAATAAACGTCTTTTTCTTCCATAATAACCCTCCCCGTTATTGAAATTTACAATTTGTCATCTCCATTCTATCCGAAAGAAAAATCAATTACTAATCATCATTTGTCATAAATTTTTCAAATCTTGTCCAAAATCCATCTTTCAATAAGTGCCCCCTGGGATAACTCATGTTTCAAGGGTTTATACCTTTTACAACGTATGCCCTGCTGGTTGCGTTTCAGGTAACAGAAGTATAAAATAATTGGAGTATGCATTTATTTGTAATACCAGTAACCCCGGTATTTTACCCGGACTTTATATGATGGGATGGTTAAATCCGATGAATAACAAAATTGAACCCTATAAAAAATATTAAAGCTGAAGTTAAAAACAATGCGGAGCAATACCTGAAAGCCCGGAAGTCAGAGCCTGCTGTTGCTTCAATTCTTGACGGAATGGATAAAAATACAATAGATGAAATGGAGGATAAGATTATAGGAGAGATAAATAAAAACAGTGGATTCGTGAAAACATCTTTTGATTATACGCTTTACATTGCAAAAAAGGTATAAAAAACCATGTCATATAAATTAAAAAGGTGCGTCCTCTAGGACGCACCCCATATATTGTCCGAATCCTTTCAGAAAAAGGGCGATTTCCCTGATTTACGATGAATATCCTGGAAAGCCTGACTGATTTTCTCGTCAAACAAGATACTATATTAAGCTTAATGCACCCAGGTTGCATAAAAATCGGCAACAGAAACCGGAATTTTTATAACCTACCGGATAACCACCATTACCACTTTACCCCCGTATGACAGGGGTTTGTCCAGGTACAGCGAAACTAACCTGGTATTTTCTTTCGTGATTTTGTTTGTGCCCACTCTTTTGTAGGTGCCGTCACTGCTTACCTCATAAACCACGAGATCCCTGTGATATTTATAGTTGGTGTTGTTAATCCGGACTCTTGACGAATCGGCAGCCTGTATTTTGCTCTCTGTTACATGGGGATCTTTTATACCTTCTACGGTTAAAATGGTATTACCCGACATTCTCAGTTTGCATACCGCACCTTTTTTAATGCCGGTAATCGGGGTGGTTTCATAAGTATATTCCTGGCCTTTTACCAGCATTGTAATTGTTTGCGTTGCGCCCTCTCTTGCATTATTTGATTTATAGTCGGTAACAAGCCCGAAATAAACTCCCTCATCAAGGATATTATCGAAATACAGGACATCAATATCCTGGAAATCCCCCGATGTATGCATGTATTTTAATTTTGACGCTTCTATCCTGCCGGCAGGCAAGTCCGACCATTTAAGAATCTCAGCATCACTGTTCCTTCCGTAGACATTATGGATCATGTTGAATATTATCACGTTGTCGGCTACATACGAGTTGTCAATCTTCCGTTCATCCTTGAATATTTCGTGGGTTTTCCTTTCGGCATATTCAACCTTTGTCAGCGAAACCGTGTCATAATCCTCCCCTGTTTCTAAAACACTGTAAGTGGCAAGATCCCCTTTTAAGGCTGACATATCCTTTTTTGCAAGGTAGGTTTTAATGCTGCCGTCGGTGTGAAGCAAAGTTACAAAATACATCTTCTCTCCGAAAGTCTCGCTTTCCTGGGACTTTTCGGTATATGCATTCAACACCAGCACATAATGGTCATTTTCGCCGGTTCCGCTTATGATTGCATCAACTACCCTGTCATTTTCTCCAAGCAGAAGAGTCACGGTCTGTCCCACTTCAATAGTCCCCGATTTGTTTATCTTTTCAACAGGAAATGATGAATCGAGCTGATAGGATACGCCGTTTATCTCAATTGCCCGGGGTGATAACAGGTTCGGAGATATACCAGTTATATCGCCTGTTACGTCGTTGTCAAACACGACGATGAATCCGTTGTTGCCCCAAACATCGGTCACCTCATACACCACATCATTTTCTTCAAGCTGGGAAGGATTGATTTTTTTTCCTCCCTTGTCGATAAATTTCCCGAAGTATAATCTTTCCAGCATATCACTTGTCATCGAACTTGTTATTATTTTCGGTGTCGAGTAAACAGGATCATAAATTATTCCATAGGAATCGTCATGGTCTTTGCTTGCAATTATGACAGCCGAATTTACCTTGAGAATACCTGGAACATCATCTGCCTCAATGATTTTTCCGTTATAGTAATAGGATATGTCTCTCTGCAGGTTGATTCTTACCCCGTTATTCATAACAATCGTGTCCTGGTATACCTCTTTTACAGAGAAATACCGGTAGGTTAAATCTTTTCCGGCCATGGCTTCTATAATTCCATTATCGGCGCGTACTGTATAACTGTAGCCGATCTCAGGCATTAACATTCCATCATCCAGGTAGAAAACCCCTTTATCCGTTTCAACCCGTTTTTGATCCATCGTTGAGTCGATTTTCCGGGTTTTCAGTATTATCACATCCTGAAAAACTCCGGTTGCATCCATAAAATAATCCGAGCCGTTTTTCACTTTTGTTTTAAGCAGCCTGTCAAGTATAACAGCCATATCCTTCACTGTTACTCTGTCCTGCGGCTTGTAAGTTATTCCGTCCAGCAAGTCAATGCTTTCCAGCAAATTAAGGCAGTTATACGGCCAATAACCTGACAGATCCTCATTGGAGTACCCCAGCAGTTTCACCAGGGCCGTAGAAATCTGGGCATATGTTATCTGATCATCGGGGTGAAACAGCCCGTCCGGCATCGCTGTTATGTAACCCGCTTCAATTGAGGCACGGATATAACCGTTTGTTTCACCTGCCGGAACATCCCTGAAAACGGCCTCGTTCCTGTACAAAGCCGCTTTGTTTTTCTGACCTGATATATCAAATAATATCCTGCAATAATCCGCCCGTGTAACCGCCGCATCGGGGGAATATTTCAACTCTTCGTCAAAAATGCCCAGCTTGATCATTCTGTATATGCTGTCTTCGTATTGTTGTTCTGTTATATTGGCTCCACGTGACGGCACCATTAAAAATATTGTCATAACCGTAACTAAAAAAACAGGAATCAACTTTTTCATATTAACCTCCTCCTATTCGTGTCTTAACGCAATTATCGGGTTTAGCTTTGCGGCTTTATTCGCCGGGAATATTCCGAATATAACGCCAACAACAAGCGATATGCTGAAGGATAAAAACATCCAGGCTGGCGAATATACCGGTGGAACGAGGCCTGCCTTTCCAATTCCCCATATTGCAACGCACCCGACGGCAAGGCCAATAATCCCGCCTATTCCCGTAACCAGTAAAGCTTCAATTAAAAACTGGGCAAGTATGTTTCTCCGTTTTGCACCTATTGCTTTATATATTCCAATCTCTTTTGTCCTCTCTGTGACTGAAACAAGCATTATATTCATAATTCCGATGCCCCCGACCAATAACGAAATAGCGGCTATTCCACCAAGGACAATCATCATTGTTTGGGTTACGGAATTAAGTGTCTCCAGCATTTGCGCCGAATTCATAACCCGGAACATATTTTCATCACCATAAATACCCGTCAAAAATTCGGTAATTCTTTTCTTTGCCTCATCAACAACATCTGCCGATGTTGCCAGGAAAACATAGTTTCGTATTGACGAATTTCTGACAAGCCTCTGGGCTGTGACCAGCGGGACAATTACCTGGTCGTCTTCGGTACTTTCTTCACCGTCCTCAAGCTCTTCCAAAACTCCCACAACCTTATACAATTGGTTTCCCATTCTTATTGTCTTTCCCAGCGCGTCTTCCCCCGGGAAGAGTTTGTTCTTTATTCTTGATCCAATTACTGCAACTTTCTGGCGCAAATCACTGTCTATATCCAAAATATATCTTCCTTCCGAAACTCCCTGGTTGCTTATCAGCGTATAATCATAAGTTGTCCCTCGCACTGTTGTAGAGAGGCTTTCGGTTCCAACCTTGACGGTCATGCTGCTTGTGACCTGGGGAGCGGCAGCCAGAATTACATCGCTGTTTTCATCAGCAAATTCAATTATTGATTCCCATGTCAGGTCCCTGTTCGAATTCCTGCCCACTACTGTAACCTGGATCAGCTCTGTGCCAAGCTGTGATATATTATCGGTTATTTGCTTGGTACTTCCCTGGGCGAAGGCTACAGCCGTAATAACGGCGGCAACACCGATAATTACACCCAGCATTGTCAAAAAGGATCTGACCTTGTTCGAAAAAATACATTTTACCGCCATCCGGAAAGCTTGCCAGATCCCCATTTAACTCACCTCCCTGTCTTCTACAACATGTCCGTCAAGAATGCGGATAATCCTCTGGGCCTGCATTGCTATACCGTTATCGTGGGTTATAAGTACAATTGTATTGCCCTGGGCATGAAGTTCATGGAACAGTTCAATAATTTCCTGGCCTGATCGTGAATCCAGGTTACCGGTTGGCTCATCGGCCAGTATCAGAGGAGGACTTGTGACCAATGCCCTTGCAATTGCTACACGCTGCTGCTGCCCTCCCGACAGTTCCGACGGAACATGATGCGTTCTGTCGCCAAGCCCGACTTTTTCAAGGGCTTCGGAAGCACGTATCCTTCGTTCCTTTTTCGGTATTCCCGCATAAATCAAGGGTAATTCCACATTTTCAAGGGCTGTTAATTTAGCTACCAGGTTAAATCCCTGGAATACAAAACCGATTTTTCTGTTTCTGATATCTGCCAGTTGGTTTTCACTCATTGTGCTTACTTCTGTTCCATCCAGCATATATGTTCCCGAAGTGGGAGTGTCAAGGCAGCCCAATAAATTCATCAGCGTGGATTTACCTGAGCCCGAAGGCCCTATTATTGATACAAATGAATGAGCAGGAATATCCAGCGTTACCTTTTCAAGCGCTTTTACCGTAACATCACCGACAACATAATGTTTTGACAAATCTTCAGTGTGAATCATGGTCTTCCACCTCCCAGCCCGCCAAAATTACCACCGCCGCCCATTCCTCCGCTCATGGGCATAGTGAAACCTCCCGGGAACTGTCCTCTTCGTTGCTGTAAAGTGGAAGTACTGTTTGTATTTGAAGCCTGCATAGGTAATACGACTACGTCTCCTTCATCAAGTCCGCTGATTACTTCTGCATAGTTTTCATTGTACTGGCCTATTTCAACCCGGACCATACTTGCTCCTTCATAGTAACTGTTAACAGGCGAGCTTCTGCGCTGGGTTCTTTCAGTGTTTTGGCTCCTGGAAATACCGGTATTGTCACCTGCCGGGCTGCCTCCGGGTCTGAAATTCATCCTGTTCCCGTTACCGGTACCGTTTTGAATATCACCTTCCTGGCGCGATAATTCATTACTTCCGGTATTTCTACCCTCACTGCCGGCATTCTCATCATTTCCCGGCTGCTTATTATCGAATCCTGATATATTCCAGTCAAGCCCCGGTTGCCTGTTATCGGAACTTGATATGTTTGCATCATTCTCCTGCTGCATGTTATCGAATCTTGATATGTTCGCATTTTTCCCAGGCTGCCTGTAATCGAAACCTGATATGCCCGCATTATTCGCCTGCTGCATGTTATCGAATCTTGATATATCCGAATTATCCGACTTAACCCATACCATGTATGAATTGCCTGCCTTCTGGAGTGCCTCAAGCGGCACAAGCAAAACATTCTCCTTGTTAACGACCTGGATTTCCCCATCCACATTCATTCCGACTTTCAGTCCTTCACTGCCGGGAATGGTAATTGTCACAGGATAGACAGTCACACCGTTTGATGAATTTCCTACCAGGGCTATGTTTGTTACCTTACCGATTATAGGATTTGTGGATGTTTCCTCCACCGCCTCGGCGGTTACTTTTACTTCCTGGCCTATGGCAACGCGGTTGATATCAAGTTCATCTATATAGACCGAGAATACCATTTCATCGGTATTTATCAGCGTTGCAACGGTATCTCCTTCTTTCAGTGAATCTCCCGCAAGAAGGTCCTTAACCGACGTAAGATATCCGTCCATTGGTGCTGTTACTATATATTTATCAGCATCGAACCTGAATTCCTGGATATTGTATTCTGCCTCTTCAACCTGTATCAGGGCGCTTTTCAGGTTTATTTCGGCTTCTTCATCGTACAGGGTGATAAGAACACTGCCTGCGTCAACATAATCATTCCTGTTAACATGTATTGCCTGTACCATTCCGGATGTTTCCGCATATACAGTCTTTTTCGTATACCATTTAAGTGAACCGGCAGAGCTTTGATATGTATTGTTTTCATATTCGGTTTCGCACCATATCGAGGTGCCTTCGGTGAGCTCTCCGGGATTGTTGACAAGGATTTTTGATATAACATTCTTTCCGTCCTGCCGAACAGATATGATATCCCCGCTGATTGAAGTCATATAGTCGGGTAAATGCACCGTTACATGCCCTGCCTGGCTTATATCGTCAGCACTCGCATCTTTAAAAACCACTTCGCTGCAGAGGACGGAATCATCGGTAATAGTGACCAGTTCCCTGCCGGCATTAACATCATCACCCTCTTCAACCATGATGTCGGTGATTTTGCCTGACACCGGTGCTTTAACGGTCAACGCTTCATATTTTTTCAAAAGCTTCTGGTATGCCAGTTTTTTCTGCTCGAGATTATTCTCAAGTTTTTTCTCTGAAATCTCGTTATCGTATTTATTCAATATTAACAGGACTTCTCCGGCTTTTACCTTCTTACCCTCTTCCATATAATTTTCCTTAACCGTTCCGTCTGCTTCCACCTTAATACTGGTGCTGACGGAAGGGTATACAGAACCTGACCCGGAAATTGTTACATTTAGGTCTCCCCGCCGAATGACGGCAGTACGCTGTGAAATTGCCGCGGAAACAGCCATCTCGGATTTCCATGGCTTGAAGTACCAGGCAGCCGCTCCTGCCAGGATTAACAATACAGGAATAATAAAAAGCCAACGTCGTTTTTTCTTTCTCATATTTTCTCCCTCCTGGTTAAATTGCTTCAAGAGCTTTTCATCCAACAACCTGAATCATGGCGACAGTACTAATTATACTTATGAAGAATTTGCAAATCCCCGATAAAATGAGGCAAAATTGTGGCAAAATTGTGGCAAATTCTGTTAAGAAAGCAATCCGGGCAGGTTTTGTGATAAAATATAAATTGCAATACAATGCGTTATTCTTTCACCGCCTGCCCGGTGAACACCCTGCCGGCAACACCGATTTTTAGTACTGAGGCGTTTCCTATGAACAGCAAAGTTATTTACATAGCCGATGATGAAATAAACATATGCAATATAATAAAGTCCTTTTTGGTAAGAGAAGGATTCATTGTTGAAACATTCAGTGACGGAAAACAGCTCCTGGATGCTTTTGTCAAAAGACCGGCCGATCTCCTGATCCTGGACATTATGATGCCCGAGATAGACGGATATTCGCTATGCGCCAAAATCCGTTCAATAAGCAATGTCCCGATTATCATAGTATCGGCAAAGGATTCGGAAACCGATCGGATAGCCGGTCTTACCCTTGGCAGCGACGATTATATGACAAAACCTTTCAGCCCGCTGGAACTTGTAGCCCGGGTGAAAAGCCTTTTCAGGCGGATCGAGCTTGACAAGACAGTACCCGACAATCCTAAAATAATTGATATACTCGATATTACCATTCACAGCGGAACAAAAAGCGTAATGTGCAACGGGAAGGAAATAAATCTTACGGTTATGGAGTATAACCTTTTATTGTACCTCGTTCAGAATAAAAACAAGGCCGTAAGCAGGGAAGAACTTTTAAACAAGGTCTGGGGATTTGAATCAAAAACCGAAACCCGCGCAACCGACGATACGGTTAAGCGTGTGAGAAAGAAACTTGAGGATGCGGGATCGTGCCTTAAAATAAAAACAATTTGGGGATATGGTTTTAAAATCGAAGACGGAGGTTAATAATGAAATTTCCTACCACTATTAAGAGAAAAATCTTTGCATTCAACGTATTCACTGTTGTCCTGCTGATATTGATAATTGCAGTGGCATTCAACATTTCGGCGCGCATTTACATGGAGAGGGAAACGTTGAACCAGTTGAGAAATGTGGCAAGGCGGGCCGAAGGCAGCCTTTTCGGAATGAAGAATGAAAACTTTTCCCCGCTGATAGGATCATATATCTCCCTGGTGAGAGCCAGCAGACAGCCTCATTTTATGTCAAATACCGAAATTGCATTTATCGATAAGGACAGAAACCTCCTTATACCAAAGGAGTTGAAAGATGTTCCCTTTGAATCCGATAAACAGATCATTTCATACATTCTGGACTTATGCGAAAAAAAGCAATACAATGAAATGACTTTTCAATACAACGGTGTGCAGTATGCTGCGGTTGTTATCAGGGCAGGCAACCGCTATGCAAATTTAAGCAATATTGTTTTTTATACGAGGATGGACAGAATTGCAGAACTTCAACGGACAATAAACCTGATCCTGCTGATTGTTTTATTCTTTGCTGCGTTAATAGCAACAATGTTTTCATCCTATCTGTCAAAGAAAATATCAACACCGTTGTCAAAGCTCTGCTCTCATATACGGAACATATCCGAAAGGCAGTTCAACCGCATACAGATCCCTGCAGACGACGAAATACTGGAGCTTGTTGATAATATTAACATAATGACAGAAAAGCTTGAATCCTATGATTTGGCACAAAAAACCTTTCTGCAGAATGTTTCCCATGAACTTCGGACCCCGATAATGTCAATACGCAGCTATGCCGAAGGCATCCGGTACGGTGTTGTGGAAAGCGGTGAAGCAGTTAAAATTATTATTGATGAAACCCAAAGGTTAACGAAGCTTGTTGAAAACCTGCTGTACCTGTCAAGGCTGGATTCCATTGACGAACCTTATAACTTTGAAATCCTGGATTTTCATGAGTTGTTGCATTATATTGCAATGCGGATGAAGGGAATTGCCCAGAAATCCGGCAAGGAAATCAGCACCGAAATAGAACCCGAATCGGTTAAACTGTCCGGGGACGAGGAAAAACTCACCCGTGCAATTACAAATATACTTGACAACAGTATAAGGTATGCCGCGAAAAAGGTGGTTATAAAATCACGGATTGCGGCCCGTGACCGGATCGAACTGACAATCTCCGATGATGGCCCCGGCTTTGACACCGAAGATTTAAAGAACCTGTTTACCAGGTTTTATAAAGGCAAAAAAGGACATTTCGGCCTTGGTCTTTCAATAACCAAGAGCATTATTGACAAGCACAGCGGAACAATAACCGCAGGAAATACCTCAGACGGAGCATATATAAAAATCACTCTGCCCATGGCAGGTTGACCTTTTAAAGAACAACTTGTTACAAATGCCTTCTTAAAACATGTTTATAATAATCGCAGCCACAATGCTTATTGTCAGGGTTATATTCATGACTGCGAAATTCATGACCGACAGTGAAAACGTATCTTTTTTCGTCTGCATCACTTTAAACCTGCCTATGTTTTTCCTGACAGGTACCAGTGTTGCAAAAAACAACAGTGAAGTAACGGGAAGAACACCTGCAGCAATTGAAATCAATATTGTAATGTATGCAATATAATACAGGAGCTCAAATAAAACCAGTGCCCTGCTCCTGCCAATGTATACCGGAAGTGTGAACCGGTCGTTTTCCAAATCGTCCTCAATGTCGCAAATATTATTAGCGAGCATTATATTTGCAATCCCTGTAACTGCAGGTACCGAATAAACAAAAATCGCGATTATTTCATTAAGGTTTATTTTCAAATCAAGAATACCGCCACGCATTGCAATGGATAATATTTGATCACCGGTCACATGGATAAATATTGACAGAAAAGGTATGATAAAGCCCATGAAAAAGCCTGAAAAGACCTCTCCCAGGGGAGTTCTTGAAATCGGCACAGGCCCCGCGGTATATACAACTCCAACAGCAAAAGAAATCATACCTGAAATCAGCACAATTATATTAGTATTCAGAAAAAGCATAATTCCGGCAATTACCGCTATAATCCCAAGAATAACAATGACTGAAACAGCTTCCGCCTCTTTTATATTGTCCCGCACAATGGCATTGTGCTTTTCAAACCCGTATCCCGATTTTTTCTTTGCTTTTTTAAAATCAATGTAGTTATTTATGGCTGTTGTAGTCATATCAAATGAAAGCAGCGATACAAGCATTAAAATAAAGTTTGTCAAGTTGAAAGAATTGAACCTGTATAATGCAAAAACAGTCCCTCCGAAAAAAGGGATCATGCTTGCTGCTTTTGTCTGGATTTCCACGTATTTAAAAAAGCTTTTTACCTTCATGCACTCCCATTACCTTCATTTGTAAATATTTAAATTTTTCCTTAACATATTATATCTGGATAATTTGAGGAAATCAAGGCGGATTGTAATTTTCACCGGCAGGCCGTAGCTCTCAAAAATGCTGTCCACGAGTCCTGCTTCGGGTGTTTTGGCTCCTGAAGCAGCAAAGCAACACCTGCTAAAACTCCCGCTCCTCAGAATAAATAAATTTATACATAAAAAAGGTGCGCATATTGACGCACCTGCTTTTTTCATTGCATAAATTCTTTCCGGTCTGCAAAAAATATGCTTAGAAAGGTCTTACATTAACTGCCTGCGGTCCACGCTGCCCCTGTTCTATGTCAAATTGAACACGCTGGCCTTCATCCAGTGTTTTATATCCGTCGGCTTTTATTGCCGAGAAGTGGACAAAAACATCCTCTCCTCCTTCTCTCTCAATGAATCCAAAACCTTTCTGCGCATTAAACCATTTTACAGTTCCAATCATTTTAACACCTCCAACTTTGAAACATTAATATTATGTGAACTTATTTCGATCTTATACGGCATAATTATTTATAAATCATGCAACATAATCTAAAATTGTCGATTTCTTTATCAAAACTTTCCTGATTTTGTTTTCAAATCAATTTGCCATTTGTAATAAGATGATATATAATTCGTATATTAAATAAGTGATTACAGGCAGATTTATAATAAAGATAAAAGTACACCACTCAAACCAGGAGGCCTTTTCATGAAAATCATAATAATTGGCAACGGCAAAGTGGGTTACAGCCTTGCCGAACAACTGTCACAAGAAGATAATGATATTACCATCATCGATAAAGATCCCGAAGCGCTCAGAAAGTCAAATGAAAATTTGGATGTATTATGTATCAGGGGAAATGGAGTAAGCACCAAAGTATTGTTTGAAGCCGGAATAGACGAAGCGGATGTTCTGATAGCCGCTACTGCCAGCGACGAGATGAACATGGTCTGCTGCCTTACCGGAAAAAAGCTTGGAGCCGAACATACCATAGCACGTATCAGGGACCCTGAATATGCGGATGAATTGTCATTAATAAAAAACGAATTAGGCCTGGATCTGGTCATAAATCCAGAAAGGGCTGCCGCCCGCGAAATTGCCAGAATTCTCAGGTTTCCTCAGGCCGAAAACATTGAAATATTTGCAAAAGGCCAGGTTGAAATGGTTGAAATCAGGGTTACTGAAAACATGCATATTTCGGGTATGAAAATCAGGGATATATCCGAGATTGTTTCATCATCCGTATTAATAGGAGCTGTTCTGAGAAAAAATGAAGCAATTATACCAAAAGGGGACTTTCAGATTAAAGCTGACGACGTAATTTACGTTGTCGGACAACCTTCAAGTGTGACAAAGTTTTGCAGAAAAATAGGCCTGTATGCGCAGAAAATCAAAAATGTCATGATAGTCGGCGGCGGGAGAATTGCATATTATCTTGCAAAATTTCTTGAAGAGACAGGTATGAAAGTTAAGATTATTGAATCTGACCATGAACGTTGCCTCACTCTTTCGGAGCTTCTGCCCGAATCGCTGATTATTAATGGGGATGGTTCGGATGATAAATTACTATACTCCGAAAATCTTCAGGAAATGGGAGCATTCGTATCCCTTACCGGTCATGACGAGGAAAACTTCATGCTGGCACTTTTGGCAAAACAGGCAGGGGTACCGAAAGTTATAGCAAAAATCAGCAGAAACAACTACCTGAATTTAATATCAAATTTTGGCATTGACAGTATTGTGAATCCCAGCCAGATTACCACCAACCTTATATTAATGTTTGTTCGCGGACTGAAAAATGCCATTGGGAATCCCATAAGATCCCTTTACAGGATAGTTAACAACCAGGCTGAAGCAATAGAGTTCACCATTAGCGAAAAAACCAGATTTCTGGATATACCTCTTAAAAACCTGAAAATTCCACAGGATGTCCTTGTTGCTGTTATTGTGCGGAAAAACGAGATAATTATTCCCCACGGCAATGACTCATTCAAACTGGGTGACAGTATCATTCTTATTGCAAAGAACAGACAGATTTTTGATCTTAATGATATAATTTCAGTGGAGGGATAAGTTCTTTGAATATCAGGTTGGTTTTAAAAAGTCTCGGTATTGTAATACTTACTGAAGGGCTGTGCATGCTTCCGTCTCTTTTGGTAAGTCTGATATATGGTCAGGGTGATGCAACGGCCTTCGTTATATCTATAATAATATGTCTAACAGTGGGATATGTCCTGTACAGAATACCCATAAAGAACAGAAACTTTTATGCAAGGGACGGTTATGCAATTGTTTCCTTAGGCTGGATAGCGATATCCCTTTTCGGCGCGGTTCCGTTTGTTATCAGCGGCGCCATACCATCATTCATTGATGCATTTTTTGAGACCACCTCAGGCTTTACAACAACCGGTTCAACTATATTGCAGGATATTGAAAGCCTTACCCACGGATTGCTTTTCTGGAGAAGCTTTACGCACTGGATGGGCGGGATGGGAGTTCTGGTTCTCACATTGGCTGTTCTGCCCTCCATCGGCGCCGGTTCATTTCATATAATGAAAGCTGAATCTACCGGGCCGAGTGCCGAAAAACTGGTCCCGAAACTCGGACAAACTGCCAAAATATTATATGCAATTTATATAGTTATGACCGCGGCCCAGGTAATTTTCTTACTGATTGCCGGAATGCCGCTGTTCGATTCCTTAATCCATGCATTTGGCTCTGCAGGTACCGGAGGTTTTTCAAACAAAAACCTCAGTGTGGGCGCTTATGGAAATATATACATAGAGATAATTATAACGGTGTTCACCATATTATTTGGGGTGAATTTCGGCTTATACTACAGGTTAATTAAAGGTGATGCAAAAGGTTTCCTGAAAGATGAGGAATTTCGTTTTTACATTGGAATAATCCTTGTTTCAATCATTTTAATAACCATTGATTTGTGTAAAAACGGTCTGTTCACATTGGGTCAGGGTTTAAGGCATTCTTCCTTTCAGGTGGGAACCATTATTACAACAACAGGATTCTCGACAACGGATTTTAACCTTTGGCCCACATTCAGCAAAACGATCCTGGTTATACTTATGCTTACCGGAGCCAGTGCCGGCTCGACAGGCGGAGGTATCAAGTGCCTGCGAATTTTGCTGCTGCTGAAAACCATAAAGCGTGAAATTTCGAAAATAATACATCCACGGGCTGTTCATACTGTAAAAACAAATCATAAGGCAGTTAATGAAGATACAGTTTCAGGAACATTGACCTATTTCTTTATTTACGCAGCCGTATTTATTATTTCCACACTGTTAATATCCATAGACGGCAAGGATTGGGTCACATCGGGATCAGCAGTTATAGCTACGCTCTCCAATATTGGGCCCGGCTTTGAAGTTGTGGGACCAATGGGTAATTTCTCAGGTTTTTCGGTGTTCAGCAAGCTTGTTTTTTGCTTTGATATGCTGGCAGGAAGACTGGAATTCCTCCCAATGCTTGTTTTGTTATCACCGATGGCATGGAAAAAGGGCAGCATGTAAAAAAAACAAGCGGCGCATTTGCCGCTGCAGATAAATAAAAAACATTGCAATGGATAAAATCAAATATCAAAAGGTTGTTTACAGGGGATCGTGATTTCTGCCGTTTCCAGGCCTTCTGCTTTTGCCGTAACTTTTACATTGCCTTCTTTTCGGCCTGCCTCGATATAAATTAAAAGCCTTCCGTTATATGCGTTCCTGTAAGATTCGGAATAAGGTGTTGTATCCCACAGGTTTCCGCTTTCAATACCTAAAAGCGAACCCACTCCTTCAACGGTAACATGAATTTTATTTTCGGCATTACATACAACATTTCCTTCTGAATCGGTAATTTCGGCAATCACATGGGTTATATCCCTTCCATCGGCTGACAGGAATTCATCGGTACATGTTAACCTGACAGCTGAGGGCTCACCCGTTGTTTTCAAAATACATTCGGTTTTTTCACCCTTTTCATTGGTTCCAACTGCTTTCAACTCACCCTTTGTAAAGGGTACGATCCATGACAGGTATCTCTCTGAATGGCCGTGCAATTGTTTTTTGCCATAAGACTTATTGTTTATGAATAATTCTGTTTCATTACAATTTGTAAAGCAAATAACCTGGATCATCTTTCCTTCAGGATAATTCCATAATCTGCTCAATTCTTTGCCGTGTTTGTAATCGAAGCTCTCAAATCTATCTTCTTTCAACGACGTAAACAGCTGCACCATGGGCTTATCCGACCATAAGCTTTTCCGGAAGTAAAAATTAGGTTTTTCAAACCCTGCAATATCCAAAAGCCCGGCCTCCGAACCATGGCATGGCCAACCCTGGGTTTCCCCGAGAAAATCAATGCCTGTCCAAAGGAACTGGCCGGAAATGAAATCATTTTCAACGACTGCTTCCCATTCTTCCAATCCTTTTGTATTCTCGGTACCAAGGATTATTTTTCCGGGATACTTCCTGTGATCCTCTTCATACAAATGCTCTTTATAATTATATCCGACAACGTCCAGGCAATCGGCAAGTCCTGTGATGTTCGACAATTCCGGAAAGGCAAGTGCTGCTGTAACAGGTCTTGTTGTATCATATTTTTTTACAATGGCCGTTAGTTTTTTTGCGATTTCAACAAGCCTTTCGGCATTCGGTCTGTTCGGATCATAAAGCCTTTCACTGACCGGCTTGTTATGGTCGTTGTTTCCGGTTGCTGATTTAAACAACGGATGACAGTATGGATCGTTAGGATAGTCTATTTCGTTACCAATGCTCCACAAAATGATCGAAGGGTGATTCCTGTCGCGCAGAACCATCTGGGCCAGATCTGCTTCATGCCAGGCCGGAAAATCCTCATAATACCCATAATGGGCAGGTGGATAGACATTGTGCCCTTTCACCCATTTATTCTTTACGCCTTCCCACTCGTCGAAGGCTTCATCCATTACCAGGAACCCCAATTCATCACATAAATCGTACAGTTCGGGCATATGCGGGTTGTGGCTCATACGAATAGCATTGCATCCCATTTCTTTCAGTTTCAAAAGCCTTCTTTTCCAAACCTTTTTTCTTACGGCTGCTCCAAGGCATCCGGCATCATGATGCACGCAAACACCTTTAAGCTTAATATTCTTCCCGTTAATGAAAAAACCCTTGTCTGAACAAAAATAAAATGTCCGGATTCCTGTAATTGTTTCTACCCGATCAATCACCATTCCGTCTTTTTTCACTTCGGTAACAAGGGTATAAAGAAACGGGTTTTCGGGGGACCAAAACCTGGGATTGAAAACTTCCAGGGTCTGCAGGTCATGGATTTCACTGCCTTTTTCAGCAGAAACCAGCTTTTCGCATGATGCTGCAGGCTCGTTGCCGGAATAGAGCGTATGGCATACCGAAATATTTGCATCTTCCTTCGCGGTGTTTTTGACGGCAGCCTGTATTTCAAGCAGGGCGCTGTTCGTATCAGCCCTTTTTGTCGAGACAAATATACCGTTTACAGGAATTAAAATATCATTTTTCAGCACCACTTTAACTTTCCGATAAATGCCCGAACCGGTATACCATCTTGAATCGGCCACATACCTGTGGTCAACCTTCACAGTTAATACATTTGGAACATCGCCGAAACACGCAAAGTCGGTAATGTCATAAATAAACTGGGTGTAACCGTTAGGCCTTTTTCCCAGGTAATAGCTGTTGCACCATACCATGCTGTTGTTATATACTCCGTCAAAAACCACATACACACGCATCCCGCTGCATTCCGCCGGAAGGTGGAATGTTTTCCTGTAATATCCCGTACCACCGGGCAGATACCCAGTTCCGCTTGAATGGGAAGTGGAAAAGGGATGCTCCACAGCCCAGTCATGGGGTATGTTCACAGTACGCCACGAGCTGTCGTCAAAGCCCTTGTACCATGCATACTGTTCTTCGCCTTCCTTGAACTTCCAATCGAGGCACAAATCAATAACTTCAGGTATATTATTTTTATTCATACACACCCAATTCCTTTATAATGGCAGGCTGCAAAAAGACAGCCTGCCTGTATTGTTGTATTAATTCAGCGAGTTAATTATTTTATTGAGTTTTTGAATTCTGTCATCTGGCGCTGCACTTCCTCAAGTACCTTGTCATAACCGGCCATTTTGAGTTCTCTGCGGAAAGCTTCAACTGCAGCAACCGGATCCCCTGCCTTGCCTACACAGATTGCGGGCAGATGTCTGTTTATAACATCACTTAATGCTGCCAGTTCGCTCTCAACAGGTGATTTGTCGAATACAAAACGGCCGTATCTGTATGGTCTTGCATAAGATTCAAAGTTATCATATATCTCTTTCCAGTTGCTCACTATGGTTGCGCTCGGGTATTTCAGTTCAAACTTGTCCATGCGTCCACCCCAGAAGTTGGAAGAGAAACTATGCTGTTCTGTAACATAACCTTCGGGCAGATCTCTTTGTCCTTTTTCATTTATTACATACTGCACACCTTCAATACCCCAGTTGAAAAGCTTGTACATGGTTTCATCATTACGTATCAGATCATAAACCATGAGAGCTCTTTCCGGGTTCTTGCATCTTGCGCCTATTGCGGTTGCTCCGTGGGTTATGGACATTTTTGTCAGGTTTTTGCTTTCCTCGCACCACGGGAAGAACTGCAGATCTGCACCGGGAATTTCTCTTTCAAGCTCACTGTATGCATATACATATGTCTGGGTATGGTGCTGGCGTGTTCCGTTAAGACCTGCTTTGAACTGTACCCAGCTGTCGGCGGTGTTATTGAGCACGTCTTCTCTCCAATATCCGGCATCTCCCCATTCTTTCATTTCCTTCGCGAATTCAAGAAGCATATCGGTACCATCGTCAAGCGGGTAGAAACGGGATCTTACTTCCCACCATTCATCATCGGATTTTCCGTATGCAAGCCCGTCGGGCACCGGATCTATGCATATGAGTGAAGATTTGGAGATTGTCCAGCCATCATAGAGCTGTTTCATATTTGATGCTCCTGCAATATCAAACGGAATGACACCCTTGCTGCCATAAAGATCCTTTACGCCCTGCAGGTAAACCTGGAATTCATCCCATGATTTTATAGGCTTTGTAATACCAATTTCTCTTGCCCAGTCGCCTCTGTACATATATCCATGGTTAATCCACTGTGAATACATATCCTCGGGGATGGCTATAATATTTCCCTTATAGGTTACTTCAGCCCAGCTTGATTCCGGTACTGTCTCCCATGTAATCGGAGCGTATTTGGGCAACAGGTCATTCAATTCCATGAATGCTCCTCTCTGGGCATTCGGCCACATTTCAAGCCAGTCCGAAGCTGTATTTATGAGGTCAAGACCTTCACCTGTAGCAAGCAGCAAATTATACTGCGTCATATAGTCGGTCCATCCTATGTACTGTACTTCAAGAGCGCAATTCAGTTTCTCCTTCAGATACTTGTCCCATTCTGCTTTAACGGCTTCGTATTGTCCGTTGGTAGGTTTATTTCCCAGGGACAGATGTGATATGGTAACAAATTCCGAGAGGTCTATTTCATCGGTGCCGCCTTTGGTAGTCGATTTGCCTGTTCCAGCCGGTGTATTCGCACAGGCTGCCAGTGTGGAAATCATCACGAGTGCGAAAATAAGCGCAAGTAACTTCCTGAGATTACTTTTCATAAAAAGTCCTCCTCTTTTAATAAGAATATTTAATTTCAATAACCAACCGGTTATTGGAAATCAAACCTAGCCTTTTACCGCACCAACGGTAATTCCCTGTATAAAATATTTTTGGACGAACGGGTAGGCAAATATAATCGGACCTGTAGCAATCACAGCAGTAGCCATTTTCATAGATTCCATCGGGATGTCGATTGCAGGAATATTGGATGCCGCAGCAGAGTCCCTGATATATCTTGCTTCGTTTATGGTATTGTACAGGAAGAGCTGAAGCGGTCTGTAAGCAACTTTGCTCGAAAGGAACAGCATCGAGTTATACCATTCATTCCAGTATGTCAGCGCCAGGAATAAGCCAACAGTAGCCAGTGCGGGTTTAGCAGTAGGAAGAATGATCTTTATAAATATATAGAAGTCTCCCGCTCCGTCAATAGTTGCTGATTCGGTTATGGAATGGGGAATGGATTTTAAAAAGTTTTTCATCAGGATTATAAGCCACGGCGACATAAGTAACGGTAAAAGCACCGCAAGGTAATTGTCCTTAAGCTTTAAAGTCTGTGTAATCAGCATGTAAAACGGGATTAATCCGCCTGAAAAGAGTGTTGTAAAATATATGTAAAAAGAGATTACATTCCTCAGCGGAAAATCGGGCCTTTGCAAAGCATACCCGGTCATTGCTATAATGAACAGGCCGGTCACTGTACCTATTACTGTCATACCGATAGTTACGCAATAAGAACCAACAACCTGTTTCGGATTCATAAAAATCAACCTGTATGCGCTAAGGCTCCAGGCCCGGGGTATAAGAGAAAAGCCGTACAGTGTAATGCTTCTCTCTTCGGTGAAGGAAGCCGAAATAATCAGGATAAAGGGAAGGATGCATAACATGCTGATGATGCCGGTAAAAACAACTCCTATAACCTGAATAAACCTTTGGGATTTATCAATAACCTTATGTGAACCTTCAAATTTACGAACATCTATACCTGAAATTACATCAGCATTTGCATTATTCTGCATTGATCCAACCTCCCTAAAACAGTGAATACTCAGGTTCAATTTTCTTGACTATGGTGTTGACGGTCATAACGAGAACGAACCCGAACAAGGACTGGTACAGCCCCACAGCGCTTCCCATCGAGAAATTGAAGTTGACGTTCAGTGATCGGAATACAAAGGTTTCAATAATATCGGTTTTTTCAAAGAGCGCCATATTATTGGCTCCTGTGAGGTTGTAAAACAATCCGAAATTACCTTTCATAATTCCGCCCAAGGCAAACAACAAAAGAATTACAAAAGTCGGCTTCAAACAGGGAAGTATTATATACCGGATGCGTTGAAAGGCATTTGCCCCGTCAATTTCGCTTGCCTCCATCATCTCGGAATCAATTCCCATGATCGCGGCGAAATATACAATGGAACCGTAACCTGTGGATTGCCACAAATAAGCAAGAACTATAATAAAAGGCCACAATCCCGGCATTGAATAGAAATTAATCGTACTGCGGCCAGCCTGTCTAAGAAGCGAGTTTATAAACCCTGTCTGAACATTAAGCAGGTTATATGCAAACACACCTATTACTACTGCAGATATAAAATACGGTAAAAACATTATGCTTTGTGATACTTTTTTGTATATGCCAAGTCTTTTGCCAATCATTTCATTAAACAGTATGGCCACGGTAATCTGCATGAAATTCCCGGTAATTATGAAAGCGAGATTATAAAGAATTGTGTTTCTTGTTAAAGTCCAAAGCTGTCCCGACAATACTAAAAAACGAAAATTTTCAAGCCCCACAAACGGACTTCCGAATATCCCATCCCTGTAATTGAACCGTACAAAAGCAAGCCATACACCTGGCATCGGAAGATATGAAAATATGAAGAAGAATACTATCGCAGGTATACACATGAACAGGAGAGTCCGCTTTTTTACTATTTTTATAATTTTTTCCTTCATATCTAACCCTCGTTCATATATTGTAACCGGTTACATTAATATTATAATTCCCTTTATGCATTCTGTCAAGAATTAATAATAAATATGAAACATTATTTTGTTTATATTCACTAATTACGGTAAAAATAAAATAACAGGTTACCCGTGAACGGGCTGTAACCTGTTACCTGTTTTATGACTTTATTTTCAGCGGGAAATTATTGCCTGAATGTTTTATTTTTTTCCCGGGGCAGCACAGGACTCTCTTTCAACAATACTCATTTTCAGGCTGATATTTGTAACATCCTTCAGCGGCCTGTCATTAATCATATTGTTTAAAAATTCCACCGCAATTGAACCAAGCTCTTCATACGGATGAGACAATGTTGTGATTTTAGGCATTGTTATCGTTGATATGGAGCTGTTATCAAACCCCAGGACCGAAAAATCCACGGGAACCCTGTACCCCTTCATGATGCATGTATTCACTACGCCGGCGGCCACTTCGTCGTTAATGGATATTATTGCAGTGGGAAGTTCTTTCTCTTTCAGAAGTTCCAGCATTGCATCCACACCGCCCTGGTATGTATAATTGCTTAGCTTCACCCATTCATCCTTTATTGTATAGTCATACAGGCTTTTAGCTTTTTCAAGCGCTTTAAGCTTTATGTCTGTTGACATGATGCCGCGCATACCTCCCAGAAAACCGATATTACGGTGTCCCAACCCCGTTAAATAGGCGACTGCCTGAAACATAGCCTCATACTCATCGGAGCTTACCGATGCACAATTGTCATAGTAGTTTTCCAGTTTTCCGTTTATAATGACAACAGGAGTTGGATATATAGTGTTTTTCAACAATTTAATATATTGTACATTGGTCTTTGTTTCATTAACACGCCCCCCCAGAAGTATCAATCCATCCACCTGTTTTTCACTCAGGCGCAGGGTGTAAAAATCCTGGAGAGCATTATCACTGAGGGTATTGCACAAAAACACGGTTTGTCCGTAATCTATTGCCGCTTTTTCAATTTCAAGAAAAACCTTGGCGAAGAAATGGTTTGTTATTTCGGGTAAAATAACTCCTATGGACCTGGTACGCTGGGTATATAATCCCCTCGCAAGCTCATTGGGCCTGTAGTTGTAACGTTCAATAACGCTTTGCACAAGCTTCCTTGTTTCTTCCTTCACAGCATCGCTGTTATTCAGAACTCTTGAAACGGTGGCAACTGAAACATTACATTCCCTGGCTATATCTCTTATTGAAATTTTGTTTTTCTTCATATCAATTCCTCTTGCTATTCATATTCTTTGAGGCATCAGAGGGACTTTCGGCAATATGATAACAACTGTTGCTCGGTGCAACAAAAATGTAACGCGTTACATCATCTATTATAGTACGTTTTAATTCGGGTTGTGTCAAGTAATTTATTTTCTGTACCCGGTTATGTGTGCCAATGCTGCCAACTCCCCGTTTTCATCGGTAACCTCCACACTGTAGTGAATCACTTTCCTGCCCGAGCTCACTTCCCTGGCAACAGCTGTTAAATACGAACCCCTTGGAGACTTTAAATATGATATGTTCACGTTAACGCCGATAGTAATATTTCCACTGTTGTTGGATGCCGCTGCAAAAGCATAATCGGCCAGCGTAAAAATGGCTCCGCCCTGTACCATGTTCAAACCGTTCATATGATTATCGGTGATTTTCATTTCCACAACAGCATAACCCGGTTCTGCCTTTACTATCTCTGCACCGATGAACTTTGCGAACCTGTCGTTCCTTACAACCTGTAATGCGTCCGAATCCATCAGCGATCATTCCTTTCTGTTTTATTAAAGGCTTTCGGCAAAATAAGGCCAAAAATTTACGGTTAATTATATCAGACATAATATAACATAATTATTTTTATAAAGCCATAACAACACCGAACCATAAAAAAAGTCAACCATTTTACGTTACTTTTCAGGTGCTTTTATAGCAGCGGGTGATTCAGGTGATTTTACCGACGAAAAACACCCTTTAACTGAGCCTGGCATCGAAATACGGGCAAATTCACCATACTTGCAAAAAGAAACGTCCGGCAGTTTCGAATCTTTTCCGCGGTTAAGGTACAAGAATCGGGAAAAATATAACCCGTGATTTAAAAACCCATAATGCCATGGAGTGAGTTTTGAACCATGACTGAAAATGCTGCAATTTTGTGGTAATATATAAAATAATAATACTGTTTGCAGGGAGGTTTTTGATATGGCTGAGAAATTTAACAAAATACTGCCGAAAGATATAAATGATAATCCCTTTAAAGCATTGGACGACGACTGGATGCTGGTTACCGCAGGAGATCTGAAATCATACAACACAATGACCGCCAGCTGGGGAGGCTTTGGCGTTCTCTGGGGAAAAAACATAGCCATTTGTGTAATAAGACCTGGCCGTTATACGTACGGGTTTATGGAAAAATCCGACACCTTTACGTTGTCATTTTTCAGCGATAAATATAAAAAAGCGCTGGTTTTTTGCGGCTCCAATTCGGGCAGGGATTTTGACAAGGCCAGGGAAACCGGGCTTACGGCAGTTGAGACAGAAAATGGTTCGGTTTATTTCAGCGAAGCAAGACTGGTCTTAGAATGCAAAAAAATATATTTTGATGATATAAATCCTGAAAACTTCCTGGATCCCGAAATAGCATCCCATTATCCCGAAAAAGACTATCACAGGATGTATATCGGTGAAATTGTAAATGTGTTGAAAAAATCCGATGTTTGATCAATTTATTTCATAATAGCAGGGGGCATTAAATATGGAAGAAGTTTATGAATTTTTAAAAAAATGCGGAACATATTATCTGGCTACGGTGGAAGGAGATCAGCCAAGAGTAAGGCCATTCGGTACTGTAGATATTTTTGAAGGCAAACTTTATATCCAGACAGGCAAGGTAAAAGACGTATCCAGGCAGCTCCAGGCCAACCCCAGGGCAGAGATCTGTGCCTATGCAGACGGAAAGTGGCTTAGGGTATCGGGCAAGCTTATCAGGGACGACAGGGTGGAAGCAAAAAAGCATATGCTGGATAATTATCCTGAACTCCAGGGCATGTATTCGGCTGATGATGACAATACAGAGGTTCTCTATTTTGAGGATGCAACAGCCGTTTTCTACTCCTTCACCGAAGCACCGAGAGTTATAAAATTTTAGGCTGTATAAAATCACCTATATGGAATCAAGAGCCATATAGGTGATTTTTATAAATTTCCCAAGGTCATTGCGAATTTTTCAAGATTTCAGTCAGCCGCTCTTTCTCTTTCTGAGAATATTTATGCAATTTTCAAAAAAATAAGTATCAACATAACCCAGACCGCCGTCTTTTGCATAGGCAATGAAAAACTTTCTGACCTGCGCCCTGTTTTCTTCATATAACTCGGTACTCTCAAACAATTCCTTATATGATTCAAAAAGTTTTATTTTCATGCTGATAATGTTTTTAAAAGTGCATTGTCGCTCCACAAGGCTGTTTTTTGTTTTAACATAGTAGTAAATGGGAGTGCTCAATGAGGCAAAGGTTTCGGCATATCTTATATAGTCAAGGTTAAACAGAAAATCCTCGCACCAGTCCAGGTCGGTACAGCAATTTATCCTGTGAGCCCTTATTATATCCGCACGGTACAATTTGTTCCACATTACACCGTAATAAAAATTCGCAGGGGCTTCCATCATGTGGGAGATAAATTCCTTCTTATCCATAACCTTATTGGTGGAAATATTGCTTTTTTCGGATTTTCTCCCGTTAATGACCCTGTAAAAGCCTGCTATCACCATATCACAGTTTGTTTCATTGATCCTGTCCACCAAAACCTTTGTAGCATTCTCTGAAATCCAGTCGTCACTGTCTACAAACTGCAAATACTTTCCTGATGCATGAGAAATCCCGGTATTACGGGTATCCGACACCCCGGTATTCGGTTTATCTATAACAACAATCCTGGAATCCATTTTTGCATATTCCTGGCATATGGAAAGGCTGTTATCTGTACTTCCATCATTGACAAGAATTATTTCGGTATTTTTATACTGTTGTTTCAGGATACTGTTAATACACCGGACCAATGTTTTTTCAGAATTGTATACAGGAACTATAATGCTAACCAGCGGCAATGTCATATCTCATCCCCCAAAACATAACCAAATTACCCTGCAAAAACATCAGCAGTAATTTTCAGCACCTCTTAATAAACGTATATATTATATCACGATATAAGGCAGTTTTTCCACTTGCACCGAAACTATTTTCTTTAATATCAGATGAAGATCCAATTAAAAAATTCTTAAAAAACCTGCCAATTCAATTTTGAAAAACACTAAAAAAAAGGACTTGCAGAAATCATATCCGGTAAACTGCCGGCTTACCCAATGTATTGAAATACATCAAAGACGTTTATAAAGAAAGCGGGAGGAATTCCCCCCGCTTCTCCAACCATTATACCGGCTGAAATATATTAATTCCTAGAATTGTATCAACTGTTCTATATCTACAGGAAGACCGGTTGCAATTGATTTATTTGCTGCTATGCCCGTAAGTATGGAGTACGCACCGTCTATATGGGAAGCTGCCCTGTTGAACGGATCTTCCTTTGGTGTACCGAAAATATCGTTCAGAAGAATCGGATCTCCTCCGCCATGTCCGCCTTTTCCTTCTTGAACTTCAACTTCGTAAGGCTCTCCAAACATCGGGAACACCGCAATGCTCTTTTTCCGTACAGCGCCTTCAAGAGCTTTGTCTCCACCGGCATTAACATATGATGCTTCAACGATCGATACCTGTATCCTTCCTTCGCTGCCGTTAAAAGCAACTCTGAAACCTTCCCATGGCATATAGGCATTCAGTGAATAGGTCAATATGGTTTTGTCTGCGTATTTCACCATAACGCCCATTGTATCCTCTATATTTATTCCGTCTCCGAAAACGCTTTGATCCCTGAAGTACCCGTCCTCTTTCTCAGCATCGAGATACATTGCTTTCAGCCTTTCATTCTGTTCAAGGTGCAATGCAAACGGATCATTTTTTGCATACTCACTGCCGTAAGCCCTGTGATAGAATTTTGTAATTCCCCTGTTTTCAGCATTTTCCCTGCCGTAAAATCTTAAATCGCCCATTGCGAATACCGTTTTAGGACGGGTTCCAAGCCAGAAATTAACAAGGTCGAAGTGATGCGTTGATTTATGGACCAAAAGACCTCCGCTGTTGCGTTTATCCCTGTGCCAGCGTCTGAAATAGTCAGCTCCATGTTGGGTATTCAAAAGCCATTCAAAATGAACAGAGAATACATCTCCAATTGTCCTGTTCATGATAAGTTCTCTTATTTTTGTGTTATGCGGAGCGTACCGGTAATTAAAGGTTACCCTGAGTTTGCGTCCCGTTCTTTTTATGGCGTCAAGTATCATCTGTGCTTTTTCTGCATCAACCGTCATCGGCTTTTCACTTATTACGTCACATCCAAGCTCCATCGCCCGGATAATATACTTGTGATGTGTCCTGTCGATACTTGTTACAATTACGTAATCGGGTTTTTCATTTTTTATCATTTCATCGAACTGATCGGCTGTATAGGTAGGAACGGGTTCGACATTGAATTCATCACGCAGAATTTTATTCGCATAATCCATGCGTGTCTGATTTATGTCACAAAAAGCCACCAGCTGGGCTGTATCTTTAAAATCCTTTGCAATAGCTTCATAAAAGAAACGAGCCCTGCCGCCTATACCAACCTGAGCATATCTTTTTCTTTCGGCCATAAGTTATCCCCCCGGATATAGTGAATTATATTGTTAACAATAAAAATTATACAAAATGGCAGAACAAAATTCTGCACATTTATTGTCCATGGTAACTGTTTTTCTGCATATTTTGTCATAATAAAGCATTCCTTAATAAATGCATTAACTGTTTTTCGGCGAAAAACATCAGGACGGTTCCTTATCTTCCCGAAAGGAAGCAAAGGAACCGTCTTTGCTGAATTTCTTACTATTTATTCATAGTAGTAATACTGTTTATATTTATAATAGTAGTACCTTCCGGAATTCTTGTCCACTTTTGTCAATACGGCGCCCAAAATCCTGGCATTTACATTCTGCAAAGCATTTCTGGCATGACGGGCTACTTCGATGTTTGATTCCCCTGATGCCACCACAAGAATTACCCCGTCTGCATTTCTGGATATTATAGCTGCATCCGTAAGTTCACCCACCGGGGGAGAATCCATGATAATCAGATCATATTTGCTTTTCAGCTTGTTTATCAAATTGCTCATTTTCTCGGATTCAAGTATTTCCGCAGGATTGGGAGGTATCATTCCGCAGGTTATGACATGCAGATTATTAATTTCGTCAATACGTTTAACCACGGACTCAAATCCAACACCATTTACAATAATATCCGTCATGCCCATATCGTTCTCTACTCCGAAGTATTTATGAATTTTAGGCTTACGCAGGTCGCATTCTATCAGTAAAACCTTTTTATCTGTCTGGGCCATGCAGATTGCAATGTTGGCACATGTAGTACTTTTGCCTTCGGTCTGGTCCGGGCTGGTCACAACAATGGTTTTTATTTGCCTGACCACCCCCAGAAAACCTATATTTGTCCTCAATGACCTGTATGCTTCGGAGGCACGTGCTCTCGGATCATAATATGTAATCAGGTTGGTGCTGGGTTTATCCCTTTCAGCAGTACGGGTTTTTATATTGCGCTTCCGGTGATTGCCTCCCCGCTTTTCCCCGTTAAACCAGGGAATTTCGCCAATAACATTTAATTTCAGGTACCGTTCTACATCTTCATTATCTTTTATTGTAAAATCCAGGTATTCAAGCAGCAATACCAATCCAATTCCAAGCATGATACCAATTACGCCTGATATTGCAATATTCATTTTTTTGTTTGGCTTTATCGGTGTAACTGGAAGCTCGGCTGTATCAATTACCTTGACATTTTTGACATCAACTATCTCTTCGGCTTTTTTTACAATAAAATCGGACAAAGCATTGGCAACATCCATTGCCATTTGCGGACTGGTGCTTAAAAAAGCTATTTTCATCAGCCTGGAATTATTGACTGTTGTAACGGTAACCCGCTCCTGGAAATCTTCAATCTTCATATCGAGGTTCAGCTGCCCGATAATCTCCCTTGCAGCCAACCGGCTTTTTATAATTTCACGGTAATCCAGGACAAGTTTATCGTTTAACTGGATTTCTCCAAGATCAATACCGCCTACCTTGGTTCCCTCTTTTCCTACAAAAAGCGTAGCCTCTGCTTTATATACGGGCTGCAAAAAATAGAAAGATACAACAAAAGATGTTAATACAGCTATAAGAAAAAATAACCCTATCACCCACCATTTTCGCATTATAATTCCAATGATCTCTCTAAGCTCAATTTCCATCAAGTCGCTTTTCATCTCAGGTTCCATCGCCTAATCTCCTTCTTAATGCTACTTACAGCTGTAAGCCGAATATATGTAAATATTTCTTCCTTTTTAGCCTCAATTCCCCATCCAGTAATACTTCCCTGTCTTCAATTATCCTGGATGGATTTGTTTTAAACAGCAGTTCAGCCTTTTTGACACCAAAATGTTTTGAAATAATCCCGTATGCACGGCTTAGCCCTGGAGAGCGGTACCTGTTCGAATGACAGTCCGACGCAACAATTGATGCCATATTTGCTGAAACCAGTTCCATGGCCGTCTTCATTACTTTTTTGCCACAGTATCCTGTTATGGATGTACTGTTTACCTGTATCAAACATCCAAGATTAACAAGGTCATAAAGTAAATCCATTTTCCCATCCACATCAGGATATCTCTCGGCATGGGCTATTACTGGAACATAACCGGCACTCAGAAAACCACGACCCAGTGGCCCGAAACATCTGAAAAGGCGAATGAACTTGACAGAAAGGAGAATGAAAAAATGAATACAAGACAGAATGCCATCGTTCTTTTAATCAACCGTTTCATACAGCAAACCTCCTATTATTAGTTTTTC
>Ga0134096_1000580_pt1 | contig 38945 bp, 37 predicted proteins | sample 7_2taG_FD_94448 | JGI IMG/M metagenome (GOLD analysis project Ga0134096, IMG submission 94448) | Switchgrass degrading microbial communities from high solid loading bioreactors in New Hampshire, USA - 7_21_20_110_A3 metaG | ecosystem: Engineered > Bioreactor > Semi-continuous > Anaerobic >... | reverse complement strand
TATTAAGCTTAAACCTTTTCATTTCGCTCGGATATCCCCTTGCCGTTTTTAGACAGACTCAAAACAGCTTCCGCCTATAAACTCACGAATTATCGAATTATTTGGTACCTCATCTGCCGGCATGAAAGGTATATAGTGCAAAAAGGTCAATAATCGTTGGGCCTCGCCAAACATTGGGGAATCTTCATGGATGTTTCTAAGCAATGGTTCTGCATATCCCTTTAGAACAGCCAATTCATAAACTGTCGCTGAATTGAACATCACATGAGCCCTTTCTTGGTAGGGGAAAATATGTTTCTGAGCCCCCCTGATCACTGAAGGCCACTGAAGTAAAGTGTCTTCGGGGCTTTTCCCTCGAGTGCGGTAATCTCGCACCAGACGTCTGATTAAGCGATTATCCGTGGTACTTGTCCTATTGTGCCGATCCAAGTTTATGCCCGTCAAGGGAGACACATACAAACGCCACTTCAGAGCCTCCGGAACGCTTTGGCTTATGGATTCGTTTAGGCCATGTATGCCCTCCACTATTATGATGGTATTTTTGTCCAAACGTACCGTGCGTCCCCTTTCCCTCCTGCCCGTAAAGAAGTTGAAACGGGGTAATTCGACCTCATAGCCATCGATCAGCTTGATTAAGTTGTCATTAATTAGATCCAGATCCAAAGCTTCAAGAGCTTCAAAATCGTAATTTCCCTTTTCGTCCTTGGGAGTCTTTTCCCTCTCGACAAAATAGTCATCTAGGGAGACCATAAAGGCTCTCTTGCCGAAGACCTGAATTTGTATGCGCAACCTCTGAGCCGTCGTAGTCTTGCCGGATGCAGAGGGTCCGGCTATGCAAATAAGCCTGATATCTTTGTTGGTCGCAATCATTTCCGCTAAATGAGACAGCCATTGAGAGTGCAATGCTTCTGATATCTGAATCACATCGTTGGATGCTCCCCGAGATACCAGGCTGTGAAGGCTTTCCATGGTGCTAACGCCCAAGATGTCGAGCCATTTGGCATATTGCGTAAATACTTCGGACAAACGTTTCGAAGGCATAAAAGGCGGAAGCCCTTGAGGATAGGCAACCGTGGGAAAACGTAAGACCATCCCCTGCTCATATAGCAACAGATCAAAGACCTTCATGTAACCGGTGGACGGAGCCAGGGGAGCATAAAAATAGCCATACATATCATTACACCTGTAGACCTCTATGGGATCAACTGCCGCCCATCGAAACAGGTTGGCCTTATCCGCATTGCCTTGGCGAGTAAAGATCCTTATAGCCTTATCACCCGATAAAACTTCTCGCTTCAGTGGAATATCCGAAGCAACTAGTTGCTTGAGCTCTTCCTTGATCGCCCAAACCTTGTCTTCAGAAACCGACCCCGACTCAAGCTCGCAGTAATATCCGTCGCTTATGGAATGCCTTATAAAGACGTCCTCCGACAAGGCTCTTTTTGAGGCAAGCACCAATAAAAAGCTGAGACTTCTTCTGTACACCTCCATTCCTTCGAAGCTGGAGGTATCGACAAACTCTACAAAACAATCATCATCTACAATCCAATCTAGGGACCGCAAATAATTATTTACCCTCCAGGCAACGATGTTGGATTCACCATCTTTTCCGCAGGCCAAAAGAACTTCCTGTCCCTTTAAAGGCCCTTTTGCCGTCAAACTCCCATTATCCTTAATGTGAACCGTAAAGCTCATCTTTTGCAACTTTTAACCTCCAAAAACTAGACATGTCTGATTTCTAAGATTATACATCTGTACATTTATGACTTAAGTTGATTCACCTTTTTAAAATACAGAAATTACAGCCACTTTGCTGCCGAGGGCTTAAATGAGGCATATACCTCCATCCCGGGGTATATATCAAGCTTTTTGATATAGTCTTTATCGACCAAAGACACCAAATTTAATTCACCAAGGGCGACTGAAACCCTAAGCAGCCCATCGTTAGAATAAACCATTTGTGTTACGAGACCGCGAAGTAAATTATATGCTGACTCTCCATATCCGTTGACGACACTACTCAGTAGGGTTATGTCACCTGGGCTCACAGTCACAGCATTTGATGAAGAGGGAGTGCCAGAGACATAAATTCTTTGCCCATCCTTTAGCGCCTTACAGTAAAGGCCGTCGCCAACCCTTTCCCATGGTCCGAGAATGACGTTTTCCGGGCCATGGCTAACAACACGTCCTCCCCACAGAGAAATTACCTCGTCGGCCGTGTTGTAGAGCCACGACAAATCATGGCTGACCATTATTATGGTGGTCTTCCATTCTTCCTTTGCCCTTACTACAGCCTCGTTTATGAGGGTCTCAGAGACAGTATCGACGTTGGCCGTCGGTTCATCCAAAAGAAGGACCTTTGGCCTAAGGGCCAATCTGGCAGCCAATGCAACTCGCTGGGCTTCTCCTCCCGAAAGTTCATACCACTGCCTGTTGGCAAAATCCTTCACGGATAACCCCACCATCTCCAGGGCTTCTTTGACACGATGTTTTATCGTGTTTGAGTCCATATGTCTCATCTTCAAACCAAAAGCTACATTATCTTTGACCTTGCGAGTTAACAAGCGTGTGTTTTGCAAAAGCATGGTCACCTCTCGACGCAATGCAGGCATAAGCTGAGGCAAAACCAAAGAGCCGTTATAGTAAATGCTTCCGGCGTCGGGCATATCTAAAAAGGCCAAAATCCTAAGCAAAGTAGTCTTTCCGCTGCCATTGGGACCCACTAAGCCATATATTTTACCTTGCTCTATCGTCAGATAACCTATAGAAAGCGCACATCTCTCGTTATAGTAGCGTTTAATCTCATTTAATTCATAAAGCATTATACCTCACCGTGTTTGCCTTCTTCTTTTGGCAAAAGCCAAGGTGCCATTGACTAAAAAGGCTATCAAAAGGAGGATTAACCCTAAGGCTATACCCATGGCAAATTGTCCTTTGTTTGTCTCAAATGCCATGGCGGTCGTAATCGTCCTGGTCCTCCATTTGATATTTCCGCCAAGCATCGAAGCAGAGCCGACCTCAGATATGATACGACCATACGCTGTCACAGCTGCCATTAGGATCCCGTAACGAGCTTCCCATAAAATATCCAACACCAACCTTTTGCCTGTAGCTCCCAAAGTAAGAAGTGTATCTCTTACCGATAGATCCAACTCCTCCACTGCCTGAGCCGATAAAGCCATTATAATGGGAAGTGCAAGAACTACCTCTCCTACTATGACTCCCTTAAGGGTAAAAAGTAGATTCAAATTGCCAAGCGGACCTCGACTTGAGATGAAAGCATATACCCACAATCCAACCAGAACGGTTGGAAGCGCCAGCAAGGTATCTACAACGGATCTTATGAACCGTTTCCCAGGGAAATCGGCGTATCCCAAGAAGAAGCCAAGCGGAAAACCGATCAACAAGGCAATCAATATGGCCAGCGAAGAGGCTTTTAGCGTAGCATATACAGCAGAGTAAACTTCCTCGTCTCCGCTCATTAATAAAACGAAGGCCTCTCTTATCCCTTCGAATATATAATCCACAGAGATCGCCCCCTCTTGAACATACCTTATCAAGCAATAAACATTAAAGCAAGCATGATATATAATAACAAATGAGCAGGCCGTCGCAGGGGGATGCGACGGCCTGCATGGGGGATTGGAGCATCTCTATATCAAAGCAAAATACGTAGGATGTCTTATTTGGATGTGGCGTTAGCGTTCGGGAAGAAGAGCTGTTTTCCCATTAACCTGAATTCCGCTATCGCCTTTTGGCCTTTTGGACTCGCCATCCATTCTATAAACTTCTTCGCCAAATCGTATTTGACCTTCGGGCAGTGCGCCGGATTTACAGCTATTACACTATATTGGTTTATCAAATATTTATCGCCCTCACAAAGGATCACTAAAGGCGGGTTCCCCTGATGATCGGCTTCGTACTTTATATAGGTACCTCTATCGGTGAGGGTATACCCCTTCTTCTCAGCAGCCACATTGATGGTTACCAGCATACCTTGGCCTGTCTGTACATACCACTCTTCCTTGTCGGGAACGGGCAATCCTGCCATCTTCCAGATGAACTTTTCTTTCATGTGCGTGCCGGACTCGTCTGCCCTGCTGACGAACACGGCCTTTTTCTCCGAAATCTTCTTGAAGGCCTCAACCGACGTCAATCCCTTTATTCCGGCCGGATCATCCTTTGGACCGATGATGATGAAGTCGTTGTACATCACCTGGGTTCTATCGACGCCAAATCCGGCTTCCACAAATTTCTGCTCGGAATCCGGATCGTGGACCAGCAAAACATCTACGTCGCAATTCTCCCCCAACTTCAAAGCTTTACCCGTACCCGTCGCAGTCCATTGAAGGGTTATGCCGGTATCGGCCTTGAAAAGCGGCGCCAGGTAATCGAGCAACCCGGTGTCATCGGTGCTCGTGGTGGTGGCCATTAAAAGCACTTGTTCCTCCGCGCCGGCAATACCTTGAACGAAAGACAGGCACAATAAGGTTATGATGAAAATGGGCAATATCCTTTTGACTAATACCTTCATACATATCCCTCCTTCGCTTCTTGTGGCAGATCGTCATAAAATATAAACCTCTTCCCGTCAGGAAGAGGTTTATAAGTCTTTTTCCTCCTTTCCAGACGGGAGGCCTTTTCGTTTCCAAAAAGACCCTATCGATCAATGTTCATAGGCTATACGCCCTTAGACACATTGATTCGGAGGCAATTAATTTTTTACATTTCAGATTACGCTGACACACTGCTAAAACTAATAATACTAAGGGGCCTCTCGAATGTCAAATCGATACCTCTATTCCCACACCTTTTTCACGGCATCGACAGATGGAGCAGACATGTAGCTTCCCATCACAAAAACGATAAATGTTACAACAAAAGTTGGAACTATTGGATGCATACCATGAAGTATTGAGGAATACCGGCTGAGACATATAAAAAAGACCACCCCGACTATCATCGAGGCCAATGCTCCGGAAGCGGTGGCACGCTTCCAATACAGACCCATAACTATAGGCCAAAAAAAGACAGCTTCGAGGCCGCCGAAGGCAAAAAGGTTTATCCACACTATCAGGCTGGGCGGATTTAAGGCGACAAGAAATACGATCACTCCTATCAAAGCTGTCACGATAAAGCTGATTCGTTTAACTCTGTAATTATCGTGCGCTGCTTCGGGGTTAATGTATCCTACATATAAGTCATTGATAATTGCCGCTGACGCCAACAATAGCTGAGAATCTACGGTAGACATTATCGAAGCCATGGGTCCAGCCAGAAATATGCCTGCAAAAATTGGAGGCAAAATTTTAATCGTGAGCGTCGGAATGACGGAATCCACAACCTCTATACCCGGCAAAACCCCTCTGCCCAGAGCGCCAGCCAGATGCATTTCCAACATCAAAAAGCCCGTCACAAACGTACCTATTACGATGGCCCTGTGCATAGATCTCGAATCCTTATATCCTATACATCGCACCGCCGTATGGGGCAACCCCAATACCCCCAGACATACCAATATCCAGAATGACAATATAAAGGGTTTTGTCACAAAACCACCTGCCCCAAAAGGGGTGAGCAATGCAGGGTCTTGCGCAATTATATTCGCACTTATGGCCTCCATGCCTCCCCCGGCCTTTATTATTCCGATAAGCAAAGCAAAGGTTCCACACATCATTACGATCCCTTGAAATGCATCAGTCAACACGACAGCTCTAAATCCGCCAATGGCAGTATAAAAGATAACTGTTAAGGCAAATATAAAAAGGCCTATCTTATAAGGAACACCTATTGCCTCAAACAGCCGCGCGCCGCCTATAAATTGAGCCACTATGGCAGCTGTAAAAAATATTAGCAAGCTAACTGAAGCGATTACAACAACCGCCTTATTTTCATACCTTACCCTCAAAAAATCGTTAATTGTGATGGCATTAATCTTTCGGGCCACTATGGCAAACTTCTTGCCTAAAAAACCTAAGGTAAGATAAGCAGTAGGGACCTGTACCATTGCAAGCAAGACCCAGCCCAAACCCACTTTGTACGCCATGCCCGGACCGCCAATGAAACTGCTTGCACTGACGTAAGTGGCCACCAACGTCATGGCTAGCACAAACCCGCCCATGGAGCGATTGCCTATAAAGTATTCGCTCAGGAAGGATGCCTTTGCCTTCGAGATGCTTCTATTGGCTAAATAACCGATATAAAATACAATAGCAAGATACAGAACTATGGGGATTGCAACCTGAAGATTCATGATCCTTCACCTTCCAGGGATGAGCCTTTTTCGTAGCTATCCAATGGTATGTCCTTGAAGAAAAGCCCTACCATTGCCCAGGAGGCAAAGGAAAATACCAAAAATCCCATAAGACAGCTCCAAAAAAACCAGCTTGGAAGCCCCATAACAAAACAATAACTTGTCACAGGCTTTGAGCCCAACCCATAAGCAAAACCGTACCACCACAAAAAGTACAACAGCGTCAGCAGCAGAGAGTAAAAAGCCTCCTTGTTGGCCAACTTATACCGTGGATCTTCATTGATATCCACTTCATTTCACCTCCAAGACGGCTCCCTTAGCTCCAGAAGTCACAAATGCTCTATACCTTTCCAAGAATGGGCTATCGAGCTTTCGCAAGGCCGGCTTCCACTGTTTCTTTCTTAATGAAAGCTCCTCATCGCCAACCTCGAGATCAAGTTTACGGGCAGGAATATCTATTACAATTATGTCCCCATCCTTGAGCAATCCTATAGGACCCCCCTCTGCGGCCTCGGGTGAGACGTGCCCTATGGACGCCCCTCTGGTCGCTCCGCTGAACCTGCCATCCGTTATTAAAGCTACACGCTTATCAAGTCCCATTCCTGCCAAGGCTGACGTGGGACCAAGCATCTCGCGCATACCAGGCCCTCCCTTGGGACCTTCGTACCTTATGACGACCACGTCGCCTTCCTTGATCTTGCCGGAAAATATTGCTTGCGTAGCCTCCTCCTCAGAGTCAAAGACCTTAGCAGGACCCTTATGCCTCATCATCTCTGCGGCTACCGCTGCCTGTTTCACGACGGCTCCCTCTGGTGCTAGCCGTCCGTAAAGGACTGCCAAACCTCCTTCTGCATGATAAGGTCTGTCAACGGGTCGTATCACTTCATCATCTAAAACCCTTGCCTCTACCAAGTTTTCAGCCACAGTTTTACCAGTTGCGGTGATCGAGCCTCCGTCAATTAACCCAGCCTCAAGCAGTCTGCTCATCACACCCTGCACTCCTCCTGCAAAGTAAAGATCTTCAATGTGATAACGCCCACCCGGGCTCATACTGCATATATGGGGACATCGTCGGCTCATCTCGTCGAAAAGTGAAAGAGAAAGATCCAAACCCGCTGCCCATGCAATAGCCGGCAAATGCAAAGCGGTATTGGTCGAACCGCCAAGGGCCATATCAACCGCAATGGCATTGAGGAAAGCTGTCTTGGTCAATATATCTCGCGAAGCAATCCCTTCATTCAAAAGATGCATGATTGCCAGACCCGTTGCCTTGGCCAAACGAATCCTCTCCGAAAAGACTGCCGGAATAGTTCCATTTCCAGGAAGCGCCAACCCTAAGGCTTCCATCATGCAGTTCATTGTGTTGGCCGTAAACATCCCCGAGCAAGACCCGCAAGTGGGACAAGCGATATGCTCCAATTTACCGAGCTCGTCTTCCGTTACGATCCCGGCGGCACACTTGCCTACAGCCTCAAACATCGAAGATAAATCTACAACGTTTTTATCAGCATCTCTACCGGCCAACATGGGCCCTCCGCTCAAGATAATGGCAGGAATATTCAACCTAGCTGCTGCCATGGCCATTCCCGGCACAATCTTGTCACAATTAGGAACCAAGACAAGGGCATCAAATCCATGTGCTTTTGCCATTATCTCTATTGAATCCATTATATGTTCCCTGCTTGCAAGAGAGTATTTCATTCCTTCGTGATTCATGGCCAAACCGTCGCATACCCCTATAGCGGGGAATTCAAGCGGTAGCCCTCCAGCAGCATAAACCCCCGCCTTAACGGCCTCTACCAAGGACCTCAGGTGCATATGGCCCGGGATTATGGAATTATAAGCGTTAGCAATGCCAACCCAGGGCCTTTCTATTTCCCATTTTTCATATCCGCCAGCCATGAGCAATGATCTGTGCGGAGCTCTAGAGATGCCCTTTTTTATCTTATCGCTTCTCATTTCAGCATTCTCCTTCCAGCCTTCTTAAAAAGGCGGATATACAGTCCAGGCCCTCTCTTAAAACTTCAGAGGCACATGCAAAACCAATCCTCGCCCAACCCTCAAACTCCGGCCCAAAGGCGCTTCCGGGGACTAAAAAGGCCCCTGTTTCATCCAGCAATCTTCTGCAAAACTCTCTCGAGGGAATGGCATATTCGCGAAAGTTGAGAAATGCCGTAGTTCCTGCCTTTGGAGGGACCCAGCTGACGTGATCCTCTTTCTCGATCCATGAAGTCAATATGGCCAAGTTTCGTCGGACGATTTTAAGGTTCCTTTCCAATATACGATCTCGATTTTTGAGGGCAACGATGGCAAGGTAATCATCGATACGCCCACAACTTATGGTGACGTAGTCCCGATGAAGAAAGCACTCCCTTACGACCTCGGGCGGTCCAGCTATCCATCCCAGCCTCAGTCCTGCAAGCGAAAAGACTTTAGACATGCTTCCGGTGCTTATACCCCTTTCATAAAGGTCAGCGATGGAAGGGGTAATACTGCCCGTTTTATGTTCAAGTCCACGATATACCTCATCACAGAGCACGTAGGCGCCAAAGTTTTCAGCAACTTCTATGACCTCTTTAATAAACTGTTCATCCATCAAAGCACCTGTGGGGTTATTGGGGTTGTTCAGACAAATCATCTTGAGGTTCCTTGCGGACTTAGTCATAGCTTTAAGCTCTTCTACATCGGGCAGGAATCCATTTTCCGGCCTTAACGGCCACAGAAAGACCTGTGCTCCAAATGCCTTGGGAACGCTATAAAGCTGTTGATAAGTGGGGTATACGGAAATCACGCTGTCATTGGGTTGTATCAAAGAAAATTGCGTTAAAAAGTTTGCGCCTATTCCCCCCTGAGTTACCAATATCTGTTCTTCATTCATACATCTATAGAGTGAGGCAATATACCGACGCAGCTCAGCCGACCCAGGAATCTCTCCATATGTCAGCTTAATGCCGCGTATCTCATTCAAAGCGCCTTCAATATTGCCCGACAAGCTCAGGAGTTCCTCCACTGTGAGCGATTCTACGCATGTTTCAGCAATGTTGTACTTTGCCGTCATCTCGTAGGCGTTCATCCACTCCTCTACGCCAAACTGTTCTATGCGCAACTAAATCATCCCCCTCATCTTATTGTCTACAGATAAAGCGATAAGGACATTTATAACATCTATTATCGTTTTCTGCTAGAGGAAGTGGAGGCTCATTCTTGGAGAGGGTCTCGATTGCTTCTTCGGCTGTCTTCATTAAATATCGTTTTGCCTTGCCATTCCAATGTATTTTAAACTTTCTTCCCCGATATTGTAATATTCCATAAGGTACGCTATAACCATTTTCTTCCAAAAGGAAACAGTAACACAAAAGTTGTATTTTATGACTTTCCATAGGTTCTTCGTGATTGGCGCTCTTAAATTCAACCGGTATGATCCACGGACCCTTTTTTATCACTGCATCCGGTCTGCCCGTAAACAGCTTGCCGCTCCATACTTTCGAGTCTATGCTCATTGGAATCTCCCTCATCCACCAAACATAAACTCCAATGCCGCAGAGCACCAGCATTAAAAGCATCATTTCAATCTTTGATACACCCAAAGTGCTATTCCTCCAAGCAGCACGAGAAAAGCAGCCCTCCACACCAAGCTCCATAAGCCGTAAAATCTTTCAAAAATTCCAAAAAACTTATGCGCCCTCTTCCCCTTTTTTAAAAGTTTGCTGCTGCCATCGCCCTTTGGCACAATACCGTGCGCACGATACCATGCCGACCTCGGACAATAAGCATACTGAGCAAGAAGGGAAGCGCTAATTTTGCCCTTCATACGCACATAGCCTCCAAACATTTAATAAATATCGGCCCGGCTTTATTAAAACATATCCGACGGTCTCTAGCAGTTAGCTATAACTTTTTTAGCGGCTTTCTTGCGCTCATCCTGGCGTAAGATGCTCTTCCGTACCCTAACGGAAAGCGGAGTAACCTCGACCAACTCGTCTTCGGCTATCCATTCCAGGGCAGCATCTAACGTCAGTTTCCTCGGAACATCCAGGATAATGGGAGTATCTTTAGATGCGGAGCGATGATTGGTCACATGCTTCTTCTTCGTTGGATTACAGGGCAGGTCATTTGGACGGGAATGCTCGCCTATCACCATGCCCTCGTAAACTTCGTCCATTGGAGATATGAACAGTGTACCTCTATGCTGCAGGCTGTCAAGTTGATAACTTGTAGCTACACCAGTATCCATGCTCACCATAGATCCACGGTTTCGCCCCGTTATCTCCCCTCGCCAAAGATCATAACCTATGAAACGGGACGACATTATTCCAAGACCTCTGGTATCAGTCAGAAATTCCGTGCGATAACCTATGAGCCCTCTTGTCGGGATATTGAATTCAAGGCGCAAAAGACCAGTCCCCAAATTTTGAACGCTCACGAATTCTCCCTTTCTCCTTGAGATCTTCTCTATGACAACACCTTGATACTCTTCGGGAATATCTATGATCAGCTGCTCTATGGGTTCCAGCAGGTTGTGTTCTTCATCGTACTTGGTTATCACCTCGGGCCGCGAGACACAAAATTCCATACCCTCACGGCGCATCTCCTCTATCAAGATTGCAAGGTGCAGCTCGCCTCTGCCCGATACCTTGAGGCCATCCGGTCGTCCGATGTCCTCCACCTTAAGGGCAACGTTGACCCTTGCCTCCTGTATTAACCGATCCTTTATCTGCCTTAACGTGACGGGTTTCCCCTCTTTGCCGGCAAAGGGCCCGTTATTTACCAGGAAAAACATCGATACCGTTGGTTCTTCTATATCCAAAGGTGCAAGTGCTACATCAGAGTTTTCCTCAGCAGACAGGGTATCTCCAATCAAGATATCCTCCGGCCCGGAAATCCAAACCACGTCTCCGGCCGATGCCTCATCGACCTCAACCGGCTTTAACCCCTCCGTCATCCAAAGATGACTTACCCTTGCCGTTTCCCGTCCGGTTATACTCCATTCTCCCCTATCTCTGTCAAGCCAGGCAGTGCTCGTCCTTACAATCAGATCGCCTTTTTTGATCTTCCCTTGAAGGATCCTTCCACACCCTACGCGACCTATATAATTGTTCCACGTAAGCGTAGTGGCTTGCATTAGAAACGGCTTTCTGATGTCGCCAACAGGTGCAGGAACATAACTTATTATCGTCTCAAATAAAGCGTCCATGCCTTCTCGCTTGTCATGTTCAAGGTCTCTGACGAACCATCCGTCAAGACCAGAACCGTAAAGAACCGGAAAGTCCGCCTGCTCATCAGTGGCGCCAAGCTCCAAAAACAGGTCAAAGGTCGCATTAAGCGCCTCCTGCACGTTTGCATTTGGTCTATCTACCTTGTTTAACACTACTATGGGCTTAAGACCTGCCTTAAGAGCACGCATCAGCACATACCTGGTCTGCGGCATTGGGCCTTCGTTCGCGTCTACCAAAAGCAAAACAGAATCGACCATATAGAGAATACGTTCCACCTCGCCGGAGAAATCGGCATGTCCGGGAGTGTCTATTATGTTTATCAAGTATCCGTTCCATCGCACAGAACAATGCTTTGATCGTATCGTTATGCCGCGCTCTCGCTCTAATTCGTCGCTATCCATAACGCGTTCCTCGACTTTTGCATTTTCCCTGAACAATCTGGTCGCCCGAAAAACCGAATCCAATAAGGTTGTCTTGCCATGGTCAATGTGGGCCACGATGGCCACATTGCGTATCTTGGAAATATCATTCATGGTACACTTCATTCCTTCTTCCCAAAACGATTTAAGTCCGATAATGTCAATTCGAACAAAAGAATATTATACAACAATGCGGCAAGGAACGCCGTTAAAATCAGTAAAACCGCACGAAATCCCTTGATACGTAGTTAGCGAAACAGGCGCTATAATAATTAAAATCTTTGATAAAATTTGTAGCCATTATTATAACCAAATGGGGGGTCAATTTATGAGCCTCAAGGTCTTACCCGGAACTCCCTCGTGCTTCGTTTGCGGGGATAGGAGAGAAAACATCAGGTCTCTTGAGCTTGATATCTGTTGGGATGAGGAAGGCAAACATACATCCATATCATTCATTCCAGACAACAGTTGGTCCGGCTATGAAGGAATAGTCCATGGGGGAATTTTGGCGGCGATATTGGACGATGCCATGGCCTGGGCGATCAAAGCGCTTGATGACAGAACATATGTAACTGCAAAAATGAACGTCACCTTCAAAAGGCCGGTTCAGTTGCATAGGCATTATAGTGCTAGTGGGTTTTTGGATAGAAAAGAAGAACGTAGGGCATACACTTCGGCACTCATACAAGACGAAGATGGAAATACCTGCGTAGAGGCCGAAGCCGTTTTCGTGCTTGCAAAGGTCATATAGTTTTTTTGACATGTTAAATGCCTTAGTAATGTTTGCTAACAGTGATTTACAAAGTGGCAAGGATTAAGTATACTTTGTGGAAAAACATGACAACTAGGAGGTCAATTTCATGGCAGATAATCCCTTGACGCCGGCAGAAAGCACCGATTTGAGACAAATAGTGTATAACAAAATAAGGGATGCAATAATAATGGGCATCATTAAGCCGGGAGACAAGTTATCCGAGACCGAGCTGGCCCAAACATTGGCCGTATCCCGAACCCCTATAAGGGAAGCCATACGGCAATTAGCGCAGACAGGCATCGTAAAGCTCATCCCAAGAAAGGGCGCTTTCGTAACGCTCCCGACGGAAAAGGACGTCAACGATCTTTACGAAGTTAGGATTGCATTGGAATCAATAGCAGTAAGAAACATCTGCAAAAATCCACCAAAGGAAAAGCTCCTTCGCTTTAGGGAATATTTTTTGTCGGTAGATGAGAATACCGATTCAAACGAATTTCTGGAGCAAGATACTGCCTTTCACTATTTTTTGCGTATGTCCTGCGATAATCGCTTTTTAAATCAGTTTTTGATGGAGACTTTCGACCTAATTCAGCTTTATAGACACTATTCGATAATGGGAGTTAACTTAAAGGAGTCGGCAATGGAACATGTGAGGATTATAGATGCCATACTAGCGGGAAACGAAGAAGAGGCAACGCGATCGCTAGCAAAGCACTTGGAGGGGGCACGGGGCGATCTGCTCTCATTTTTGAAAGGCAATGTTTCTAATCTCAATAAGCCGGTTTAGCGGTCAATTAATTCAACTTTGTCATGCTTTTTGCTATTTATAAAACTATTGGCGCTTTTATGGCGCCTCCCGGAATCTTTGTAACTTTGATAGTCATCGCTTGCGTTTTATCGTTAAAAAGGCCAAGGAAGCCCTTGCTGTTTGCTTATTTATGTGTATTAGCATTGCTTTTTTATTTTCTATGCATACCATTAACGACAAGATGGCTACTGGCTCCCCTGGAAAACGCGGCCAAACCATCGCTGCCTAAGGGCAGCGCAGCTGTTGTTGTGTTGGGAGGGGGACAACGTCGAAGTATCGATGCGACAAAACTGGATCCGTCTCCCCATAGCCTTGTGCGCTTGATAGAAGCTTTAGAGTTGTCCGCTAAATTTAATTGGCCGATCATAGTTTGCGGGGGTTCGTATTCAGGTGAAGTACCTGAAGCTGTTGCAATGGCCAACAAGGCCAGAAGGCTTTTTCCTAATTTAACGATTTATGAAGAGGCACGATCCAGGACAACGTGGGAAAATATAAAAAACGCCCTTTCGATCTTAAAATCCCTGGGCATCAATGACGTGGTGCTTGTAACGCACGGTTATCATATGTTTAGGGCACTTATGACCGCCAAAAGGATGGCTCCGGAAATCAATTGGTACCCCTACCCTGTAGGGGAATTCAAAGAACTTGTACCGTTATCCTTAATGGACTTTCTGCCCAAGGCCTCAGATTTTCAAATTAACAGCATAGCATTGAGAGAGTATCTGGGGATAGTCGCATACAAAGCCAAGCTGCTGCTAGGACGGATTTAAAAATAAGTCTGCCTATACACGATCTGCATCGTCTTTTTGAGAGAACCTCTTCCAAAAGCCTTGCAACCTATCCGTAATAATCCTTTCGTGACCTTGATTGCCTGGGAAATAAAAACGTTTGAGGGAATTCATATATTTTTGTGGGACCCAATGACGCGGGTCATCATGAGGATATATATACCCTTCACCGTGAGATTTTAAATGCAGCGGCACCTCTTGGACATTTCCCTTATCCAGTTCCTCAAGCGCCAGATCGATTGCCCGATAAGCGCTATTGCTTTTTTCAGCACAGGCAAGATAAATTGCACATTGAGATAATATAATTCGAGCCTCAGGCAACCCTACATGGTCCACAGCGCTCGCAGCTGCCTCGGCCAGTACAAGGGCAAAGGGATCTGCCAACCCCACGTCTTCGGAGGCAAATATCAACATTCTCCTGGCTATAAATCTGACATCCTCGCCACCTGCTAACATCCTGGCAAGCCAATAAACTGCTGCATCGGGATCCGAGCCTCGCATACTTTTTATAAAAGCTGATATAACATCGTAGTGTTGATCTGCCGCCCTGTCGTACCTTTGCAGGGACTTGGGAGCAAGCTGGCTCACATCCTCGAGGAGAACCTTTTCTTTCCCGACTGCAACCGAGGCAAGCACGACTGATTCCAAGCGCAAAAGGGCTTGCCTTGCATCTCCCCCTGCAGTCTGTGCGATAAATGATATCGCATCATCGCCAACGTCCAGTTCAAACATTCCAAGGCCTTTCTCCTTATCCCTTAACGCCCTTCTTATGATGCGTTCTAGATCTTCTACGGCAAGTGGCTTCAGCTCAAATACTATTGCACGGGAGAGGAGAGTCTTGTTAATTTCAAAATAGGGATTCTCGGTCGTTGTACCGACAAGTATCAAATCCCCTCTTTCAACTGCTGGGAGCAGGACGTTTTGCTGTTGCTTATTGAAATGATAAATTTCGTCGATAAACACCATGACCGAATGGCCGGTATTTCTTTTTATATCCTTAGCTAAATCTACAATTTCTCGTAGTTGTGACACTTTGGCAGTTACGGCATTGATCTCGAGCAACTTTCTCTTTGTAACGTTAGCCATTACTCTTACAAGGGTAGTCTTTCCTGTACCCGGGGGCCCATACAATATACAGTTCGGGACTTGACCAGCTTCCAGCAATCGCCTTAAGGGTTTGCCTTCGCCCAACAAGTGGCTTTGTCCAACGAATTCCTCCAAGTTTGTGGGGCGCATCCTTTCAGGCAGAGGAACCTCAAAGATCCTACGAAGATCTCGCACTTCGCCGGTTTTGTCTGATGAATCAAATGACCCTTCAAAAAGCTCTTGTTGCTCTTGACTCATGAGGAAATCTGCTCCTCTACAAAAGCCAAATCGTGTTGCAAATTGCCCGGCAGGACCAACATATCCCCAACTTCGTCGCCCGTTGTCACGCGAGTGAGCGGGAAACGCACTTTTAAAAAAAGCTCAACCGCCTTATCCAATGGCTCCCACAGCAATTTGGGCTCTAACAATGGAGACCTTCTCCATAGATCCGCTTCGAGTTTTCCATGAGGAATACAAAAACTGCCAACCCCCCAGCTTGCAAGTCGTAGGAGGGTCTCAAAAAAATTTTCGTTAGGCAATTTAACGGTCAGACTGAAGGCCCTATCTAGCCAACGTAACCCTTTTTGCCTTGCCACAGGCTGGTACTCCCATGGAACCAAAGGATGGGGATTTTCTAACATCTCAACCAGCTCAAAAACTTCGTTACAAGCTATATCGGCCCATTCTCTCCATGGCTCGCCGGCCCTTCTTACCAGAATGGCCCTCATGCTGGCTCTCCTTGCCCCTACAATGTCATACAAAAAATCTCCAACTGCAACGCACTCAAAAGGTGTTTTGCCAAGCATTTCAGAGGCCTTCAAAAAAACACGAGGATCGGGCTTAAGCAAACCATCGTCTCTGGTGATCACTACCGATGGTAATTTTATACATGCAACTTTTGCGGCAAGCTCTACACACTGCCTTGCATTGCGACTCACTATGGCCCACGGGACGTTATGCCTTTCAAACCAAGAAATCAACTTCGGCGCTCCATCAACAGGCCTAGCTTTCTTTGCACCCTCCATCTCTATCTCGTATATGGCCTTATAAATTAATTCACGTTTCGCTTCAGGGAGTTTAGAGGCCTCTTCGAGTATCATCACCCTTTTTCCATCAAAAAAGCGTTCGTATATGGGTGAAAAATCTAAACCAGTTTCAGCCAAAACACCGTCCCAGTCGAGTATAAAAGCACTTTGATTTACAGGGTGCCAATAGGGACCATTTATATTAAACAAATTGCTCACTCCCATGATATCGAGCAAAAGATACTACAAAAACCCCGCAATGCCGTGCCAAGAAGGCCTTGACCCGATCCCCACTTAGTGGTGGAGGCCTCCCCGACCTTAGCCTTGGTGATCACGAAGATCTCCTCAGCCGGACAGGAGTTAGCCTCGATCGGATGTTGTGTTGGCTCAAGGCTCTTCGCCATAGCACGAACACCGCAGGGTTTCTGTAGCTATATTATAGCACATAAAGATTGCTAAAAAATATGTGCAAAGTATTTTTTAAAGCTCTCCAGCGCATTATTCATTCTTTCCAAGCACAGCTTGCTCAAAGAGTCTCCAAAATCAAAGTTAGCACCTGAAATAGTCACCATGATCATCTTGGGCATTTTTACATTCATTTGCATTGCCAAATGCATAATCCACCCTGGCGTGCAAGTATGAAGGTTTAAACCCTCCAGGTCGACTGAAGGAAGAACCTCACATATACGGAAACCATCGGGGTATTGTTCCACAGCGGCATCGACGAAGATGGCCAAATCCTTTCCTTCCAGCTCCAACACGACTTCGGGTAGAAGCTGATGACCTATCCAGGTAGTTACATTGTGGCCATTCTCTTCAAGCCAGTGTGCTATCGCATCTGCTCCGACAGGTCCTACTCCATCGTCCATCCTAAAGGGGTTCCCGTAACCCAACACGATCACGTTCATGAGACATTAGTCCCTCGTAACTTCCTTTACTATCTCGCCACTTGGACCAACTACCTCCAGCTTTAACGGCATCTTCCCTACGGCATGAGTCGAGCAGGACAGGCAAGGATCATAAGCGCGAATTACGTGCTCCAACCTGTTAAAGACGCCCTCCGGGACATTTGTGCCTGTAATGTACTTCTTTGCAACCAACTCGACGCCTTTATTCATGGCGAAATTATTGTGACCGGTTGCCACTATCAAGTTCACCTTTGTAATGACGCCGCTTTCGTTGACCTGATAATGATGAATCAGCGTCCCCCTGGGTGCCTCTATAACACCGATACCTTCGGGGTTTATTCCTTTAGATGTGACGCGAAGGTCGCTTGAGGTGATATCAGGATCAGCTAGCAGCTGCTCTATGCGCTCCAATCCATAAAGCGCCTCTATTAATCTGGCATAGTGGTAATACAAGGTATAGGGCACTATGCCGTCCTCGCCCATATCCTTATAAAGGGCGAACTCCTTTGACGCTTCAGGGGTACTGACAGCATCGGCAGCGTTCAACCTTGCCAATGGCCCAACCCTGTAAGAGCCGTGGGGGAAGCCTAAAGCCTTGTAGAAGGGAAACTTCAAATAGCTCCAAGGCTCTACATGCTCACCGATATGGTCCAAATAATCCTTCGGATTGAATTGATCCAAAATCCTGCCTCTGGGAGCTTTAATGCGTATTTCTCCGTCATAAAGCTCAAGGTTTCCGTCGCGAACAAGCCCCATATAGGCCGTATCCAGCGTCGCAAACTCCTTTAACTCCTCTCCGCCCTCTTCCAAATAATCCTTGATCAACTTGATGGCTTCCATTGCGATGGATTTCATTTCAGGAAGTTGAGCAGCTATAGCATCCCTTTCCTGAGGAGTCAAGCTCCTGTTAACTCCGCCAGGAATGCTATGCCAAGGATGTATCTTCTTGCCACCCAAGGTTTTTATAATCTCCTGGCCAAACTTGCGAAGCATAATTCCTTTTTTCGCAAGTTCAGGATAGCGATCTACCAGCCCAGCAATATTTCTTATCTTAACCGGTGCATCGAAACCCAATAAAATATCGGGGCTTGACAGATGGAAGAAGCTTAAGGCATGAGATTGTACAATTTGTCCCATATGCATCAATTCCCGGAGCTTGTGGGCTGCAGGCGTTATTGTGACCCCCATAATTTCGTCGCAAGCCTTTGCCGAAGCAAGGTGATGGGACACAGGACAAATCCCACAAATCCTGGGGGTGATTACAGGCATCTCCCTAAAATCTCTCCCATGTGTAAAGACCTCAAAGCCACGATATTGAGTCACATGAAAGCGCGTCTCGCGCACATGTCCGGACTCATCCAACATAACCGTTATCTTTCCATGTCCTTCTATTCTAGTTACAGGGTTTATCTCCAGCTTAAAGACCTCGGTCATGGCCATTTCCTCCCCTTATTCTAGTCATAGCGCATCATATCTGAGGGAACTTTAGGAACACGCCCAGCCAACAATTCCTTGAATACATAGTAGATTGTATCAGCGTCAGGGGGACATCCGGGCACATAGACATCGACCTTGACTTCATAATCGATCGGCAATGCCTTAGGAAGCAATTCTGGGATATCTTCGCTTGGGACAATGCCTTGAGGGTTAACTGTACTGGCAGTATCAACGTATCCCTCTCTCAAGATGACATCCTTAGGTATAAAGTTGCGCATGCAGTTAATGCCGCCGAATACTGCACAGTCACCCCAGGCCACCAAATATTTGCAGCGTTCCCTCATCTTTTTGGCCAATTCCACCTCTTCCACATTGCCTAACCCGCCGGTCAGTACTCCTACATCTATATCCGGAATATCCTTAGCATCTACGATGGGTGAAAAGAGTATTTCAACATTTTGAAACAAATCTATCAGCCTTTCATCTAAATCAAGAAAGGACATATGACATCCCGCACAAGCTTCTAGCCAAAATGTAGCCACCTTCGCCTTGGCCATGGAACATTTCACCTCCCAGTGAGACTATTTACAAAGTAACTATACGTGCTTCGCTGGCTCGCAGTTGCGATTTAAAAATTTCCTCGCAAGGAGACACCTCAGGCCTCTCTAACTTAACCCCCAATTTCTTAGCGAATTCGTCCATCACATAGTGAAGGCTTTTAATCTCTCCCTTTGGAGGAACGATGGTGTTGAGCTTCCTGCGTTCGCCTTCGATAGTGCAGAAATGACCGCTTCGCTCATACCAGGCTGGTGCCGGTAAAAGAATATCAGCCAAGTTGACCAATGGTCTTACCTTAAAGGGCGTCTGCACGACTACGAACCTCGTTGCAGAAATAGCAGCCAGGATTTCTTCCTCTTCGGGCACCATGGCCGTGGAGAAAACGTATAGAAAATCTCGCCTCTCGCGTCCAAGCCAAGGATTCTCGCTTACAACCGTGTTGCGGGCCCCAAGGCTGTTTGCGCTGACCAACAACGGCACTACACCCAGTCCATCCTCAAAGAAAGCCTTGGATGCCACTGCAAGGTTGCAGGCTGCCGTCACCAACTCATGCGATTTTGTTGCCCTTCCTCCAATGATAAAAATTGGCTTTCTGGCTGACATCAACATCAATGCAACCTCTTCGGCGGTCTTGGGATCGAGTCCCATAGCCCTGGCGCTCCCCTCGATTGAGTCGCGATAGGAAGATAAGACCTTTTCCGCTCCAGCCTCAAATTCCCCAAAACTTGCCATGTCGGAGGGCCCGACGCTTATCTTGCTAATTATCTCGGCCAGGTTGGAAAGGGCTTTTGGTACGGCCTGTCCTTCCGGTAATTGGATATCCAAATCTACCAAGCCGGGGAACGGAGAAGGCCCATAAGACAGATTCATCAGCTTTGCATTCCTGTGAAGGCACGCTACACGAATATAGCTTGCCACCACTGGCGCCTCTTTCTGCGGATCGGCAAACATGGTGATTATTAGATCGCTATCCAGGATGTGATGTGCTGCAGTGAATGGCCGTACACCCTGCTCCCTAAAAGGCATGAATCCCTTGAAAAATCCCCGAATCACATCGCCATCAAAGGTATCGATATGCTTCATCTTCAATGCATTTCTAAAGAGCGCCGAAAAGAGCGTCAGCTCTTCGTCGGTACATAGGCTCGACAAGATAGCTCCTGCTTTCTCTTGATCGTAAGCTTTCTTAAATTCCGCGGAAGCCAATGCCAAAGCCTCTTCCCACGTAGCTTCGCGGTAAGTGGCCCCTTCGCGGATCAAAGGAACTGTAACCCGCTCCCTCTCCGTAGATTCCGGCAACCACCAACGACCCATATGACACAACTGGCCGCCATCGGGTTCCTCAAGGCTCGTTCCTTCAACCCTCACGATGCTGCCGGTACGCACGTAAGTCTTTATCTTGCAGCCCACTGCACACAGAGGACAAACGCTGTCTACGACAGCATCGCATTCACTGCGCCTTCCCCTATAAGCGAATTCCCTTATGGTAATAGTGCCTGTGGGACAAGATTGGGCACAAGCTCCACAGTTGACGCATGTATCGCTTTCACGAAGTTTTTTGCCCAGGTCTGCAATTACCTTTGCCTGCCAGCCCCTGCGTTCAAGATCCAATGTATGAGCTCCAACGATCTCCGAACAGGTCCTGATGCATCTTTGACACAAAACACACCTGTTATGATCCATCATGAGATTCGGATCCGTGGCATCCACTTCAAAGTCGGCATAAAGATACGGGAATCTCACGGAATCCATTTCATGCTCTATTGCCAACCTCTGCAATTCGCAGTCGCCGCTTTGTGAGCAATACATACAAAAGTGATTTCTTCCGGCAAACAGCAATTCTAGGATCTGACGCCTATAATCTTTCAGCTTTTCGTTCTTGGTAATGACGACCATGCCATCCTGAGCCGGAGTGGTGCATGACGGCAGCATCTTGGGGTTGCCCTCCAGCTGGACCACGCACATTCTGCAAGCGCCTATGGGGGTCAATCCCTTTTGATAACAAAGTGTCGGAATATAAACGTCGTTTTTATTTGCCACATCCAGTATAGTGTCTCCCTGGACTCCCTTGCATACCTTACCATCTATGGTCAAAGTTATCTCTTTCATGCCAACATCCTCCTCCGCCGGCTTATACTTTTCCGATAGCACCAAACGGGCATACTTGCATGCAAGTTCCGCATTTGATGCACTTTTCTTGGTTGATCAAATATGGCGTCTGTCGATCGCCGCTAATGCATTTAACAGGGCAGTTTCTAGCGCATAAGCCGCACTTTCGGCATTTTTCGGGATCCACGACGTACTTGATCAATGCCGGGCAAATCTTCGCTGGACAACGTTTGTCCTTTATGTGAGCTACATATTCGTCGCGGAAGTAACGGATGGTCGTAATTACCGGGTTAGGTGCAGTCTGCCCTAATCCGCAAAGCGAAGTCTCCTTAACCATGTGGGCTAACTCTTCCAGTTTGCTCAGGTCGTCCATCGTGCCTTCGCCGTTGCATATCTTCTGCAGCATCAACAACATTTGCTTGGTGCCCTCTCTGCAGGGAACGCACTTCCCACAAGATTCGCGTTGGGTGAACTCGAGGAAGAACTTGGCAACGTCAACCATACAGGTATCCTCGTCCATTACGACCAAACCGCCAGAGCCCATGATGGCTCCTGCAGCAGTAAGAGATTCGTAATCTATTGGCAGATCCAAATGCTCCTTGGTCAGACAACCGCCTGACGGACCACCAATCTGAACGGCCTTAAAATCTTTTCCGTTCAATATGCCTCCGCCAAGCTCGTAGATTATTTCCCTAATCGTGATTCCCATGGGTACTTCGATAAGGCCGGTGTTGGTAATTTTACCAGTCAAGGCAAAGATCTTGGTACCTTTTGACTTTTCGGTTCCCATGGAGGCGAACCAGTCCGCGCCGTTTAATATGATCCTTGGAACGTTGGCCCACGTTTCGACATTATTGATGTTCGTGGGCTTACCCCACAGGCCTTGCTGTGCCGGGAACGGTGGCCTTGGGCGAGGCATGCCGCGCCTGCCTTCAATCGATGCCATCAAGGCAGTCTCTTCGCCGCAAACGAAGGCGCCCGCACCTTCCTTCAAATGCAAATGAAACGAAAAATTCGTCCCCATTATGTGGTCTCCAAGCAATCCCATCTCTTCGGCCTGCGCAATAGCTATCTTCAGCCTTTTGATGGCAAGCGGATATTCGGCCCTGCAGTAAATGTATCCCTCGTCGGCTCCTATTGCATATGCTCCGATCGCCATGCCCTCTATGACGGAATGGGGATCTCCTTCAAGCGTGGACCTGTCCATGAATGCACCAGGGTCACCCTCGTCGGCATTGCATATCACATATTTTTTGTCGCCTGAAGCCTTTCTGGCAAATTCCCATTTTAATCCTGTCGGAAAACCAGCCCCCCCTCTTCCCCTCAAACCTGACCTTTTGACTTCTTCGAGAACTTCTTCGGGGGTCATTTCAAGAAGCGCCTTACCTAATGCCATATAGCCGTCTCGAGCGATGTACTCTTCTATCTTCTCGGGATCTATATATCCGCAGTTACTCAATACAATACGATGCTGCTTGCTATAGAAAGGAATGTCCTTGTAATAAGGAACTTTTTCCATATCCTCAGGCACAGTGTAAAGGAGGCGTTGCACTATGCGCCCTTTATATAGGTGTTCCTCCACTATCTCTGGCACATCTTCCGGAGTAACCCTGCAGTAAAAGGCACCCTCAGGATATACCACCACAACCGGACCCATTTCGCACATGCCATGGCAGCCTGTCTCAACTAACATGACTTCCCTGTCAAGGCCCTTCTTGGCCAATTCATCTTTAAAGGCTTTCATGACGCCAGGAGCGCCGCTGGCAGTGCACCCAGTTCCTCTGCAAACCAATACATGAGCACGATATATAGCCATGATCAACTCCCCCTAATCCGTTCTTCCAATGACTTTTTCCCAAACGATGTTGCCATTAATCAAGTGTTCAGTAATAATACGCGATACATCTTCCGGTTTAACATTGCCATAAGTCACTCTAGGTTCTCCGGGTCTGATTATGTCGACAAGGGGTTCGTGCTGACACATTCCTATACAGCCCGTCGTCTCAACCGCTACGTCTTTAATCCCGCGCTTATCGAGTTCGCTTAGAATAGCAGTCATCACTTCTCTGGCGCCAGCCGCAATTCCACAGGTGCCCATTCCTACTATTATCTTTTTCCTACCCCCTGACCGTGCCGAAGTAAGATCCTTAGCCTCTTCTTTCAGTTTCCTGAGATCTTCCAAATTTCTGATCTTAGGCAATACCATCGCCCCCCTCTTTCCCATGCAGCAAGCTTATATTTTCTTGAACATATTCTTTAATCCACAAGACAACCTTTGGTGACTTAAGCAGTTCTCTGTCTTCCAAATATCCCAATAAGTCATCGAGATCTAAAGTAAACGAACTGTCATCGAGCTCATAATGAAATATCCATCTGCAGTCAGGCCACCCCATTATCAATGTAGCGATCGTAGATGCTATATCTCCAAGAGGTGGACAATCAACATGATCTTTCCGAAATCCGGCTTCGACGATGGTGCCCTTCCCCCTCTCGGAGGTAATCTTAAAAAAACCCTCACATGCAAGGGCCGCCTGTTTTAAAAATGGAATTCCCAAACCCACCCTGCGTTCCTTTCTGGTGGTAGTGAAGGGATCTTCCACTTTCTTCAACAGATCTTCATCCATTCCGCAACCATCATCCAAAACACGCAAAACTACCAAGTTTTTACTGTTGTCGACTATGAGCTCTATTAGAACTTGGCGAGCATTAGCCTTGGCCGAGTTCTCCGCTATGTCCAAAATATATTGAGAAAGATCCTCAAGCATCGAAAATTATTGATACTTATCCAAGACTGCCTGAATCTTGTCGGGAGTCATGCGCCCATGGGTGTCCTCGTCTACCATCATGACAGGGGCAAGACCACAGGCACCCAGACAAGCCACCGGCTCCAGGGTGAAACGCAGGTCGTCGGTGGTCTCGTTTTCTTCAATACCGAGCATCTGTTTGATCTTTTCCAGTATCTGCAAGCTACCCCTGACGTGACAGGCAGTGCCACGACAAACACGTATAACATGGCGTCCTCTGGGCTTTAAATGAAACTGGGCATAAAATGTGGCAACGCCATAAACTTCAGCCTTGGGGATTTTCAGCTCTCGAGATATCGTGAGCAATGCCTCTTCCGGCAAATAACCGATCTCCCTTTGAACCCCCTGCAATATAGGGATCAACCCCCCCTGCTTGCCCTTCCACGGAGCCACTATCTCTTTAACCTTTTCAACCACATCCACAGTGCTCAAAGCCACGATCATCACCACCATCTAAGGAATATTTATGAAAACTGAAAATTTCTTCCCTTCCATTTTGTGATGGATATCATATTCCCAAAAAAGAGTCAAGAGCAATCTATCATGACCAGGGCCATATCACCATCCTTTCGCCTTGCGAATGAAGTGCTAAAGCAATTTCATCAAAAGAAGGGCTCTTTAGCACAATTGGGGTTGCATGTTCCCTTTTTATGTCGCTTAAACGATGCGCGTCAGAAGATCGAATAATCGTATAACTTAAAGCCTGTTCTTTCCAAGTCAAAGCTTCCTTAGAGCTCAATCTAGCGGATAGTTCCACGGCATCTATCTTCAGATTGGGGGGGATTATACCCAAGACGGCAAGATAGGAATAAGCCGACCTGTCAACATGTGCCAAAATGGACATTCCGCCTCTTCGCTTCACTTCTTCAATAATGTCATCTACAGACGCATCTATGCCTTGTATTAAAAGCGTCTCGACTTCATCAAGTATATTATTTTCTTCATCAATGATCATCTGGAAACCGAATAAATTTGGATCATTTTTTATTGGGGCAAGTCGTTTCCATGCCCATTCCTGAAAAAGCAATGCTTCCTCAAAATAAGGAAACACGCATACAGTATGTATATCCTCGCGAGATTGCACCTCCAAAGCAGGCAACACCGTTAAAGGTTTGCCTTTGGCTGCCTCTATCACAGCCAACGAGTTTGCTGTAGCGTTATGATCGGAGATGGCTATTATATTTATTCCTTCTGCTAAACACTTTTTGACTATCTCCTTGGCACCCATCTCTAGCTCGGCACACGGAGACAGCACAGTGTGAATATGCAAGTCCATCCAATAAAGTTGCATATCCCTTATTCTTTTAGACCAAGTTCATATAGCTTTCCGCATAGCTTAAAGGCATCCAATTCCGAAGATGCCAAGGTGATATTTTCCTTCTTGCAGCTGTCAATGAGTTCTTGAAGGGGTTCCCTTCCCGATGCCAGTATAATAAACGAGATATCCTTCAAGACGGCAACAGCTGCCACATTGACGTGATTTTGAATGGTGACCCAGACTGCACCATCGGGAGCGGTTCTCATGATGAAGCTCAAAAGGTCCCCTACGACGCCTTTTTTAACATCCTGATCCATGTTGCCCTCTACGTAAATCGTCAACCCCAACTTCTCGCATATTTCTTTGATCTTCATGATTTTCCCTCCGAAGTCATAGTATGTACCAGCCTCTTGGAAAGCTCATAAATTTCCTTGGACAAATCAGCAATACGTTCCTTTAACCTAAATATACAGTCATCGGGCGAGCCTTCCCCTCTAACTATATCCTCAGCCATAACTCTGCATGAAGGCCTACCGCAAGTTCCACAATCCAGGTGAGGAAGCTCCGCATAAACGGCATGCAATTGCTTTAGCCTTTCCATGGCCTTTGCTAAATCCTCTCCCAAGGGCATTTGCTCAATGGGAACTATACCTTCCCGCAGAGACCATATCTTAGCCTCATATATGGAATCCAACTTCCTTTGATACTCCACATCCATATCGAAGGAAGCCTTGAGGTTGTCGATCTTTATGCGGCTCAGAAATCTCGATTCGGCATTTCCTATCCCACCAATACACCCTAAATCGCAGGCTCTGGCCTCTACATAATCTATGCCTCTGAGTTTTCCCAGTTCCATCTCCTGAAAGAGGTTAATGACATTGCGCAGGCCATCGACTTCGAGCGTCTTGATCGGCCTGCTTGAAAGGCTTCGAACATGCATTGACTCCCCACCCGTCTTGGCCCACACAATCCAACGAGGGGCCTGTAGGGGAAGATTGATCGTCACCTTCTTTGAAGGATCTCCAGATCCTATCAGGACTTCGCGGGCCAGCTTTGATGTGGAAATGGCAAACTCTGCAGAGCTTATGTCCCTTCCCACCGGCGAACGTACCATTGCAATGCGGGCCGGACAGGATGACACCAAGGTAACGGGATCACGCCTCCTTGTCCTTGCTCTCCATAAATCTATGCTGGTCTCCAGAGGAGATTCGACAGGTACCAAATGTGGTATAAGCTCATGGAACTTAATTTGAATCAACCGAACTACTGCCGGGCAATAAGTAGAAATGAGCGGTTTTGCTGTATCAGGCAAGCTGCATATCGCCCTCGCCTCAGCCAAGGCGGTTACGTCGAAAGCTGCCTCATATTCGTCAAATATGGGCTCAAATCCCAATTCGAACAACGCCTGCGCCGTTAGCTCCGGGATAGGTGGCCATGAAAACTGAGCGCAAAAGGAAGGATCTGTCACCACAACCATAGGACGTTTGCTCAATACGTAATCCCATTCATCTTCTTCTAATAATAAGGCCCTATGGGGACACCGCCTGATGCATTCGCCGCATGCGATGCAGATTTCGCTCAGGATGCGTACTTTACCTTCTATCACCCTCATTGCTTCTGTGGGGCACGATTTAATGCAATTAACGCAACCTCTGCATGCAGGTTCCATGATTTTAACCCCGTGAGCCAAGAAACTCACCGTCCTTTATTGAGGTATATCACCGCGCGCAGCTTAGTGCCTTTCCCTGGAGCAGTGTCAATATACAACTCATCCGAATTTCTCTTGATGTTTGGCAAGCCCATGCCCGCACCAAAACCCATCTCTCTTATATAGTCAGGTGCGGAAGAATACCCTTCCTGCATGGCTAATTCCAAATTTTCAATTCCGGGACCTTCATCTTCGGCCATAATAGTCACCTTGTCCTCTTCAACCTGCAGGCGCATCACCCCGCCGCCGCCATGGATTACTATGTTCATCTCGGCCTCGTAAACCACTACAGCCGCCCTACGGCATATTTCAGGAGGCAACCCCAAAGACTTAAGGGTTTCTTTGAATTGTGTTGCCGTTTCGCCGGCTGCTAAAAAATCGAGAGGCTTAACCTGTAATTCCAAAACCAGCGGTTCGCTCAATTTAATTCGACTCCTCGTGAACAATGGGGCAAGGCTTTAATCCCGCCTCATATAATATCCCACAGGTCTCAAACATGCTCTTTTGACACAACAAAACCGGGATATCCAACTTTTTGGCAAGAACTACTGCCTCTTCCAAGGGACGTTTATTTCTAACAAATACGATTCCGGTCATGTCCAGCATCGTAGCCGTCCTGATTATTTGGATGTTCGTCAAACCGGTTATCAAAAGAGCACCGGCAAGGGCAAAGGCAAGCACGTCGCTCATCAGATCAGATGCAAAGGCGTATTCCACTTCTTTGTCTATGGATGCTGTATCAAACAATCTACGCGCATTCAAAATGGCTTCTATCTCGGACATCTTCATTATGTTTAACCCCCTGAAGGTCGATCACAAAGTTACGTTAATAACTATACCATATCCCCTGCAAGCATTGGTATTAAATTTTTCTAAAAAGGATCTCGCATCGGAACAAGACGATGGCATGTCGGATTTAAAATACCACATGGTATAATTTAAGCTTAGTTGGTCATAACAAACTGCTTATAAATTGGATTTTAACCTTTAGACGGAGTGAAGGAGCGAGAATAAAAATGAGCACTGTTCGGGATAAAAGTCACTTAATGAATTATAACGTAGGGGTCGGTTCGTCTCTCATAAAACTCATGGAGATGGACCCGAAATACAGAACTATAGCTTACTTTTCCATGGAAATAGGAGTAGAAAGCGACATTCCCACCTATGCCGGGGGCCTGGGCATTTTAGCCGGGGATGTCCTTAAAAGCTCGGCAGATCTGGGTGTCCCTATTGTTGGAATCACTCTGCTTTATAAGCATGGTTATTTCAAACAACGTATAGATGAAAACGGAAGGCAGATTGAAGTGCCCTATCAGTGGAACCCGGAGGAAAAGTTGACACTTCTTCCCAATGAGGTCAACGTAGAAATAGAGGGCAGACCCGTACATGTTCGGGTATGGGTTTACGAAATAGTGGGCCAAACGGGATATATCGTTCCTATATACTTTCTGGACACTGATTACGACAGGAACGCTCCAGAGGACAGAACCTTTTCTTGGTACCTTTATGGCGGAGACCTGAGGTACAGGTTGTGTCAGGAGATGATACTCGGAATCGGAGGCTTAAGGGTCCTTCGCGACCTCGGTTTCAACAATATCAATACCTTCCACCTAAATGAAGGACATGCAGGCTTTCTTGCATTAGAGCTTTTAAGAGAACAGGGATATGTGGACTTCGACAAGATCAAGGAACAGGTAGTATTTACATCGCACACCCCCGTACCCGCCGGTCATGATTACTTTCCCTTCGAGCTGATAGAAAAGACGATGTCACCCGTATTCGTGGATTACTTGAAGCAAATGATGCCTAACGGGGGAGTTTCCATGGTAGACTTTGGCCTTAAATACAGCAGGTACATCAATGCAGTGTCGAAAAAACATAGAGAAGTTAGCAAGAAGCTTTATAGTACCGATACCATCGATTACATCACAAATGGAGTGCATTCCGTAAGCTGGACATCTGCGAACATGCAGAAGCTTTTCGATGAACATATACCCGGCTGGAGAAATGACCCTTCCAGATTAGTCATGGCAGTGAAATTGAAGGATGACGAATTATGGCGTGAACACCAGGCAAATAAAATGTATCTTTTCTCGAAAATATTGGAAAGTACCGGAGTTGAATTGGATAGCGAAATCCTAACCATAGGCTTTGCTCGCAGGGCAGTGGCTTATAAGCGTGCAGACCTTCTCTTTAAGGATATAAATCGGTTAATCGATATTTGCTCAGGCAAAGTTCAGCTGATCTTCTCCGGGAAAGCTCATCCTTCCGACGAGGAAGGAAAGGCCATGATACAGCGCGTCATACATTTCTCGAAAGAACTCTCTGGCAAAATACCTGTCATCTTTCTTGAAAACTACGACATGGAACTGGGGGGTTTGCTCACGGCAGGAGTCGACGTTTGGTTAAACACGCCCTTAAGGCCTCGTGAAGCATCGGGCACAAGCGGAATGAAGTGCGCACATAACGGAGTGCTTAACCTGTCAATTTTGGATGGCTGGTGGGTGGAAGGATGGATCGAAGACGTCACGGGATGGGCAATAGGGCCTGAGCCCACGGAAGTGGAGCTTGCACATTATGACGAATCGAAAGACGCTGAAGCCCTATATGAAGCTCTTGAAGGAAAGGTCATTCCGCTGTACTATCAACATCGTGATAAATGGATCTCTATGATGAAAAATAGCATTGCTCTAAATGCAAGTTACTTCAATACCCATCGGGTCGTGAGGGAATATTGCGAAAAAGCTTACAAGGTGTATCAAAAATATTATTAAGCATTACGTTGTTAAACGGTGGTTTTAAAAATGAGCTTGCCCTTTGACAAGATCAAAGTCTTGCATGTCGCTTCAGAGATGCACCCAATTGTTAAAAAGGGCGGATTGGGAGACGTAGTCGGCTCTCTGCCAAAGGCGCAAAGAGAACTCGGCATCGACAGCAGAGTGCTCTTGCCGATGTATCCCAGCATAGATGAAAACGTTAAAAGAAAGTTTAAAAGGATGCCCCACAAGCTATATATACCCCTTGAATGGCGAGTGTTTCCTGGTTTCTTATGGAAGGCTAACGTCCAAGGGGTACCTGTATATCTGCTTGAGATCGAAGATATACCCTTTCCTGCTGAAGTATATCCAAGCAATTTAAACCTAAACACGATAAAACCCTTCTTTCTATTTTCTCTAGCTGCACTGGAGTTTGAAAAATCGGCACGGTGGCGTCCTCAAATCCTTCACCTTCACGACTGGCCTACGTCACAAGTGGCAATCGCACTCAAATGGCATATGCACTACTCATCCTTTTCCCATTTGTATGATACTGTTTTAACCATTCATAACTTGGCCCATCAGGGGATCATACAAGAGACTGATCTAATACCCTGGGGAATATCCAAGGAAGCCTTTAACATCGATGGACTTGAATATTACGGGATGATCAATCTTCTAAAGGGGGGCATAATAGCTTCTGATGCCATTACGACCGTGTCTCCAAGGTATTCCTGGGAAATTCAGACAAAGGAATATGGGATGGGGTTGGATGGGGTTTTGAAGAAATATAGCAGCAAATTAAGGGGAATATTAAACGGCATAGATTACTCATACTGGAATCCATTGACAGATCCATTCCTTCCAGCTCATTACGATATAGACAATATATCCCCAAAAGAGGAATGCCGAAGGGCACTTCTTACACGATGCAAGTGGGATGAAGATCACCTTCCCATCTTGATTTACATCGGCAGGTTAGTTGAGCAAAAAGGAATTGATTTGTTACTCTATTCCATTGAATCTATTGTTGGCCACGGATGTAGGCTCATAGTACTTGGAGAGGGAAACGAAGTCTATGAGCAATCCCTGAAAGAGGCTTCCGCACAGTTCCCCGCCAATGTGTTCGTTAAAATCGGATACGACGAAGAACTGGCACATCTTATGTACGCCGGTGGAGATATGTTGATAATGCCGTCATATTTTGAACCATGTGGATTAACTCAGCTTATAGCCATGAGGTACGGCACTGTTCCCATTTGTAGAGCTGTCGGCGGGCTTGCCGATACAGTTATAGATGCCGATACCGCCCACGACGGGACAGGCTTTTTGTTCAGCCATTACAGCAGCGAGGCCCTTCTGCACGCCATAGGGAGAGCCCTTGGTGCCTGGAATTCCCCCGAACTGTGGAGCCAAATTGTGCGAAACTGCATGATTGCCGATTTTTCATGGTCCAGATCCTCCATGGAATATGCCAAATTATACCTCGAGTTGCTAGGAGTATCGGACTTAAGAAGCTTTTGATGCTCAACCGCTAATATAAATTTAACATGTAAGACAATTATTTCTATACGATCTGCAAAATCATACAGGTCATAAATTTCCGTAATTTTTTCTAATTTAGTCTAATGCCGTGTTATTGTCTAATGCAATTGATAATATTATAATTATTATTAAACGAAGCCAGCGGAGGTGACTTTTTTGATCTATGGCAAGTATGGAAGAGTGCTGGGCATAGTTCTTGCAGGAGGTCGGGGACAACGACTTTCTCCATTGACCAGACATCGGGCTAAGCCAGCCGTACATTTTGCCGCCAAATATCGCATTATAGACTTCGCTTTGTCTAATTTGGTCAATAGCGGCGTATTTTCCATCTATGTCCTTGTGCAATTTCGCAGTCAATCGTTGAACGAACACATCGAAAGGGGATGGCAATTCGGCGGAGCCCTTAGGGGAAGGGATTTTTTCATAACTGTCGTACCTGCACAAATGTGGACCGGAGAGCATTGGTATAAGGGGACAGCTGATGCCGTATTCCAAAATCTACACTTAATTACGATATATAATGCCGATCGCATATGCATATTTGCTGCCGATCACGTCTATAAAATGGACATAGAACAGATGATGCAAAAACATATAGAAAATAAAGCCGACTGCACTGTAGCTGCCTATGAAGTCCCATCATCGGAGGCATCATCTTTCGGGTGCCTCCAGACGGATAAAGCAGGATTTGTCACGAACTTTCTTGAAAAACCTAAAAACCCGCCGGAGATACCAGGTAAACCTGGATCCAGCTTTATTTCAATGGGTAATTACATATTTGAGAGGGAAGTCCTAGAAGAGGTATTAGTAGAAGACGCGAACGACCCTGACAGCAGCCACGACTTCGGTAAGGATATATTGCCCAAGCTTCACAAAAGTCGCAAGGTCTTTGCCTACGATTTTAAAAGCAACGTCATCCCAGGAAACGATAGGCCGTATTGGAAGGATGTCGGAACGATAAAAGCATATTGGCAGGCACACATGGACTTGTTAAAAGCAGAAGCCGACTTAAACTTATTTAATCCCCAATGGCCGATCAGAACGGTCTCCTACGCTGACCCCCCTGGATTTACGTTTTCCACCAATGACTGTTCCAGTCACATAGAAGATACACTCAGAGCCGAAGGAAGCCAAGTTGTAGGCGCCACTATAAAAAGGTCCATATTGTCCAGAAATTGCATCATAAAACCAGGTGCCATCCTGGAAGAATGTATAATAGGTCGAAATGTAGTTGTAGGTGAAAGATGTAAATTAAGAAGGGTCATTATCGACGCTCAAAACGTCATCCCCCCCGATACGCAAATAGGCTTTAACGAAGCCGAGGACCGCACTAAATATCACGTCGACCCTTCAGGCATAGTTATAGTGCCGATGCCGGCGATACAGCTTAGAGCAAAGGTAAGTTTTCCCTACCCAGATTCCGGAATTTAGTGTAAACTATTTGGGTCAAAATTTTTTTGGGAGGAAGATGCATGTCGAAAGAAAAACACAATCATAACGATGAGGTAAAACAACTTTTAGATATGGCCAGTTCGACGGAGGACGATGAAGAGGCGGAAAAATTAGCGCTAAAAGTCTTGGATATCGACCCATCCAATATGGAAGCCAAATTAATATTAGCAGACGTCGCGATATCCAACGGTGATATGAAAACAAATCGTAAATACTTAAATCAAATAATCGAGGAATACGAAACAAAGTACGGCGAAGTGCAAAAGGACAATCCATACGCAGATATTTACATTTCAGCATTAGAAAGGATGGCCTTCTCTCTTTCTTTCGATGATCATCACGAAGAGGCTTTATCTGTCGCGCAAAAGTTGTTGGAGATCGATACCGAGGAACAGACTGCTGCCAAAGACATAATCTATCGTTCGCTCCTCATGTTGGATCGTTATCGAGAAGTTCTGGAAATGATATGCAGCGAGCGGACGCATACCCCTGTTGCCCTGCATGCTAAAGCAATAGCATTATATTCTTTAGACGGGATAAGCCAAGATTCCTACGAAGCGTTGATTGACGCAATTGAAGCTGACCCTGATGCTCCATTTTATGCTTTAGGAATCTGGGAAGAACCGGAGGAGCCTGACGAAAGTGAAATTGGCTCTCTGCTAACTGCTCTTTACATAGTGGAACCATGGTCCAAATCGGACAAATTGATCGACTGGCTCAGCCATATGACGATCGTCTTTGGTTTTCTTACCGAACGCCTCTCTGATGAATTTTTGGACTACCTGGAATCTAGCGAAGATGGCGAACGAATACAGAAAGAACTCGATAAAGCTAGAGCCAATCTTGACAAAATAATAAAGTCTAAAATGGCAAATGATGAGGATCTGTCGGACATGGACAAGGTGGTATTTGAGGCTTTCAGGGTAAGATAAAATATGGCTGTCACAAAAAGTTAAGAAAACAAAATTTCCCCCGGACCGTTACCCGGGGGAAAATTTTGTCAAGCCCATGCTCATGCAACGACTGCCTTAAAACCATTCCACTTCGTTAATCTGGGCACCACTTCGCTTTTGTCCTGGCATGAAGCATACACAACATCGTCCCATAGTCCCAACTCTTTAAGGCCATGGGCATGTTCAGCATCCCCAAAGGCATCGAGCAAGTTGCAATTGTAATGCTTCCAAATCGCCCAAGCTATCTTCCCCCCGTCGTTCAAGTCGATTCCTTCTGCCATGTCCCTCATTACGCTTACCATTAAGCCGGCACAAGCGGTATCGTCGATCATAACTCTGTTAAACCTTCCTGCACACAGAATGCCTATACTATTTCCGCAGCCCAATGCTGCTTTCAACGCTGCAGTCGCATTTCTGGCACAACCAACGAAGACGTTCTTTGAAAAAGATGACGCAAGAAGCAAAGCTTTCGTGCCGTTGGTAGTCGTCATGATCGCTCCATCGTAATCATCAAGACGAAAACGCGATAACTCAAAAGGAGAATTCCCACAATCAAAGCAAGGCGGTGGAACGCTATTGCGCTCGCCCATCAAAAGCCAACTTTGACCAAGCATTTTTTTGAGGGAGTATGCCTCATCAACCTTTTCCACCGGTAGAATCACCTTTCCGCCGCCCTCAAAAAAGGCCGTCATCATTGTCGTAGCCCTAAGCACATCTATGACAATCCAAGCATCGGCACGCTCAAGCTCGCTCGACGGGCTAAGCATGACCATCAATTTAACAACCATTATTTCCCTCCCCTTCACGTTTGCATTTATTTTGCCGTCGTTTGAGACATGATACAATTAATAAGAATATTAATACATAGGAGGATAATTCATGCCAGAACAAGAGGTATTAAAGGGCAAATCTCTTTCTCCAGGCCTTTCATGGGGTCGTGCGTTTGTATATGAGACGATACCCTTTATCCATAGGGATATTAAGATCAAAAAAGAAGATGTCGATAAAGAGTTTATTCGTTTGGAGGAAGCTTTAAAGAAAACAAAGGAGTCGCTTCAGAAACTAAAAGATAGCGTAAGACAACGCCTTGGCGACGAAAAGGCCGGTATCATAGAAGCACATATGCTAATGCTGGAAGATCCAATGTTTGTTGACGAGATTAAAAAGGCCATAAAGGAAGGTAACTCCGCCGAGGACGCCGTATTTATGGCCACAGAAAAAATAAAGGAGATGTTCGAAGCAATCCCCGATCCTTACCTGCGCGAAAGAGCGGCAGACGTACAAGATGTGGGAAGCAGGTTGTATAGAAACCTAATAGGAGGCAAGGACATTGCACAATTGGATACGAACGAACCGATTATAGTTGTGGCTCAAGATATCGCGGCTTCCGAGCTAATAGCTATCTCTGAAAACAACGTAGTGGGCCTTGTTTTGTCCCGAGGGGGCCCCACTTCCCATATGGCCATAATAGCTAAATCATTGAACCTGCCTGCCGTATCAGGAATCGATATAAGCTTAATACCGGATAACTGCCTGTTGATCGTCGACGGAATAAAGGGAGAGATAACACTCAACCCTTCTTCCGATGTCCTCATGCAGACTAAAAAGAATATTGAGCAACTGCAACGGGAGCAGGAAGAAGCATTAAGTTTGAAGGACCTGCCAGCTGTAACGCCAGATGGACTAAAGATAGAGCTGTGGGGAAATATTGCCCATCCCGATGAAACCGGTGCGGTATTGTCATCAGGAGGAAGCGGAATAGGCCTTTTCAGGACCGAGTTTTTATTTATGAACAGAAACAACCCTCCAAGTGAAGATGAGCAATTTGAAGCTTATCGCAAGGTTTTAAGCGAGATGAAGCCATATCCCGTAGTCATAAGAACCTTAGATGCCGGAGGGGATAAAGAGATACCCTACCTCAACATTCCAAAGGAGGATAATCCCTTTTTAGGATATCGCGCTATACGTATAGGTTTAACAGAAGAACAGCTGTTGATCACTCAGCTTAAGGCCCTGATGAGAAGTTCGATATATGGGAACCTTTACATAATGTTTCCGATGATATCTTCCCTGTGGGAAATAAAGAGGGCCAAATCTTTAATACAAAAGGCAGCAAGTCAGCTAAACAATGAACAAATCAGTTACGGAACGTTTAAAGTCGGCATAATGATCGAAATACCTTCTGCAGCCATCATGGCGGAGGAGCTTGCCAGGGAGGTGGACTTCTTTTCCATCGGGACCAATGACCTAACTCAATATACATTAGCTGTAGACAGAGGAAATTCCAAGATCTCCCAATGGTATGATCACTTGCATCCTGCGGTCTTAAAGCTCATTGCCATGACGTCCAAGGCTGCAAAGGCACATAGGATAGAGCTCGGCATCTGTGGGGAGATGGCTGGCGACCCTCTTGCCCTTCCCATCTTGCTGGGGCTTGAATTTGACGAACTATCCATGTCACCTTCTGCAATTCCGAAGATTAAAAGGTTAGTGCGTAAATTTCATGCAGAATGGGCCAAACAAGTCGCACAAGAGGCGCTTTCCATGAGAGACGTTGACGAGGTCCGTCAATATCTTAATGAGGTGATGGCAAAGCTATGAACAAAAGCATAAAAACAATATCAGAAAGTATTCCCGGAAGCTTCGGGGATGGAAAGGTCTTAATACAGGGATATATTGTATCGAATGCCGCGCCGTTAGTCGTTTTGCTACACGGCGTTCATGGTTGCGCCAATCTGTCAGAGGGAAATAAATATGCTACCTTAGCACGTTTACTGGCTGAAAATTCCGTCAATGTCCTTGTCTTGGAGACAAGCAGAAAAACAAGAGACAGGGAGCGCTTTGGAGACGACAGGGACAGATGGGTCAAGGAGGCCTTTGACGGCAAGACTTATGCCATGGATTTATTTGACGTAGCAAATGCTATTGCGTTCATAAAAAGCAACATGGGAAAAACGCAACTGTGGCTATGGGGCTTTTCTCTCGGGGGGTTGCATTTTTTGATAATATCGGGCAATAAGCATGATGAAATTTTGGGAAAAGCTAATATACGAAATCCTCTGCCCGAGCTTCCCGACATCCACGGGTTGATACTTTCCGGAAGCGGTGATGAGATACGTCCTGAAAACGACCTTGCTATCAGTGAGCCCATACTTAATTCTCTTCCTGAAAGGCAAACGCTCCTTGAGGCAGCTAGAAATACCAAGGCAAAAAATGTATTTGCCTTTTATGGCAGCATGGATGAAACATTTAGCAAAGAAGCATGCAAGCACCTCTTTGACCTGACACCGACAAAAAGGAGCTTCATCGTCCTAAACGGAGTGGATCACTCCTTTAGAACCATAAATGGGATGCCATCAATTGCTCCGTTGGTGGATATGGTGAATTGCATAAAACCATATTTATTGGGGTAACCAAGGCCATCCGGGGAATATCCCTAAAAAGGCCAGAATTTCTCTTCCAAAAATAATAGATAAAAACACGCCCGTAGCAAGGAAGGGCACAAGGGGGAGATGGTCTTTCCTTTTGACCTTTTTGCATGCCAACAGTATTAAGGCTGTTGACCCTCCAACCATAAATCCGAGATAGAGGGCAAGACCGCCCATCCATGTACCCATTATCCCCCCAATGGCAGCCGCCACTACGACATCTCCTGACCCCATTCCCCCCTTGCTTAAAATCACAATGATCAGCAATAAAAGCCCGCATGCACATGCTCCCATCACGCCAGCCGCAAAGGCATGCATGCTTCCGCACAACCTTAGGGTTAGCCCTAAAATCAAAAAGGGAAAAACCAACCAATCGTAAATATAACCAGAGTATATATCGGTAAGCGAAGAAAGCAGCATACAACATAGCGCTACGGAGGATAGAAGAAACGAAAAACTTGGCCCGTAAATTGCTGATGCTGCAAACAGCGATACGCCCATTATAATTTCAACCAGAAGATAGCTTATTTTAATAGGAGCCTTGCATACCCTGCATTTTCCTTTAAATATCAGATATGAAAAAACGGGGATAAGATCAATAAGCTGGAGCGTCCCGCCGCAAGAATCGCACACAGAACGCTCCCTTCCCCACCACCGTTTGCCTTGTATAGTTCTCGCAGCTACGACGTTTAAAAAAGAACCAAGCGCCATACCTAGAAACAAGTTTAGCAAATTAAAAGCCAGCATTTAATCTTCACCGCTTCAATTCGTGATGCAAGGCAAGGGAATCTCTCATGGGCAAATGAATCGGATCACTTTATACCATACACGCTACCACGCATGGTTGCAAAAATGACCATGCCCTCACCCAAAGCCGGATCGGCTACTATATCACCGTTAGACTCATATTTCCAAAGCAAATTTCCGTTTAAGTCCACGGCATACAGATTGGCATCGTTGCTACCAAAATAAAGCACTCCTCCTGCATGGACCGGCGATGAGCCTATTGGACCGCCGGCTTCAAAACTCCAAATGACATTTCCCGAGTCTGCATTTACTGCGTACAACTTGCCGTCCTGTCCGCCAATGTAAAGTACCCCATTCACATATGCGGGAGAGGAACCCAAGGGAGCGCCGACATTTTTATGCCATATCGGTATAACGCCTTTAAGTTTGACCGCATGCGCATAACCGTTATCCGTAACGTAATAAACCCTTCCATTAGCGTATAAAGGAGCTCCTCTCATAGGCCCCTCTGTATTGCCTCCCCATCGTTCGCTGCCGCTTTTTGGATCAAGGGCATGAAATCGGCCGCCAAAGCTTCCGACGAATACAAACCCTTCAGCAAAGGCCGGTATGTTTTGAAATCCCCTATAGGCCTTTACCTGCCATTTATGTTTGCCGTCTTTAGCATTTATCGCGTAAAAGCTGCCGTCATTGCAACCTGCATATACCGTATTGTCGGAAATCGCAAGCCCCGCAAGTATCGGACCATCGACTTTAGTGCTCCAAATCGCCGATCCCGTGCGCTTATCCAGCGCATACACCCTTTGAGCAAAGGTCCCTACGTAAACCCTGTCTTTATCTACGGCAACAGAACCCAAAATAGATCCGTCGCACTGAAATTTCCACTTCACGCTTCCGTTTGATATGCTCAAAGCGTAAACCTCTCCGTTATGATTT
>Ga0134096_1000560_pt1 | contig 39840 bp, 36 predicted proteins | sample 7_2taG_FD_94448 | JGI IMG/M metagenome (GOLD analysis project Ga0134096, IMG submission 94448) | Switchgrass degrading microbial communities from high solid loading bioreactors in New Hampshire, USA - 7_21_20_110_A3 metaG | ecosystem: Engineered > Bioreactor > Semi-continuous > Anaerobic >... | reverse complement strand
TTGGCGGCGGAATCCCCAACGGCAAGGAGTTCCTGATGGCGCAGGTCGGTGGTTCGGCGGGTGGGTGTCTGCCTGCATCGCTTCTCGACGTACGCCTTGACCTCGAGAGCCTGCGCGAGGTCGACGGCTCGCTTGGCTCTGGCGCCCTCCTGATCGTCGACGACTCCCGTTCGGTCCTAGACGTAGTGAGGAGCTGCATGAAGTTCTTCGAGCACGAGTCTTGCGGCAAGTGCACTCTGTGCCGCGAAGGGACCGCCAGGCTGGCTAGGCTCGTCGACAAGATTGCCGAAGGCCAGGCGAACACAGAAGATCTCAAGCTGCTCGAGAGACTGTCAAGGATAATGGAGAGAACTTGCCTGTGTGGACTCGGTCAAGCGGCTCCCAAGCCCATCCTGACCACACTGAAATACTTCAAGGATGAGTACCTGATCCGTGTAAGCGACCAGGCGACTCCAAAAGGAGCGTGAGTGATATGAGCGCAGTGCAGCTGAAACCCGAGCCGGAAGTCGCGCTGGCGACCGTTACGATAGACGGGCAGAAGGTCACAGTCGAAGAGGGAACGACGATACTCGAGGCCGCTAAGAGGGTTGGCATCACCATTCCCACCCTCTGCTACCACCCTGACCTCCCGCCACAGGGAATTTGCAGGGTCTGCGTCGTCGAGATTGAGGGGTCGTTCCTGCTCCAGGCTGCATGCACCTATCCTGTCCGCGACGGGATGGTTGTAAAGACGAACTCGCCGCTGGTCCGTGAGGCGCGGCGGATGGCTGTAGAACTGATGCTGGCAAGGGGCGACCACAACTGCCCGACTTGCTCTCGCAACCAGAAGTGCGAGCTTCAGAAGCTGGCCGAATCGCTCGGTATTCGCGAGAACCGGTTCGAGGTAGTCAGAGTCCCTCAGCCCAAGGACACGAGCTCGCCGTCGATCGTCCGCGATCCGGAGAAGTGCATACTGTGCCGCAGGTGTGTGGCCGTGTGCCAGGAGGTGCAGACCGCTGGGGTCCTGTTCCCGACAGGCCGCGGAGTCCACACTGAGATAGCTCCCCCGCTCGGCCGAGACCTTGCTGAGGTAGCGTGCGTCAACTGCGGGCAGTGCATACTGGCTTGCCCGGTGGGAGCGATCTACGAGAAGGACGACACCGATAAGGTGTGGGAAGCGCTTGCCGATCCGACGAAGCACGTAATCGTGCAGACGGCCCCTGCAGTGAGAGTCTCCCTGGGCGAGGAGCTGGGAATGCCTACAGGGAGCATCACCACTGGCAAGCTGGTGTCAGCACTGAGGCGGATGGGCTTCGACAAGGTCTTCGACACCGACTTCACCGCGGACCTCACGATCATTGAGGAAGGACATGAGCTGCTGCATCGTCTCAAGACGGGTGGAACTCTGCCGATGGTGACTTCGTGCAGCCCAGGGTGGATCAAGTTCATAGAGCACAACTTCCCTGAGCTGCTCGACCATCTGTCCACGTGCAAGTCGCCGCAGCAGATGTTCGGCGCCCTTGCCAAGACTTACTACGCAAAGAAAACAGGCATTGATCCGAAGGACATTTTCAGCGTCTCGATCATGCCTTGCACCGCGAAGAAGTTCGAGTGCACAAGAGAAGAGATGCGAGCCAGCGAGTACCAGGACGTCGACGTGGTGCTCACCACGAGGGAACTTGGCCGCATGATCAGAGAGATGGGACTGGACTTCCCGTCCCTCCCGGACTCCGAGTACGACGATCCGTTCGGCATCTCGACCGGCGCAGGAGTCATCTTCGGCGCCACTGGAGGCGTCATGGAGGCGGCTCTCAGGACTGTCTACGAAGTAGTGACGGGCAAGGAGCTTCCGTCGCTCGATTTCCACCCGGTGAGAGGCCTCGAGGGGATCAAGGAAGCCGAGGTGGACCTGGACGGAACCAAAGTGAAGGTTGCAGTCGCTCACGGTCTCTCGAACGCCCGGGCGCTCATGGAACGAGTCAAGAAGGGCGATTCCGGATACCACTTCATCGAGGTCATGTGCTGCCCAGGCGGATGCATAGGTGGAGGCGGCCAGCCGATCCCGACTACGCTCGAGACCAGGAGAAAACGAGTCGAGTCGATCTACCAGGCCGACAAGGAGCTGCCGCTCAGGAAGTCGCACGACAACCCTGCGATCAAGAAGCTCTACGAGGACTTCCTCAAGGAGCCTCTCGGAGAGAAGTCGCATGAACTCCTCCACACCCACTATGTTCGCAGACCCTTGGTCTAGGAACTGATCCAAGGGGAATCCCGAATAGGGCGAGGCTGTATGAAGAGGCCTGGCGAGTGCCACTCGCCAGGCCTCTTGTTCTGCAGCGGTCTGCCTGCGATCTACAGCCCTAGTCTCTCTTTCAGCAGTTTGTTCACGATCTGCGGGTTGGCCTTACCATGGGTCTCCTTCATGACCTGACCCACAAGGAACCCGACAGCCTTCTGGTTCCCTGACTTGATGCTCTCGACGGCCTGCGAGTTGGCGGCCAGTACCCGGTCGATGACCGACGCGAGTTCGTCTGCATCGGAGATCTGCTTCAGCCCCTTGCGAGCTACGATCTTGTCAGGGTCCTCGCCCGTGGCAAACATCTCCTCGAACACGGTCTTTGCGATAGATCCGCTTATGACTCCCTCGTCGACGAGGCGAAGGAGCGCCGCAAACTGACGAGGAGTGATCCGTACTGACTCGACCTCAATCTTCTCCTGGTTGACCAGCCTGAGTAGCTCCCCCATGACCCAGTTGGCGACTGTCTTGGGAGACCCTTCGTAGACCGCCACGACAGAATCGAAGTAATCGGCAAGGGGTTTCGAGCCGCATATGAGCGAGGCGTCGTATTCCGGAATCTGGAACTCGTTCACATATCTCCGCCGTTTCTCGTCAGGCATCTCAGGAAGGCGTCGGCGGATTTCTTCGACCATGTCCGCGGTCACGACAATCGGTGCGAGATCTGGGTCCGGGAAGTACCTGTAGTCGCTGGACGTCTCTTTCGTGCGCATAAAGACTGTCGTGCCGGTCGCCTCATCCCACGCTCTCGTCTGCGAGATAACGGGTTCGCCCGAGTCCAGCAACTCGGCCTGACGTTCAGCCTCCTGCTGCAATGCGGCCTCCACCGCCTTGAACGAGTTCATGTTCTTGATCTCGCATCTGACTCCGAGCTTCGACTCGCCCTTCCGGCGGAGGGATATGTTCGCGTCGCACCTCAGCGACCCCTCCTCCATCTTGCAGTCAGACACTCCCGTATACTGGAGCAGCAGCTTCAGCTGCTCCAGGTAGCGCCTTGCCTCGAGCGGCGATCTGATATCCGGTTCGCTGACGATCTCAATGAGCGGTATTCCGCCTCTGTTGTAGTCCGCGAGCGAATACTCCGAGTCCAGTATCCCGGAGCCCGAGTGAACCAGCTTGCCGGCTTCCTCCTCGAGGTGCACGCGCGTGATCCCCACGCGGCGGGTGCCGCCGCCCAGTTCCTCGTCTGCGGGGATGTCAATGGACCCATTGCTGCAGATTGGGAAATCAAGCTGGGATATTTGGTATGCCTTCGGCAGGTCGGGGTAGAAATACTGCTTCCTGTCGAACCTGCTGCGCTCGGCAATCCGGCAGTTCAGGGCAAGTCCCGCGAGGATGGCGTATTCCAGAGCCTTTCGGTTGAGGACCGGAAGGACACCCGGAAGACCCAGGCATACAGGGCACACATGGCTGTTGGGCCGTCCTCCGAACTTGGTGCTGCAACCGCAGAAGGCCTTCGACTCGGTCTTCAGCTCCGCGTGCACCTCGAGTCCAATGACGATCTCGTAGTCTGTCAGTGGCAAGAGCAGCACCCCCGATCTTTCGTGACAGGCGCCTTCCTGGACGGGTATCCTGCCGCCTGTTCGTAGGCATAGGCAAGTTGGAGCAACGTTGCCTCGCTGAAGCGCTTCCCGAGCAGCTGCATGCCGATCGGCAGCCCATCCTGCCATCCGCACGGAAGCGATATGCCGGGGATCCCCGCGAGATTGGCCGTCACTGTGCACACATCGGACATGTACATCGACATCGGATCGTCTATCCGTTCGCCGATCGGAAAAGCAGTGGTCGGAGCCGTGGGCGTCAGGAGGGCGTCGCATCGCTCAAACACGCGGTCGAAGTCGCTCTTCAGTGTGGAGCGCACCTGCGAGGCTTTCTTGTAGTACGCATCGTAGTAGCCGGCGCTCAACGAATACGTTCCCATCATGATCCTACGCTTGACCTCAGGGCCGAAGCCCTCCGCCCGAGTCTTCATGAACATGGAGACCGAGTCGACCGCGCCCTCCGCCCTGTGTCCATACCTTACGCCGTCGAACCTGGCCAGATTCGAGCTGGCCTCAGAGGACGCGATTATGTAGTACGCGGCCAACGCGTATTCTACGGTCGGAAGCGACACTTCCTCCACTTCGACGCCCAGCTTCGACAGCTGCTTGGCGGCTTCGAGCACCGCATCGCGGACGCCCGGCTCGATGCCCTCTGCGAAGTACTCCTTCGGCAGGCCTATCACCTTGCCGGCGATGTCACGTCCTAGCTGAGCCTCATAGTCCGGTATCTCCGCGTCAATCGACATGGAGTCTCTGGGGTCGTGTCCGGCGATCACCCGAAGCATGATCGCGCAGTCCCGTACGTTCGCAGCCAAGGGGCCTACCTGGTCGAGAGATGAGGCGTAGGCCACCACTCCGTACCGCGACACCAGACCGTAGGTCGGCTTCATTCCGACTATGCCGCAATACGAAGCGGGCACTCGCACCGATCCTCCGGTGTCTGATCCGAGCGCAGCCGGAGCCTCCGAAGCTGCGACTGCGGCCGCCGAACCGCCGCTCGATCCTCCCGGAACCCGCTGCAAGTTCCACGGATTTCTCGTGACGCGCAGTGCGGAGTTCTCGGTGCTCGATCCCATGGCAAACTCGTCGAGATTTGTCTTGCCTATGACGAGCATCCCGGCGGCCTTCACCCTCTCCACGACATGTGCGTCGTAAGGCGGGACGAAGCCGCGGAGCATCTTTGACGAGCATGTCGTCTCAATGCCGCGGGTGCACATGTTGTCCTTCACTGCGATCGGGATTCCAGCCAGGTGCGAAGGAGCCTCACCCGCTCTTCTGGCTTTGTCGGCCATGCGGGCGCCCGACAGCGTGCCTTCCCGATCCACAGTTACGAAGGCTCCTACTATCCCGTCCACCTTGTCGATTCTGCTCAGGAACTCCACAGCCAGTTCCTCGGCACTGACCTCACCGGACTCGAGAAGCCGAGCTAATTCATACAAAGGCCTGTCAATGACATCCAAAGCAATCCCTCCATGCATGCAACGCGGCAATCCACTAGTCGACGTCCAGTATCCTGGGCACCTTGAAGTAGTCGCCGGATCTGCCTGTGGTGCCGTCCAGTGCCTCATCGACCGGGAGAGAAGGTGTCACGCAGTCCTCCCTCATCACGTTCTCGAGGGGAACTACGTGATAGGCCGGTTCCACTCCCTCGGTGTCGACCTGCTGCAGTCTGTTCACGTACCTCAAGATATCGTTCAAGTCCTTCACGAACGCCCTGGTCTCGTCCTCTGTGAGTTCAATCCGAGCCAATTCGGCCACACGCTTGACATCATCCGGTGTGAGTTCCATTCTTCAGGCCACCTCCTAGTGACAGCTGATACGCGTCACTTGCCAATCAAGGCCATAAACTCCTGCTCGCTGAGCACGGTCACGCCCAGCTTGACCGCCTTGTCGTATTTGGAGCCGGGTTCGCTCCCGACCACCACATAGTCAGTCTTCGAACTGACTGAAGACGACACCTTGCCTCCGAAGCTCTTCACCAGCGCGGAGGCATCGTCTCTGGTCATCGCCTGCAGGGTGCCGGTGAACACGAAGGTCTTGTTCGTAACCCCTTCCTTCTGGGCCGCAGGCACGGCCGCCTCCGCAGCCATCGTGACTCCAAGTTCCTGGAGTCTCAGAGCCATCTCACGATTTGCCCGGACGCCGAAGTACGACCAGACGCTGTCGGCGATCACAGGGCCTATCTCGTCGATGCTCGCAAGCTCGTCCTTGGTCGCATTCATCAGGGCCTCGAGACTTGGAAAACGATCGGTGAGAGTCTCCGCCACCCTGACGCCGACGTGTCTGATTCCCAGGGCGTAGACCACCCTGTGGAACGGAACCGACTTGCTTGCCTCAATTGCACTGACAAGGTTCTGCGCAGACTTCATTCCCATTCTGTCCAGCCCGGCTACGCGCTCGGGCGTCAGCTCGTACAGGTCCGGAGGAGAGATCACCAGACCGCTCTCTATGAGCTGCGCGGCAACCGCCGGACCCAACCCTTCTATATCCATAGCGTCTCTCGACGCAAAGTGAATGAGCCGCTCTCTTATCTGCGCTGGGCACTCTGCATTCTGGCAGCGGACCGCAACCTCTCCTTCGGGCCGAAAGACCGGCTGCTTGCACTCCGGGCACTGACTCGGCATCACAAACTCGTGCTCTGACCCATTGCGTTCTTCTACCACCGGTCCGACTACCTCAGGTATCACGTCTCCTGCTTTTTGCACAATGACCGTATCGCCTATGCGGATGTCCTTCTGCCTGATTATGTCCTCATTGTGAAGGGAAGCCCGGCTCACTACAGATCCGGCGAGCACCACCGGCTCGAGAATCGCCAACGGAGTCAGCACGCCGGTCCTGCCCACCTGAACGTCGATTGTCTTGAGCTTAGTCTTGGCTTGCCTGGGCGCGAACTTATACGCCACCGCCCATCGCGGGCTCTTAGCTGTGAATGCCAGCGCACTCTGAGACTCCAGCGAATCGACCTTGATCACGACCCCGTCGATCTCGTAAGGTAGGTGGTCGCGCTCTGAATCGAGCAGGTTACAGTACCGAATCGCCTCGCCTATCCCTTCGCAAATCCGAATTCGGTCATTGACCTTGAACCCCAGCTTCTTCAGGATCTCAAGAGCCTCATGGTGGCACTTAGCGCCCAGCCGTTCTGCGCCGACCAGCGCGTATGCGAAGAAGCTCAGAGGCCTCGATGCTGTGATGCTCGGGTCGAACTGTCGAAGGGACCCGGCAGCCGCATTGCGCGGATTGGCGAAGACAGTCTCCCCCCGCTCACTGCGTTCTGCGTTCAAACGCCGAAATCCGTCGAGCGGCATGTACACCTCGCCTCGAACCTCTACGTCGATGTCATTGCCTTCCGCTAGGCGGAGCGGGATGCTCTTGATTGTCTTTAGGTTCGCAGTGATGTTCTCACCCACTCTGCCGTCGCCTCTGGTTGCGCCCAGGACGAATACGCCCCGTTCGTATCTGAGAGTTACGGCCAGCCCGTCGATTTTCGGCTCCGATACATAGCGGACTGTGCAATCCGTGCCCAGGCTCTTGCGCACCCGCATGTCGAAGCTTTCCAATTCGCTGATCGAGTATGAGTTGTCCAGACTGAGCATTGGCACACTGTGTTCCACAGTGGAAAACCCGCTCTGAGGGGATCCTCCGACGCGCTGGGTGGGCGAATCGGGGGTTACGAGTTCCGGATACTGCGCTTCTATGGCCTTGAGTTCCTGCACGAGCATGTCATACTCGTAGTCTGAAATGACCGGGTCGTCGAGCACGTAGTATCTGTGGTCATGGTAGTGGATCTTGCGCCTGAGTTCATCGGCTCTAAGTCTCACGCGATCGTCCACACAGAACACCCCTCACTTGACCAGTTCCAGTGACGCGTAACTCTGGATCAGCTTCTTGATGCCCTGGCCGGGAAACGCTACTGTGAAGACGCGGTCACCTGCGCTCTCAGAGACTGCGACGACCGTTCCAATCCCGAACTTCCCATGCCGCACCTTGGAGCCTGGGCCGATGGCAGCGCCGGTCTGCGCAAGCGACTGATCAGCCTCCCTGGTTCCAGGAGAAACGACCCTGGATGAAGGACCTGCCTGGCTTGATGCAGCCATAACCTCCCCGGACCCTGGGCGTCCCGTCACAGTGTCGGCTCCCATACCAACCTTGTGCACGAGCTCCTCGGGCAGCTCTTCGATGAAGCGGCTGGGCGGGTTGACGCTCGCATTCCCGTAGAGCATGCGAGTGTCGGCCGACACCATGAAGAGCCTGTCCTGGGCTCGAGTGATCCCGACGTAGCACAGACGGCGTTCCTCTTCGATTTCTCCAGTCTCGTAAATACTCCTTGCGAACGGAAACACGCCTTCATCCATGCCGACCATGAACACCACAGGAAACTCGAGTCCCTTGGCTGAGTGAAGCGTCATCAGCGCCACTCCGCTCTTGTCGTCCTCATACGTGTCTATGTCCGACAGAAGGGCTACTTCCTGCAGGAAGTCCGAAAGCGTGGCCGACTCGCGGCCCTTTTCGAAGCTCCGTGTGACCGACACGAGTTCGTGCAGGTTCTGGATTTTCGCCTCGGCCTCCACCGAGTCCGTCTCCTCCATCAACTCGCGCATGTACCCAGTCTTCTCTAAGACGTTCTTGACGATATCCGAGGGTCCGACTCCTGCCGCGCTCGATGCGAGGTCACTCAGCAACTCGACAAACGAGCTCAGTGCTGAACGGGCTCTCGAGCCAAGCGCAGACAGCGCCTCGTCATCACAGATGGCTGAGTATATAGACACTCCACGCATCCGCGCGTACTCTGTCAGCCGCTCGAGTGTGGTGTCACCTATGCCTCTGCGCGGGGTGTTTATGATCCGAGCCAGGCTGATCGAGTCGTGGGGGTTGTCTATGGCTCTCAGGTAGGCCAGCATGTCCTTGATCTCCTTGCGCTGATAGAACCTGAGGCCGCCCACTATCTGATACGGAATCCCCCTGTTGAGGAGCTCCTCCTCGAACGTCCTGGACTGTGCGTTCGTCCGGTAGAGAACCGCGAAGTCCCTGTAATTCCTGCGCTCGGATATGATCAGCTCCTCGATAGTCGAAATGACATACCGCGCCTCGTCCTTTTCGTCGGTGGCTCTATACCAGAATATCGCGCTTCCGGGCCCTCTATCTGTCCACAGGCGCTTCGGCTTCCTGCTCACGTTTCTGCTTACGACTGCATTAGCACACTCGAGTATGCTGCGCGTGGATCTGTAATTCCGCTCGAGCTTTATGACCTTCGCTTCAGGGTAGTCCCGCTCAAACTCGAGTATGTTGCGGATGTCGGCCCCTCTCCAGTGGTAGATGGACTGATCGTCGTCGCCGACCACGCAGATGTTCCTGTACCTATCGGCAAGCAGCCGCACGAGGAGGTACTGGGCATGATTCGTGTCCTGGTACTCGTCCACCATAATATGCACGAAGCGTTCCTGGTACTTCTTGAGAACATCGGGTTCCGACTGAAACAGCTTCACACACTCCAGAATCAGATCGTCGAAGTCAAAGGCGTTGTTGGCTGCGAGTTTCTCCTGGTACTTCGTGAACACCTTCGCAACCTGTTTCTCCCAGAAGTCATAGGCACGTTTGGCGAATTGCTCAGGGTCGAGCAGCTGGTTCTTCGCATTGCTGATCGTGCCGAGGACGGCTGACGGGTTTATGCTGCGGTCGTCCAACTCGAGTTCCCGAATGCACTGCCTCACTGCGGTGATCTGATCCGTCGTGTCGAATATGGTGAAGCTGCTTGTCCTTCCGATGTAGCGGTGCTCCTGACGGAGGATTCGGACGCACAGCGAGTGGAAGGTCGAGACAAATACGTCTACGCCGTCTAGACCAAGAAGCCTTGCCACGCGCTCCTGCATTTCCTTGGCGGCTTTGTTGGTGAACGTGACGGCCAATATGGACCGGGGGGATACGCCGTGCTTGCTTATCAGATGAGCTATGCGGTGAATGAGGACCCGGGTCTTCCCGCTCCCGGCGCCTGCGAGGATCAGAAGCGGTCCTTCAAAGTGGCACACGGCCTCTCTCTGTTCAGCATTGAGGCCTGACAAGTAGTCCATGGATTAGTCTCTCCTTGGGTGCGGCCTGTGTCACTGATTATACCATACGCGAATGCATGACCGGGGTGTGATGCTAGCGTCTCCTGGAGAGCTCTCTAAAGACTTCACTCGGATGTATTCCAAAGAAGGCGAGCGTCACAAGCAGATGGTACAGCAGGTCGGCGGTCTCGTAGACGATCTCGGCGCGGGAGCCGTTCTTCGCTGCAATGATGGTTTCTGCGGATTCCTCGCCTACCTTCTTGAGGATCTTGTCGATCCCTTCTCTGAAGAGGTAGCACGTGTACGAACCCTCGACCGGCCTGGCCCTCCTGTCGAGGATGACATCGTAGAGATCGAAGAGAATCGCGGCAGTCATAGCCTCGCCGTCAGCCGAACTCGCAGATCCTTCCCTGAACTCGATCCGAAGACTTCCGGCGGAGTCTCTGCTGAGAACGCGGTGAAAGCAGCTGCGCCGGCCCGTGTGGCACGCTCCTGATCCGATCTGAGTAACCCGCACTACCAACGCATCGCCGTCGCAGTCGAGCCGCAATTCTCTCACGAGCTGCACATTCCCTGATGTCTCGCCCTTGTGCCATAGCTCGCCGCGCCTTCGGCTGTAGAACCAGGTCTCGCCCGTCTCCAGCGTCTTTGCAAGAGAGCTCTGGTTCATATAGGCCAACATGAGGACTTCGCCGCTCTCTGCGTCCTGGACCACTGCAGGTATGAGTCCATTCTCACCGAACTGCATCCTGTCTTCGCCGAACTCGATTCCTTCACTCGCTCCCATGTCACAGCCCTTCCTCAATGCGCACAGGAATGCCGCATTGCCTGAGATACGATTTCACCTCTGAGATGCTGTACTCACCGAAGTGGAATATAGACGCAGCAAGAACTGCATCGGCATGGCCCTCCAGTATCGCGTCCCGCAGATGGGAGAGCTCGCCCGCGCCACCGGAGGCTATGAGCGGGATGCTCGAGCGGGAGGCTATCGCGGCGTTGAGTTCGTTGTCATAGCCGCCCTTCGTGCCGTCAGCATCCATGCTCGTCACAAGCAGCTCGCCGGCACCATACTCCTGTACCTTGTCGACCCACTCCAGAACATCCAGTCCTGTCTGAATCCTGCCGCCATGGATAAGAACCTCCCAGCCTGAGACCCCTTCACCGGACCTCTTCCGCCGTGCGTCTATCGCGACCACTATGCACTGACTGCCGAACATGTCAGCAGCCCTCCGGATCAGCTCCGGGTCCTTGACTGCCGCCGAGTTCACAGAAACCTTGTCTGCGCCGGCGCGCAGCAGACTGCGGATGTCATCGACTGTTCGGATGCCTCCTCCGACTGTGAAAGGTATGAACACCCTCTCGGCAGTCTTAGCAGCAACGTCCACGATCGTCGCCCTGCCTTCGTGCGACGCGTTTATATCGAGGAAGACCAGCTCGTCTGCACCTTCCCTGTCATAGTGCTCAGCAAGCTCTACCGGATCCCCGGCGTCTCTCAGATCGACGAACCTGGTTCCCTTAACCACTCGCCCCTCTTTCACGTCCAGACACGGTATGACCCTCTTCACATGCATCTCACATTCCTCCACGCTGCCGGGCTGGGCTGTCACCGGCCAGGATCCGGATCGCATCCTCAAGCCTGACAGCTCCTTCGTACAGTGCCTTTCCAATGATTACACCCGTGACTCCATCCTGCTCCAGGTTCTTCAGCCTCACCAGGTCATCGAGGGTGGACACGCCTCCTGAGGCTATCACCCTGAGTCCGGACTCGACTGCGAGCTGGCGGGTCGACTCTATGTTTGGACCGGACATCATCCCGTCCCTGTCGATGTCTGTGTAGATCACCTCTAGGACGCCCAGAGACTTGATCTCCTTCGCCAACTCGGTCGCCTTGACTGAATGAGTGTCCGTCCAGCCGGACGTTGCGACCTGTCCTCCTCTGGCGTCTATTCCGACCACCACTCGGTCCGAAGAAAACGAATCTATCAGTCTCTTCACCAGACCCGGCTCTGTGACCGCTGCAGTTCCGAGCACGACTCTGTGGACTCCCATTGTGAGCAGGCGGGCCGCAGTCTCAAAACTGCGTATGCCGCCACCGACTTCTATCGGCACAGACACCGTATCAAGTATGCCGGAGATCGCCTGAACATTGACCGGTTGCCCGGCTCGCGCTCCGTCCAGGTCCACGACATGTATCAATTCAGCGCCCATTGACTGCCAGGTGGAAGCCACAGCAGACGGATCGATTCCGTAGGTACTGCGCCGGTCGAAGTCGCCTCTAATCAGCCGCACGCACTGGCCGTCCATGATGTCTATCGCAGGAATGGCCTTCACCGCTCGATCAGCCTCCCGAAGTTGCGAAGGACCGTCAGTCCGTTCCTGCCGCTCTTCTCAGGGTGAAACTGGACGGCGTGCACGTTGCCGAGACGGATGCCGGCCGCGAAGTCCGCTCCATAGGTGCACCGGCAGGACACGACGGCCGTGTCTTCAGGGTCGACATAGTAAGAGTGAACGAAGTAAAAGAAAGCGCCGCTGGTCAGCCCCGTGAACAGAGGGTCGTCGCGGGTGAGGAATCGTACAGAATTCCACCCGATCTGAGGCACCTTCTGGCCGCCCGGCAGACGCCTGACTCTTCCGCGGAGCACTCCCAGTCCTGTTGAGCCGTCCTGCTTCGCTCCGCTGTCGGATTCGTCGCTCGCTTCCATCAGAATCTGGAGCCCAAGACATATGCCCAGAACAGGCTTGCCTGACCCGATGAACCCCAGCAGAGGATCGACCAGCGACAGAGCGCGAAGCCTGGCCATCGCCTGAGCAAACGCGCCCACTCCTGGCACGACGAGAGCGGCGAAGGAACCAAGTTCTGCCGGGTCCGAAGTTGCTCTGCACTCGCAGCCGACCGCCTTCAGTCCGTTGTAGACGCTTCGGAGATTGCCTGCTCCGTAGTCAATGATGCCAATCACTCGGCGATCAGCCCCCCCGGCGACGCGGCGGATCACAGCACGCCCTTGGTCGAAGGCACGCCCTTGACCCTGCCGTCCAATGCAAGAGCATCGTCACAGGCCCTTCCCAGAGCCTTGAACACAGCCTCAGCGATGTGGTGGCCGTTCTTGCCTCTGACGACCTTGACGTGGAGAGTCAGTCCGCAGTTGAAGGCGAAGGCGCGCAGGAACTCGACAAGCAACTCCTCATTGAGAGGACATCTCGATCCTTCGAGCTGGTCGGCCTCGCATACCAGCATCGGACGGCCGGAGAAGTCCAGCGAAACCATAGCCCACGCTTCGTCGTGCACCACCGAGGAAAACCCATATCGCCGGATCCCCGACTTATCCTCGAGGGCGTCTGCAAGCGCTGTCCCCAGCGCGATTCCGACGTCCTCTACTGTGTGGTGCTCGTCTACTCGCAGGTCGCCTTTGCAGTGGAGCTTGAGATCAATCAGGCCGTGCATGGCAAACAGCGCCAGCATGTGGTCTAGGAAACCAATCCCGGTATCGACCTCACTCGATCCGGTACCGTCGACATTGATAGTGACTTCAACGCTGGTTTCAGTCGTCTGACGCGATGCTCTGCCTGTCCGCGGCTTCGCAGGCACACTCGCCACCTCCCCTGCCGGACTCGATCCGCCCGGCAAGTCTCTCCTCGAGTCTTCGAGCGACATCCAAGATGTCGTTCCGTCTGGAACGGTAGCTGACCCTGTTCGCAATCAGCCTGGCCGACGACGGCTGGACCTCGGCGATGATCTTTAGGCAGTTCTCGCTCAGGGTCCGCCCGGTTTCGGTAATGTCAACAATCGCGTCCGCAAGCCCAACTGCAGGCGCGAGTTCAAGGGATCCGCTCAGGGTCACCACTTCAACCTGTATACCCATGGAGCGGAAGTAGTTCTCGGCTATCCAGGGGTACTTCGTAGCGATTCTCGAGTTGCAGCTCAGCTCCTGAACAGAGCTCACATGCGAAGTCTCGGGCACCGCCACTACAAAGCGACACCGTCCGATGCGCAGGTCGAGGAGCTCGCACACGTCTTTCCGGGACTCATCGATCACGTCCTTGCCGCTCACTCCCAGATCGGCGGAACCGTACTGCACATACGTGGGCACATCCGTGGCCTTGACAAGCAGCACCCGGCTGCCGTGATCCGGGTCGTCAAACACGAGCTTGCGAGTATCCTCAGATATCTCGCAAGTGAAGACGCCCGCATCTCTGAAGAGCTCGACCACCGGCTGAAGCAGCCGTCCTTTCGGAAGCGCGAAAGTCAGGAATTCCAACGCAACCACCCACTGATCAGAAGACGAGGTCTCTCAGGCTCAGTGCACTCCTCAACTCGTCCTTGACGTCGCTTGCTCGCGGACTGAAGACACGCACCTGGCACTGGAGCCTGCCCTCCGAGCCGCTCGAATAAGAGAGAACACAGGAACGCCCGTTCCGACGCGCTCGCGCGCATACAGCTTCAACTGGCCTGCCGTCAAGCTCGATTTCCACCACAAACCCGCGGGCTCTGAGCAGCCTGGCGTCGGCAAGCGCCGCTTCTGCGTGACCGTCTTCAAAGGTGATCACACAGGCAAGGGGGCCTTCATCATCCGGCTGAGCTGCTCCCCCCTGCTCAACTGCGGCCATCACCCTTTCGATGCCGATGGCGAATCCTGTCGACGGACAGTCAAATCCGAACTGCCTGAGCAGGTTGTCGTATCGGCCGCCGCCACAGATGTCATATCCAACCCCTCGGGCATGACCCTGGAAGATGACGCCTGTGTAGTAATCGAGGCGCTTCAGGAGACCGAGATCCACACTGATCACGTCCGCAGCACCGTAGCACTCCAGATGCCTGACTACTGACTCGAGCTCGGCGATTGCAGAGAGCGCTTCGCGCGACCTTCCGGCAATCTCCCTGCCCCTTTCCAGGATCGATCCATCTCCGCGCAAGTCTGCGAGAGCCAGGAGTCTATCGCTCTCTGACTGAGGCAGCCTGAGACCGGCCACGATCGACTTAAGCGCTACGAGATCCTGGCGAAGCAATGCTGCTTTCACGCGTGTGGCCTCGCTGTCCTCCAGACCGATGTCCGACATCAAGCCGTTGACGAAGCCCATGTGTCCGATGTCTATGCCAAAATCGCGCAGTCCGCACCCGTGGAGGCAGTCGACGCAAAGAGCGATCGACTCAGCGTCTGCGAGAACCGAGCGGGTCCCGATTATCTCGACTCCCGCCTGGCAGAACTCACGCCTGTGACCCACCTGAGGATCTGCGTATCTGAACACGTTTGCGATGTACCAGAACCTGCCGGGATCGACCTCCGATCTGAGGCGTGTGGACACGAGGCGGGCGATCGGGGTAGTCATTTCGGGCCTCAGGGCGACGAACTGGCCGTCCGGGTCGGAGAACCTGTACATAGGGTCAGTATCCGAGTACCCTCCAGAGGGCGACAGAACGTCCGCGAACTCGAGCGTTGGGGTCATTAGTTCCTGATACCCCCATCTCTCGAAAACCGCGGCGATCCTCTGCTCGAGCCTGCGTCTTATTGCCAGCTCGCTTGGAGTGTAGTCCCGCAATCCGGAAGGTGTCTGCTTGCGACGGCTCACCAAATCGCACCACTTCTCTGCGCCAGCCTGCACCGGAGGACTCCAGCGCAAGGCACCAGCCTAGCCTGCCTGGCAGTTTTGCTACAAGCATACCACATTGCCCAGCACGTATCAACAACAGGCAGAACTCGACGGAGAGCATTACGGCGCAGGGCTGACGGGTCACCGCCAGCCCTGCAAGACAAAGACAATCCGAAGATCAGTTTCACCCCGCAGCCGACCCACTAGCTGCAGTGGGCGTGCAACGCCTGCACTACAGGCCCTGGATGAACGCGAACCTGAAGATGAACAGAACAGACAGAAGGTAGACCAGCCAGTGCACCTTCTTGGCCTGCCCGGTCACGATCATCAATAGGCTGTAGCTGATGAACGCAACAGCGATACCATTGGCGATGCTGCTGGTCAGGGGCATGACAACGATCGCCAGGAATGCGGGAATAGCTTCCATGAAGTCGTCCCACTTGATCCTGCCGATGCCCTTCATCATCAGAATGCCGACCACGATGAGAGCCGGGTAAGTCGCCGCGCCTGGGATTATGCTCAGAATCGGCTGGAACACCAGCGCGAGCAGGAAGCAGATTCCGACCACGATGGCGGTCAGACCCGTCCGCCCGCCAGCCGCAACACCGGCTGCGCTCTCGATGTACGAAGTCACTGTTGACGTGCCGAACACAGATCCGAGCATCGTGCCGATTGCGTCGACCTGCATGGCTTGGTCCATTCGCTCGAGCTCCCCCTTCTCGTTCAGGAAGCCGCCCTGGTCAGCCACGCCGATCAGCGTGCCGATCGTGTCAAACATGTCGACAAAAAGGAATGCGAATATGACCGTGAAGAACCCGAGACTGAGCGCACCGAGCACATCGAGCTTGCCAAACACAAGGCTTGTCCAATCGCCCCATGCGGGAACTCCGAACCAGGAACCGCTCGGCAGTGAAGTCTGGCCGAAGTATGGAATCGCGCCTATCAGCGCAGTGATGATGATCCCGAGGAAGATCGCACCCTTGACCTTTCGGACGAGCAGGATCGAGATGATCGCAAGACCGATGATGGTCAAGACCGGTGACGTCATCTGACCCTTGTTGACAGCGAGGTCTCCAAGAAGGAGATTGCCGTCGATAACCTGCACCAGGCCTGAGCCCTTAAGTCCGATGACCGCGATGAAGAGCCCGATCCCGACCGGGATCGCTCGCTTGATTACAGTGGGGATAGCCGCAACGATAGCCTGTCTGGCACCGATGAGCGAAAGGATCAAGAACACTATACCCGAGATCATCACAGCTCCGAGGACTGTCCCGGCCGTGATGTCAGGATTCGTTGCAACTACGAACGCAAAGTACGCGTTGAGCCCCATTCCAGGCGCCAGTGCAAACGGGTACTTCGCATACAGCCCCATGAGGATCGTGGTCACGGCAGTCGACAGAATCGTCGCGATCATGAGAGCGCCGAAGTAGTTCCCGTCGCCGCCCATCGAGGTCCTAAAGGCGTCTTGCAGTATGGCGGGGTTGACTACCATTATGTACGCCATGGTCATGAATGTCGTCAACCCTGCAAGTATCTCTGTTCTTAGGTTCGTGCTGTTCTCCGCGAAGCGGAAATACTTCGCGACTCCAGTCTCACTGGACAAGGACATATTATCATCTCCTCTTGCCTGACAACGATACCGGATTCAAAACACTCCGAATTCTCAGTTAAGCCAACCAAGAGACACAATGCTTCTTCCCGTTCATCCCCCCATTCCGCACACTCAGCCCCAACTTCACTCCCACTCGATAGTCGACGGGGGCTTGGAACTGATGTCGTATACAACGCGGTTGATACCGGGAACCTCGTTGGTTATCCGTCTGGATATGGCATCAAGAACATCATACGGCAGCCTGACCCAGTCTGCCGTCATCGCGTCCTCACTGTGGACGACTCGCACAGCCACCACGCTCGAGTAGGTCCTCTCGTCGCCCATCACCCCAACGGTTCGCACGTTGGTCAGCACCGCGAATGCCTGCCATACCTCGTCGTAAAGCCCTGCCTTTCTGATTTCCTGGGTCACGATGGCATCGGCTTCTCTGACAACATCCAGCGACTCTTTGGTCACAGGTCCAATCACTCGCACCGCCAGGCCGGGTCCAGGGAACGGGTGTCTGTTAATGACATGATCGGGAAGTCCGAGCTCCCGCCCGATTTTGCGAACCTCGTCCTTGAACAGGTTGCGGAACGGCTCTATCAGCTTCAGCTTCATGACCTCAGGGAGCCCGCCGACGTTGTGGTGCGACTTGATCCTCGCCGTATGCTCGCCATCTCCCGAGCTTTCGATCACGTCAGGATAGAGGGTGCCCTGAACGAGGAATTCGACGTCTCCGATCTTCTCAGCCTCCGCCTCGAAGACCCTGATGAACTCGTTGCCTATGATGATCCGCTTCTGCTCCGGATCGACAACCCCGGAGAGCGCGCTCAGAAACCTGTCCTCCGCATCTACGTATACCAGGTTCACTCCGAAGCTGTCCCGGATCGTGGAGAGAACTTGGTCGACCTCGCCTTTTCGAAGCAGTCCGGTGTTGACGAATACGCAAGTCAACTGACTGCCGATCGCGCGGTTGACGAGCACAGCTGCAACCGATGAATCGACTCCGCCGCTCAGCGCCAGAATGACCTTGCCGGTGCCGACCTCGTTGCGTATGTCAGCTATGCTCTCCTGTATCGCAGAACGCGGGGTCCACGAGTGTGAGCAGCCGCAGACCGAGAAGAGGAAATTCGACAGGATGCTCTTGCCCTTGGGTGTGTGAACGACTTCGGGGTGGAATTGCACTCCGTACCGCTTTCCTCCGTCGTCTGCAATTGCAGCTACAGGTGTGTTTTCTGTCCGACCGACGACTGCAAATCCCTTCGGGGGCGACTCGACGAGATCGCCGTGACTCATCCAAACCATCAGCTCGTCGTCAAGACCCTCGAAAAGCGGGGACCCAGTGTCGACCGATACCACGGCCTTCCCGTATTCGTGTCTCTCGGCGCGACGCACCTCGCCTCCCAGCGTCTTGGCCATCAGCTGCATTCCGTAGCAGATGCCGAGAATGGGAATCCCGCTGTGGAGGATTCGCTCGTCGAAGCCAGGCGCGTCCTCGCTGTAGACGCTGTCAGGCCCGCCCGAAAGGACGACACCCTTTGTGTTCCTTCTGCGCAGTTCCTCCAAAGGAGTGCGCGAAGGCAGCACTTCCGAATAAACCTCACATTCCCTGATCCGCCGTGCGATCAGTCTGCTGTACTGAGATCCGAAGTCAAGGACCGCTACCAGCTCTCTCGTATGCTCAATCTTGTCCTGCATCCACAGCACCGCCCCATCTCTCGCCGCAACTGTCACTTACCTTCATACACGGAGCGATCAAGGATGCCGATGAACGGCATATTTCTGTAGTTCTCCGCGTAGTCCAATCCATACCCGACTACGAACTCGTCCGGGATCTCGAAGCCACAGTAGTCGGGCTTGATGTCCACCTTGCGCCTCGAAGGCTTGTCCAGGAGCACGCATACAGCAACCGACAAAGGTCGGCGTGATTGAAGGTTGTCCAAAAGATACCTCAGAGTCAGCCCTGTGTCAACGATGTCTTCCACGACAAGAACGTGCCTGCCCTCGATGGGCTCGTCCAAGTCCTTAACGATCCTGACCACTCCAGACGAGTCGGTCGATCTGCCGTAGCTGGATACGGCTACGTAGTCGATGTTCAAAGGAATGGTCAGTCTCCGAATCAGGTCCGACATGAAAATCAAGGACCCTTTTAGTATGCCTATCACGACAGGGTTCTTTCCGCTGTAGTCTCTCGAGATCAACTCGCCCAATTCCCTGACCCTGGTTTCGATCTGCTTCTCGTTGAAGAGAATCGAGGACAGGTCTTTCTCCATGGCACTGAAGTCAACCACTCATCTCACTCCCGACGATCAACATAATCATACTGCCTCGGAAAGCTGCGGCCTGCCGCAGCCGTGCTCCCCGCACCTGCCGCGAACTAGTTGATACCAATGTGAGCTCGAAGATCGCCTATACTGGACATGTGCACCATGACATCCTGAACCACTTGATCGTCGACCCCAAGATGCGCTATCGCCTCGTCGTCGATCCTGTTCTCCAGCCCGCCGACGCCCAGCCCTAAACCGAGCATAGACGCTATCGCGTCCGCTACGTGCACTATACAGACCTGGGTCCGGTTTTTCGATTCGCGGCTCGGGCCATGGTGATGCGCTATCATGTCTACCAGAGCTTCAGGGAGATTCCATCGGAGCGCGACCCTGGCTCCGATCTCTGCGTGGTCGAAGCCCAGTTCCTGCGTCTCAGCCTCGACGAATGTCAGTCCTTCCCCATCGACCAGCCTCAAAATGGGCTGGAACCGGGTTGCGACGTAGTAGCTCAGGATCGATTTGCCTATGTCGTGGAGCAACCCGCCGACGAATACCTGGTCGGCGGTTCCCTTCAGCCCTAGGGTACTGGACAGGCGTTCAGCGCAGAAAGCCGTGCCGAGCGAATGCTCCCAAAGGCCGCCGGCCTCAAGCGCGTACCCCTCTGCGCGCGTCTCGAGCATGGAACGAGCGCACAGCGCAATGACCTGGTTTCGTATGTTGTTGAGACCGAGAGTTACGACTGCTTCCTTCACAGTCGTGATCGTCCGAGAGAGGCCGAAAAAGGCGGAGTTGGAGACTCGAAGGATCTTGGCGGTCAAGCCCTGGTCCTTTTGGATGACAGAGACGAGGTCGTCCACTTCGAGATCGGGGTCATTGACCATTGAGAGGATCTTCGTCGCAACAACCGGCAGCGGCGGAATGTCCCCGACTCTCTTCAGGATGTGTTCCATCATCTGCTCAGGCGCTGGATCACTCATCATGGCAGGTTGAGCCCAGAGCTCAACAGACACCTCCTTCTCCGGCAAAGATGGAGTCTGCCCCAGCAGCCATCCAAGGAACGGGTCCCTCTCCTATTCTCGAACAATACTCGACGTCCCGGCCAAACCCGATGCGGCACAGATCGCGCGAGTGGCTGCCCGCAGAGACTGCTGCAACAGCATCTTCGCCGAAGTGCTTCCACACAGCGGCAGCCGTCAACGCTCCGTCGTCGCAATCAATCTCACCGCAGCCCTCTCGCACGAGTGACACAATAGCCCCGGCGCAAGCAATGTCTTCTATCCCGGGCTTGCCGTGTTCACCGGCACAAACCAAGACGACATCGCGGTCACGGCATGAGGCCAAGAGGTGCCGCACTACACTGTGGACATTAGCGAAGCACCCGACAATACGCTCGAACCCACGATACCGAGAGAGTGCAGCAGTGCCGTTGGTTGTTGTCAACACCAGCGAGCGTCCGCTGACGGACTCGCGAGTGTACTCAAGCGGGGAGTTGCCCAGATCGAATCCATCGATCCGCCTTCCCCCGCGCTCTCCGCACAGCAGAACTCCCGGCCTAAGTCTCGCGATCTCTCTAGCCTCATCCACTGAAGCCACCGGAATTATCTCTGCGCATCCGTTGCGGAAAGCTGTCACAATGGTCGTCGATGCCCTCAGAATGTCGAGTGCGACCACGATTGCGCGCTGCGGGTCTCCCCTGCCCACTTCTGACAATGAAAGCGATACTGACACTCTCACGCAATCCAACTGCCTGTCTCTAGAGGTCAACGGCCGACGGCCTTTTTCTCGCACTGATGGCACAAAGTGTCTTGTTCTACGGTGTGTCGGGGCTTTCCTTCTCGCGGTCAGCTCCCCCCAGAGTGAGGCCAGGCACAGCGTTGAGGCTCAGATCAGCGCGGTGCCCCGACCTCCACAAGTAGTACCCGGCACACGCTATCATCGCTGCGTTGTCAGTGCAGAGAACCGGAGGCGGGTAGAACAGCCTAATGCCGCGGCTGTCGCACTCGCGCTGGAGTTCCTGGCGCAGTTTGGTGTTGGCCGCGACTCCTCCTGACAGCATCACCGTCGACACTCTCTCCTGTTCTGCAGCTCGAATTGTCTTGGCGGTGAGCACGTCCACCAACGCCTGTTGGAAGCTCGCCGCTACGTCAGCGACCGGCACGCTCTCGCCCCTTTGGCGGAGGGTATGGATATGATTGATGACTGCAGTCTTGAGTCCTGAGAAGCTGAAGTCGAAGTTGTCCTCCTCGATCATCGGCCTCGGGAACTTGACTGACGAAGGGTTCCCTTCTCTTGACACTCGGTCCACATGCGGTCCGCCCGGATAGCCGAGGCCGAGCACCCGAGCCACCTTGTCGAACGCCTCGCCGGCGGCGTCGTCCCGTGTCGAGCCGATGACCGTATGCGAATGATCCTCCCCTATGAGCAGCAGGTCGGTGTGCCCTCCAGAGACCGTCAGGCAGACCGCAGGAAGCGTGAGGTCTTTATGGGCCAGCACGTTGGCGTAGATGTGGCCGATGACGTGGTTCACGCCTATCAAGGGCGCGTTGCATGCCATAGCGATCGACTTGGCCGCCGATATCCCGACCAGCAGACTGCCGACCAGGCCGGGCCCGTATGCCACTGCAACCGCAGAGATGTCCTGAAGCGTCGCCCCTGCGTCGTTCAGTGCCTGGTCAAGAACAGGAAGTATGAGTCTCACATGGTGCCTCGATGCAACTTCCGGCACTACTCCTCCGAACTTCTGATGCATCAATACCTGCGAAGAGATCACGTTGGAGCGAATGGTGGAGCCGTCCTCCACAACAGCTGCCGACGTCTCATCACAGCTCGTCTCAATGCCCAACACAAGTGCGCCCTCACTCGGCGACACGCGATCCGTCACTGATCGATCACAACTCCCTCAACGCCCTGACTATGTCTTCCGCCTTCGGAGGGCAACCGCGCACACAGTGCGAGCTTTTGCCTGCGCAGTCTCCTATTCCGAAACCGTCCAGAGTGACACCTCGGTAGCCTTGTCCAACGTACAAGTCGGCTTCGAGCGCACGCTGCGCCCCCAGCTCCTGAAGCCGGTACAGCGCGTGCACCAGTCCGCCGAAACACGCAGAACACGCCTGTTTGCTGTGGACGTTGCGTGTCAGCCGCGCGACCAAGCCACTCGGTTTCTGAAGCTCCAGACTCCCGGCGGGCTCGCCCGACTCTATAACCGTTACAGGCTCCGCTCGCCCCACCCCATACCGCTCAGCCTGGCCTATGTACTCCACGGACTGAGGGTCGAGTCCGATGAGCCGCGCACAGTAAGCATCGACTGCCACCGGATCTTCGCAGGCCACGATGCGGTCCATGCGCACCGGACTGCCGCCCTCTTCGAAGGTCAGGTCGCCGCAAAGCGCATCCACGATCACGAAGTGACTCTTGATCGCTCTGTTGAGCCTGGCTATCGGCTCGTGCAGGCCCAACCGGTGGAACCTGCGCTTCTCGGAATCAGGTATGCACCCCTTCAGGTTCTTCAGCGCGCATGTCATCAGGGTCTGACAGTGAGCCTTGAGCACAGGCATATTGATCAGATAGTCTACCTCGAGAACCTTGCGAAAAACCGTCATTCGGTACCCGTCGACGCTGACATCTGCTGTCTCGGTCCGCTTCAGGTCGACTAGTTCGGCTCCGGTCCGCTGTGCTACCTTGTCGTAACCACAGGCTGCGAACGCACGCATCGTGTCAATGCCTACGACCGAACTCTCCATTATGTAGACTGTCCGCAATCCCTTGGAGTAGAGATACTCAATAACAGCCTCGACCAGTTCAGGCGAAGTCGTTGCGCCCGACGATGCCGGCTTGGCGACGACCAGGTTGGGCTTGATGCATATGCTCATCGATGGATCCGCTCCGGCCAGAGGATCCGCCTCTGCCAATAGCGCAGCCGCCATCTCTCGAGGAGAGCTTCCGTAGGTTACAAACAGCCTGGTGCCCGATGGTTGCAAGAGCCGATCACTCCCAGTCACCGGCAGACTCAGCATGTTTACCCAAGCGCCCGCCGGTTCATACTCTGAGTGTAGTCAATGGGTCCACTGGCTCAGCTATAGCATACAGCATGGAATCTGCAGTAGCAACCGAACGGAGGAGGCGCCGACGGGTAGCCGGTGTGGACTTGTTGCTCTTCCATGGGTTTTCTCATATAATCAACTGTGTGGCTGTGTATTAAGCCCTGGTGCGGGTGCATGCACAGTCCAAAAGGGGTGTGCCGAGGTGCTTGAGAGTCTGTCCGAACTGGATTGGGGTAGCCTGGCAGGCAAAATGGGGCTTGGAGCCGTGCTGGGGCTGGCAGTCGGCTATGCCACCAAGAAGGCGATAAAGGTCGCCTTGCTAGTTGTCGCAGTGCTGTTGGCTGCAAATATCGCGCTGTCGAAAGCCGGTTTCATCACCATTCACTGGGACGCTCTCGACCAGTGGTGGTCCTCCGCCGTGATGAGCCGCGGAGCAGAGAACATAGCATCGAGCTGGATTGGGTGGTTCACAAGCAGCATTGCCGTGACCGGCAGTTTCATTGTCGGATTCGTCATCGGCTTCAGAGCGGGATAGAAAACACGCGGTAGCAGGATAAACGATACCGGACGGAGAGAGGAGACATCGCATGGCGTCTTCGAAGCGAGTGTACAAGATCATCGGACGAATTGTGCAAGTAGCCGGACTATGCCTCGCGATATACGGAGTGGTCGGAGGCCTCGCCGATGTGTGGGACGAGCCGACCTTCTCCAAGATCGTCGGAGGACTTGTGGTTGTGGTCGGCATCGTGCTCAGCATCACTTCCGAGGCGTTTTTGTTGCTCTACGCCATCGAGGAGAACACCAGGGAGACCAGGCGAACACTCGAACAGATGAGAGCTTCGGAAGCAATCCCTCAGGAAACTGAAAGAGAGGTAGCGGTTTCAGAGACCGATGGAGAGGACAAGCCTGGCGAGACGGGTGCAGTAGAGTGTCCGTCGTGCGGCTGTCCGGTTCGCAGGAGCAAGACGAAGTGCCCAGCCTGCGGAAAATACATCGCGTAGCCCTCTGAGTGCTGAGCACCGCCCTCTGACTGCTGAACGCGGTTCTACAGTACCTTCCACATTAGGAGCGCGTCTTCGCCCGTGTCGGTGTAGTATCCCTTTCGGACGCCGAGGGTTTTGAAGTCGTGCTTTTTGTACAGCCTTATCGCCACTTCGTTGGACTTCCGCACTTCGAGAGTCATCCGCTTGATAGATCTGGCTCTGCAATATTCCACGAACTCGGTCAGCAGCCGATCGCCGATCCCGCGCCCACGCCTGGAGGAGTCGACTGCGATGTTGGTTATGTGCGCCTCTTCGAATATGAACCACGCGCCGATGTACGCGACCACCTCTTCGCCTTCGCACGCGACCATGTAGTGAGCCTTGGAGTTGGATCTGAGCTCCGCCTCAAAGGAGCTTCGCGACCACGGCGTGAGGAACGCCGAGTTCTCGATCTCGACTACTCTGTCGAGGTCTTCCGGCCTCATCCTTCGGAACGTCAGATTCGCCAGATCCTGAGACCCACCCGTGGGATCGCTCGTTTGCGGCGTCCTCTCACGATCCATGCGACTCACTCCATTTGACCTCCGCCTCAGAAGCACGGAGGTACACGGGTTCAAACTCGAACAGGTCATCTGACTCGCCGGATGCGAGCCGAAGGGTTCCCAGCCGAGCTACGTGCGACGGTCTGCACAGAGACTGGTCGGCCGGCAGCACAAATGACCGCTCGGGCGCAGACGATTTCAGCTCTTCTCCATGCCGGGTCGCTCCCGGGCCCAGGAAGCAGAGGCGGCCGGGAAGCGACGCTACCAGCCTCTTCAGTTCTGACACCTCAATTAGCGCCTCTGACATTGCCTCAGTGCCGCTCGCTTCGCCGTGCCCGAACGCGATCGCTGAGGCGTACACGCGGCCTCGCCGCGCATCGATCAGCGGAACCGCTGTGACGCCCAGTCCGGCCACTTCCTGAGCGATAGCCCTGAGCGTCGAGACACCTGCAAGCGGTATCCCAAGGCAGTAGCACAGGGTCTTGCCAACGGTGACGCCCATTCGCAAACCCGTGTAGGAGCCGGGTCCCCGCGACACTGAAATCCCGTCGATGTCATCAAGGCGAAGGCTCGCCTCGCGCAGCATGAAATCAAGGGCGGTCATCAGGTGTTCGGAGTATGTCCTCCGCACGTCCAGAATGCACTCCGCGATCACGCCGCTCTCAGAGACGAGAGCCACTCCCCCGGTGGGCCCGGATGTGTCGATACCAAGCACTACCATGCTCACTGACTCCTGTCCAGAGACGCTTTGAGCTCCTCGGCCATGGCGCGGCCCCTCTGCCCAATCCCCTCGATGCTGATGGTTCTGCGCTCTTGTCCGCTGTAGTCGATGTTCACCCGAAGATACTCGTCTGGAAGGATCGAGGGGAACTTGTCTGCCCACTCCAGCACTGTGACACCCTCGCCATACAGATGCTCGTCGAGGTCAAGCGATTGCACTTCCTCCAGCGAGTCCAGCCTGTAGAGGTCTATGTGATACAAGTCTAGCTCGTCACCGCTGTATTGTCGGACCAAAACAAACGTGGAGCTGGTGACCTGCGATTCGACGCCCAGGCCTTCGCCCAGTCCCTGCGCGTATGTGGTCTTTCCCGCACCTACATCGCCTATGAGCGCTACCACGTCGCCGGGTCTGCAGACAGCAGCGGTAGCTCTCCCGAAGTTCCTCGTAGATTCAGGTGAGGACGATGTCAATACTAGCATAGGCGAACCCACGCTGCCTCAACCCTCTCTTGACGTCATGATGCACAAGTGCAGCCTAAAGGCAGACTTGACCTGCTGTGTTGCGGTCAGGCATCTAGAATCATATCAATCCGCCGGCCTACAGTCAACGAAACCGGGACGCCGAAACGGCCGCAGACAAGCATAGCCCGGCGGCGCACCGGCGGGCAGCTTATTCCCACCTTACCAGCAGCATATCAACGCTGATTGGTTGCAGGAATCCCGGCCCTGACGTGGAAGTTCTAACTGACACATGCCGGCGTCCGACCCGTCTCAGAACACAAGGACACCGGCAGATGGACAAGCCTGACAGCGATCAACCCGATGGAACCATGTGCGGTCATACAAGGAGGCAGACTAAATGCTTGATGCGTTTCTTAAGGGCGGGCCCGTTATGTACCCAATTCTCCTGTGCTCTATCATCTCGCTCGCTGTGGTTATCGAGCGGATGATTGTGCTTCACCGGCGCAACACAGACCCCGATGAGCTGGTGGAAGACGTCAAGTATGCGGTCGAACAGGGGCGGATAATCGAAGGAGTGCAGATCGCCAAGCGCTCTCGCAGTCCCCTGTCAAGCCTGATAATCGTTGCTCTGACCAATATCGGGAAGCCGCGCTCCGAGGTAGAGGAGGCTGTTCAGATAGCCGGCAACGCGGAAATCCGACGCCTGGAGAAGAACATGCAGCTTCTGGGCTTGATCATAACGGTGTCTCCTCTGCTGGGTCTGCTCGGAACCGTCACAGGCATCATACAGAGCTTCAATGTCCTCGGATTGACTGCAGGTGTGACCGACCCGGCGGTACTCAGCATAGGAATCGCCGAGGCGCTGATCACAACGGCTGCCGGTCTCACGGTCGCCATCCCCACTCAGGTGATGTATACATACTTCTACGGTCTGATAGAGAGACACATCGCGATCATGAATGGGAAGTCGCTGGAGATAGTCGCTATGGCGACTTCCTCGCGGAGTGATGTCGCATGATGTTCAAGCGACGGCACGAATCTGCTCCAAACATCAACATGATCCCAATGATCGATGTGGTTACCTTCCTGCTGGTGTTCTTCATCTTGTTTACGACGTTCAAGACCAACCCAGCCGGAATCAACCTTGAGCTGCCGCGTTCCGCAACCGTACAGAGTCACGACATCACTCACATCGAGATTGAGGTCAACGAGGCTGGCAGCATGTTCTTCAACGGGAAACTGGTATCAGAATCCATGCTCAAGGAACAGATATCGCCTATCCTGAAGGCCTCCCCCAGAATGCCGGTGATCATAAAGGCCGATAGAAGAGTCAAGTACGAGGTCGTCTATGACGTGATGGATCTGGTGAGTCAGGCAGGAGGATCGAGCATTCACCTGGCAGCGAAGGCTGAGACCCGGTGAGGCGGAGGTGGCTGTCATGAACTCGTACATCGCAGAGGAATCTGAGAACAGGCGCTTTCTTGGCGCCATTTTTCTCTCTGTACTCGTCCATGCAGCGTTTTTTCTGTTGTTGAAGACGGTCGGGCTCGGCCCTGGATACAGCCTTATCGGCATGGGCAAGGGCAGCCCGATTGCAGTGCAGATGGGGTACACGCTTTCTACGTCAACTACGAGCGTCGAGTCCGATACATATTCGGAGTCGTCAAAGACTGCGTCTGAGGGCTCGAGCGAGAGACGGGTTGTGTCTTCAGTGCCAGGCATTCCGGTTCCGAGCGCGGCCACCCGGCCTCAGCCGAAGCCCCGAGTCGAGCCTCAACCCCGGCCGCAACCACAGCCACAGCCACAACCGCAGCCTCAGCCACAACCTCAACCTCAGCCGCGCACCGAGACCAAGCCGGAGGTGGTCCCTGAGACGCAGCCTGAGGTCAAGCCAGAGCCCGAACCTGCTCCGGAGCCTGAACCTACCCCGGTCGAGATCAACGAGCCCGTGATCGAGACACACAGGCAGCCATCAGAGGTGTCGACGGCGCCTGACACGGTCATTACCAGTGAAAGCGGGGTCGTAGAAATACCTGTCTCGACTGCGGATGCGCAACGAGAGGCGGATCGTGAACCCGAACAGACAGAGATACAGCCCACACCTGAACCTGAACCGGAGCCTGAACCGGTTGAGGTCGTGGTTGAGGAGCAGCCGCCAGTCGAGACGACTGACGTCACGGCAGTGCCCGAAGTGCTGGAGCCGGAGCCGTCCGAGCCTGTCTCGGAATCCTCAGGCGGGACTGGTCAAGACGGTACAGATGTCGATGGCGAACCGGGAGGCGAAGCAGAAGGCAGTTCAGAACCCGCTCCCCCACCTCCGCCGCCGTTCGGAGGCGACATGATAGGTCTGGGCGGGCGCCTGGTATACCCGAAGGTGGCCGAAACCGCCAGAGGCGGGCCAATCGAGTACACAGTTACCTTTGACGTACTGGTAAGCAGGTCGGGTGAGGTTTTGGAAATGACGGTCGCCTCCAGCTCTTTCAACAGAGAGGTGGACCAGAGCACAGTAGATCAGTTGATGAGAACATCTGAGCTGATGGTCAGGGGAATCGTCAACTTCAAGCCACACATCAATGACTATCGAGTGTCAGTAGTTCTATCCTTTGACGCAGAGCAAGGACCCTCGCTGAAGTCCGATACGAGGATCAGGCCGATCGAAGACTAGGGCCTAGCCGCCGTGAAGGCCTTCATTGACACAGAAGCCGTTGTCCAAACAGGCCTGCGGCTTGCTCTGCCAGTGCAGAATGACCCCGGTCAGGAGGGGATGACAGTGACGTACAGAGCCCGGGAACACGCGATAGCATCCATTCGTGGAGTCAGGAGCTGTCTCTTCGCAGCGATGCTGTTGCTGGTCGTTGCATCGCAGACCTGTGTGGCACAGGTTGCCGGCGAAGCGGAAGACTTCATCTTTCTCTCAAACGACTACATACGGATCAGGGTGAACAGTTCTGACGACGGCGCGGGCCGGTTCGGAGTCGACTCGACTGGAGGAGACCCGCTCAAGGCTTCGGACGACAACCAACGCCTCATATACGGCGACCCCGTGCCGAACACCTCCTACACCACCGTCCGGATTGACGAAACCAACTTCATCTTCGGCGGACGCACGGATACGAGGGCGGGCAAGGGTCAGCAATACGGCGAGGTGCTCATAGAGCCCCGCGTGACCGGTTCTGAGATCGTCTGCGGATGGATCTACCCGGGAGGCGTGGTCGTCACCCAGAAGCTCTCCTTCACACAGAGCCCCTCAACCGGCTATGAGGACACCGCACGCATAGAGTACACGATCCTGAACACTGACGACGTCAGCCACTCAGTCGGTCTTCGCCTCGCTCTCGACACCATGCTGGGACCGAATGACGGCGCTCCCTTCAGAGCCGGAGACAGGGCGCTGACCACCAATGCGATGTACACCAAGTCTGAACTGCCCGAGTACTGGCAAGCATTTGACTCGCTGACCAATACGACACTCATCTCGCAAGGCACGCTCCTTGGCGGTGAGCTGTCCGCCCCTGACCTGATGTACTTCACCAACTGGGGTGATATCGCAGACAACCCCTGGAAGTTCAGATTGGTGGAGGGCAAGGACTTCACACGAACCGGCGAGTTCGAGCTGGACAGCGCTGTCGCCCTCTTCTGGGATCCCGTGACCATCATGCCTGGACAGTCTGTTACCTACATTGCCTATTACGGCCTGGGCGGCATTACCATAGTCCCGGGTGTCCTCTCACTCGGAGTCACGTCTCCGAGCGAGGTCACCACGGCGAAAGACAGACTCCCAGAGTTCTCAGTGGTCGCATATATCAACAACACGGGCGAAGGAAAGGCCCGAGGTGTGGTCACTGAGATCTCGCTTCCGCCCGAACTTAGGCTGTCGCCTGGCCAGGCTGCCCGCAGAGAGCTGGCAGACATCGAGGTCGGCGACACCGCGCAGGTAGTCTGGAAGGTCCGTCCGACCACCACGACACCGACGATGACTAGCTTCTCCGTCTCGGTGGAGGCGATCAACGCTGACAAGGCGACGGTTGTCAGGCCGATCCGCATTCTGGCGCCGCCGCAGTTGTCCATTGATACGCCTGACGTCAGGCTCTCTGTGATCAACGAGCTCCTTACCCCCCATCCGTTTGCGTTTGAGAGTACGATCGCAAACAACGGCGGCGCGGTGGCCTATCGGGCTGAGGCCTCGATCACGCTTCCGCAAGGGCTGGAGCTTGCAAGGGGTGAGATGCCGGTCAAGCCTCTGGGATATCTCAAGCCTGGAGAGCGGCTGACTGTGAAGTGGTGGGTTGTCACGCGGGTGGACAATGTGACCCTGACCGCCCAGACGACTGTCAGCTCGTCCAGCACTGATCCCAAGACAGACTCGGCAACGGCCAGAATACCTGATCTCGAGCCACGGATCATCGTCAGCTACGACGAGGTCAACGACGCCTCGGTCGGCAAGTATATCTCAGTGATCGTCAGGGTTGCCAACGTGCCGGACCTGTACGAGATCCACTTCGATGTAGCGTACCCGAAGGACCTGCTAAAGCCTATCAGCGTGTCGAGGGGCACTCTCTTCGTCACGGACGACTACCAGCTGGTGGGTCCGACGTGGGGAACTCCGACGATCGACATGGCACAGGGAGTCATTTGGAAGGTCTCCGGAATCATGGCGCAGTCGGCTACGGCTTCCGGAGAGGTCGCCCGTCTGAACTTCAGAGTGATAGGGACCGGGGATGTAGCGCTGCGTCTTGGCAACATAACCCTCTTGGACGGAAGCCGCAGGCACATTGAGTACACCCTGGTCAACCCTACATACACCGTCGGAAAGTAACGAGGAGGTAATCAGGATGTCGATCCGAGGATGCCGGAACCGCACACCGTTATGGTCATTGGTCGCCGCCTGCCTGGTCGTTGCGTTGGCTCTGGGGACCGCGCAGACTCTGGCGCAGAGCTCTGTGACAGACGTTCCGAGGACTCACTGGGCATACCAAGCCGTCGAGAGTCTCGTGGCCAAGGGGTATCTCGAACTCTACCCGGACAGCACGTTCAAGGGCGACGAACCGGTCTCCAGGTACCAATTCGCTCAAGTCATCTATAGAGTAGTGGAGGCTGTCGAGTCCGGCTCGATAGTCACGACGCAAGAAGACATAGAGCTCGTGAGGAAGCTCACAACCGAGTTCAAGGACGAACTCGTGCAATTGGCTGCGGACGTGGACAAGCTCAGCGCGTCCTTGCAAGAGGCTCAGAAAGAACGCGTAGTGCTGAGGGAAGATGTCAACTCTGCAACAGGGCTTGCGCAGGAAGTGGAACAGAGAGCGACAGCGCTGGAAGGCGTTGTTGACCTCCTGTCCAAGCGCCTCAATGCCGCAGAGACCGGCGTCACTGACCTTGTCAATCAAGTGTCCCTCCTGCAGTCTGCGCTCGACAAGAAGACTGGCGATATCGGGGTTGATCTTCTCGCCGCAAAACAACAGATCAGCGACATCCTGTCGGATCTCAATGAGATCTTTGGAGACCTCGAAGCCAAGTCGCGGGCAATCGACGCGCTGTCGAAGTCAGCCTCGGAACTCTCTTCGAATCTGGGCAGCGCAATCGGCCAACTCAGCCAGGCTGACGCCGGGCTCGAAACCCAGATCACTCAGCAGCTCGCCCAGGTCGGTCGGGAGTTGGACGCGCTGGAGGCCCAACTGACGGGTGCGAACGCAGATATTGCTGCGCTGCAGAAGGACCTCGGCACTGTCAGGGGTTCAGTTGAGGCGGTGCACAACAGCCTGCTGGCTGAGATTGACGAACGGGTCAAAAAAGACACAGAGCTGTCAAACAGGCTGAACAGCACCGATACTTCTCTGAAGGCGTTGGAGAAGACAGTGGCCGACGACGCTCGGTCCACCCAGTCAGCCCTCTCCCTCATAACGCAGGATCTCACGGAAGCCATGTCAGACATCACGGCTCTGAACACCCGAGCATCAGCAATGGACGAGAAGATCGAAGGGCTGAGGAGCGCCCTTGCGTCGACGCAATCAACTCTGGAGAAGACACAGGTCAGCCTCTCGGCTGCACTCGAGAAGACGAAAACCGATCTGCTCACGAACCTAGACGGACAGGTCGCTGCTCTTCTCGAGCAGATCGGTGCGATTGAGGCCACCGTGGCCCGCGACCGCGTCACCTTCGGAGGCGACCTCGGACAACTGCTCAACGACCTCGATTCTGTCAAGAAGAGCATGGCAGCAAGCATAGCTGATATCGAGGCTGAGCTCGACAAGATCAAGACAGGCGCGGCGCAGACTGACCTTAAGGTTGCTGCCAACGCCGCCAGCATAGCAGAGCTCGCCGCTGCGTCTGAAGCGACGGAGGCGAGACTCGAAGACGCTATAGCCTATTCCCACAGCTCCATCGCGAACCTCGAGAAAGAGGCCGCTTCCATCCAAAGCGAGATTGCAGGTCTGAAGGGCGCGGACAAGTCCCTGTCGGATCTCCTGCAAACGCACAGGCAGCTCATTGACGGCCTGCAAGCCCAATTGCAGCAGCAGACAGCTGCATCTGGGTCTGCCGACGCACAGCTTCAGAGTGCGATCGATGCGAACTCCGCCGCAATAGATGCTCTTCGGAAGGACGCAGAGTCAATCGAGAGCCGGGTGGCCAGTCTGGAGAGCGTCGACGAAGACACGGCTGCGGAACTTGAGTCGCTGACCCGTCAGCTGGCCGACAGCAACGCTCAACTCAAAGAAAGATTGGGCGTGCAGGAGAAGCTCTTGAGCGGGCTCCAGACGGGATTCCTCCAGCTTAGCGAGAACTACCAGGCAGCCGACGCTCAGTTGTCCAGGGACATAGCGGAGGTTGCCAGCGACGCCGATTCACGCTTTGCCGAGATGGAAAGCAAATTGCAGGCGCAGGCAGATCTGATTGCCGATCTGCGTTCCGACATAGACGCACTGGAGAGGAACATAGCCGACATCAACGCGCAGTTCAACCAGGTGATCTCAGACCAGGACGAGCTCACCATCGGACGGATGGCTGCGCTCATGAGCCAGCTCAACGATCTGAGAACCCGAGTGGAAGAGCTCGAGGCCGCCGGCGCGCCGAAGCCCAAGACCGGCGATTCGGGAGCGTCCAGCCTGCTCTTGATTGGCGGCCTTGCAGCCGCGGCAGCGCTCCTTCTTGGTGGCGCCAAGTAAGGCGTGCTGCGCGTACCGGTGCCCATAGAAGAAACGGCCCCGCTCTCCAGCGGGGCCGCTTTTCGTCTCATACTCGTCTCCTGCCCAACAGGCTATCCATCAATTGCTCCTACAGCTTGTCAAGACCGAGGCTTATTGACAGCGCCCGGTCGACCTTTTCCATCATCGCATCGTCCAGATGGGACACCTTTTCCTTGAGCCGCATCTTGTCGATGGTGCGGACTTGCTCGAGAAGGATAACTGAGTCGACCTGCAGTCCGCTTTCCTCAGCTCCTATCTCCACGTGCGTCGGAAGCTTCGCGCGCTTGATGCGGGAGGTGATGGCCGCCACGATCGTCGTCGGGCTGTACTGGTTGCCGATATCATTCTGAATCACCAGGACAGGCCTGGTTCCTCCCTGCTCCGAGCCCACTATAGGGTTCAGATTTGCGTAGAAGACGTCTCCCCTCTTAACCACTCCTGTCACTCTCCATCAAGAGCCTTTCATACTTGGAGAGAGACGCTGCGTCTTCCGTCAAACCTTCCTCGCACAGCTGAAGGTTTATCGCGGCCATTGATGCATAGCCGGCCCGCATCTGCTCTCTGATTCGGGCCCTCTTCCTCTCCTTGATGAACTCGATCATGGCCCTCCGAATGAACTCGCTTCTGTTGCAGTCCTCGTTGCAGAGAAATGCGTCAACCTCGTCCAGCAGCGGCTGCGGGATGCTGATCATGATCCTCTTCGTCTGCGCCATGCGGTCGACTCGCCTCCAGGGGAAGTGATGACACAAGCAGGTAAACGGCGATCAAGCAAACAGAGGTGATGTATCGGAGTATATACACTGAGATTATACGCCGCAGCAGGCATCTATGTCAACACGAGGCGGTCTCTCCAATTCATGGATTGGATATGCTGTCGAGCGCCGACGCTATGGAGCTGACCACATCGCGGGCGAGCATGCTTACCATGCCATTTGACTCCGACGCCAACTCGCCGGCAACGCCGTGCACGTAGGTTCCGCAGATCGCGGCCTCACACGGCCGAATGCCTTGAGCCAGAAACGCGCCGATGATGCCCGCAAGAACGTCTCCGGTCCCTCCCGTAGCGAGTCCCGCATTCCCTCGAACGCTTATGTGGGCGCTCCCGTCCGGCGATCCGACAACAGTAGTGGCTCCCTTGAGAACCACTGTCTTGCGCCACTGGACTGCGTATCTGGCGCACACCTGAACGGGGTTGTCCAGTATGTCTGCAACAGGCAGGCCCGTCAGCGCTGACATCTCTCCCGGATGGGGAGTCAGGACGAGGTCTGCATTCACCGAAGCCAGGTCGACGCCCGATTGCGAGAGAACTACCAGGGCGTCCGCATCAACCACTCCGGCACGGTCCGCTGCAGTCAACAGCCCCTTAACTAGTGAGGCTGCATCGCCGCTCCTCCCGATTCCGGGGCCCAGGACGAACGCGGCTGCCGGGCGCACTCCAGCCAATACGGACTCGAGCGCTGCGGCGGAGAATCCCCCTTCGCTCGTCTCGTCCGCACCTATACTCATGACCTCCGCGTCGTGGCCATGCAGAATGTGCCGGATCGAACGGGGCGTGATCGCCACGACGGTTCCTGCACCAGCCCTCAGTGCAGCCGAACACGCAAGTGATGCCGCGCCGGGCATCCCTGCCGACCCCCCTATCACCACGAGCCGTCCGTAGGTTCCCTTGTGCGAAGGCTGAATCCGCTTCGGCAGTGACTCGCGCACGCGCTCATCGTCGATGAGGTGGATCACGGACTGAATGTCTTCTGTCTCATCCGGTGCGGCCGGGGGTATCCCGATATCTGCGACCTCGAGCTCCCCGCAGAACTCGCGGCCCGGATAGAACAGCTGACCCACCTTAGGATATGCAAACGTCACAGTAATATCTGCGCGGACTGCAGTGCCCATCACCTTCCCGGTAGCGCCGTCGATTCCGGAAGGGATGTCGACAGCGACTACGCAGGCGCCGGACTCGTTCACCCGCGCTATCACCTCTGCAAACAGGCCGGTGACCTCTTTCTCTATCCCTGTCCCTAGGATAGCGTCGACAATAACGTCAGCGCGCTCGATGTCTGCCCAAAGCTTGCCGCTGCACGATTCAACGAAGTCGACATCAATCCCGCAGTGCTTCAGCCAGTTCAGATGCGTCAGCGCATCTCCCGCGATCCTGTCCTGCGAGCAAAGGGCATAGACGTCGACCGACAAGCCCTCGGACGCCAGCCGCCGGGCCGCGACGAAGCCGTCGCCGCCATTGTTGCCGGGCCCGCAGAGGACTACAACCCGGCCGGTGCCTTGGCAGCAACCGAGTTCGCACATGCATTCTGCGACTCGCTCAGCGACTGCGGCACCCGCGTTTTCCATCAGTGCAACTCCCGGCACATGAAGCTGATCGATAGCGTACCTGTCTACGGCTCTCATCTCCGAAGGCAATAGCACTCTCACTCGATCCGTCCTCCTTCAGCTGCAGCGACTGCTATGGCCATCTGTCTCACATGGCTCAGGCTTATCTCGATATTCTCAATTCCCGCGGAGGCCGCAAGCTCTCTCGCCCTGCCGTGCAGGATGACCTCCGGCCTGCCCTCATCATCTGTGACCACTTCGATGTCCCGCGGAAGAAACCCGGAGAACCCTGTGCCCAACAGCTTGGACACAGCCTCCTTTGCAGCGAACCTGGCCGCATAGGACTGAAACCTGGTCCGCGTGGAGTCACAATAGCGGATTTCTCTCTCCGTGAAGACTCGGCCGGCAAACCGCTCTCCGCGAGACGTCAGCGCCTTCTCGACTCGTTCGACCTCAATGATATCGACCCCGACCCTCATGCGGCAGCCTCCCATGAACTAGAACAAGCGCAACCGCAGGTAATCCGGCAGAGTGACGTCGAGAGACGTGATCTCCGCCAGTGCCTTCTGCATGTCCGCTTCCCGCGCCCGGTGCGTCAGTATCACGAGTGGAACGTAGTTGTCGTATACGTGTCTCTCGAGCTGAACCACAGATGATATGCTGATCGAATGGTTGCCAAGTATGCCTGATATCCGGGCGAGGATTCCCGGAGCGTCATAGGTGTACAGACGGAGGTAGAACCGGTTCTCGACCTGACTGACCGGCAGCACTTCCGGCCGCGCCTCGGGGTCTATGGTGAGAGTGCTGAGCCTTTCGCCGGAGCGCAGCTCCATGTCCTTCGCCAGATCTACGATGTCGCTCGCTACCGCACTTGCAGTCGGACGTTCTCCGGCTCCCGGACCATAGAACATCGTCTTGCCGACGAAGTCTCCTTCCACAAAAACGGCGTTGAGTTCATAGCTGACGGAGGCCAGCAGGTGGCTGTTCGGAACCAGAGTCGGGTGCACTCTGAGATCCATCTTGCCCTCGCCCATCTTGCAGATAGCCAGCAGCTTGACGGTGTACCCGAAGCTCTTTGCGAAGTCGACATCAAGTTTCGAGACGTTGGTAATGCCTTCTGTGTATATGGTGTCGAGGTCTACGACTGTCGAAGAGGCGATCGACGCAAGAATCGCTAGCTTGTGAGCTGCATCGCCGCCGCTGACATCGAGAGTCGGGTCAGCCTCCGCAAACCCTCTTTCCTGGGCCTCCTTCAGAGCCTCGCCGAACTCCAGCCCGTCCTGGTGCATCCTTGTCAGTATGTAATTGGACGTGCCGTTGACGATTCCGTAGATATTGAGAATCCTGTTCGCGACCAGTCCTTCTCTGAGCCCCTTGACTATGGGGATTCCTCCTCCGACGCTCGCCTCGAACAGGAGATCGACGTTGGACTCTCGCGCTTTCCTGAAGAGCTCTCTGCCCCTGCTCGCGACCAGGGCCTTGTTTGCAGTGACTACGTGTTTGCCCTTCTCTAGTGCGCGCATGACATAGTCGAAGGCAGGGTCTTCACCTCCGATAGTCTCCACTACTATATCGATCTCAGGGTCTGACAGGATGTCATCGACGTCAGTAGTGCACTGGATTCCAGACAGATCAACGGTCCTTTCACGCTCCCAGTCCACGTCGAGGGCAGACTTGATCCGAAACTCTATACCTGTCCGCTCAGTCAGCAGTGCCGCCTGGTCCAGGAAGACGCGTGCGACGCCTGTGCCGACGTTGCCGACCCCAAGAATGCCTATGGTGACTACTCTCTTCTCCATACCGCTATACCTCCAATAACCCGCCACCCCACAATGATTTGTCACCTCACGTGAGCGACGATCCGCCGCTTGTGGAGACGCATCAGACCCGGTGTACCCTCACGAAGTTCGTAGGTGCAGGGATAGTCGGCCCGATGCCTGCGGTGATTGCCACAAGGTCTCCCCGGGAGGCCAAACCGCGCTGAACCGCCGCTTCGACGCTGCACTCCACTATGCTGTCTGTGTTGTCTCGGTATCCGACGACAACAGGAGTCACACCCCACACCAGCGACAAACGGTTGGCCACGCGCACATTCGGAGTCGCAGCTATGATCGGGCTTCTTGGGCGGTACTTGGCTACGTTGCGAGCCGTGCTCCCGGAGTTGGTGGAACTGATGATTGCTGCAAGTCCAAGCTTCTCAGCAGTCACGCAAGCCGAATGGCATATTGCGTCAGCGATCGAAGCGCCGCTTTCGACTGCTCTGCTCCTCAGCATCTCGTCATAGGGCAGTTCCCGCTCTATCCGCCTCGCGATCCTCGCCATCATGCGCACTGCTGCGACGGGATAATCGCCAACGGCTGACTCGCCCGAGAGCATCACTGCATCCGAGCCCTGCATTATCGCACCCGACACGTCGGCTACCTCGGCTCTCGTGGGCAGCGGGCTGTGCTTCATGGACTCAAGCATCTGGGTCGCAGTTATGACCGGTTTCCCCTGCTCATTACACTTGCGAATGATCGCGCTCTGCATCACGGGGACTTCCTCCGGAGGCATCTCTATGCCGAGGTCTCCCCTGGCGATCATCACGGCGTCTGCCGCTTCGATTATCTCGTCGAGGTTCTCGAGCGCCTGCACGCTCTCAATCTTCGCAATGACTTCAGCGTCGGAGCCGCGGTCCGCAATGATCTGTCGGACTGCTCTGACATCCTCGGCTGTCCTCACGAATGAGATCGCAAAGAAATCGACCTCGTTCAGGATCCCGAAGTCTATGTCGCGGCGGTCTTTGTCTGTGATGGCAGGCAGATCTATCTTGACGCACTGAAGGCACACGCCCTTCCTGCTCTTGAGCACCCCTCCGGTGACGACGCGGCACCGGACACGGTCCTTGCCTACCTCCAGCACGGTTAGTTCGATCAGCCCGTCGTCGAGCATGATCGAGCCTCCGGGCTTGACATCGCTGTACAACCTGTGGTACAGCACTGGTATCACACTGTCGCAGCCGAGCACGGGCTCGGTTGTCAGTTCGACTTCCTGACCCTCCGTCAGCACTACTTCGCCGCCCTTGAGATCGCCCGTACGGATCTTCGGGCCCTGCAGGTCGACCATGACGCCGATCGGCCTTCCGAGGTCGGCGGAGATCCTCCTCACCAACCCTATTCTATCGCTGTGCTCCTCATGGGTGCCGTGCGACAGGTTGAAGCGCATGACGTCCGCACCGCTCTCGACCATCTTTCGCAACACATCGTAGCTTGAGCTCGAAGGCCCAAGAGTGCACACTATCTTGGTCTTTTTCAACTGAGCCACACCTCCTCGCCCTTACCGTATTCCAGTCGGCGCACCGGATACCCGCGCCAGGACCTGGGCAGGAGCAGCTGCAAGGCACAGGGCCTCCGGGAGCGACGCGAGCAGGCGGTCATATCGGCTGCGCGGCAGTTGCTCCATATGGTGCCTGGCTTTGGTGATGTACCGTTGAAGCAGTTGCGAGCACGCCTCGAGTGCCCCACTGTTGCGAACTGCGTCGGCCAGCTTCAGAGCCCAGTCCTCTGTCCCGTCGGGATTCTGAGCCAGGTGAGTGATACGCTTTCCGAGCCTTGAGTCGTGCGACCCCAGAATCACCGGCAGTGTATAGACGCCGGTCCTTATGTCGTTGGTCCGGGGCTTGCCCATCCGCTCCTCGGCGAAGGTGAAATCCATGATGTCGTCATTGATCTGAAACGCCATACCAAGGTTCATGCCATACCGCACCAGCGCGGTGATGATTTGCCTGCTGCAGCCCGCACATCCGGCTCCGAGGCCGCACGACAGCGCAAACAGCATCGCGGTCTTGCCCCTGATCTTGTGCAGGTAAGACGACACTCCTAGATCGAGCCTGTACCTGTCGGCGAACTGCCGGACCTCTCCTTCGCATATGTATCTCAGGCCTCTGGCAACCGCGGGAATCAGTCCCGCGTGAGAGGCTGTCGCGCCGCCAAGGAGCAGCAATGCCTGAGTGAACAGGTAATCGCCCAGAAAGACTGCAATGTCCTTGCCCCATCGGGATTGAGCTGTCTCTCGTCCTCTGCGCAGCCTCGACTCGTCAATGATGTCGTCGTGCACCAAAGTCGCCATGTGGATGATCTCGACAGCTGCCGCAACATCGCGGACCACCGCCGCAGACCGGTCGTCCTTGCCATAGCTCGAAGCCACCAGCGCTAACAGCGGCCTGACCCGCTTGCCGCCCGCGCCTAACAGATCATCGCATGCCTCTCTGATAATGGACACCCTCGACGCGAGGCATTCTCTGA
>Ga0134096_1000547_pt1 | contig 40322 bp, 62 predicted proteins | sample 7_2taG_FD_94448 | JGI IMG/M metagenome (GOLD analysis project Ga0134096, IMG submission 94448) | Switchgrass degrading microbial communities from high solid loading bioreactors in New Hampshire, USA - 7_21_20_110_A3 metaG | ecosystem: Engineered > Bioreactor > Semi-continuous > Anaerobic >... | reverse complement strand
TCAGCAAGAGGTAGCCCTCGATGAGTCCGGCCACCCCCATGCCGGCGACCGGGATCCCGCTCATGGCGCACTGGTGACCCAGGATGATCAAGATCAGGTAGATAGCGAGCTTCACCGAGCCGCGGAACAGCCTGTGCGACGACACTTCTCGCCGGATCAGTGCGTAACAGAAACCTGTGACCCAATCCAACGCGACAAGCACTAGGATCGCCCTTAGAGCTGGCGTCACATCACCGACAAGGAAATGCACTGTGGCCACCAAGGCCCCGGCGAGGGCCTTCCACAGTGGTAGCTCAACGAGTCGCTGCAGAACCCCGACTAGACTGTCTCTGACCTCATCCATGACACACACCCCTAATCTACCGCCACAGTACATCCCAGTACACAGCGAAGCCGCCCCCGTGTGGAGCGGCTAAGATACTACGTTACGTACGTTACGTCCGAATCATCATCTACATATCAGCACTTGTCGACTCCGATACATCCCTGGCCCGCGGCCTGAAAATGGCCCAGAGCGTAACGGGCTCGGCCAGCACGGCTGGACTAAGCACCCACGATACCGCTGCTCTCCGCTCGCCTGCACTATAGGTCTGCATTACATACTCATTGTCTATCGTGAGAGTGTTGGCATCAATAACAGTCCCAGGCAGGTACAAAGTGAAAGCCATCAACGGACCTATGGGATCTCCCTCACTATCAACTGCTGTGACCAAACGAGGGAGTTCGACGGAAACCCGCCAATCGCCATTAACCAACTCCTCACGTCTGGCAAACGGCAACTGATCAAACGGCATTGGATCAAACCCTATCGATAGCGGCCCGCTCGATAGGTTCTCTATCCGAGCATTGGCAAACGGCAACAGCAGTTCAATCCTGGTTTTCAGGTCGTTCATCTGTTCCACCGAATCCTCAAACGGCTGAAAGACGGAAGCCGTCACGACCGCCTCCCAGTCCTCGTTGATGATAAGTGCGTGATCCGTCCGGTAGCACCCCGCCAGCCCTACACACACTAACAAAACCAGCCCAACCAGCACAGCTTTCCTCACACGACCACCTCCCACAATTCACCTGGAACGTTCTGCATGGGGGAGGAGATTCCTGCACACAACTAAGCCGCCCCTGTGGATATGTGGGCATCAAAAAGCGCCCCGTGCGGGGCGCGAAACAGTCGCCCGCAGGCGGCTCCCAAACCAGGTCTTACTGTGCCGGCTCTGTTGGCGGTGCCGGCCATACGACGTCCGCCGGGTCGAGAAAAACCTGCGGAAGGTCCCGCAGCGCCTGACGATACTGCGCCCAGGCAGCGCGCAGAGATGCGTCCATCGGTACGTCGGGAAGCTGCGTCCAGTCCGACTCGCGCAACAGGGCATCGCGGCGGGCTCGAATATCGTCCCATGTTAACTGCGGTGCCGGCGGATCGCACGGCACGATCTGACTGCCGTTCCATCGGCGAGTGCCCGGGTTAGCCAGGAATTCAAGCCACTGTTCGTCGGTGATGGGAACCGTGTCCGACAAGTCCTCATGTGGGTAGTCCAAGTCCGGCTCAAAAAACGCCACGGGTCTCCCTTCAGTATCGAATCGTGCGAGCTTCCCTGCCATAGTCTTGACCCCCTCAATAGCCGATTGCGAAGTAGCGAGCCCTCCCGACGTCAGTCCCTCCGGGATTGTTGACGACCGTCATCCCGGTCTTCGAATGATCCGTCGTGATCGCCTCGTACGTCGAACCGCTCACCTTACTGGTCACCACCCCGAGGCATATGTGCGGGAACGCAATCGGGAACGTAACCGAGACCGAATCGCTTGACCCGCTCTGAGACATGCCCCACTGCAAGATGATCCCGTTGGGGAATCGGATGTACCCGAAAGTTGCGATGGAGCTGCCCCACTGCGACTGGAGGTAGCAGTTGCCCTCAACCCATGCTTTAGTTGCCGCGTCTTGAGCATTGACGGGATCAGCAAATTGGGCACGGCCGTTTGCGTCTCGGATCACAAGCCTACTCGCCGTGGGGCTGGATGTGGCGCCGTGCACTGAGGTAGCATTGGCGTGAGCATCGAGTGCGGACCGATTTACAGCGAGCGCGTCGATCGCCTGCTTCGTACGCAACGGCGTCATATACTTGTTGTTCACCGTGCCAGCCTCAGCCTCAGCCTGCGTCGCAATTGCGTAGTTTTCAACATTCCCCAGCCCTACCTGCGACTTAGTCACCCCATGAGGATTATTCGTGTTGTTGACGTGACTATTCAGCGCCGCCGTAGTAGCATGCCCTCCATGGGGAGCAGAAGCGTTGGTATGTGACGACAGACTGCTCGCAACGGAGTCAACCTCCGCCTTCCTAGCGATATCAGTAGAGTCGACAGGAGCAGCGACCTTCGCCCTACCGCTAGAATCCCGTATTATGAGACGGTTAGCGGTCGCAGAGCTAGTCGCACCATGCACAGACGTAGCATTAGCGTGGGAATCAACCTTCGCCTGCGCTCCACTAGGCGTTTCTGCACCTATCTGAGCAGCGGTTACTCCATGCGGATTGCTCTTGTTGTTCACGTGGCTGTTCAGTGCCGTCGTAGTGGCATGTCCACTATGCGGAGCAGCAGCCTGGACGTGCTGTGACAGTCCATCACCCAGACCAGCAGCAAGGCCATTAGCATAGTCCACGGCGGCGCTATAGGCAGCATTCGCCTTAGCAGCTGCCCCCGTAGGTGTCTCCGCTCCGATCTGCTCCGGCGTAACATTGTGAGGATTGCCTGTATTGCTCCGGTGGCTAGTAATAGCACTGCTAAGCTCCACTAGACTCTGATATATCCTGTTAAACAGCCAGTTGAGCCAACCCGCAGGCGGCCTCTCATCTACCTCCCAACCTATCTGCTTTTTGTTAGCTGGCGGCTCCGAACCCTCAGCCAGCCACTCTGGCGGTTGCGTCATAATCGACATCTAGTATCACCTCTCTATCGGCAGATCAGGCGACGGAGCATCGTAGTATGCGCCTAGCCGACCGCCTGTAGTCTGCTCAGGGTTGGCGAACCCCTTCTCAGGATCATACTGTGATTGATCGGAGAGGGACGAAAACTGAAATGTCCCGCTTAGGAGTGCTGACACTCTCACCCCAGCAGCCACAATAAGCCGCATGATTTCCACCCATTTGTCAGGCGTCAACTGGTACTGCGCTAATGCATACAATGGGGCGGCTATCTCCACGGCTGCAGGTTCCTGTTCTACCCTGCGCCAAAACGGTGTAACACTGACTTCTGAAACCGGGACAGACAGCATTACCGAAACGATGCGCTTGATACTGTCTATGTCGCCTGGAGACAGGTTCCGAGCGATCTTGGCCTTGATCAGTCCTCGATAGGTGTTGTCACTGACTTGCCCTCGACTCTGCGCCACGTTGGCGCCCAGCAGATCCAAAGTCTTACCCGTCGCCTGGTCAACGTCCCTGTATCGCTCGGTCGACGTCAGAGCCTCTCGCACCTGAGCGAACTCAGCACCGATGATTCTGAACAGTCGGAACAGACTGCTATTGGTCAGCCTGCTGTAGGTGCTCGGCAGACGGCGACTCAGCGCCTGCGCTTCCTGCATCTCCTTCTCCTCAGACATGTGTTACCACCACCGTTTCAGGAGAGGCCTGAGCAACCTGCCTGTCTCCAATAGCGACGTTCGCCATGCCACTCGGATCAGGGTCGAGGCCCACGGTCACAGCCACATCTTCCACACCTTGGACACCTTGGGCTGCAGCAATCAGAGCAGTCCAAATCACGTCTTTCCCAAGTTCTAGGCCGCTGTGCACAATGCCCTGAGTGTCTATTCCCCCGATATACTTGATGATGGCATCCACAACCTGAATATCTCCATCCACAGGGTAGGTGGCGTTAGCCGTCACCTGCACAGAGACATAGACAGGCACCGCCTCTGCACGGCTAAACCGAATCAGTTGATCCTGTCCACCGGCGTCCTTGACGGTGACCTCGACTGACCCATATGGCTGAATCCCGGCGGCAATGGTGCGATGTATGGCAGTTGCTACGTCCTCATCTGCACCTCCCAGAACAATGACCTCAACCGACTTAGGAGGTCGCTCTTCGGTATCAGTCTCCATCGTCGGGTTATGGAACACCTGCGCCGCGCGAACTCCTGGGACGTTCAGCACAGAGGCCCGAATAGAGTCTATGGTGCTCGCTCCTCCAGCCGACAAGCTTTGATAGTATCTGTCTCGCAGTTCTCGGTCTGTCTCCCGATTCACGCCATCTACGTTGCGCTCATGGTCGATGTTCGTCACCGCATCTATCCCTGCTATAGGGTTGATCACCCTATTAAGCTGTCCAGTAGACACGTTGCTTTTCGCTCCGGCCTCTACCGCATAGGCCATAACCTCAACCTGCCCGGACTCCGCAATAGCAACCTCCTGGACAGTCGAGAACCGGATAGAGAGATCGTTAGTGCCGATCAGGAACCCCGCTGGAATTACGACGCCGGGATCCCCGGTAAACCTAACCATGCGCCTTGCAGCGGTCGCAGCCCGCCTAGATATTCCGGCGTACTTGACCGCATAGTCGAGGCTCTGCCCCACGGCGAGGTCAACGAACCCCGAGCAATAGACCTTCTCAGCTACAGCCCAGAGCAGAGACAGCCCGAAGGCGACCACTCGCAGGAACAGTGCAAGAGGCGAGGCGCTCGAGAGGTCGATGTTGACTCCCAGAAGGTTTTTCGCCTTCGATTCCATCTCTGCTATGATATCGGCGTACGTCTTGCGCCGGAATCCAAACTGCGTGACTCCCCAGTCTGTCACTCGACATCCACCTCCTCGGCCACCTGTTCTCCATTCTCAAGCCGCACTTCGAACTCGATGTGCAAGACCCGATTCGGCAGTCGGCTCAGGCGTATGCTCTCGACCAGCTTCACCTGGTCGTCCGCCATGAGCGCCTTTCGGATCTCGGCCTCGATCAATCGGTCGTCTGTGCCCTTCTCGACCAGCGCTAGCCAAGGCACGCCGAAGGTATTATCCAAGAACCATTCGCCGAGCCGGGTCGCCAACCGGAGCCTCAACCGCTGCTTCTGCGCCTCGATGCCGTCGACTATGCGCAATCTCTGATGCTCGTCGAACTCAATGTCTCCCGTCGAGGGATCCACGTGGAAGCTCAGCAGGTTGCTCATAGAACCTTCACCACCTGACTGGGATCCGGACTGGCCTGCGTCGGAGCTCCCGCTCCGTTGGCTGAGTGTGTATGGCCATCGAGCCATTGCTTGAGTGCAGCGCCCAGCGGGACGCCCTCTGCAGCGCCTTCTCCTCCCAGCCTAAGGTCTGATGTGTGCAAGATCGACGGTCCATCGATCCGAAGTTCCACTCTGTGCGGACCCACTTCGATGAGAACGTCGCCGGCCTTTTTCATGACGACCTTTGAGCCCTTCTCCCGATGGAGGATCAGCAGATCCTCAGAGTGTTCTGCGGGCAGCTGAGACTCAGCCTGGTGCATCAGACCCGGGATGGCTATGGCGTCGTCAATGGCGTGCCGCCTCGCGAATTTGGGATCCTGAGGCGTTCCGTCGACAAGGAGATAGTCCAGAGCTCGCTCCGAAAAAACCACGAGGACCGTGTCGCCCTTCCGGATCGGCGGCCTGAGGATGAAGTCCCCACCCTTCGGGAGAAGGACGGGGACTTCGAGTATGGGAGGGACTGGCTGAGGCTCGGAATCGGGCGATACTCGCCGCTTTCGGAGGAGCGTAACGCTGGCCCTCATCCGCTGTAGATCGATCTCCTCTATGCGCGCCGGTATGGCGGTATGGAGGTCATCGAGCTTGTTGTCGACGACGGCCCTTATCAGGTCCTTGACTCTCACAACGGCACCACCACGCACTCGGTTATGTGCTCGCCACTGTCGCTGACATGCCGACCCTCGGCCACTCGGAAGCGGCCGCTGACCGCCTCGGATTCGATCTCCACGACCGAGTCCGTTGTGATACGATGCTGCAGCAGTGCCTTAATCCGATAGGCATCCTCATAGGTGGAGTCTCTATACGGGCGGTCTAGGAGCCCGGTCCTGGCATTCAGCACTATGACCTCTGGCTGTGCCTGTTGTGGCGGGACCATATAAACCGCTCCGTTCGTCACGTGGAGCTTTGCTCCCGTGTCCTTGGCGATCTCCTCGAGGGCGGTCTTGATGGCCGTCGAAAGAGTCCGCCCTGTGGGATAGACAACGTCTTCAGGCAATCGGATCTCGCCCACATCGAGCCCAAGCATTGCCACCAGATCATTAACGATTTGCGATGCCTTCGTCCCAGGCGACCAGCTCCGGTTAACGTAGCGGGTCAGCCACTTGTCCGTGCCATCTCCGATCGTCAGCGTAGTAATCCTATCAGCTGCCTCGAGCTGCGTCACGGCCTCAGCTATAATGCCGAATGTCACGAGCCCGATGTCATTCTGGTACCCGGAACGCACTGCGATGGGCTGTCCTGTCTCGCAAACGGCAAGCGAGTCCGGTCCGAGATTGTAGAGCTTTACGCTGGCCACGTTGCCGTCGGAGCTGCCGTCGAAGGGGATGTCGAATTCAATTGTGAGCGGAGGGCTGGCAATCACCCGGCTGCCGATCTGCACCTCGGTTACCCGGCCAAACGTGGTCACAAGGATCCCTCCTCGAAGATGAACGGAAACACATCGACCATGAATGTGGCCTTGTTGCAGACCGACTGGACGCCGGCTATGTCGAGTGGAATGATGTGCACATCCTTGGGCAGCCGATCATCGACTACGCCAGCGAGTAGATCAGCCCCATACACAAAGGGACGATGACTGAGTATGAGCTCGCCTTGGCGGTCTGCAATCGTGGCCGTGTAGAAGTCTCCCTCAGGGTTGTAGTGGATCGTGAAGCGCAGCCTCACGCCAGCGATACTGACCCGGAAGGAATCCGGCAACGAGGAGGTCTTGATCGGCAAATACTGCAGCCTCATAGATCAGTCCCTCCTATCTACGGAACCACCCGGACACGATATTGGCGACTCTTGCCAGCAGGCTCTGGCCGGTGTCCTCGTCAACCTCCGCCGTCTCAGGCTGCCGCAGATCCGGCTCCGGAGACGGCGGCTCCGGCTCAGCCTCCGTGACCGGATCTGGCTCATAGAACTCCCGTATCTCCACCCTGGCGATCTCAACCTGGCGCAGGGTGATGCCCACAACAACCCCATTGGCGATCGCCTTGGTGTAGCTTGGGGATATCCGCTCAATGACCAGATTCTCGTGGATCTCACGACCCACATACCGCAGGAGCTCCTTGGACCTCATCAAGTCCTCGAGCCGCTTGCGCCTCGCTTCCCAGTCGGATCCTGTCAGCACGGCTGTGATAGAGAGACTGAGTGGCCTCTGCTGCACGTGGTCCGATATCTCACGTCCATCCTCGACGGCATTCTCAGACACTTCAGCGCCGTAGTCTTCTGACTCGTCACGGACAACATCGAGGAGGACGTCGCCTAGCATAGACTTGGCCATTTAATCCGCCCCCTCCAGCACGACTGAGGCGTAATCCTCTCCAATGAGCTCCTCAAGCACTCGCCGGACCTCTTCTCGGACACGGATCGCAATGGCTCTGGCATCCTTCTCGGTTGCACCTCGTGCATCGATGTGGATAGGCATGTTGATGTGCACAGGAGCTTGGCCGGCCTGCCGCCAGGCATAGCCGCCGGCATCGCCAGACTGCTCCCCTGCGCCCTGCGTCGCTATGCTCAGCGGAGTGGGAGTATCAAGCAGCGGCTGCATGGGCATTTCGACCGATCGATCGATGGCGAGTCCCAACGGCACACCCAGATTGACCGTCTGCAGATACGCAGTAGCCTCTCCGACCCAAGCCTTCACAGCGCCCAGCAGATCCGGAAACTCCGGCAGCTTGATCTCAGGGATAGTGATCGGGTTCTCCTCCAGCCAGGTCTTGGTGGCGTCGACCACCGCTATTGTCCCGATGACCTTTTCTTCGGATGATGCCACGTTGACATCAAGGTCGACAGGGTTCTGACGGAAGGTCGATATCAACTGGCCAAACCGGCTCTTGATACGCTCAGCAGCCGAGGCGAAGGTTGCCCTTAGGGACTGAGACTCGAGGCCGAGCTTCTGGGCTATCGCCTGGATGCCTGAGAACCTTGGCGTCGTCTCAGCGAAGCCCTCGCCGGCTCCTACGGCTGACTGGGTGAGGCTCTGGAACCCCTGTTTCAACGCTGTGAGACCGGATCCGAGCTTTCCAAACAGACCCTTGGCCCATGATCCGGCCGTTTGCACCGCCTTGCTCGTCAGAGACTGCATAGACTCACCTAATGAACCCAAACGCTCTCGTGCCGTGCTCACACCTGCCTTGATAGCCTGGACGCCGGCTCTAATGCCCGTGCCGAGGCCTTCTCTGATTGAGCTTGCCACGGTCCGGACCTGTCCCACAGCCGTCTTGCCCACGGACGCTATTTGTCCGATGCCCGATTTGACCCAGCCAAACAGCTTGCCGATGCCGCTGGCCACGAACTGGACCGCTTTCAGCGGAGCCAACAAGACTGACACGATCGGCCGGGCCGCATTGACGAGGCCTCCGACTCCTGCACAAACGGCCTGGACCGGTCTGCCAACTCCCATGATAGCATCCTTGATTCGGCCAAATAGCCATGCGATACCCTTCACGACCAGGACAATGGGCATGAACGGTGCGAGAAGAGCAGTCTTCAGCGGAGCCACGATCTTCCCGAGACCGGCGAACTGAGCTCGAAGCCACTGGATGGGAGAACCGATGCTCTGAAGCGCGCCTCTCGCCTGGTTGAACAGCCAGATGACACCCTTCACTAGGCCGATCACCGGCAGGAATGGGAGCGCCAGAACTGTCCGGAGAGGACCCGCTGCACCAATCAGGCCCGTTATGCCGCGCTTGAGCCAATTGATAGCGGCTCCGATACCGCGGAAGATAGCCTGCAGCCAAGTGCAGTTCTTAGCCCACTGAACGATGCGACCGGTGATCGTGTCTCCCTTGCCCGTGAAGAACGAGTAGATGTCCTGCACCACGAGCACGACTGCTGCTATCGCCGCCGCTACTCCCAATACGATACCGATGATTGGCAGCCAAGGAGCGACTGCCGCCCAGCCGGCAGCTGCGAATCCCTTCATGGCAGGAATCGCCGTAAGAAAGCCAGCCTTGAGTAGAGGCAGCGCCTTCGCCAGAGCTATCATCTGCGGCACTACGAGTGAGGCAACGAGCAGAAGTCCGCTGAGAACTGCTCCGAATCCGAGCGCTACTGCAACCACGCTCTTGACCGGGCCAGGCAGCATGTTGAACACGTTCACGACTCCACGCAGGACATCGGCGCCCAACCTGATTACAGGTATGAATGCGTTTCCGATCGATATCTGAGCCTCCTCGAAGGCGCTTCCTAGTTCCTCCAATGAGCCATGCAGGTTGTCCATTTGCTTCGCAGCGATTGTGCGCGCCGCACCACCTGACTGCTCGAGCTGAGCAGTAAACTGCCGGATCCGGTCGGGACCCTGAGCCATCAGCGCCAAGACGCCTGCGAAGGCTCGCTCGCCGAATAGCGTCTGGATCGCAGCACTTCGCTGTGCCTCACCCATGTGTGCTGTCGCTATGTTGAGCTGCTCGATGATGTCGGCCATGGGCAGCATCCGGCCCTCTGTATCCGTGATCCTGATCCCGAGCTTCTTCATCGTCTCTGCAGCTGCGCCTGTAGGCCCCGCCAGAGAGCTCATCATGCTTCGCAGCGTAGTGCCTGCTTGGCTCGCCTGAATACCGGCATTGCCCAAGAGTCCGGCAAGTGCTACTGTCTCCTCGAGGCTGACGTTCAGCGAAGCAGCCACAGGAGCCGCGTACTTCATCGTCTCGCCGAGCATTTGTAGATCAGTATTTGAGCTTGTGAACCCAACCGAGAGAACGTCAGCTACTCGTCCAGACTCTGAGGCCTCCAGGTTGAACCCTCTGAGTATGCCGGAAACGATGTCAGCCGTGGATCCCAAATCGAGCTTCGCTGCTGCAGCTGCATCGAGCATCCCAGGCATTGCCGATATGATCTCCTCAACCTCGAATCCGGCTAGGGCGAGGTAGCCCATGCCTTCTGCCGCCTGGGAAGCCGAGAATATGGTCGTCGCACCAAGATCACGTGCTGTGCGGGACAGGCGAGCCAGTTGCTGGTCGTTAGCCCGGGCAAGCGCACCGACTCGAGACATCTCCGCTTCGAAGTCGGCCGCCTTGCGCACTGCGAACCCGATCGTGCCGGCCGTGGCCGCGAACGCCCCAGCGATCAGTGTCCGGTTGTCCTTCAGCGCCTTGCTGACGCGCTCCAGGCTCTGTTCGTTGGCCTTGAACTTCGCGTTCAGTGCGTCGAACCCGGTGGCCATGGAGGAGGTGGACTGCGCTACCTGAGTACCGGTAGCAGCGGCCTGCGCGCCGAGGGTCTGTACGCCGCGCTCACTCTTGACAGCATTAGCCTTGAATGTGTCGACCTGCTTGTTTGCCTCAGCTAGCGGGCCGGCCTCGATCTGATAGCCGACCCGGATAGACAGATCCCTCAGCACATCAGCCACGTCGTGTCACCTCCTCCATCTGCCACGTCGGGGTGAAGGCATCTTTGGCGGTTTCTCCTTGGGTGCGTATAGCTGCAATGCAGCTTGAGCCTCGTAGAGCTCGTCGAGGTCCATAACAGAGACTTCCGAGTACGAGAAAACCCCGCTCATGACCAATTGCCAGAATGCCGCTTTGCGCTGGGCAATCTGCTTGTATATGGTCATGTTCGGGGTCTTGGTCCCGTCAGCAGCCTCGAGGGTGTAACTAGCCTCTAAGAAACTGCTCGATCTCGGTTACGAGCTCTTCCAACTCCCCAACCGACTCAAAGTCTTCAGTCTTTAGACCGACCGGGTCGATGATGACGTTGTCGAACAGCCCCTGGATGTATGTGTCGCTCTGAAGCACGCCATTACGGTCTCTGGACTTGTCGGTGTGCTTCAGATACCACTTCGCACCGGGGTGCTGCAGTCTATACTTCTTTCCTCTGACCGTCACCTCACCGGTCTTCGTTGTCTTGACCTTCTCATCGCCAGCCAATGATATCCCCTCCTGTACTCGTTTTCCGTAGCTCAGCTGCTTATGAAGTGAGCCACTGACGAGCATTACTCATCAGCGGCAGTGAAGACCTGATCCCAGTCGGCAACGAGGATGACGATCTCGACATCCTCGACATTGTCGCCCCGGCTAAACGCAGGCGCCTTCTGGATGCGCGCCTGCGAACCGCCGACACTGACATCGCCCTGGAAATTGCGGTCGGTGATGCGGATCGAGAACGGTTCCTTGGACTTGCGGAGCTCCATGAACTTGGCGATGGACGGGCTGTTGTGCTTGAGCGTGAGAGTGATGGTGCCCGTATTGTCAGCGGCGTCGACGAACGTGACATCGCCCTGAGCTCCGACATCCATGGTGACTTCGTCCTCATTTTTCTCCGCCTCTACGAACGTGCCGTCCGCGAAGCCGACCACTGTATGCCCGTCGACCACAACGGCAACGTCTCTGGGATCATACTGGCGGACCTTCTCATCAGCCATTGCAATACCCCCTTATCTCGATCTAGTACAGTCATGAGCCCGGGCAGCGCCCGGGCTCTCCCTATTCAGCCATTGAGGCCTGGCAGATAGCTAGACTCGCACCACTCCGCTGACACGGACCTTGTGGACCGCTCCGGCTAGCTCTGCATCCCAGTACACGTCGGGCAGGATCCGGTTCGCACGATCGGTTGCCGCAATATCCTGGCGCCTCGGGGCCGTCACGGTATAGAGGCCATTGCCGAAGTCATCCCGGGCGATCAATCCGTTGCGGGTGGCCTCCTGCAGCACGGCCTTGATGGGCTCGATTATCAACCCAATGCCAAGATTGTCATACGGGATCTTGCCATTGACGAACAGTGTTCGACTGATGCGCTCCTCCATCCGGGCCTTGAGCCAGTCCTTGGCAAGCTGGATGTCAGCGTAGGTGCCATCGACGGCGTAACCTTCGCTGGTCTGGAGCACCCCGAATTTGGACACATAGGTAATCGCATGGGCCTCGTGGAGGGCGGCGATCTCGGTCGTGGAGAAACCGGAGTCAGCCACACCGTCCAGGGTCTTGAACTTCAGCGTTACCGTCCCGGGCAGCTCTGGAGCGATTCGACCAACCAGAGCAGCGTCGGGATATGCACTGGCTGCGTCAGGCTTGGTGTGGGCAAAGAAGATGGTCCTGCTCGTCTCCATCGAGGCCGTGAGTCCCTGGACTGAAGCAACCACGTCTGCAGCGGTCTCCTCCGCCTCGTTGGTGCAAACGAACATCTTGCCGTTCGATGCAGCCCACGCAGAGAGCGACACCAAGTCGTGAGTCCCGTACTCGCCGCTAGGCGTCTCATGCTCTCTTGGGGCGAACACGAGCCAGTACCAGTCGTTGTGCTTGTCCACCAGTTCGTTCAGAGCAGAGGCGAGGTCACCCGCCGCAGGCTCAGATGCCCGGGCAAAGGAGTAGACAGCGATCCTCTGAGGCCTTGGGTTTTGTCTCAGGATCGACGCCACCGCCTCGTAGACTGCATCCGTCGGTGCGAACCCTTCCAGCTCGGCTAGACTAGACACTTCCTGATAGGCCTGATCTTTCTCGGTCCCTAGGACCAGAGGCAGACCGAAGCCGGCTTGTGTGAGCGGTCGTGTCTGGTCTGTGATGACTATTTCGACATCTCTCATCCTTTCATCCCCTCCATTACAGGTCTATCTCTTTGGTCCCCTCAGGACCGGTAATCAAAACCTTCTCGATAGTCGGCACCCTCACCTCAACCGTGTCGACGACCCGTATGCTGACATCAAAGCCCTGCCGGCGCTCCACGCTCCGCTCGAGAATAGTGTCTCGATCCTGGATGCCCGTCACGTTGGTGATGACGGCATTCAAAGGCTCTAGCCAGTCATTGCCGAGCTCGTGAACCTCGAACCAGTCCCGGGAGGCCATTGTGCGAACCGCTATCTGATCGCCATGGGCCTCGTCATACACTGAGATCGACAGGTTGAGCGTCGGATTGCGCACGTAGGTGTATTGCACGTCGCTGTCGAACCGCTCATCGGAACTCGGAACCACAGACACTATCCTAGTGGGCTGCGAAGACCTGTCCGGCGTCATGGGCAGCCACTTGAATGTGACGAACGGATAGGTGGGCCGAGGATCCGCCTGGTCTGCCTCGATCACGTGTTCAATGCCGTAGTCTGCCAAATACTCCTTCAGACCGGCAACGATGGCCTTGGTGATCTCGTCAAGCTGGACCATTCTTGGTCACCACCTTGACGGCTATATGGACCCGTGCGTCGATGATGTGCGAGTGATCCGTGACCTCATGGATCTCATATAGCGCTCCCTTCCAGATGAACGTGGTTCCTATGGGCAAACCCACGTGGCCGGACGTAATGACCTTGAGATCATTCGACGTATAGCTGCCTGCCTCGTATAGACGCAGATCTTCAGAGGTCAGGTGCGCAACGATGGCCCTTGCCTTGAGCTGCGTGCGGTCAAGCGGCACGTAGCGGCCCTTCTCGTTATAGCTGCCTCCGGCGCCAGGTACGGAGAATTCGATGAACCGGCCGTATTTCTGCATCAGATAGCTCGCCGATCTCATCATTTCTGCACTATCCTCCACTTGATTGCTGCCGGTGATGCCAGCTTACCAGTGTTCATCAGAGGCTGATCGCCCTTGCCTGCACTCGTGCTCTTGGACGCAATCGTGAATGGATGGTTGGGAACGAACTCGCCCCGACGGATCTGCTCGATGATCGCTCCCTGGAGTTCGATGCCGATGAAACTCAGGAGCTTCCCGGCCTTGGCTCTGCCGGCTACAACATCTGAGAGGATCTCGTCGGCCTTTCGCTGAACCTCATCGATCGAGTTGTCGAAGCCCGTCCGGATGAAAGACCTCTCAGGTATCCGGATCTTGCTGCCGACCTTCAGATAGAGGCCGCCCTCTCCGGGCTTCAGCCCGAGCTCTCGGCTTCGCCCGATTAGATACCGGCGCATTTTCTCGGTGACAACGATCTCGCACCCAAACTCGTTGACCGTAGCGATCAGCAGGATCGTGGTGTCTTGATCTTCAAATACCCCCACTTCCACGACACTCCGGCCTAACTCCTCAAGCTCTCGGAGGATGTCAGGTATGGTGTTGTCATCCCTGATGGCTACGGCCATGGCTGTCACCTACAGTCCAGGATTCTTCCGGTACGGCCACAGAGCTTGATACTCGTCCGGACCCCAGTGAGTGCTCCCTATGCCGGCCAGAGTCTCGATGGACATACCCTCGACAGGTCGTTCGATATATCGACCCACCCGGCGCTTTACCCACTGCTTGACCGCGGCCGGGATAGGCAGAGGCACCTCTTTTCCATCGGCATCGACCTTGGTGAACGGATTGTTGAGGAAGGCGTCCGCGTCGTTCTTGGCCGCATCGATGGCATCCTGAATGTCTACGTCCTTGCTGGTGTCCTCTTCAGGAATCCCTAGATAGCACTTCATGTCAGCAACACTGAGCTGGAGACGGTCAGCTACCGCTCCCATTGGCATCAGCCCTCCCGGCTGCGCCTGTGAGATGCCCGATGGCCATTCAGTGCGGCGCGGCTCGAGAATACCTTATCGCAGTCCCCACACCTATAGGTCACGTTGATTCCAGTGGACTCGCCCGTCGGCTCGGTCATCGGCGCATCCGGCGGTTCGATGGCAGTCTTCGTCTCGCTGGGCCCGGGTGTCTCGATCTTCTCCGGCTCCTTGACGGGCACGTTCGTCGGCTGCGTCACGGGCCTCTCAGTCGGCACAGGATCTGGGACCTCGGCGATCAGCCCCCTGCTTATCCAGGTGTCGATAGGAAGTCCTTGCCTGCGGAACACCGGCTCCCCTCTCCGGTGAATCCCATCGGCCCCAATGAACGTCTTCAGTGCTATGTATCTAGGCATAGCGTCAACCTCCACTAGAGTCTTCTGGCCAGTCCTTTACTCTCAAGAACCTTGGCTCTTTGCTTGTCGACTGTGATCAGGCTGTCTCTCCGCTGCAGTTCTTTGCCGTCGTGATGGTTCTTAGTCACGAACATCCGAACACAACCCGCAGGCACCTCGATACGTTGCCCAACAGTTGAACACGGCAAGATCACTGGGTCGAGGAATGATTCCGTGTTGTCTTAGGGACCGGTTGTATTGGAACCCGTGCCAGTGAGCACCTGGACCTCATGCCCGCGCTGTTGCAGCTGTCTCAGCATGGTATGAAGCATCATCTCAGAACCGGCGTTGTGCGCCGGCGGATACCCATGCACGTAAGCCAAGATTTTCACGATACTGCCCCCACAGAGAGGGAGGGGCTTAGCCCCTCCCTCAGCCGACTCAGGATGTCAGCGTTCCCGGTTTATCAGAGTTCTCAGCTGCCAGAATCAGCTGGCGGGGCAGAATCGAACTGCCCATGCACGAAGGCCTCAGGCCTGTAGATCGTTTGGGCGAGGCGCTCCTCAGCCAGGATCGCCACCATGTTCTTGATGAAGAACTGGTCGTGGCTATCGCTGACGCGGATCGCAGCTTCCTCTCGATCCCACAGAGCCGTGCCCATGGCGAACGCTCCAACGAGGAAGTCGCCCTCCTGGATCACAGGAGTGTCGACCACGAAAACTCTCCAGAGCCTCTGCTGACCGCCCTCGGATACCCGGATCCAGATGTAGTGACCGTCCGTCCCCTTCATCAGCTCGATATCTTCCCAGTCATTCGGGTGCAGGACGATACCCGTCACCGGATATTCGGCCAGTCTCGCCTTTGTCATCGCCCTACGGATGGCGTCCACCTTGTTGTCGCCGGCCTTGCCGTCAGACCACTTATAGGACTGGATCTTTGAGTCGGTCAGGATGCCTTGCAGGTTGTTGCCCAGGCCGTCTCCGTAGAGGATCTGCTCATCCTCCACGAGCTTCAGACCGTAGATGAGGCGCTGGTCGATGTACGAGCTCAACTGAGGAGCATCAGCCAGTATCTGTCTCGTAGCCGGCAGCCAGTGAGCTATCGTCTTCACGCTGATGCTCACGATCTCGAAGGACAGGCCAGACTCAGGCTTGCCCTGCGCCGGGGCCTCGCCGACTGTCGCTGCCATGTTGGTGAAGCCAGTCTCCCTGACGAACTCGATTGCGCCGACACCAGTTGTCAGCACTGGGATCAGGTCTCTGACTCTCATGGTCCGATCAGGTGCCCTCATGATCTCGGCGAGCCTCTCAGGCGTATACAGATAGCCGGGGACGTTGCCCAGAGAGGCACCGGTCAGAGTCGTCTTCGTGAAGAAGCTCTTGACCCGGTAGTCCTTCGACTTCGTCTCGCCGGCTGCGATCATCTGCTTGTACGCATCGGACTCGACAAACAGCTGGCCGAAGCTCTTGGTGCTCTCGGGATCGCCTTGAGGCAGCCTGTTCATCTTGGCCTCGAGCTCATCCATGCGGGTCTGAGCGGCCTTGAGATCCTCGCTGATGCCTCGCAGAGACTCCTCGGTCTTCTGGATCGCCTTGGCAGTCTCCGTTGTCGTCTCACCGAACTGCTTGATCTCCTTATCCTGTTGATCAAGCAGCTCCTTCAGTGTTTTGAGCCCCTCGTCCAGAGCGGCTCGAATCTCCTTCAGATCCATCTGTGTGTCACTCCTTTCTCAGTGCCTGTCCAAACCTGCGAAACTCTTTGAGCAGCATGCGCTCTTCGGCCATCTGCTTCAGAGCTCGCACAGATGACAAGAGAGCCGACACGTCGTCGCCTCCCTCACCTGCACCTGGCGAGTGGTCTCCCGAGTCGCCGGCGCTGTCGCTATGCGAGTCCCCCTTGACCGGAGTGGACTTCTCCGAGTCCGGCTTCAGGAGGAGTGCCTTCAGTTCTTGTGCATTCTGCCTGCCCTTTTCGTCGAACACACCCTCGTCTTCGCCTTCTTTGATGAGCGCCACTATCGCCTCAGAGAACTGACTGATCGAAGTCTCGACCTTTCCCGGACGGTCGGTCTCATCGGGATCGCCCACAATGTCATAGATGGTGTCCCAAAGCGTGTTCATGAGGCGGTAGAACCGCTGCCAGAAGTCCTGCTTTTCCAGATTCTCGGTGAAGTCGTTGGCCTTCTTGTGCGTGCTGATCTCGATGGGCTTGTCCCGCTCCTTCTGCTCTCGCTCTTGTCTCAATGCTTTCACCTCATCTCTCCACCGCTTGATGGCCAGCTCGAGCATCTCCGGGACCTCGTCCGTCTCGAAATGGCCGCTCCGCAGGGCTTTTTCCATACGCTCCATCGACTGAATAAGCCGATCGGCCTGGGCCATGGACTTGACCCCGACGATCGGCGTATACTCGTTCATCCCCCATGCGACGTAGGAATACTCATAGAGCTTGAGCTCTTTCAGGTGCCGGATCTTGTTGCTGTCGCGCTCTTCCTTGACCACGTCGTAGCCAATGGATTCCTCGGTGATTACGCCATCCTCGAGGAGCATCAGCACGTCCGACGCCAGTCGGGTTTTCGTGATCTTGGTCTCTACGTAGAGGCCGACGTCATCCTCGCGCATGACAATGGGACGCCCTACCATCCACGCCGGCTCGTGCATGAACAGAGCCTTGATCCGTCTCTTGCCCTCGGGACCCCAGGCATTGATCGTGCGTCGGAAGGCACCCGGATCCACCACATCTCCGCCTTCGTCGACTATGTTGAACGTCGACGGATAGCTGATCACGATACCTTCTTTCGCATCGATATCCTTGAGTCGGAGCTGAACGTTCTTGAACTCCATTCCGCCATCGCCCCCAATGAAAAAACCCCGCTTGAATGCGGGGTTTGCTCTATGTGGTCGCTACAGGATGACCCGGTGCCGTTCGGTGCAACGGCAATTGATAACCTCTTCCGGCGGCCCGCTCGGGTCTCCGGGGAACATCAGGCCATTGCTGTATGGCTCGTCCATCTTGCGAGTTTCGCCGTCGATTGCACTGTGTGCGTCTCGCACCCTGCCGTCGCGGGCGGAGATCCATTCCTTCGTGAGTTCGAGGTCCCACTCCCTGGCGGCCTGACGAGCTCCTTGCCTGTGTCCAAAGTGGACGGCAGCATGTGTCTCAGTTCTCGCTATGGTCATAGCCCGAGTGAGCGTGATCTCAGAATCAGCGGGAGTGGCCCAGGCTTCGTAGCGGTCCCGGATCCGCTTCGCAATCTCCCTATCGGTCTCGCCGGCATCAATGCCGAGCCGGATCTCGGCCCTGATTGCCTCCCTTGTGGTCTCGGTAATCCTCTGCACGTGCCTGGCGGCCGTCGACCGCACCCATCGCCTGATCAGTTCCGCCCATGGGTCGAACTCAAGCTTGACCTCAGAAGGACCCGTCGAGCTCTTCTCCGCTATCGCAGCGAGCCGGTCGACTTCCTCCTGGCCGGCGTATTCGACTATGGCGGTCAGAGCTGCCGACAGGAGGCCCTCCCACTCGGGTGTCTGATCATCTACAGCCTCGAGTGCAGCGTCCTCTCCATCGGTCTCGTAGGCCTCTATGACCTCGTCTGCCTCGTCCTCGAATCGAGCGATGATCTTCTCTTCGAGCTCAGCTTCCCAAGATTGACGGGTCGACTCCACGGCCTTCCAATAGAGTGTCTTCTGTTCTTCTGCGGCACTATCACTCGGCTCGTCCGCCTGTTTTTTGGCAGGAGCTCCGGGAGCGGACAGCAGGCCTAGGCCGCCTCCTCCAAACCGAGGTTCATCTCCGCCGGGGATCTCGTCGAATCCGAGTTCTAGCCGGCGGTTGATCATGTTTACCGGAATGCCCATGCGGAACAGCTTCAGGCCGGTCTCAACCTTCTCATGGAACACCGGAGTCAAAGCGGTCACATTGGCGACATCGTATCGGATCCTGAGCTTGGCCGCCACTCCAGGTTTCACTGACTCCGGATCCCAGAATGGAATCAGACCTACGTTCAAAGCCTCTTGGATGTCCGTAAGCAATGGGATAATCTCATCTTCCCAGAACACCCGTCGAGCCATGATCTTGTTGTTGTAGGTCGCCGAACGATCAGAGAGGAGCAGCAACGGATCAACGCCGAACGCCGCGCATATCTCCTCGACACTCCAGTGTCTGGAGTTCAGGAAGTCCATCTCTACGGGCGTCAACGACATCTGCTGCCACTTGGCTCCGCCACCGAGGACCCAAGGCGTGCGAGCGTTATCAACTCCCTGATGCTGTTCTCTGACCTGCTGACGAGCTTCTTTCCACTGCTCCGGAGTCAGCGGATGCTCAAACGTGAAGACGCCATCGGTGATAGCCCTGTTCTGCAGGCTGACCTTCTGCCAGCTCACTGCTTCGCTATCCGTATCCACGACTCTAGCAGCTGCCTGCAGAGGGCCGATGCCCCAATACGGGTTGCCTGGGTCCAAAAACATGAAGTGCAAGACCTCATTCGGTTGCAAGGTCTTTTTGTCAGCTCCGATCCTGTATTCATAGCCGCTAATCCAATTTTGGACGTCCGGAATTGGCTTAATCCTATCCGGCATAAGCGGCCAGAGCTCAACCGGCATGCCTTGAACCAGCACCATATGCCAGAGGCCATTCCCACTGAGGTGCAAGTGATATGTCAGGCACTCAAAAAGATCCTGTCCACTCATGTACGGATTGGCCTCGGATAGCAGGATCTCGATAGGATGTCCTTCAACCCGGACCCAGTCTCTGCCCTGTAGCTCCTCGACAATCCATGGGATCTGCGAGACGGCCCGGGCCTTTAGCTGGCAGCATCGATAGACCCATACAGATGCCTTGAATCCATTGCGTATCGCATTCTCTGTGGACCAGTCGCTCCAGATCGGCTTCCTGTTCTGCCAGCTCGGGATGAGGGGCAGTCGACCCTCGATTGCAGGTGGCTGAGCCTTCACAAACAGTCGTCGTGCCGCAGATCGCAGGGCAGATCCAAGACCCATGACGATATGTCCCCCCCTCACGCCCGGCCGATCAGGATCGGCGGCTCGTTCTGGAACCTCAACAACGCTTGAGTCATAGCGTCGACCTGATCGTCGTTAGCCCCGTTAGGAAATGCCGCACATTCCTCAACAAAATCCCCGATCCATGGTGCAATGCTCGGATCAGGGATATATACGTTGCCCGCTTCGATTTCTGGGCTGACAGCAGCGGCTCGAGCTTCCTTGCCGCCTTCGGGGTTCACGGCTATCAAGCCGGGTATCTGATGTTTCAGCATCGAAATGACCGCTGGTCCATTGGCCTTGTCCTCGACCAATACAGTTCGGGCTTGAGGCCATTTGGCGCACAAAGCTCGCACAGCCTGTAGGGTTGTTGGGAAGTCCATCCGCGCCCTGATCTGATCTAACAGATACTTGTCCGCCATCCTCCTGGTCCAGACCTGTCCGACCACGAAGTCACTTGTCTTGGTATCCTTGAATGTCATATCCCAGGAGATCAAGAAGTCAGTGAGATCATTCGGAACCTGTCGATAGTAGCGCCACCATTGGCGCTTGAGAATCCCGCCCTCCATGGGGCTCGGTCGTTGCTGATACAGTGCTGCCCAGACGTATGAACCCACCGAGGCCTTGATGGCCGCTAGGGAACTCTCGTCATACATCTCAGGCCACAATGCCTCGTTGACCTTGCGTCCCAAAGGATCGCCCTCATCTTGGGCGATCGCTGGCAGACTCAGCTCTTCCCACTGGTCTGCCTCCGGATCGGCTTCGGCAGCCTTGAGCAATCGGCCTGCCAAGTCGTCTTGATGCCACCTAGTACATACCAGCACAACAGCTGCATCGGGCATCAATCTTGTGCGTAGGACGAATCGATACCAGTCCCATACGGCATTGCGCTGCACTTCGCTATTGGCCGCCTGTGCGTCCTTGAATGGGTCGTCGATGATGGCCAAGTGCGCGCCGTGGCCGGTTATGGGCCCCCCAATGCCTGCGGCAATCAGGCCCCCCGGCGGTTCGCCTGGAGGCCTGTTGGGATCGAGGACATCCCATCGGTACATGGCCGCCGCATCCGGATCGACCCCGAGGTTCCACACTTCTGGGGCATACTGAGCAAAGTCGTTTCGGGCCCTCATCGAGAACCGAAGTGCCAGACCCGCGGTGTGCGAGCTAAGTATCACTCTCCGGTCTGGGTATCTGCCAAGATAGTGGGCCGGGAACTTAACCGAGGTAGTCTCGCTCTTTCCGTGGCGTGGAGGCATTGTGACAATCAGCCTCTTGCACCGCCCATCCTCCACTTCCATGAGCTTCTGTCCGAGCAGCTTAATATGTCTAGGCCTGCGGTAGGTGCGATCAACGTAGCTGGCCCAACCCAAGACGTGAGCTCGCGCCGCTCCGATCCTCCAGGCTTGGTTGCTGATCCTCGGCGAAGATACGATCGAGGAGATCGGGGTTTTCGGAGACGATGCGCTGAGTGATGTCGTACTCATACCGCCTCACTTCCTCGTTCCGAACCGTGGGCTTGCCCGACAGCAATTGAGCCTTGTCGATTGCTTGAGCCAGCACCCCGACCAGCGCCCGCACCCAGGCAGCTCCATCTCGGTCATGAGACTCTCTCCGCTTACCCATTGGGAGCTCCTCTTCATCGCTAATAGCGACGTCGATCTTCTTGATGGCCTTCTCGGCCAGCTCATACATGCCGTCAGCCAGGCCCTTGAGCTTGGAGGCGATATAGTCGCTGGCTTCTGCCAGTGCTTGCTCGGTGGCTGCGGACTGCAACTCCCTCGTTTTTCGCTGCAGTTGGTTCGTTCGGTTCGGTTCGCCTAGTTCGGTTCGATTCTCGAACCGCCATCGCTTTATGGTCCCCTCAGGAATGCCCGTCTGCTCCGAGGCCTCGCGTAGGGTGGTGGCCTCGGCTATCGTCAATGCCTTGATTTTCAGCTCTGCTGACCATCTCGCCATCCCACTCAACCCCTAACCCGAGAGCCGTTCTCTGGCACACTTTGGAAATGGACAATAGATCACCGGGCCAAGCTCCTGCCCATATGCTCGATGCCCGTAGGGGCAGCCCTTGCAGTAGACTTCCACCACTTTGGCGTTCGCTCTGCCCGTGCGTTTCATATCGTCTCCCCCTGGATGCGGGAGCGCCCGAGGTCTTCCCCGGGCGCTCAAAATAGAGTGGAGCAGGTGCCTGCCGTACATAGAGAGAGGGCGCACAATGGCGCCCTCTGATGCTCTCAGCCCAAAAATGGGTATAGTATGACAAGGGCATAGTATCACGGTTTTTGAGGCTTGTCAACAGCCTCTGCGGCCCAGGACTTCGCTCTGAGCAGGCAGAAGAGAGTATCGCAATGTGGTACTTCGGTACCATTCATGATCTTCTGTCCAGAGCTACCTCAAGCAGTCTCTGGGTTGCCTTCGAGAGGCTCAACCCCTCGACTGCAGCCATCAGCTTCAGCCTTCGGATCAACTCCGGTGGCAGCCAAACCTTGACCTGCCGTTTGCTTTGCATGCTCGATCGCACTCCTATCCACCTCATACCAACGCCTCGGCCTAGGCCGCTTCGTCCGGTATCTCCTGCCGGATCGGCCCTTCCCGCGTCGGTATGGGATCTTCAAATCCTGTTCGTCTTCCCATGCCCATTGCGCAGTTACGTCGACCGTCTCGATCCTCACAACGACATCACGCACCCTGAGGCAGCTGGCGTTCGTGCATCGCCATATGCCGTTCGCAGGATCGTCCAGATAAAGAGGCGAGTAACATACAGGACAGTGATAGACCGGCGTTCGGTCATCCTTGACGCTCATTCATAGCCCACCTGCCTTATGGCGCCTCCGGAACCACGCCGGTATGATCGGGCTCGCATCAGCTTCTTGATCTCCTCCTCATGCTTGGCCGCACGGTAGAGTTCCTCGCCCTCAATGAGTTCTGCGAAGTCGTGATACTCTAGCCCACAGCGTTTGTTCAGACACCTCGCCTTCCCATCAGTCCTGCCTGACCAGATGAGCGATTCCTCACCGCACCGGGGACAGGTCCATAGCGTGACCGCACGAGGCCGGCCGAGGAGCTTGCTGGCTCTGTGCCACAACTCCCAGTCGATTGTAGTGCCCATGCGATCACCTCCAAAATGAGAAGAGCCGACAGCCCGGAGACAGATCTCCTAGACTGTCGGCATCCCTAAACAGGTGAGCCGATACTATGTTGAGCGCCTTATTGAGGTCTGGTCTTCTCTGTTTTCTTGACCCTCAAATACAGCACCATGAACAGAGGACTCATAGGGTTCTTCCACGAATATTGGAGTGAGACTTCAGCAACCTCGCACTCCACTTTGTAATACGTTTCTCCGCCGATAGTCGCATCCCAAAGTAGGAAGCGATCACCCGTCTTGAGATTCGGCCACGCTGTGCTTCTTAGCACCGCAACTGTCTCTTCGGTGCCCGCAACCTTAATAATCACCTCCGGAAGGGTGACCGCCCCGGGGATCACGTTCTGTTCCAAGATCAACACCCCCATTCGACTCTTCAGCTCAGGCCACTATCCAACTCTCACCTTCTCGAGTTCAACCGATCGACTCACCTCAACAGGCTTTCCCAAGCAAACCAAGATGGAAACCTCGCCTGATGCCTTGCTAGTCTCAAACTCATTCAGGGTCTCCGCCAACTGCTTCATGACATCCGGTGGACTATTGCGACACTCATCCTGGTAACTATCAGTAATGACTGGCCGGACCCAGATGGGTTTACCGCTCCGAACGTCAACAGCAATTGTCCCGCTGTAGAGGCGTTCCTTGTACAGCTCGATCAGATCTCCAACCACTCTCAACGTATCCTTTATTGACATCCTGCGCAATTCCTGCCTGTTCATCTAGCATGTCTCACCTGCCTCACCGCCCCTCGGTGGCGTCGGTAGGTGTCATGGCTCTCCTGCACCTCTCGGAGTTCCTCCTCTCGTCGAGCTGCTAGATAGGCCTCATGGCCCGAAAGGAGCTCCTCGAAGTGGTTGTAGTGAAGCCCGCACTTCCGGTCGAGACACCTTGCTCCGGCACCCTTGACTCCCGGCCACACGAGCGTCTCCTCACCACACCTCGGGCAGGTCCACAAGGTGACCGCGCGCGGACGGCCGAGGACGACCCTGGCTCTGCGCCAAAGCTCATGGTCGATCGTGCGGTCTACTACATCCCTCGTCTTCACTCACAGCCACCTCCGGATCTCCACGAATCCCGCCACCGTCACGAGCACGCTCACGAGGCCGAGGAGCAGCACGTGCCTCATCGCCCCCGCACCTCCCGCAGGACCTGCGCGTACGCCCACAGCGAGCCCGCGAGCCAGCCGAGGGCGGAGTAGGTATTGGACCGCCTTCGCAGTGGCCATCGGCCTGCCTACAAAGCACGTCAGCAACGACTGGTCCCAGCGGTCCGCCCGCCAAAAACGCTATCGACACACAGAACACGCCTACCCAATCAGTCATTACCCCACCCTCTCCGTGCGAAGTCGCTCAGGCCAAAGCCGATCGACCGCCTCCAAGTAGTCCAGCGCCGCTCTCATGGTCCCCTTGACTATATACTCTGGCACCTTCTCCAACTCGGCCAGAGACACCGATGCTGGGCCATTGTGCTTGCTACGCTCCCATCCAGCTCGCCAGCGGCTCCATGGGATTACGAAATACTGTCGCGTGGAGGTGAACTCAACCAGGATGAATGCCAACCCTCCGGCACGCTCCCAGTCGTCGAGGAACTCCGCCTGGTGAGGCTCAACCCTGTCCCAGCGGATCCGGTGCCCAGCAGTCTCCTTGGCATCGAACGCAATTGCCATGCACCGGTAGATGCCCACGAAGTCCACCGTTGCCTTCTGGGTCACCTTGGCCGACACCACATTACCCTGGCGGTCGCGGATCGGCAGCCACTCCGTAGGCACCTTATGGACAACGGCAACCCCTCGAGCCCGATACTGCCTATTCGCGATCTCGACCAGCTGCTCGAGTACTCGGCCCCTGTTGGCCTGCCTGTAGTCCTTACGGCATTGATCTCTCATCCCATCGCCTCCGGATCATAGTAGGGGCAGTGCTGCCGACACCATGTCTGTTGAGCCTCACGATCCGCCTTGCGAGCGACGTTCAACACCGATGCTATCGCCAACCCTATCGCCAACCCTATCGCCACACCCACGACCAACAGCCAATAGGACATCTGGATCAGCTCCCTTCTGCAACGTCCCATAGGGTGGGTTTAGCCCGTCGTCTCTTCTCTCGTAATTGCTTAATCTGCTCCCACACCTGAAGGCCTTTCCTCTGACAGTCATCTCGCCACCAATACAGTCTGTGTGCGAGGCCGATCTTTGTGTATGGGTATCCGAAGGCCCCGACCGACTTCGCCATTTCGACAATCTCCTGCTTGGTATGAGCTGTGACCAACTGCTCAGGCGTTTTGTCCCGCAGGTATATCCGCATCTTACCCGCTGCTTTGAGTCGGTCAATCATCTCCTGCTTTGTGCCGGAGTAGGGGATACCCATGAGCAGACAACATCCCTTGAGCTGCTTGATCGTGAGATCCAGCTTCTCGCACTCGACGAGGTCCTCATGTGTGAGGTCAAGGATGTTCATGCTCGATCTAGCTCCTCCGCAGGCGAGGCCTCGGCTCCCGCTTGGCCGCCTCATCGGCCATCTGCCGGATGCCCGCCACGATCAATGTCGGCGAGATCAGCAGCGCCACAAGTGCCAGTATCCCTATGACTAGATCCATTTGCGTCCGCCTCCCACAGCTCGAGGGCCCGTCGCTCCTCGACCTCTACCGACCGAAAATGCGCCAGCACCGCATCTACCGTCCTCTGAATGTTGTTATGGAGTGATCTTTCGAGGTTCCAGCTTCGGTGTGGCTCCTTCGGGTAGTGCTTGAGAACGTGCAGAACGCTCTCCTGGTTTGCCGTCAGCCGCTCTGCGATTACGTCCCGCAGCGTCCGCCTCTTTTTCACCTGCTTCGCCTTAGCTTGCATCTGAGCATGTCTCTCCCGTTCAGCCAGTCAGCATGCCTCTGCGCCTGCTCCCGTGTCCGAAACCGCATGGGCATGCCCGGCTCCGGTATCAACGCCTCTGTATTATCGATCAAGTAGAACGTGACGCCGTCTCTCTGCTCAGTTCCCACTATCTCGTATCTGGCCATCACGCCATCGCCTCCAGCGCTCGGTCAAACAGAGACGGTCGCCTTTCAGTGTCATCCTCAGGATCGGCATCCTTGCCTCTCCGAGGACGAGGCTTCCCGATGATCGCCGCACCGGCTCCCGAGGTAGTCAACAGTGTTGTCTTGATCGACTCCCAGAGGCCCCAGCCGCCCTCTTGGAGCATCAGCGAAACCGCGTCCAGTACGGGAACACCATCGGGTGTGACCATGGTCTCGATGCCAGGAACGTTTTCGAAGACGAGCGCTTTCGGCCGGATCTCAAGTACCATCCGCGCAAATTCGAAGACTAAGCTATTGCGTGGGTCCATGACGTTTCGTCGGCCAGCATAACTGAACCCCTGACATGGCGGCCCTCCCACGACCACATCCACATCACCAGGCTTCAGTCCAAGAACGTTGAGCATGTCCTCGCCCTTGAGTTGCCTGATATCCCCAAACCAGAAGTGCCGGACCGGAGGAATCTCCGGGTGGTCCTTGATCCATCCGCTGCCGCTGGTCATGATGCTATTAATGAGACCTCCGCATTTTCGAGCCTTGCGCTTCAGTGAGCGTTCGAAATAGTCTTCGAGGCGTTTTCTGTCTTGATCGATCACGTAATGGATCTCCACCGGATAGCTGCCCAGGTTCATGAGATAGGTGTGCGTAGCATGCACGTCGTTGTCCACACCCGCCAGCACCTCAAAGCCGGCGGTCAAGAAGCCAGCGCTGAAACCTCCACAACCGCAGAACAGGTCTATGACTGTGGGTCTCTTAGTCCTCGGGACCCATATGCCCGATGGGTGGTGTAGGAACTCGAGGTCCTGCATGTCCATCAGCTCGCCTTCTCTCCCTTGCTCAACCGAGCCAGCAGCTGCTCAGCGACCTCAAGCTGCCTGGCCGCCTGCGTGACTATCGTTGTGTTCTGCGCAATCAACTCCCGCACGGCCTCAAGGACCTCATCTGCCACTCCAGAGTCATCCGGATCGGCGCCTAGGTTGAAGCGCTTGATCAGCTCGGCCTTCGAGATCAGTATCCGCCGGCCGACTCGTTGCACCGGTATCTGGCCCTGGGCGACCATCTCATATATCCGGAGAGTGGTCAGACCCATGAACTCGGCCACGTCGGCCACTCGCATGAGCTCCGGATAGCTGTCTATGCTGCGTGGTCTGCCCCTTGATCTAGCCATTGACGGCGACCTCCTCGCCTTGAGTCTCGATTTCTCCATCATCCGTAAGCAGCGACGCACCAAGTCCAGTTGCCACAGTCGGGCGGTATCCCAGGACTCCCGACAGGCTGATGTTGTGCCGCAGGGCTATGATCTCGCTCCTCCGACTGAGCTCTGCCGCCGATATCTCGCCGGCGATCATCCTGCGAACTTCTGCGCAGCACTCAGCAAACACCCTCCCGCCTCTGCCCTTACCCATCAGCTCGCACTCCTCTCTAGCGTCTTGAATGACGTGGTTGCCGGATCCCACTTGAGTTCGATGTCTCCTGTGGGCCCGTTTCGCTGCTTGGCTATGATCAGGTCCGCGATTCCCTGACGGTCGCTGTTGGGGTCGTAGTAGTCGTCACGGTGGAGAAACATGACAACGTCTGCGTCCTGCTCCAGTGACCCGCTATCCCTCAGATCCGCCAGGCTCGGCCGGTGACCGCTTCGCTTCGTGGTCTCCCTCGAGAGCTGAGACAGCGCCAGCACCGGGATGTTGAACTCCTTGGCCATGGCCTTGATCTGCCGTGAGATCAGGGCCATCTCCTGTTCTCGGTTCCGGTTTGGCATGGAGTCCGCGATTAGCTGCAGGTAGTCGATCGCAACCCACCGGATGCCCTCTTGAGCTATCAGCCTCCGCGTAACCGCCCGCATCTCTGCGACATGCCTCGAGGAGTCGTCGATCCACAGCGGGAAACCTGACAGCCTCCTCACTGCCTCGGTGAGCTTAGCATAGTCGTCCTCGAGGCACCTTCCCGTCCGAATCCTCTGCATATTCACACGGGACAGGCTGGCCAGCGACCGCTGGCCGAGGGCTATCCTGCTCATCTCCAGGCTAAAAAACAGCCCGGGATACCCCTGCTTTGCAGCGTTCTCTGCTATGTTCAGGGCGAATGCAGTCTTGCCCATGCTCGGCCTGGCCGCCAGGATCAGGTACTCGCCTGGCTGCATACCTGACGTCATCAGATCGAGTTGGAGGAACCCTGTCGGAACGCCCGTGATGACTGCCTTCTTCTCGTGCCGCTCCTTCATGAGGTCCCAGACCTCGTGCATAACGGAAGCGTAGTCCACTGGCTGCGTTCTTGCCGTGTGCATTGACAAATCGTATCCCAGAGCCTGAGCCTGTTCGATTGCCTCCTCGCTGCCGGCCAGTGCTAGATCGATGAGCTCTCGGCTGCGCTTGGCTATCTTCCGCAGCTGCGCCTTGGTTCTCACTGCCTCGATGTGCTGATCCAGCGGAGCGAGCGACACGACTGCGTTCATCAGCTCGCTGAGATAGACGGCGCCGCCGATCTTGTCCAGGATTCCCTCCTGCCGCAGCAGTTCGGTCACGGTGATGAGATCCGGGATCTTGTCGTCAGCTCGCAGCCGGGCAATGGCACTGAATATCGGCTGGTGTCTGGGCGCGTAGAAGTCGTCAGCGGTGAGACTCGCAATGACGATGTCTGACTCATGCTCGTTGCCCATGCAGGCACCGAGGACGAACTTCTCTGCGTCTATGTTGTGCGGGAGCTGCACCTGTTTCTCGGCCTTCGCCATCGCTATCCTCCTCCAGCTGCTAGTAGCTCATTGAGCAATGCCTGAGTCTCGGCTCGCCTGCGAGCTCCGATCTCCCTGTCTCGCTGTATCGCCGCTTCTTCCTCTACCAACTCCCGGGCTTCGTTGATAAACTCCCTGCAGAACTGGTAGGAGCGGATGTCAGGACCGAGTCTAGGATCGCCGCGCTTGTGTCGGCCTTTTTCCAGCTGCGACTCGCAGGCCAAGTCAACGGCACGTATGACCACCCGAGGCCCGTGCCTGGCGCAGTCCTCCTGGAGGTCAGCGAGATCCCGTCCGCTGATCTGTGTGGGCAGCATACGCAGGCGCTTGGCCATGTGACTCAACACTTGCCCATGGCCGGAAGGTTCAGCGGGTTCTGCTGCCGGACAGGATTGACTCATCTTCCCATCGACTTCAGCAGCGGCAAGCTTATTTCGGTCAGGTTCGCTGGAGCCGGCCTCTGTGGTACTTACCACCCCGGGTACTGATGCTGCTGCTGTAGTACCTTTACTTTCCTTTCCTTTACTTTGTGGTGTTTCCGGCCCAGGTTGCCCCGACAACTCAGTCTCTGGTTGGGTTTCCGGACCGGAAACTCCCGTTGACGCGCATAACTGTGCCGGATTCGGTCTCGCCGGAGGGTCCTGTTTCCGCTTGGCGTAGACCTCCGCTAGACGATCGACGAAGTTCTGAGACCAGATGATCCGGTATTTCCACAGCTCAGGGTCGATGGCGTCCAGCTCAGCCAAGGTGTCGAGGATTTTCTCCACAGAATCCTCGTCCATCCGCATTTTCGCCACCAGAAACCCCCACTCAGCCGGGTTTCTGCAGTCGTAAACGTGATCGGCCGTCGACCCGAGGAGTTCCAGTAGCTTGAACCAAAAAGCGTAGCCGTCGTTGCCGAACTTGGCGTCGAGGATATACATGGTCTTGCTCGAAGCTGCATGGGTGTCATGCGGGAAGTAGTCGACCGTTCGCTTGATGGGCCTGGCCACTCGTGACGCCTCCTTACTAGCCGACTAGCTTAGTCACTACAAATCTGAACAGTTTGCAGTCATGGCAGTCGTGATCCTCGCACTCCTCTGAGCAGTAGGAGTGGAACCGCTTGAACACAGTGGATTTCCTGTATCTCCGATCGTCGATCTCTCTCAAACGTCTGGCGATGGTCATGTCGGACTTGTGCAACACCTCACCGATCTCTCTGTAGGTCATGACCAGATGATTCCGCATGTACCACGCACGTTCGCTCAGTGTCTCAATGTAGGGCGGGAACTCGATCTCCTTGAATGCCATGCCAACCCCTCCGTCGCCAGAATCTTCACACAGCCTGCTGTCTGAACCCTCGCTCACGCAACCCCAGTTTCTCAGCCCGTTCCCATACTGCCGCTGGAGTCCGGCCTGGCAGCATAGCCGCAATCTCGACACATGCCCGTCGACCGTAGTAGGTCTCAAGGATTCGGTCCTCTTCACTGGACCACGGTTTGTTAGCCTCTCGGACTCGCTTGAGACGACCAGCCCGACGCAGTTTGGCTCGCATGTTCAGAATCGAGCCTTCCGAGCGCCGTAAGTGCCGAGCCACGTCAATCACGGGCCAGTCGGGATGGTCGATCACGAACTGCTCCTCGTGCGGCTCCCAAGGACGGTTGAGGTTTGCCCATATGGCTGCCTCGGCCTCGATGTCCCGCCGACAGGGCTCGTCGGTCCGGATCCGGGTAGCCGCCAGTCGCACTGGTCGGGGGTTCGCAGGGTGACGGCAGTCGTATCCTGAGCGGTAGTCACAGTCCATACACTTCATAGGCCCACACTCCACCACAACATAGCAATTGACATGGCCAAGGCGATGACAAGGATCTCGATCAGCACATCGACGGCTCTCTCGACCAGCTCCCCGATCCTCAGCCTGCGCATGGCGTCACCTCCGGCATCTGATCCCATATCCGCCCATCGAGGAGACGGCCTGCGCGTCCCTTGCCGACTCGTATCATGAACTCCCATCTGCGTTCCCACACATCGAGTCCCCAACCGGAGTAGGGCTGCCGAACCTCACCGTCCGGGGCCATGATGATTTTCTGATGGGGCTCGTCCCAGCAACCATCGTGCGGCATCCACTGACCCCACTGCTTGAACAGGAAAGGCACCTCTGCGTTCACACACTGGTTTCTCAGCGACCGCACCCAGTCCGGGTGCATGGGTCGTGCGCCTTGACCAGACTCGCCGCCGCAGATAACCCAATCTAACTTTGGCCCTTGATGTCCCGCACCACGACCATGCCAGTCGAGGTAATAGTCATCACCAGTCAGTGCGTTAATCTTGCGGTAGGTCTCTGGAGCACATGGTTGCGAGGAACCAGGGCCGGTGACGGGGATGATGATCGCAGTTAGATTCACGGGTCCCAGCATGGGTTCTATTGACACAAACCGCATCGCTGCAGGGATCTTCAAAAGGTGTAGGATGCGCTTAACAGCGTCCTGATTTTCGACGGTGACACCCAGCCCGAGGTTGGGCAGATAGTCATCGCCACCAAGGACACGTGCTCCTTTACCGCCATACAGCTTGTCCTCGATGTTTTCCGGCCGCTTTGTCAGCATCAAGAATGTGTGCTGTGGGCAAGCAGCAATGATTTCTAGCACCCTGTCGATGAAGTCGGCGGGAACATTGCTGTGGAATATATCTCCCATGCTGCACACGAATACCGTGCGTGGTTTGCGCCAGCGCAACGGCTCCTCCAACCTCTCCGGCCAGCATGACACCCGAAACCCCTCGTATCGCTCTCGATGTGGCACTGCGGGGTTCTGCGATAGTCGATGGGCTATGCGCCTTGCATAACAGTTGCGGCAGCCCTCGCTGACCGGTGTGCAGCCGGTAACGGGATTCCAGGAGTAATCAGTCCATTCTATCGTCGTCTTGCCCATGCTCACTCACCTCACAGTCTCCCCATTCTCCCCAATCGCGGTCTCTCATGTTTGTAACGGCGACGGTTTCATAGTCCAGAACCACGGACTTCTGCCAATCGTTCATACTGATTCCTCCTCTCTGCCCCTTGTGGGGCGGCCCTCCCCCAGATTCACAGGGAGCGGGATGAGCCTGGGATCATCGGGCCAGCCTGAGGGGTTCGTTTGCATCAGGCTAGAATGGCAGGTTATCGAGGTCAATGTCGTCCTCATCCATCGGATTCTCAGACTGCTGCCTAGCCGCCTCGGCTTGCTCGATCTGTTCCCAGATCTTCTGCCACTTACCGCTGGCAAACACATCGCACATCTGCCGAAGTAGGTTGGATCCGCTCCGAACCTTGGACCAGATGATATGGCCCTGGCCATTCACCAGACCCGGTTTCAGGTATCCAATCACCAGGCTGGCTATCTCGAGATTGGCCCCGGCCTGGTGGACAGTGCTCCAAAACTCGTTGATCTCGCCGGCAGTGGCCTCCTTGAAGCTCGTCGGCTGCGGGTTTGCGAGAACTATCTCAGCGGCCTTCTTCAGACGTTGGCCTTTGGCATTTGATATGAGCCACTTCAGATAGCCCTCGTCAGAGGCGATATCCCTGAGCTTGGTGCCCTTATACTTGCCGAACGTGACTTCAGTGTCGAGAGCCTGGTCGAGGGTCATGTCTGTGGACCTCGTCTGCCCGGCCTTGCTGGTGCCGTTCTCATTGCCATTGCCGTTGGAACTGGTGCGGGGACGGGGGTTCTCAGTCACTTCCTCGAAGTCGACGTCGATCCAGTCCTTGAGATCCTCCATGTCCTGAGTGAACAACCCGGACGATCTCGTGGCTGACATGACAGCGTCCACAAAGGCTCGCTTTTTTGCCATCTTTCTCACTGTGTTCCACAGCGAGAATAGGTCGTCGTTCTCCATCCGGTACTGCACATCGCCACTCTTGGTTTGCCGAGTTACCAACACGCTCTTATCCATGCTAGCGGGGACCTGGTTCGGCCAGAGCCAGCGGTACCGGTATCGGGCCTCGTAGGTGTTTGCCTCACCAACGCCCTCGGCAATGAGCTCGCCAGTTCGGCGTGACAGCAACTGCACCTTGGCTGCGCAGTCGTAGAAGCCGGTGACTCGATCTTTGTCCTCTCGTTCGACTACCACCCTGATCGCAAAGCCGTAGAACTCACACAGCTTCTCTCCTCCGGACTTCAGCAACGTGGGCTTGTCGGTGCCAGGGATAACGCCGTAGTCCTGACCCTCTACCATGACCTCTTTGAAGAAGGCCTGCACTAGCTGTAGACGCTGCTTCATTTCGGTCAGTCGTGCAGCCATCTCCTGAGCCGAGCCGGCTGTGATGATGTCCAAACCGCGATCTTGTGTGTTCTGAACTGGCATTGCTGTTGTCTCGGTCGCCGTGGTCGTCATACTGCCTCAGCCTCCTCTCGTGCTCTCCTGTCGCTATCCCGGGTCTGTAGTAGCTCGGCATTGTGTTGCCGGGCCTCCTCGATCGAGGACACTCCTGACAGAAACAGGCACTCCGCCAGGTACTCGCAGGGCTCGCCTGCCATGCACTCATGCACGCACATGGTCTGTCGCCCCCTCAGGAGTGGCAGTCTGTAGCGCATGGAACAGGCCGCTCTGTCGGGCCGCAGCCCGGATCGCTCTCTGGCGAGCCCTGTGAGCCATCGCCGTGAATCTGGGGCCAGCCTCGATAGCCGCCTGGTAGGCCTCTTTGAGGACAAGGCTCCTGCAGAAGACAATCTCGTCGTCGCCGTCAGGGTGGCCATAGCGATTGACGAACCCATAGGCCTCATACTGTCCCTCACGGAATCGGACGCTCACCCGCATGGTGTACCCGACCCCAATCCCTTGTACCGGGTATTGCCAGTTCACACCGAGGTCGATCTCTCCTCCAGCCTCCAGCAGCTTCTCTCGCCTGGCCCACTCTTCGTCAGGGACATCCATGTTGCCGTCGAAGATCCCGCCGCCGGAGAGTCCATAACAAACCGGGCCGAGGCCTCGCTTGACGCTGACCGGATCCGTGAGCGTTCGCCCGCACCTGGCGCAGTTGGTCACGCCTCTGGCCACCAGTTCGACCGCATCGATCTGCTCCTCAACCTGTTGCTCGAGCGCATTCATCGCTCATTGCCTCCTTGTATCCCCGTCCTACCCTGTGGTAGAATGGGGACAGAGAATCGCTCCATAGTCGTTTCTCGCCGCTGCCCTCAGGAGTGCGGCCTCTTGAGGGCTTTCATATTGTCCGTTCTGCTAATCTGCACCGTATCGCCGACAGCTTGTCCTCTGAGTTCCTGCATGATCGTCTTGACAGCCGCTGGCACCTCACGCCGCATCACCGCCAGGAGTTGGCCGGCGGCGAGCCCGCAGAGGAACCACCCTGCCTTTGCGATCTCTGGAATGCCTGTCGTCCCTGTTCCCATCGGCCCTGCATACCTCCCTCACTGATATCCACAGAGTCGTCGTAGGCCTTCGCAGTAGCACTAGATTTGCCACGCTATCACCTCCGAATCAGCCGGCTCGCTCTACCTGAGTCTCGTCACGCTCGGGCTCCTCGAGGTCTGGCTGTTGGCAGTCCCGAGGGCCCCACTGCTGGAGAACGATCTTGAGGGCCCTGACCATGCGGCCCATGTCTGGGCTATAGACTGCCTTGAACTCAATCTGTGGCCGTCTAGGCATCTCAACTCGTCCTCCTTCCGTCCAGCCAGTCAGGCCGCCTTGCCTTGCTTCCTCTGAATCACTGACGCCACGTTCACTCCCGATGAAGCCGCCGCCAGCACCAACCCTTCGATGGCTTGTCCCAGTGCGATGTGTGCCTCGAGGATCTCCTCAAGGGCCGGAAGCTCGTCCTTGGTCACTCGTCCGTCGGCTGCGATCGAAATCAGACTCTCCATCGTCCGGGCCATCTGTCTCTGCTCATGCTGGAGTCTCAGAACTGAAGTCGGGAAGTCGGCCTGGAGGACATCAGCCTTAGTGGCCTGACCGATCGGACAGAGCTCACGGCAGTAGCGGGCGCACAGTGATGGCTGCCCATACACCTCCGAGGCTCTCAGGATCACGTCGGGTGGCGGGAGTACGCCGCCGTCTTCGTAGCGGACCAATGTCCTGAGGCCAACGCCGATCCGGTCGGCCGCCTCCTCCTGGGTCATCGGTCTCTTCCCGTCTCTGGCAGTCGAGTGTCTTGCCTCTCTGAGCATTTTGTCACCTCCTTCCTGCCGTAGATGGCTTGGTCTATGCAGATACTCGGTAGTAGTCTGGATGTGGGACATTGACAGTTCTATACATCAGAGCAGGTGCCGCTGCGCCGTCGCCGAATCCCTCCCTGAAGGGAGGTGAGACGATGGCCAACAAGAAGCAGACGAGCAAGCCAGTTGCGCAGAAAGCATCCAAAATCCTGAGGGACGACCGCTTCAGCAAGGACTCTAAGTCGGTTGCTGGGAGCGCCTTGTCTCAAACCAAAAAGGGAAAGGGCAAGTAGCGCTGTCATGGCCGATCAACCTCAAATGACACTATGTACTCTGTGTTGACTCGGATGTCTTTGCCGCCGTCCAGTATCCGGATGAACCCTCCATCGTTGATTGCTTGCTCCAGGTCCGAGCAGACCGCTATGACCTCGTCGAAGTAGTCGCCGTTCGCCAGGCATAGCCGCTTGACTCTGACCGATCCACTGCTTCCGGACTCGGCGGCCTCCTTTTCCCCTGCCCTCAGCAACGTGACACTGCGCTGCCTCACCTAGATCACTCCTTGGACACTACGCACTGAGCTCGCTGGTGGCGGCCTGCTCGGTGGTTTGCGTTTCGTGGACATCATGAGAATCAAAAAGCTCATCCACGGGTCTCTGCAGGATCTGGGACAACCGGAGAGCCATCTCCACTGACACTCCTCGCTGGCCATTCTCGATCATGCAGTAGTGGCTCTTCGACCTAAATCCGAGCATACTGGCCATCTGTTCTTGTGTGTATCCTAGCTGGTTGCGGGCCTCTCTGAGTCTCTGTCGCACACCAATCGCCCCCGGGGTTCACGTTTTGCTAACCTCATTGTAGTTCACGTTATGCCAACTGTCAACACCTAATATTGCATTTTGTGAACAGACTTCCGAAGTTCACAGAATGTGATATAATCCAAAGTGCGGTAGGTGGTGAGTATTGCTAGGGAGTCGCCTCAGAGACCTCCGACTGTCAAAGGATATGACACAAGCTGAGCTTGGCAAGATTCTCGGTGTTGGGAAGACGACCATATCCCAGTATGAGACTGGAACAAGGAAGCCCGACGCAGAAACCCTGGACAAGCTCGCCGGTTTCTTCGCGGTCTCAGTTGACTACCTCCTCGGTCGCACCGACGACCCTACCCCGCCGTCAGAAGCACACCTCACCCCCGAGGAGTATGACAGGCGAGTCGTGGCTGCCCTCTCTCGATCCGACGGCTACGGTGAGCCTCTGACGAAGGAAGAGATCGAGGACATACTCAAATATATACAGTGGACCCGCGAGAAGCACCGGATGGACAAAGAAAGGAAGAGCGACAGCTAGAACCGCACCCATGACCTGCTCACGCGAGGTGATTACGTGACTTCGCTGGAGAGAGTATGGGCTCTTGCAGAAAGGTACTGCATCGTCAACTGGTACGACTTCAGCTCCAGCCGCATTAACGGTATCTACCACAGGATCGGAGACCAGGGATTCATCGGACTCTCCAACACGATCTCCAACAGACCCACCCTAATCAAATGCACCCTGGCTGAAGAACTTGGGCATCACTTCACCCTACAGAATGGCAACTACGTTCTGCCGTGCTTTTCGTACTCGGACAGGTGCAGCCTGCAGCGGTCCGAGAAGAGAGCATTGCGATGGGCTGCTGACCACCTCATCGATGACTATGAGTTCATATATGCTGGACAAGCTCTCGCAGAGCAGGATTGCCCTGACGAGATCACAGCGCTGGCATCCATCTTTGATGTGACGCCGATGATCGTCAAAGCGAAGATGGAGGCACTAGAGGCGAGAGGGCTTCTCTAGACGAAGACAGAAGATTCGGAGTCTCCTCTTCTCAACTTCGCTAGACAAGGATGCGGGTGTCAAGGTGTGGGAGCGGGATGTTAAAGAGATTCATGGTCGCGTTGAGCATGTTGCTAGTAGGTGGGTTCATATATCTGACGTATCGAGTAGACACTCTACTTATGTTCGGCTGGTTTGAGCGGTTAGGCATGGCCGATATCATCCAGGCACTAAGGTACTGGGGTGAGCAGTATCCCCTCACACCGCCTAAGTGGGTCGTCTACTCTCTCCCTAATGCTCTGTGGTTGTGCAGTGGATTACTGATACTAGGGTCTATATGGGGTGATCGGCCTTCCACAGAAATGCGGCTATGGCTGTCGGGGTTCTTAGCGATAGCCATTGGCGGCGAGATTGGACAAGCAACGGGAGCAATCCCAGGTTCTTTTGACTGGCACGACATTCTGCTGATGGGTCTGGCAAGCGTATGCGCAGTTCTGATCCTCAGAGTGCCGTTGAATCCAGACACTAGGAGGGATTAGGATGACGAAGGGGAGATTGGCAAGACATATTGCTTCGCTTATGGTGTTGTGTCTCTTTCTTATCTTGGCAGCAGGAAGCACTGATACTGACAAGTCAGCATCTTCGAAACCGCAAACTCGCGAAGAGAGAATTGAGGCTCAGTTCAGCGCATGGGATGGTTCCCACAGGAACCTTACCAAAGCCATTAAGGCCTCTATGAACGATCCAGATTCGTACAAGCATGTCGAAACCGTATACTGGGACATGGGTGACTATCTACAAGTGAAGACTACGTTTAGAGGGAAAAACGTCTTTGGCGGTACTGTGACAAATACAGTGACTGCAAAGGTCGATCTTGACGGCAACGTGCTTGAGATTGTCTCGCAGGAATAGCGGTTTGCAGTCGCCGCAAGCAGGAGGCGTTGTGGTAGGTTGCCTATCATCCCAATAGATCCGAGACCAAAAGCACCCCTTGCACAGGTTAGCAGGATGGAGTCGCTTGGGGTGCGGAGGAGGCATCATCATGTGGAAACGCGCGATACTGGTGCTAATAATATCAGTGTTGATGGTGCAGGGCGCGGTAAGGGCAGATGAAGAAGTACCTCCGACACTTCAGACGCCGAAAGGCACAGTGGAATCCCTCAGCACCGCTGCCCTGCTGCAGAGAATCGAGGAGCTGGAAAAGCGAATAGCGACACTCGAAGCGATACGGACGAATGAATGGACACAGTGGCGGGATTCCGAACTCCGCATTACCGCGTATCAAAACTGCGAGGAAGCACTCAGTGAAAAGCTCACAAAGACATCCTTGAGGGCTTACTACTCCCCGGATTACGTAAACATGCTTGTGGGAGCAGGCGAAGAAACCACCTTTACGGTGTACGTTGATACCAAGACACAGCCTACGTGGAATGTGCATCTTGGGCAAGGACGATTCAGTGCATCGGACCGCGAGGTGAGACTAGCATACCAAGAAGCTGCCGATTACGTGTTCGAGACCATGATAGAACCTTCTTTGCCGATTGCATATACACACCCTTCCGAGTCCGAGGAACCAACAGACGTCACCTTTGTGATCCACTTCACCGTACAAGGCTACGAAGTCGGCACCTGGACTAACGGCGTGATGAAGCTGGCGGGTGAGTAGGCGTCGCGTCGCCGGCAAGCTACGGGTCCTTGGGAAGAAAGTCAAGAGAGGTGCAGCTATGACAGATCAGTGGAGGAACAAGCTCTACTTCGGCGACAACCTCGACATCATGCGTCGGTACATCGAGGATGAGTCCGTTGACCTCATATACCTCGATCCGCCTTTCAACAGCAACTCCACGTACAATGTCCTCTTCAGCGAGAGGAATGGTTCTGCCTCCTCAGCCCAGATCACTGCCTTTGAGGATACCTGGCATTGGGATCTGAAGGCCGAGGAGACCTATCGAGAGGTCGTCTCCGAGGGCCCGCGTAAGCTGGCAGACCTTCTTCAGGCCCTCAGGACGTTCCTTGGCACAAACGACATGATGGCCTATCTCACAATGATGGCAGTTCGGCTTGTGCAGATGCATAGGGTCCTGAAGCCAACCGGGAGCATCTATCTACACTGCGATCCAACCGCGAGTCACTACCTGAAAGTGGTGCTCGATGCAGTGTTCGGCCCAGCCAACTTCCGAAACGAGATCATCTGGAAGCGCTCGCCGTTCTCGGGATCGAGCAAGTCCAGAGCAAGGTTCTTTCCTCGCAACCACGATACCCTATTCATGTACACCAAGACCGATGTCTACACGTTTCATCCGCAACTGATTCCCTATAGCGAAGACTATAAAGCACGCTTCAAGAACCCTGATGGCGACCCAAGAGGTCCCTGGCAGTCCGTACTTCTCAAGACGTACTCCGATGATACACTCAAACGTCTGAAACAAGAGGGACGACTTATTGAGGGCGGCAGCCGGCTAAGGTACAAATTCTACCTTAACGAGGCGCCGGGTGGCAGACCACAAAATGATCTGTGGATCGACGATGGAGTGATGCAGATAAACCCAGTAGCGAAGGAGCGCCTCGGCTACCCCACTCAAAAGCCCGAGGCCCTGCTCGAGCGCATCATAAGAGCTAGCAGTAATGAAGAAGATTTGGTGCTAGACCCCTTCTGTGGGTGCGGTACCGCGGTAGCAGTGGCTGAACGCCTCCACCGACGCTGGATAGGGATCGACATAACCCACCTTGCGGTCAGCCTAATGCGGCATCGGCTTGAGGATTCGTTTGGATCGGAACTATCAGAGTATGAGGTTGTCGGAGACCCCAAGGATCTGAAGGGCGCAGAGGCACTCGCTCAGTTAGACCGATTCCAGTTCGAGTGGTGGGCACTCGGACTGGTCAAAGCCAGACCTGCCCAGGACAAGAAGAAGGGCGCAGACAGCGGAATTGACGGAATCATCAATTTCTTCGACGACAACAGCGGGAAGGCGAAGAAGATCGTGGTCCAGGTGAAGAGCGGGCACGTAACCAGAAACCAGATCGCCACCCTGAACAGTGATCGAGAACGAGAGGGTGCAGAGATAGGTGCGTTCATCACTCTGGAGGAACCGACTGGACCGATGAGGACGGAAGCAGCTTCCGCTGGTTTCTACGAGCCGGAGTTCTTCCCTGGAACTCGTTACCCGCGGATACAGATACTCACCATCGAGGAGCTCCTCTCTGGCAAGAAACTTGAGTATCCCCGGGTAGCCCCGGAGGCCACGTTCAAGAGGGCCGAGAGGAAGAGCAAGGAACTGCAGAGCAGGCAGAAGGAGTTGTGGTAGGAGTGATTGGGTGTTGATTCTTGTGCAATGGCTGGTCAGTGGATGAAGGAATCGTCGCTCATAACCCGACCAGACCCCGAACCATTGTCGGCGAATCAGTGACCAAGTGCTTCTTCCAGGAAAGGAGTGTCTATATGTATGGACAGGATTCTGGAGATCGTAACGGTTCTCTCGTTCGTGTATGCCTTGTATCAGGGACGCGAGATGCGGCGTGTCGCCAGCTTCTTCCGAGATCAGTCATGGTCGATGTATTACCAGACCTATCGCGTGATGCAACAGCTGC
>Ga0134096_1000546_pt1 | contig 40379 bp, 36 predicted proteins | sample 7_2taG_FD_94448 | JGI IMG/M metagenome (GOLD analysis project Ga0134096, IMG submission 94448) | Switchgrass degrading microbial communities from high solid loading bioreactors in New Hampshire, USA - 7_21_20_110_A3 metaG | ecosystem: Engineered > Bioreactor > Semi-continuous > Anaerobic >... | reverse complement strand
TGATGCCAATTTATATGAAGAAAAATTGTCTCAAATATTAAAGAACAATAAAACACCCCAGCTTACGGTAGTGATCATGGAAGTGCCTTGTTGCAGCGGGCTTTGGAGGTTGGCAGAAGCTGCCGTAGATGAGGTTAGCATGGACATAGACTTAGTTAAAGTGGTCATTGGTATTGATGGTAATATAAAGCAAATGGAAAAGATAAAATATAGATACAAGTCAAATTGAGGAGGGATGTCAGGATGTTTTGTTATCAATGTGAGCAGACGGCACAGGGAAGCGGATGTACAAATTTTGGGGTTTGCGGTAAAAGTCCAGAGGTGGCCGATCTTCAGGATTTGTTGATTCACGTTACGAAGGGAATATCCATGTATGCCCATCGGGCTCGTGCCCTGGGAGTCCGCGACCAGGAAATTGACTCCTTCGTGTTGGAGGCATTGTTCACGACTGTGACAAACGTAAACTTCGATGAAGAGCGCATGGTGCAGATGATTCAAAGAGCTGAAAATATAAGGACAAAAGCTCGCAAGCTATACGAAGATGCGGCCAAGTCAAAGGGGGTAACTCCAGAAACTTTGAGTGGGCCGGCAACTTTTGAGCTTGCAAAAGATAAGGCTGGCCTGATATCTCAGGGAGAACAGGTGACGCCAGAATCGCGTGCCAAAAAGTTTGGCGACGTTATAGGCGGATTGCATGATCTGATACTTTTCGGTTTAAAGGGAAGTGCTGCATATGCTGATCACGCACAAATTTTAGGCAAAAGAAGCGACGAGATTTATGCAGGATTTCATGCCTTTTTGGATTTTCTCTCTAAAGAGAGCTTTACAGAGGAAGAATTATTGGCAAAGGCCATTGAATTCGGCCACTTCAACCTCAAGGTTATGGAGCTGCTTGATACAGCCAATACCGATGCTTACGGCCATCCTGAGCCAACCAAAGTCAGAGTAACCCCTATTAAAGGTAAGGCCATAGTAGTTTCCGGACACGACTTAAGGGATTTGGATCTCCTTTTGAAGCAGACGGAGGGGAAGGGCATAAACGTATATACGCACGGAGAAATGTTGCCCTGTCTGGCCTATCCGGGGCTTAAAAAATATCCCCACTTAGTGGGCAACTATGGGAGTGCTTGGCAAAACCAAAGGACTGAGTTCGATGAATTTCCCGGTGCGATATTAATGACTACCAACTGCATCCAGAAGCCGAAGGATTCCTACAAGGATAGGATCTTTACAACGGGCCTTGTGGCATGGCCTGGTGTACGCCACATTGGCCCTGACAAGGATTTTTCTCCAGTAATAGAGGCTGCCTTAGCCCAGCCCGGTTTTGCTGAAGATGCACCGGAAAAATACATAACCATCGGTTTTGCAAGAAATACAGTGTTGTCTGTGGCAGACAAGGTCATTGACCTAGTAAAGAAGGGTAAAATTCGCCACTTTTTCCTAATTGGTGGTTGTGATGGCGCAAAACCTGGTCGAAATTACTATACTGAGTTTGCAATGAGCGTACCAAAGGATTGTCTAATACTGACTTTAGCCTGCGGCAAATATCGCTTTAATAAGCTAGAGTTTGGCGATATTGAGGGCATCCCGAGATTACTTGACATGGGGCAGTGCAATGATGCATATTCGGCTATAGTCGTGGCCAAAGCGCTCGCTGATGCTTTTAATACAGATGTAAACAGCCTTCCTTTATCGCTCGTTCTGTCGTGGTACGAACAGAAGGCGGTTTGTATTTTACTGTCCCTTATCGCCCTTGGCATTAAAAACATGCGCTTAGGGCCAAGCCTCCCTGCTTTCTTAAAGCCCAAGGTCATCTCTTATCTCAGCGAAAACCTTGGTTTGAAACCCATCACCACTCCACAGGAGGACCTAAAAGCCATTCTTGGCTAACGGCATCAAACAGCCGGCGTGGTTTAGTTTAATAAGTAAGGGCAAATACGGATGTTTGCCCTTACTTATTTTTTATATTAACCTTGCATTATTATAATATAAAATAATACATGAGAATTTCATTTTCATATGATAGTGTTATAATAAAACTTAAGGTGCATGATGAAAGATGAGTGTTAAAAAAGAAGCAGTTGGCTTAGATAATTTGTTCAGTAGTGAGAAGTTAAATACAAAGTTGTTGGATAAATATATTTGGATCCTCGCTTTGCCGTCCTTGATAGAGTTGATGTTGGCTACTGTTTTCGGCATGGTAGATATGATAATGGTTGGCAATGTCAGCACGGCATCATTAGCGGCTGTGGGGATCAGCAACCAGCCAATGATGTTGATTTTGTCGGTCTTTCAAGCCTTAAACGTAGGCACCACTGCCTTGGTAGCCCGCGTCATGGGCACTGGAGATCGTCGATCGTCCCGTCTAGTCTTAAGACAAACATTGATCTTAGCCGCAATCTTTGGCGCCTCGACCAGCTTGATTGGCTTTCTTTTTGCTCGAAGAATAGTCGTGTTCATGGGCGCCAAACCCGACGTGATTCCTCTGGCTACATCTTATTTTGGCATTGTGGCGTCCGGTGCTTTTTTCGTCGCCATTACCATGGGCATAACGGCTGCTTTGCGCGGTGTTGGCGACACGGTAAGCCCCATGAAGTACAACATCATTGCTAATTTGATCAATGTGTTTGGCAATTATGTATTGATCTACGGCAAGTTTGGTTTTCCCGCTATGGGAGTGACGGGAGCTGCCCTTTCCACCACGATTTCCCGTGGCCTTGGTATGTTGATGGCCTTTTATGCTGTGCGTCGTCCAGGGTCAATATTTTCGGGTTTTCGTGTGCTAAAGTTGAAAGTTGATGTCGGCCTCATGAAACGCATACTTAGGATCGGATTTCCCTCCGGGCTTGAACAGCTGGCCTTAAGGACGGGACAGATCGAGTTTGCTCGTACCGCAGCCAGCCTTGGCACAATGGTGTTTGCTGCCCATCAGATAGCTCTTAATGTCGTAGGACTTTCATTTGCTCCTGGTCAAGCATTTGGTATAGCTGCAACCACTCTTGTCGGACAGAGTTTGGGAGCCGGCAGGCCTGATGTCGCCGAAAGGTGCGGGTTTGAAACGCGTCGCCTGGGCATGATAATAGCCTTCTCCATTGCTCTTTTATTTTTCTTTTTTGGCAGGCAAATTGCTGATATTTATACCAATGATGCAGAGGTAACGCACATGGCTGCCAAGGCATTAAAGATAGTTGCACTCATGCAGCCTTTGCAATCTACTCAGTTTATATTGGCCGGTGCCTTAAGGGGAGCAGGAGATACACGTTGGCCTCTGTTTTCTACCATGATCGGGATTTGGTGCATTCGGGTAGTGTTTGCCAAGGTATTCGTTGCCTTGGGCTTTGGATTGATTGGCCTATGGATAGCCCAGCTTTTGGATCAGCTTTTTCGCTCGGTTTTCATTTATGCTAGATATACTTCCGGACACTGGAAGATGATAAAGGTATAGGTCCATTTTTAACTGCGGCATGCAGCCTGCGCTATAGGTGTATACTTCAAGTAATTGCCTGTTATGTATATTGTATTTTAATTTATCCCTTATTGAAGAAATGGCAAAAAGGTGATATGTTTTTCCCAATCATTGGATACATTCGAATTCGACTTTCGATTTTAATTTATTAAATGAAAGGAGACTCGAAGACGTGTTAGATGATATGCCCTATAGAAGCATCGCGGCAGCGGTAAGGGAAAGACTGATGTTTGAGATCCTGTTCTCCGATAAATACGAGCCCGGCCAGTGGATTAATGAATCGATCATAGCAAAGGAACTTAACGTTAGCAAAGCTCCGATCAGAGAGGCATTACGGGAACTTGCGGCAATCGGCCTTGTGGAAATCATACCTCATAAAGGTGCTCGCATAATGCAATTTAGCAAGGAGGATATGGAGGAAATCTATACAATTCGATATATGTTGGAAGAACGTATATTTAATGACTTAATTGTTAGGGACGCACTAACACAAGAGGATATAAGTTATCTGGAAAGATTAGTTGAGGAAATGAGAAAAACCATTGTTGCAGATGCTCCTAAGAAATCCGTGTTGGGCAATTTTCTTTTAAAAGATTTAGAGTTTCATAAATATCTTTGGTCCAAGTCAAGGCTCAAATGGACTGTAAAAGTGCTTTTCGATATTTACCTGCTCTTGATTTTAGGAATGTATAACTTCCTTGTGGATGCAGATTTAATAAAAACATATGAATATCATACTAGAATAATCGATTATATAAAAACTAAAGACATTGATCAGTTCAGAAAAGATAGATCAGAAAGCTATTATGCCTTGAGAAGGCATTAAAATATATATTACTTTAAGGAGGTTTATTCCTACCATGGAAAAAATGACTACGAGGCTTCGTAAATTGCTTTCAAGGGATGAAATCCTTGTTGCTCCTGGTGCTCATGATCCTCTCGTGGCCAAGATAATTGAGAAAGAGGGCTTTGAGGCTGTCTATATGACGGGATATGGCACTTCGGCCAGCATCCTTGGGCAGCCGGACGTTGGCTTCCTTACTCAGACTGAAATGGCCTATAGGGCAGCTAATATTGTAGAGGCCGTCAATGTACCTGTAATTGCTGATGCAGATACTGGATACGGTAATGCCATTAATGTGCAGCGTACTGTGCGTTTGTACGAAAAGGCGGGTGTTGCTTGTATTCAACTTGAAGACCAGGTGGCGCCAAAAAAATGTGGTCATATGTTAGGGCGAGAGATTATTTCGCAAGAGGAAATGATAGGCAAGATAAAAGCGGCATGTGATGCCAGAATTGATGATGACTTAATGATCATGGCGAGGACTGATGCACGGACAAATTATGGTATCGATGCTGCCATAGAGAGGGGAAGGGCATACGAGGAAGCAGGCGCCGACATCATCTTTGTCGAATCGCCGGAAAGTGTAGATGAAATGAAAAAAATAACATCAAGCTTTAGGGTGCCGGTATTGGCAAATATGCTTGAACATGGCAGGACACCATTATTATCAGCTAAGGAGCTGGAGACCTTAGGTTACGATCTTGTCATATTTTGTGTAGCATCCACATACGTAATAGCTAAGGCAGTAACAAAACTCATGAGAGAGCTAAAGAGAACCGGCACCACTGCTGGAATGTTAGATGAGATGATACCCTTTGATGAGTTTAACAAGCTTGTAGGACTCGATGATATTAGAGAGAAAGAAAGGAAATACGTTACAGGAAGAAATTAAAGAGTGCTACGAGGAGGGGATAGCGATGACAAGTAGAATGGAAGTAAAGGACCCCATGAATTGGAGGGTGTGGATTAGGTTCATAATATTGTACATATTGCTTGTACCTTGGTACTTCCCTAAGGGAATTAGTAGAGTTTTGGTAATGGGCATACCGCTTTGGGCCTTTATGATCATATTTTTTCTCGTTTGTCTAGTGCTTTGCATTATTGATGTTACCAGGAATCATTGGGATCTCGAGGCTTTCATTGAGAGCAAAGACAGGAACCCTTAAGAGTAGGAGGTGTAAGAGCGATGAGTGGAATGTTTGGTCCTATCGTAACTTTAACTATTTCGTTGGTTGTTATGCTTTATGTCGGTTGGTATTCTTACAAGAAAAGACAAGCCGAGTCCATGGAAGACTATTTTCTTGCGAGTCGCACGTTAGGCACATTAGTGGTCGCGCTTAGCCTGTTTGCCACTCAATATAGCGGAAACAGCATGATAGGCTATACGGCCAGGGCTTACAGAATTGGCTTTCAACAGCTAGTGTTTCCCGTTTTTATGGTAATGATACCAGTAGGATATATGCTTTTCATACCGCGACTTTACGTTTTGGCCAACAGAAGAAAATATATAACATTGCTTGATTTTCTGGAAGATAGATTTCAATCCAAAGTTCTATGTTTTGTAGCAGGCATATTTCTTTTTTGGGGTATATATGTTCAGTTCGTTGAACAACTTCAGGCCAGCGGCACACTTTTTGCAGGCCTTGGTTCAAATATACCTTACTGGAGTGGTGTAGTAATTCTGGGGCTGATTATTGCCGTTTATGTGGCAGTCGGGGGCATGAGAGGGGCAATGCTAGCTCAAGCAATTCAAGGCGGCATAATGTTATTGGGAATACTCTTTTTAATAGTCTTTAGCTGGATGCATTATGGTGGGATTGGATCCTCTGTCCAAAAGCTTCTTGAGGTATCGCCAGAAAAGGTGTTACCTCCTCAGTCAGCTAAGGGAGTTTTAAGCTGGGCAAGCACAATGGCTTTGGTTGGCCTTGGTGGGGCCATGTATACGCATTCAATACAGCAGCTTTTTGCCTCTCGCAACGAAAAGGTGTTAAAACGTTCATTGTCGCGCATGGCGGTCTTAACCTTTGTTACCCCGACAATACTCGTCTTCATTGGCATCATAGCAGCAGCAAATTTTTTGGGCCTGTCTACCATGGAATCAGAAAAGGTCATACCCATGATGTTATCACAGATGATGCAAACATCGGTGCTTTCATATTGGGCCATGTCTATCGTATTTGCCGCAATACTGATGGCTACGCTTTCTACCGCAAGTGGTGTTCTAATCTCTCTTACCACAGTTATCATAAGCGATTTTTATAAGCGATTCATTAATCCTAACGTCCAGGACGCCAAAGCTACTAGGATTGCCAGATGGTTTAATTTTGTCATCCTAATTATAAGTATGATATTGGTCTTGGAACCGAGGACCACTATATGGCGATTGACAGAGATAAAATTTGAAGGCCTTTTGCAAGCAGTTCCGGCAGTGCTCCTTGGCTTGTATTGGCCTAGGGCCACTAAAACATCCATCATCACAGGCATGATAGCTGGAGGAAGCTTGGCCATTGGTATGAGCTTGTCAGGACATCCAACTTATATGGGAATCCACGGCGGGGTCCTTGGCATGCTGTTAAATTTTGCTGTAGCATATCTATTAAGTAAGATATCAAAAGCACATGATAGTGAAGTACAATCGTTCAATGAAAAATTTGTAAAGCTTTTTAAGGCATAGGCAGTTATGCTTGAATGTCGAGTTTTGAGTTATCGGGAGGGATATACAAAATGGGAAGAACAGTAACTGAGAAGATCCTTGCTGCGCATTGTAAACAAAGAAATTTCAAACCAGGCGATATCATCGACGTGGATGTTGATTTGCTTTTGATGAACGATATAACGGGACCCGTTGCCGTTGAAGTATTTAATAAGATGGGGGATGGTGACGTCTTCGATAAAAACAAAATAGTGGTGGTGTTGGATCATTTTACCCCAAACAAGGATGTCACTTCCGCAAAGCTTTCAAAGACCATGCGCGATTTTGTTGCAGAAAAAGGGATATGTCATTTTTATGATGCTGGTTACGGAATAGAGCACGTTGTTCTGCCGGAGGACGGCTTGGTAAAACCTGGCGATTTGGTGATAGGCGGCGATTCTCACACGGTAACCCATGGTGCTCTTGGAGCTTTCTCCACGGGGATGGGCAGTACCGATGTGGCAGGCATCATGGCCTTGGGCAAGACATGGCTTAAGGTTCCAGAGCAAATGAAGGTATTGCTGGTAGGAGCTCCCGGCAAATGGATCTCGGGTAAGGACGTAATATTGTATGTAATATCGATGATAGGCACTGATGGTGCTTTAGGAAAGTCCTTGGAGTTTGATGGCGTAGGCGCTAAATATATGGACATGGATTCCCGTTTTACCATTTGCAATATGGCCGTCGAGTGTGGAGCTGTTAATGGCATATTCGCCTTTGATGAGGTCACCCAGAAGTTTGTGAATGCTTTGGGATTACGAGATTACAAGGAATACAATAGCGACGCTGATGCCATATACAAAAAAATCATCGATGTGGATTTAAGCGAGCTTGAACCCATGGTGGCCATGCCTCATTTGCCTTCGAATGGCAGACCCGTAACTGAGGTAGGGGATATCAAGATAGATCAGGCATTTATAGGTTCGTGCACTAACGGTCGCATAAAGGATTTACGCATTGCTGCAGAGATAGTGAAGGGCAAAAAGGTGCACCCTAGCGTAAGAGGATTGATTGCACCGGGTAGCAGGAAGGTATTTGCTCAGGCATTGAAGGAAGGTTTGATCGAGATATTTACCGATAGCGGATTTACCATACTGCCTCCAAGTTGCGGTCCTTGTTTCGGTGGACATTTGGGCATCTTGGCCAAAGGAGAACGGTGCGTTTCCACGACTAATAGAAACTTTGTTGGTCGAATGGGAGATAAGGAAAGTGAAGTCTACCTTGCAAATCCTGCAGTGGCAGCAGCTTCCGCGATAGCCGGAAAATTGGTTCATCCTACAGAGGTGATGTGAAATGAAAATTACGGGAAAAGCCTTAAAGTACGGGGACCACGTGAATACGGACGTTATAATTCCGGGTGCATACTTGAGCCTTACCGATCCCAAAGAATTGGCGAAGCACTGCATGGAAGGAATAGACCCTGATTTCCCCAAAAAAATCAAAGCCGGTGACATAGTTGTGGGAGGCGTAAACTTTGGATGCGGATCCTCCAGAGAGCATGCGCCGATGGCCCTCAAGGGATGTGGGGTAGGTGCCGTAGTGGCGAAAAGTTTTGCAGCCATCTTTTATCGCAACGCAATTAACATTGGCCTGCCGCTTATAGAATGTCCGGAAGCTGTTGGCGAGACGGATGAAGGGGATATTTTGGAAATTGACATGGATCTTGAAGTGCTTAAAAATGTTACCAAGGGCAAAAGTTATCGGATTCCTTCGCTTCCTGATTCCATCAAAGACATCCTAAACTTGGGCGGTTTAATAGAATATGTAAAAAACCTGAAGGGAAGGGCGTAAATATGGGCAAGACTGAGAGCATTCGCAAGCAGTTTGCGACAATGCTAGAAGATGAGGGAATCATCGTCGCACCAGGCTGTTACGACGCGTTGTCTGCTCGTATCATCGAAGCGACAGGACATAAATGCGCATACATGACTGGCTTTGGAACTTCAGCAAGCTTGCTTGGTTTACCCGACATGGGGTTTATAACGATGTCGGAGATGATAGATAACGCCAGGCGCATAGCAGGGGCATTAGATATCCCAGTAATAGCTGATGCTGATACTGGTTACGGGAATGCTCTGAACGTATATAGGACCGTGCGTGAGTATGAACAAACTGGCGTTGCGGCCATCCACATAGAAGACCAGACATTTCCTAAACGTTGCGGTCATCTGGAAGGCAAAGAAGTCGTAAGCTCGAGAGAAATGATTCAAAAGATAAAGGCAGCATGCGATGCCAGGTCCGACCCCAACTTTAAAATTATAGCGAGGACTGATGCTAGATCTGTTATTGGGTTGGGGGAAGCGATAAGACGTGCCAAGGCGTATTATGATGCTGGAGCCGATATCATCTTCGTAGAGTCTCCATACAGCGTAGAGGAGTTTAAGCAAGTAGCGGAAGAGCTGAGAGGCATACCTCTTTTGGCAAATATGGCTGAAGGCGGTAAGTCCCCCATGCTTTCTGCCGATGAGCTTGAAAAGTTAGGATACAAAATAGTAATATTCCCCGTGGGGTTGCTATTTTCTGCTGCCAAAGCTATGTATTCGCTGGCAGCGGAGATGCGGCTTAAGAAAACCGACAGAGACGTCCAAGACCAAATGTGGTCGTTCAAACAGTTTACGGATTTCATTGGAGTTCCCAAATACAATGAGCTTTCGCAGAAATATAGGACCAATTGATAATTAAAACAAAGATTAAAAGGGTCGGTTGATTTCCGACCCTTTTAATTGATTCTTAGGACTTATTTTTTCGCTATGACTGCGAAAAATACTAATGGAACGTCACCAGTATTTTTTAGGCTGTGGGACATTCCCTTGCGCGTTAATAGGATGTCTCCAGGATTTACCTCTATCTCGGTTCTGCCATCGCTAAATAGCCCTTTCCCCGATATGATTGCATAGACTTCCTCATCATCTGTATGCTCGTGAAAACCTATGGATGCTCCGGGCTCGAGTTCTATGCGGGAGGCCATCGTGATGGCTCCCTTGTCATCTGGGATAGGGACATAATAAAAGGCTACCTTGCCAATTCCGCCGCGCATGTTCTCACGAACTACCCTTTCATTTGACTGCTTCAAGATAGCCATTTGATCACCCCCATTGGCCATTTTAGTCCTTCGAAAGAGCCCTTTCAAGCAGCAGTCTTTGCTCTACGGAAGCTACGAGCCTTCTTGTATAGCCAACCGTGTCCGGATTGACGGATATACTGTCGATTCCTTTGCGTACTAGAAACTCGGCAAACCCGGGGTACACGGATGGGGCTTGTCCGCATATGGAGCAAGTTTTTCCGTATTTGTGCGTTGCTTTTATCAGTATCTCAATGGCCTTTAAGACTGCAGGATCCTGTTCGTCGAAGTAGCCCATTCGATTAAGTATACCTGAGTCTCTGTCGACTCCCAAGGTCAATTGTGTGAGGTCATTGCTTCCTATGCTCACACCATCTACTTTTTGGGCGAACTCCTCAGCCAACATCACTACTGAGGGCACCTCGGCCATGATCCATATTTTTAACGTTCCACCCTGTATTAAACCCTCTGAGGCCATGATTGCCTTCACCTTATCCAGCTCCCAAAGGTTTCTCACGAAGGGGAGCATTACCCAGGTGTTCGTTAATCCGAATTCTTCCCTTACCTTGCGAATGGCTCTGCATTCCAGCCTAAAGCCTTCTTCATACTCCGGCGAAATGTATCTGGATACGCCTCTCCAGCCGATCATGGGGTTATTCTCGACAGGCTCGACTTCGTCTCCGCCCTTGAGACCCCTAAATTCATTGGTCCTGAAATCGCTGAAACGGACGACAACAGGCCTTGGATATATGGCTTGAGCAACTTGAGCGACTCCTTCAGCCATCCTGTTTATCAATATGTCCCCTTGGTTTTGCTTGACCAAATACATTGGATGAATTCCGATCATATCCGTGAATATGAACTCAGTCCTCATTAAGCCAATGCCATCGAAGGGGAGATCTTTGTATTTATCGATAAGCCCAGGCTCTCCAAGGTTCATGTAGATCTTGGTGCCCGTTATCGGGCTCCATTGTTCAACTATCTCTCTCATCTTTCGTTCCGATATCTCGCTTACTTGTGTTGTTGCCTTAGGCTTTTGTTCTTGCAACTGGAACAGTCTGTCACCTTTATATACGACCCCTCTGGTAGCATCTACCGTGACTGTCATGCCGTCCTGGAGTACTTCCGTTGCGCTTTGCGTGCCAACTATACAAGGTATCCCGAATTCCCTGGACACTATGGCAGCATGGCATGTCCTTCCGCCTTCATCGGTGATGACGGCAACTGCCTTTTTCATTGCAGGAACCATGTCGGGGTTTGTCATGGTCGTGACTAGCACATCGCCTTCCTCGATCCTGCCTATTTCGTTGACGCTCTTTATCTTCTTGACCTTGCCTACGGCAATCCCTGGGGAAGCTGCCAGACCTTTGACTAATACCTCTGGTTCGGATTTTGCTTCAGGCATTGTCGGGCCTTTTTCTTCCTGAGGTTTAAGCGTGGTAACGGGCCTCGATTGAAGGATGTAGAGTTCGCCCGTATCTCTGTCTATGGCCCATTCTATGTCCTGGGGGAATCCATACAGGCTTTCTATTTTCTTTCCCATATTAGCAATTTTTCTCACTTCATCGTCTGTTAAGGAGGGTTCAGAAATTGCCCCAGGTCCCAAAATGTCTTTGACGTTGACCTTTGTTGTGCCTATTCCCGAAGCTTCTCTAACGATCATAATCGTTTTCTTTGATATCCGTTTTTCCTTTATGTTTAAAGTGTTCTTATCGACGAGGAATTCGTCGGGGGTCACTATGCCCGAGACCACCGCTTCGCCCAAGCCCCAACTTGCGTTTATCAAGATCTCATCGCGGTCATTGGTTATGGGGTTTACGGTAAACATGACGCCTGATTTAGATGCATTTACCATCTTTTGTACCACGACGCTGAGCAGAACGCTCATGTGGTCAAAGCCTTTGATGTGGCGGTAATATGTAGCCCTCGAAGTCCAAAGGGATGCCCAACATTTTTTTATGTTTTTCAAAAGGTTTTCCTTGCCTCTTATATGCAAGTATGTGTCTTGCTGTCCCGCGAACGATGCGTCCGGAAGATCTTCCGCCGTTGCCGAGCTTCGTACTGCAACTTCAGGCTCGTTTAGGTTGACCAGCTCTGCCAGTTCTGCGTATGCTTGCAAAATATCCCTTTCGATTTGTGACGGGACATCAGTTTCTATGATTAAACTTCTTATTTTAGCAGTCTTTTCTTCCAAATCTTCTGAGTCTTCGAAATTAATTTTGGAGATGATATCTTCTATGACCTTGTTGATATTGGATAGCGTGACGAAATCTTTGTAAGCTTTCGATACCAGACAAAATCCGGGTGGCACCGGAATGCCGTGATTGGTCATCTCGCCAAGGTTTGCCCCCTTGCCGCCGACCAGCGGTATATCTTCTTTCCTCAGTTCATCGAACCACTTGATGTAACTGTAAGAGCCTTTTGACATATCTCTGTCACTCTCCCTTCGAGATTTCTTTTTGACGCGACTATTAATATACCATATTGTGGAATGAATTATAAAGCAAGAAATGCTGCAGTTTGCAGGGCATAATAAATTATGAAAGGGAAGGGTTTAACCCTTCCCTTTCATCCTCGTTTAAGCTTATTTTTTGTTGAGAACCTCTGCCAGGCCTTTGTACAAGGCCCAACGTTCCTTATTAAAGGCTTCGGCTTCCCGCAGTAGCATCTCTGCTCTTTCGGGTGAATCCCTATGGAGCATGGCAAATCGGCTCTCCGAGAGCAGGTAATCCTTCAAGGGCAAAGTGGGCTCCTTGCAATCAAGCTGGAATGCCTTTCCTGCTTCCTTCAACCTGGGATCATATCGGAACAGTATCCATTGGCCTGAATCAACAGCCATTTTCTGATGTTCGGTGCCTCGCTTCAGGTCATACCCGTGTGAGATGCAGTGGGAGTAAGCTATGATCAAAGAAGGTCCGTCATAAGATTCTGCCTCGTGGAAGGCCTTCACCGCTTGAGTCGGATTGGCGCCCATGGCTATGCGTGCCACGTAGATATTGCCGTAAGTAACGGCCATCAATGCCAGGTCCTTTTTGCCAGTAGGTTTGCCGGCTGAGGCAAACCTCGCGGAAGCGCCTAGCGGCGTAGCCTTCGAGGCCTGTCCCCCCGTATTGGAGTATACCTCTGTGTCTAAGACCAAGACGTTTACGTTTTCGCCAGTTGCAAGCACGTGGTCTAAGCCGCCATAACCTATGTCATATGCCCATCCGTCTCCACCCACTATCCAGATGCTCTTTCTGACCAGATCATCGGCTAGCATGGCAAGTTCCTTTGCCTTTATGTCAGATATGTCCCTTAGGGCTTTTTTGAGCTCCTCTATCCTTGCTCGTTGTTTTTTGATGCCATCTTCGGTTGTCTGATCGGCGTTTAATATATCCTGTACAAGCCTGTCTCCGATTTGACCGGCCAGCTCGGTTAGAAGCTGTTTTGCCCTGTTGATGCGTGCATTCAGGGCCAGCCTCATTCCCAGTCCGAACTCTGCATTGTCCTCAAATAGCGAGTTCGACCAGGCGGGACCGCGATTTTCCCTGTTGGTCGTCCACGGAGTGGTGGGCAGGTTGCCGCAATAGATCGATGAACAACCTGTTGCGTTGGCTATCGTTATTCTGTCGCCGAAAAGCTGGCTCAGCATCTTTAAGTACGGAGCTTCTCCGCATCCGGCACAGGCACCGCAGAACTCGAATAGCGGTTGAACCAGCATCAGATCCTTTATCGATTGGGTATTCAGTTTTTCCTTGTCGATCTCCGGCAGAGAGAGGAAGTAGTCCCACTTGGGGATCTCTTTGTCCCGCACGTCTATTTGAGTTACCATTCTAAGGGCATTTTTAGTCGGATCTTCGTTTTTGCTCACCGGGCAATTGGCGACGCAGCTGCCGCATCCTGTGCAGTCCTCAGGGGCAATCTGGATTGTGAACGCCTGATCCTTGAATTGAGGCCACTTTGCTTCGGCATGCTGCCAGCCCTCGGGAGCATCTTTCAGGTAGGATTTGTCGTATACCTTTGCCCTGATGGTAGCATGTGGGCAAATGAAGGTGCAGCGGCCACATTGTATACATACATCGGGGTTCCACTGAGGAATTTCGACTGCTATGTTGCGTTTCTCCCATTTTGAAGTGCCGGAAGGATATGTCCCGTCGGCAGGAAGCTTGCTTACGGGAATTTTGTCTCCCTGAAGCACCATCATGGGCCCTAGTACTTCTTTTACAAACTCCGGTGCCTTTTCTGAGACTGGCGGTTTTATGTCGAAGTTGCTAGTGACCTTACCCGGAACTTTAACTTCATGCAGATGCTCTAAGGCAGCGTCAACTGCTGCTATATTCTTGTTCACTATAGCCTCACCGCGCTTGCCGTAGGTCTCTACGATTGCTTCTTTTATCTTTTCGACGGCCAGGTCAAAGGGAATTACCTTGCTCAAGTAGAAGAAACATGTCTGCATTATAGTGTTGATACGAGGGCCTAATCCCTTTTCCTTTGCTACGGTGTAGGCATCTATCACATAGAAACGCAATTTCTTGTCGATTATCTGCTGCTGCATCGTCCGAGGCAGGTAATCCCACACTTCTTCTGCACTGTAAGGACTATTAAGCAAGAATATTGCTCCATCTTCGGCTATATCTAAAATGTTGAGCTTTTCTGTAAAGGCGAACTGATGGCAAGCCACAAAGTTGGCCTTATCGATCTGATAGGTCGACCTAATGGGGTTAGGTCCAAAACGAAGGTGAGATATGGTATATCCGCCGGCCTTCTTGGAGTCATAGACGAAGTAGCCCTGGGCATACAGATCTGTTTCTTCGCCTATGATCTTGATGGAGTTTTTATTGGCGCCTACGGTTCCGTCCGAACCCAAACCATAAAATACAGCCCTTGTAGATTCGGGATCAGCTATCGAGAAATTGGGGTCAACTTTTAGGCTCTTGTTGGTCACGTCGTCTTCTATGCCTACGGTAAAGTGCTTGATCGGGTCAGTCTTTTTCAATTCGTCGAATACAGCTTTAGCCATAGCCGAATTGAACTCCTTGGAAGACAGGCCGTAACGACCGCCTATTACGGTTGGGTTGAAGTTGGCATCCAAGAGGCCATCGCGCTTAGCTTCGTATATGGCATTTACTACATCCAGATACAATGGCTCTCCTGCGCTCCCGGATTCTTTGGTACGATCAAGTACGGCAATGGACTTTACCGTCTTAGGAAGAAGCTTCACGAAGTGCTCAACGGAGAAAGGCCTGTAGAGTCGCACCTTTATGACGCCTATCTTTTCTCCTTTTTTGAGTAAATATTCCACAGTTTCATGAACTGTTTCTGCGCCTGAGCCCATTAACACAACTACTCTTTCTGCATCGGGCGCGCCTACATAATCGAACAGGTGATACTGTCTTCCTGTAAGGTTTGCAAACCTGTCCATGGCATCTTGGACTATCTTGGGGCAGGCCGCAAAATAGGGATCACATCCTTCCCTTGACTGGAAGAAGACATCCGGGTTTTGGGCTGTGCCGCGAATGAAGGGACGATCCGGCGAAAGGGCGCGCTTGCGATGTTCCAGCACTAGGTCATAATCGATCATCTGTCTTAAGATATCGTCGCTTAGATACTCGATTTTGTTGATTTCATGAGATGTCCTGAAACCATCGAAGAAGTGGAGAAAAGGAACCCTGCTTTTGAGGGTAGATGCTGTAGCGATAACTGCAAAGTCGTGTGCTTCTTGAACCGAGCTGGACGCAAGTAGCGCCCATCCGGTTTGTCTGACTGCCATGACGTCGCTGTGATCGCCGAATATAGATAGAGCATGAGTGGCTACTGTCCTTGCAGAAACATGCATGGTTGCCGAGGTCAACTCTCCAGCTATCTTGTACATGTTCGGGATCATGAGCAATAAGCCTTGAGAGGCCGTAAATGTAGTAGCGAGTGTTCCTCCCTGCAATGCCCCGTGAAGGGATCCCGATGCCCCTCCTTCGCTCTGTAATTCGATTACCCTCGGGACGAAACCCCAAATATTGGGTTGTCCTTTTGCAGCCCATTCATCGGCATGTTCGCCCATCGGTGAAGACGGAGTGATGGGATATATGGCAGCGACCTCGCATAGCCTGTAAGCTACAGATGCCGTTGCTTCGTTGCCATCGATGGTAACATATCTTTTTGCTGGCATCACGTGAACCTCCTCTGAAAATTGTTTTTATATAAAAAAGCGCAAATTGCCACAAAATCTCAAAAAGATTATACCCACAAAACGCATATTTTGGTATATCATTTTACCAAATGAAGAAAATTGGCGCAAACATGCACAAACCAGGAGAAAAGACGTGATTCCCGTAGACGGAAGAAAAAGTGGTGTATTGCTCCACGTCACATCCTTGCCCTCACCTTGGGGCGTGGGTGACATGGGGCCTCAAAGTTGTTGCTTCATTGATTTGCTTAAAGAGTGCAATCAATCAGTTTGGCAGATTTTGCCCCTAAATCCGACGGATGAAATCTATGGTTTTTCCCCCTACAGTTCTATCTCCGCCTTTGCGGGCAACGTTATGCTAATAAGTCCAGAGGTGATGGTCAAGGAGGGTTTTTTGTCAGAGGACGATCTTCCTCCTTGGTTTGGAAGCTTTAACGCTAATTTTAAAGTTGCGTTAAGCATCCGCCAAGATTTGTTGCATAAGGTGTGCTGCAAATTCATTCCTGACGACGATTTTCGACGTTTTTGCGAAGAAAGTTCATGGTGGCTGGAAGATTATTCTTTATATAAGGTGCTTAAATCACATTACGAATTACCGTGGTATAAGTGGCCGGATGAGCTAAAAAACAGGCAACCGCAAGCCATAGAAATGTCACGTAAGAAGTTTGCCGATGTGATAATGGCTGTAAAAATTGCTCAGTATATCTTTTACCGGCAGTGGGATAAGTTGCATTTGTACGCGAAATCAAAGGGGATTAGCGTGTTTGGCGACATGCCCTTATATTTGGCTCACGATAGCGCCGATGTGTGGGCCAATCGGGAGATGTTTTGCCTCGATGAAAGAGGTATGCCGACTAAAGTGGCTGGCGTTCCTCCAGATTACTTTAGTGCTACAGGGCAATATTGGGGTAATCCCCTATATAATTGGGAAGTGATTGAGAAGCATGGATTCGAATGGTGGATTAAGCGGTTGGCTCATGCCTTTAGATTGTACGATATGGTCAGAATAGATCATTTCAGGGGATTGGTGGCTTATTGGGCAATCCCCTTCCATGAATCGACGGCCATTAACGGAAAATGGATTCAAGGTCCTGCCGACAAGCTGTTCAATGCCGTAATAAATCGCTTGGGCAATATACCGATAATAGCGGAGGACTTAGGCCATATCACCCATGATGTGCGTAAGATTATGGAAGCTTTTCATATACCTGGCATGAGGGTCATTCTCTTTGGGCTGGACGACCCGAAACAGAACTTGCATGCACCTTTTTATTATACTGAAAATTGTGTTGCATATACTGGGACTCAGGATAACAATACTGCGCTAGGTTGGTTTATGGAAGAAGCCTCCTCAGCAGCCGTAAAAAATCTGCAACTTTTCTTAGGACGTAAAACGGGGGCAAATTGTGTGTCTCGCGACTTAATTCGCTTAGTTGAGTTATCCGTCGCCAAGTTGGTGATTATCCCATTTCAAGATATACTGGGACTTGGTCCCGAAGCGCGAATGAACAGGCCGGCCAGCAAAGAAGGAAATTGGCAATGGCGAATGGATGAGGATATGATGAGATCATCGGTGTTAAAATGGTTTAAAGGCATTACGATGTTTGCAGATAGGGATTAGATGGCGATCTGAGGAGGCGAAAGCATGCGAGAGGATCGTATAATGACGGAAGTGGGTACCAATGAATGGCAGGTGGTAGTCTTTACGCTTGGTGATCAGAGTTTTGCCATTAACGTTGACAAAACCAGGGAAATTTTGAGATGGACCGGGGTGCGTCCGGTGCCGCAATCACATGCGGCCATGCTTGGAATAACAACCGTTCGCGGTGAGGTCATACCTCTGATCGATTTGCGCATATATTTAAACATCACGCCGGCAGTTCCGCAGGAGCAAAGCAAGGTAATAGTTACGGAGTTTAATCAAATGAAGCTAGGCTTCGTGGTGGATGGAGTAGAAAGGATCTACCGCATTCATTCCGAGGAGCTTGATGCCACCTTAACGGGGACCTTTTTAGGTGAAAACGTCCTATATGTAATAAAAAGAGACGAAAGAAACATACTGCTATTAGATTATGAGAGGATAGTGCAAGTAGTAAATCCACAGTTAGCTGGCCAATATCAGGTAGAGACTGCAAGGATGCATGGTGCGGTATCCGATTTGGGCGATCTTGACCAGTACAAGATATTGGTAGTCGAGGACTCGCCTTTAATACGAAAGATGATTCAAGACGTATTGGCCAAGGGCGGTTTTCATAATGTTGAGGCAGTATCTCATGGCAAAGCAGCATGGGACAGGATGTGCGACGAGGGCGAGACATTCGATCTAGTCATAACTGATATAGAGATGCCTAAGATGGATGGCTTGACTTTGACGAAGAAGATAAAAGAAGACGAACGCCTGCGCAATATACCTGTTATTGTATTTTCATCTATAATGGCTGATGATATCAAAAGGAAAGCTCAAAGCGTTGGCGCTGACGGACAGATAACGAAACCTGAAATAGAACAGCTAATTGCGAAAGTCGGCGAACTGTTGAGGAAACGACAGGAGGTTAGGGGTAAAAAACCATGAAGGGACTGCCTCTGTGGGTTAGAAACGTAAATTTTGAGGTGCCCATGTGGACACCGTATGGGCTTGATTATAAGCCTGTCTCATTCATTGGCGGGACGGATGAGCTTATAAGAGACATTGCTGCCCATGCAATGGAACTCGAAAGCGAGCTTGTTTATTTAAGGGGAATTAGCTACGGCGAAGTTGGGGTTGTTTCCTACGACAAGACCATAGATCCTGGCAGGGATATGGCTTTCCTCTTGGGTTTTATGATGCTTTTTTCTTACTCTCGGGCTATGGAGGCGTTCGTATCAAATCTTGTCAAAGAAACAGAAGACATCAAGGTCGGTATATGCTTTTGTGATCTCAAAGACAGGAAAATGTGTTTAGGAAAATGTAAGGCAATCGCACTAATAAGTAGCGATCCTTTTTTCGATGAGAGGGCCTTTGTGGAGCGCTTTGCTAGGGAACTCGAAAACGAAGTGACTGCCAATGTTACATCCTCTTTGTCCTTCTACGCCGAGAAATTTGGATATAGGCGCTTTTTTATCCCCTATGAGACGGATGATGTTGTGGAACTTGCAATATTCGATATTTGTAACAAGCTTGAAGTCGAAGAAACTAAGCATCTTATTGATATCAAACCCGATTCCCGTTGGTAAACGCATAAATTGAAATTAATCGCAGAAAGGAGAGTTCGCGATGTCTGACCTGTCTAGAAAGCAGGCTTATGAATTGCTCACATTGCATAATCATGACGAAAGCCATATAAAGCATGCCTTGGCTGTGGAGGCTGCGATGAGGTATTTTGCAAGGCATTTTGGTGAGGATGAAGATTTGTGGGGTATCGTTGGTTTACTCCATGATCTGGACTGGGAGGAATGCCCACAGGAACATCCTAAAAAGGGAGCCGAATGGTTAAAAGAGGCGGGATATCCCGAAGAAGTCATAAGAGGAGTGTTAGCTCACGCCTGGGAATTGACTGACGTTGAACCAAAATCGTTGATGGAAAAGGTCATTTATGCCGCAGATGAGCTTACGGGGTTCGTAATAGCCGTAGCGCTCGTAAGGCCTAGCCGTTCGCTTGCGGATCTGACGGCAAAATCGGTAATGAAGAAGTGGAAGGATAAGGCCTTCGCCAAAGGGGTCAATAGAGAAGTCATTGAAAGGGGATCTCAGTTGCTTGAAATACCTCTGGCAGAGCTGATCGAGCATGTCATAGAGGCGTTGCGACCGATAGAGAAGGAGTTGGGGTTGGGGTAGCCTTGAAGATCCTTGTATGTGCCGACCTGCATGCCGGAATACGTACTTGGGGGGTAGATAGGAGGGACGAGCTTCTTCTGGCTCTTTCTCAAATATACGATGTGGCCAAAGATTTTAATGTAGATGCCCTGTTTGCGCTGGGAGATATATTCCATACCTTTCGATATCCGGGAGAGGATGTCATTTTGCCTGTAGCCAAGTTTTTCTCCGAAATTTTATCTCTGCCCTCCAAACCTTTTATATATTTGCTCAAGGGAAATCATGATTGGAGCGGGATCCGGATATGGGAGCTTTTTCAGGGGGACGGAAGGTTCGCATTCGTGGATGAAGTAAGCTGCGTGAAACTTGGAGATTTAGTGATATTTTTGGTTCCCTATTTGCGAAGACACGACTTTCCTAAAGACATGGAAATAGAGGACTTCTTGAAATTGCAATGGAAGAATGCTCCAAAAGGCAATACCCGTTTATGTTTTGCTCATATGGCACTTGAAGGAACCCCGTCGAGCCTTTCCGAGATCACCCTTCCCGAAAGCATTTTAGTGGATTTTGGAATTGATAAGACGATTAGCGGTCACATACACAGGCACTGCAAAATAAAGGGCAAAAATACATACGTTTACTACGTTGGCTCACCAATCCGTTTGGACTTTGCAGAGGAAGGAAATGACCTTGGGGTTTACGTTGTAGATGAAAGGGCAGATATCATCGACCTTCCCCTTCGGGGCAAGTCGCTTGTTACCTTAGAATACGAAGACGAGGTCGAGGCCTCCAGATTGCTTTGCGAATCGCTAGACAAAATTTCGAAAGATGCTTATGTTAGGGTAGTCCTTGACAGATCTACGTTACCTGTATCACAGCTGTTGGAGAAGTTTCGCCTTTTGGCCGACGAGCGGATAGTGGTGGTTTCCGTTAATGATGGCGTGTCACAAATAACCAGTTCACGGCAAGATCCCTTTGACGTGTTAGGTTTATGGAAACGCTTCATAGATAATCAAGACGAGGATGATGCGACGAAGGAGATTCTGAAAGCCATAGGAGAAAGTCTGCTTTTGGGCAAAGACCCCTCGACAATGTGGTCGGAATTGAAATCCTTCTTCGAAACGGATGAGCGGAAATGAAATTGTTAGACTTAAAGGTGAGAAACATTCTAGGCCTGAGGGAAGCATTTATAGTTTTCGAGCCCGGGGCGGTGGCTATTGTCGGGCCGAATGGCGCAGGAAAGAGTTCTATCCTGGATTCGCTGGTCTTAGCGCTCTTCGGTTCTACGACCCCTGTCAGAAACATCAACAATCAAAGCATTATCAGGACGGGCACATCAGAAGGATATGTCATTTGCACATTTGCCAAGGATGGCATCAAATATAGGGTAACAAGAAAATTTAAGGCGCCCAAAGGCCAACAAGAGGCGTTATTGGAAAGGTGTGTCGATGGGGTATGGCAGCCCTTTGCTTCAACCGTCCGAGATGTGAATGAAGGAATTGCGAAGGTGCTTTCGCCCTTCATTGGAAGTCCCAGCGATACCATTTTAAGCAGATTGCGAGAAGCCTTTATCTCGACCGTCTTTGTGCCTCAGGGTATGGTTACGAAGTTCGTAGATGTTTCTCCGGGTGACAGATGGCAAATCTTGGTTGCCTCCTTGGGGTTGGAAAGCGAAAGCGCCTTACAGGAAAAAGTTCGCAGGGTTATAGAAGACGCATCAAGAGAGGTGGAAAACATCAAGGGCCATTTGTCCGAAATTTCTGGCTTTCTTGAAAAGATGCCACCCTTTGAGGAAATAAACAGGAAGTTGTCCATCTTAAACGATCGATTGAGACGGCTTCAGGACGAATCGGCCTTGAACGAAAAGGCGATAGAAGTGGCAAAAAGACTTCAAGATCTCAAGTTGCGAGCTCGTCAATATAAAGTGGAGATACAAGAAGCCAGGGGAAACTATGAGCGGCTTTTCGAGAATTTGAGGCTATACGATGCAAAGCAAGCCTTAAAGATCGCTGTCGCTGCTTCCGTAGATTACGGAGGCCTTCGTAAAAAAATCAAGTTGGTTGAGAATAATATCAACAATATTGATAAAGATGTAAAACCTAAGCTTAATGAAATAGAGCTTTTGAGAGCTAATTATAAGAACCTGTTAATTGAAATAAGAAAGCTGAATAATATCGTTAAATATAGAGATTTTGCGTATAAATATATTGACTTACATCACGATGCCGGTAAATGTGTAGAAGAAATTGGAATACTTAATAGGGAAATTCAGAAAAATAAACAAGCCTATGACCAAATCACAGCTCGCCGCCAAAATTTAATTTGCCAGAAACTTCAGAGGAATTTGCTTGAGATCATAGATGAACACAAGCTCGCCTCGCGTTCCATGGCAAATGCCCTTGAAAGGATAAGGAACAAGTTGATCGATTGGATCAGACAATTGGCGCCAAATGGCGTTGTCGACTTCAACCGTTTTAAGGGATGCGGAGCCATAGAAGTTGCCAAAGGCTTGATCTCTTCGGATTTAGGCCAGGCCCTATCGGAGTGGGCAAATGCGCAGAGCAGGGCGCTTGCCCTTTTAAGGGAAGGAAGACGATTGAGAGAAGAGATATATCATATGTGCTGCGACATGGCGATTCCTGAGGCTTCGCTTGACGAGATAGAAGCTACATTAAGAGAATTAGATAAGCAAATGAAGCTACTTGAAAGCAAGGGGCAAAAACTTGCAGGGGTCCTTGAAAAAAATTTGAGCGACCTTGAAGCGATGAAGATGACTATGCTTACGTTAAAGCGGGAACTTGGCGATCTTGATCCTCAGGATGTCGTTAAAGCTTGTGAAAAAAGAGAAGAGTTATTGAAAGAGATGGACGTGGTTAGAAACAAAGGCGACAGCTTGAACACAGAAATTAACCGTCTTAACGAGAAAAGACATGCAATGGAAATGGAGCTTACCGAACTACGATTGAAACGCGATAGCGCTCTTAGAGAGCTAAGGGAAGCGACGAACCAATTTAAAGCAGTATGCACGAAGTACAGGCTAAGTCATAAGGACAAATGGCGACTTGTCCATGGTGGTGATGTAAGTCCCTGCAAACAGGAAGATGTAGAAAGGGAGCGAAATCGCATCGAATGGCTGCAGGGTTTATTGGATGACGTTCAGCAAGAATTGTCGAAACTTGAATCAGAAATGCATGACGATTTTTCCGATCTGGATACGTTATTACGCATACGAGAAGAACTAAACCTAAAGATAGGAGCTGAAAGGGATGAAATAACAAAACTGAAGTACGATCTCCAGCAGAGAAGAGCAATGGAAGGCGAAATGAGATCTACAAAAGAGCGGTTCGAACGCCTCGGTCAGGCATATGACATTGCCTTAAAGCTTCAGAAATATTCCGATGGCAAGAACTTCGTCCGATTTTTAAGCGACACAATACTTTGCGGTTTGCTTGGCGAGGTCAATGAAGCTCTTTCCTTTAAAGGTTTTTCGCTTGTATCGGAAAACGGCAAGCTTTATGCAGTAGTTAACGGATTCAAGCGCGATGTTACTACTTTGTCTGGAGGAGAAAGGGCGATGGTCGCCTTATTGATGCTTAGGCATCTGGCAAATAAAGTTGGCTTTAAGGAAATTTTGTTCATCGACGAAGGGCTCGCCATGTTGGATGATGAAAACCTGGAAATGATGATGAATTTGTTCGATAACTTAGGCAAGGAAGCCTTTGTGGGTGTCATCACGCATGACCCAGACTTTGCATCTCTTTTTCCTAGACGCATAGAGGTAAATGGAGGTAAGCTTAAAGTCATTAAAAATTGATTGAACTTACATTGTGCCTGCAGTTAGAGCTCTTCGCTATCTATCAACCTCCATTTGATTCCTTCCTTTGTTATTTTATATCGTAGCAACATGTATCCGCCTATATGTCCATCTTCTATGTATGCTATACACCAAGCGGGGCCTACAAACCAGACTTGGTCTCGATCGTAAATGTCCATGGTACCGCCCAATGCTCCGTGCCAGGGGAATATCTCTTTATCTTTGGCAAGTTGATCGATCATCTTATCTCTTGTAATTCCTTCTGGCCAAGATGGAGATGGCGAAATTAAAGTGCTGAGATCTTGATATGCTTTTTGGAGCGATACAAACTTGTCGTTTAAGTCATGAAGCTTTGCTCCCAAATAACAAGAAATTACCATTAACACCAAAGTGATACATAACAACATTGTTATTTTTTTAGAATGCAACTTTTGTTTCGCCTGCCTTTCGATGAAAATTTCCATTGCAGATCATGATGACGACCATAATAAGCATCTTTACTTAATATAAGATCTGGGAATTATGATTACAATACTTATTGGAAAGATTGGTTAATGAATAGGAGGTTGTATACCATGGTGATAAGGGTTGTCTTAGCAGACGATCATCCCCTGACCAGAGAGGGTTTCAAATCCTACCTAGAGGGAAGGGAAAACATAAAACTGGTGGGAGAGGCTTCAGACGGCGAGAGTGCTTGGGAATTGATAAAGGAGCAAATCCCTGACGTTGCTCTCATAGATATTCGAATGCCGGGCATAGATGGCGTGACTTTGGTTCGCCGTATTAGGCAAGAAGGATTACAAGTGGCATGTCTCATGCTAACATCTTACGACGCTCAACAATACGTATTGGCCTCTTTAAGGGCCGGTGCCAAAGGCTATATCTTGAAGACTGCGTCGCCGGATGAGCTTTTGAGGGCCATAGAAATTGTGGCATCTCAGGGGGTATATTTGGATAAGGAAGTTGCCAAGGCCGTAGAGGAGCCCGGATTTAGTCCGGAAGGTCTTTCCCCTAGGGAAAGAGAGGTCTTGTTGTTGGCCGGCAGGGGAGAATCCAGCAAAGAAATAGCCTCAAAACTCTATATAAGCGAAAGAACTGTACAAACGCACTTGGCTTCGATATACGACAAATTAGGCGCACGCAACAAGACCGAAGCCTTGCTTCTTGCCTTGAAGTACGGCGTGGTAACTTTGGAGGAATTGTTGGAATAATGAGAAGGCATTTGCTTTTGATTCTCACCTTGTTGGTCTTAATTCCTTCCATCGCGATTTTGATCGTCACAGGTTGGGGTGTTGTTGAACACGAAAAGGCCATGAAAAACGTGACGGAGTCCTACGTATTGGATTTGGCCCAATCTGTGGCCTTGCGGGTTGACAGACCGCGTTTTATACATCGTGCTCAGATGATGTCGCCGAGATCCATAGACTCTTTTGTCTTAGATATTTCGATGCCTGGATGGGTAGCTTTAGTCGATGAGGATGGGAATTTGTTGGCCGCATCCTCAAGAGCGCGAGACGTTTTGCCTCAAATTTGGCAAGTTGGCGTTCCTGTAGGCAAGGCCACGTTGTTAAAGGGGCCAATGGGAGATACGTATACGATAGCTGCGATTCCTACCTCTCAAGGATGGTATGTCATTGCGGCGGTAGCATGGTCTCAATTGCTTGGGCCGATGGTGCGCTTTTCGCATCTATGGCCTGCGGCTGTGGGGCTACTGGCCATAGTTGGCTTGTGTGCCGTGTGGGCCTTTTGGCGATGGCTGATAATGCCTTTGTTATCATTGGAGGCCGAGGTAAGCAGCTTAAAATGGGGGAGAGATCTCCCAGAGCCTGACGATCCCCTTGCTGTCTGGGAACTTCGTAGGCTAAGGAAGGTATTGTACCAGTTGGCTGAAACGGCAAAGGAAAGGGAAGAGCTGACACAAAGATATGTATCGGATCTGGTTCAGGTACAGGAAGAGGAGAGGACGAAACTGGCCAGGGAAATTCACGATGGACCACTTCAGGATGTAACGGCGCTACTTCAGAGAATATTATTGCTAAAACAGGAAAGTTGGAGCGAAAAGGCAAAAAAATATATAGAAATAGCCGAAGAAAGCGCAACTGCAGCGGTGAGGGAGTTGAGAGGACTTTGTGACACGCTTTCGCCGCCCTGGCTAGATCTTGGCTTATTACAGGCATTAACGGAACTCACAGAAAGGCTTGCTCGCATTTACGGGATCAAAATATATTTAGAGGCAAATGAAATCCCTGATGTGAACGAGGACATAACTCTAGCATTTTTTAGAATAGTGCAGGAGGCAATCAATAACGCAGTGAAACATGGCAGCGCAAAGAGCATCTGGGTCAGGCTTGCTTGCGAGAATGGTTATTTAGTACTTCAAATCGAGGACGATGGAAGTGGCTTCGACTTTGAGGGAGATGTGGAAGCTCTAAGGATAAAAGGACACAGGGGAATAGCCAATATGGCGGAAAGAATGCGCATGATAAAAGGCCAAATTGACATAAAATCATCATCATCTAACAGTGGCACAGTAATCACATGTAAGGTATTACTTCCCCTTTCGGGAGAAAAATCCCCCAGAAACGCTTTTGATGTCGGAGATGTAAGCAAATCCTAGGCCCTTTACCCTGGTCAAAACATCATTGATCTTCTTTCTCTCACAAACTATCTTTAAGATCATCCTTTCACCGAATTTTCCTTCTCCACGCAGAACTGTCGTGCCATATCCGGCCTCCCTTAAATTTTCGACCTTTTCTCTGACCAAAGGGCTACTTTCTGCTATCACTTCGATCAAGGCATATCCTGATAACAATTTTTCTTCCAGGAACGACCCTACGTAGTTACCGGTTGCAAATCCTCCTGCGTAAAATACTAGCTCTAGGGGGCTTAGTTTTCCGCCGCCTAATACGATTGAAAGGGCTATCATGTATATGCTCACTTCACAAAAACCTATCATGGCAGCCCTTAGTCTCATTCCTCGAACCAAGAGGAGAATGCGAATTGTACCGATCGATACATCCGCTATCCTTGCGAAGAAAATAAAAAGCAACCCTAAGACCGTAGCCATCCTATCATCGCTCCTCGCATTTTGGTAGTTGCAGTGGCTATGTTGTTGGTTAAATGATATATTATGTAAGCTGTGAAAAAATATTTTTCTTAAACAATATTATTGTAAATATAAAAGAGATACTAGCAAGCATGCTCAGTATAAGTTAATATTCTTTACAAGAGGCAGGGCGACGTAAGTTGTTGTGCTAGGGGTGTTATTGATAATTGCGTATGAAACCAGCAAATTGCGATGATGGTAGGAGGGAGTTGTTTGAGAAACGTCAATTCTAAAAGCTCATTTGTTTTTTGGTCGTCTTGCGTTGTCGCGTTAGCAATATTGATATGCGGTTTGATTTTTTTGGGAAAGCCTATTCAAGAAGAAGCAGCAATTAATGCACTGCCGATTCCCGAAGAAGGGAAATCTTATGTGTTATATGTCGAGGAAGGGTCGACTCTACTTCGCATTAAAGAAGCGGTTGCGGTTGACAGGTTATTATCATTGGTTTTGTCGATCAAAGAAGCTGACTTCAAGGCTATTGATATGTTCCTATCCATGATTGAGGGATCTAAAGATACTGCTTGTCTGGTGTTGCCTTCGGAGGGTAAGTTTTATCTGGCGATTAAACCGGATTCGGAAATATTGCATCTTATCGCTTCGGGCAAACTGCCTGCCAAGTGGTTAGAGGCATATCCGGAAGTTACTCATGAAGTTGTAGATGGAATGATGAGAGTGGATATCTCTCAATCGAATAGTCTTTGGATTTTGCCCTACAGGGATCTTCTTTTAGTCTCGTCCTCAATGGACGATTTGGGCCTCATGAAAAGTAACCTGGACAATGAGGGGGATGTCTCTTCCTTTCAATGGCTTGTGCAGGGAGAATGGTCAGGGCGTTTGAGGTGTCACGTAGAAACGAATATCGATGGAGAGTTGGCGTGGATTTGTGACGATGAAAAGCTAAGCGCTAAGTGGAAGATACAGGACATTGAAGGATTGTTGTCCAAAGAGGAAATAAGTTTGCCTAGTCCTCAAAAATGGTCCGGTAACTATGCACTTCCATCTCGGCGTTCGTTGACTATAGGGCTTACCATGATCGACACGCCTCAGTTGACAAAAGGAGTCTCGTCATTGGCAAGTGCCTTGGGTGTGAATCCGGATAAATTGTTGGAATTTTTAAGAGGCCAGGTCATTTTCTCCTTGGGTGGGGAGGCCAATATCTTCACGTTTCATTTGCCGGGAGTGCTCTTTCAGTTTCCGAACAGAGGAGACCTGGGTAAAGAGATAGTAGATGATATATGGGAAAATAGGCTTCAAAGCCTATTGATCAATAGGGGTCCTCTGGAGGGCTTTGAAAGTGGAGGGGTTATTGAGATCCCGGTTTCTTTGGTTTTGGCATCGAGTGAGGACATGACGTTGCTCGGTCTTGCTTCAACGGATACCCTCTCGAATGGTCTTGCTTTGGAGAAGGCATTACCTGCAGTAGCAGGGAGGGATTATATGTTTTGGGCTGACGTGGATTTTGGCTCGATTGCTGGAGATATGGAAAAACTTATTGCTGTTAGTAGAACGTTTGGCTCTGAAGTGCCGGCCAGGATCGATGCTCAAGGGAATTTTGATAAATTATACAAGGTCGTTAAGGCTCTAAAAGATGCAGGGCATCTATTTGTTGGATTGCAGAGCATTACTGATGGAGAGCTGTTGTGGGAATATAAAAGCTCACATACTGGCGATTGATTAGTCGATGCAATTTGCATTTTGATGTTTTAAAAGGATAATTTAGAACGATCATATATTTTCAGGGGGAATATCGATGCCGAAGGATGTATTTCAGATCTTACAAGAACGAGGATTTGTAGAATGGTGCAGCGATCCGGAAGAATTATCAACTGTTTTTAAGGCAAGGCTCGTATCTGGGTATATAGGGTTCGATCCTACGGCGGATAGCCTTCATGTGGGACATCTTGTGCCGATAATGGGGTTAGCCTGGTTGCAACGTGCCGGACATCAGCCGATAGCTGTGGCAGGAGGCGGCACGGGGTTGATCGGCGATCCCTCCGGAAAGACCAAAGAAAGACAGCTCTTGACGTTGGAGCAGGTCGAGAGCAACATGGTTTCCATTAGAAAGCAGATCGAACATTTCCTTGATTTTAACTGTGGCGAGTCGTCAGCGAAAATCGTCAATAATTATACATGGCTGTCCAAGTTAGGATTGCTCGAATTTTTGAGAGATATAGGGAAATATTTTACGGTCAACTTCATGATCGCCCGTGATTACGTAAAGACTCGACTCGAGGACCCGGATAAGTTTATTACATATACTGAGTTTTCTTATATACTCCTTCAGGCTTATGATTTTTATCACTTGTATAAACATGACAATTGTATCCTGCAAATGGGAGGAAACGATCAGCAGGTAAACATAATTGCAGGCATTGATCTGATTAGGAAAAAGCTAGGCGGAAAGGCTTATGGCCTTACATATCCCTTGCTTTTGACGGCTTCTGGTCAAAAATTTGGGAAGACGGAAGAAGGTACAGTGTGGCTTTCGCCTTCGCGTACGACGCCATACAAATTTTATCAATATTGGATAAATACCGATGATCGTGATGTATCCAAGTTCTTGAAGCTTTTTACTTTTCTTCCTCTTGATGAGGTTGATGCGATAATGGCAGAGCATAACGATCATCCTGAAATGCGCCTGGCTCAAAGAAGGCTTGCTTACGAGGTTACGCGTGTCGTTCATGGCGATAAGACAGTAGAAAGGGTCAAGAAGGTGAGCGAGATTCTCTTTGGAGAGTCTTACAGCCTAGAGGATCTCACTCAAGATTTACTGGAGGAGATACGGCTGGAAGTGCCAAGCGGACATGTCAGCGAAGTCCCTTCTCCTTTGGTTGATATAATGACAAAAGTTGGAGCTTGTTCCAGCAAAAGCGAGGCTCGCAGGCTGATTCGAAGCGGCGCTGTCACCATAAACGGCGAGAAAGCGCTCGAAGAAAATTGCATGGTTTGCGAAAGGGACTTTCTTTACGGGAAATACCTGTTGTTAAAGTTAGGAAAGAAGAGGTATCATTTAATAGAACTTAACAAATAGGTAAGCTTATCGCTAGGGATAATGCGAAGCAGCAGTAAAGGGGTGATGTCCTGTGAAATTAAGTGCCAGGAATGTGCTAAAAGGAAAAATTGTAAAAATCGTACATGGAGCCGTTAACTCTGAGATTACGATGGAGCTTCCTGGAGGACAAGAGGTAGTTTCTATCATCACTAAGGCTTCCGCTGAAAGATTGGGGTTAAAGGAAGGAATGGATGCTTACGCTGTGATCAAGGCCTCCGAGGTCATGATAGCTGTCGATTAAGAATATTTATGGCCATCACAGTAAAGGTATGGCACTGGTTGCTATAAAAATAAAGCAGGAAGCTAGCTTCCTGCTTTATTTTTAACAAAATTAAATGAGGGGAAAAGCCATGAGCTTAGTAGCAGCAGCAATCAAGGGTGTTCATTATCTTGTTAGGCCCGGAATAAGTGCAAATATAATGGCATATCTGCTTTACAATCTAGCCTGCACTTTTGGGATTCGTAAAAATGTTGCTTTACAAAACTTGGAGATAGCTTATCCGGAAAGCGACCTTTCCTGGAGAAGGGAAATAGTAAAAAAACTGTATCATAATCTTTCTTTATCTGTCATGGAGTTCCTCATCTTGACTAAAAACCCTAACATTGTTTCCAAATGGGTTACAAAGGTCGAGGGGGAAGAGTATTTAAAAGATCTTTCAAAGAAGGGAAAAGGGGCCGTGCTTCTAACGGCACATATGGGAAATTGGGAGCTATTGGCGGCCTGGTTGGTGCATAGAGGTTACCCCCTTGTTGCTGGAGTTAGAGACCCGAACGACGTGCATGTTTCTAAATTGTTGGCGTGTTATAGGGAAGCCTTAGGTGTGCAGACCATACCCAAGAAGAGCTTATTGCTAAAGGGCGCTAAGCTATTAAAAGAAGGTAAGTTCATTGGCATCTTGGCTGATCAGGATGGAGGGACCGACGGCATAAGGGTTTCCTTTATGGGTAAGGTTGCAAGCACCGTTGGAGGGCCAGCTGCCTTAAGTTTGCTGACGAAGGCTCCAGTCGTTCCAATTGTGTCCTATAGAGTTGCTCCGTATGAACATGAGATCATGGTGTTACCTCCTATCGAGCCCCCTGGCGGATTGCCAAGGGATGAAGCCATTAAAGAAATGACCATAAAATTTAATCATATTTTAGAGAGTTTCATAAAGACGCATCCCGAACAGTGGCTATGGCTCCACAGGCGTTGGAGAGATTAAATTTAGTTTGGACTTGTTTCCAGTGCAATATAAAGGTAAACTTATGTTAGGAAGTAGAGGGGGTGGAGCGCAATATGCGCTTATATGAATTGATGTCCTCGGGTGAAGTAGTGAGGTTGCCTGACAGCGACTCCGTTTCGGGTATACCGGTGGAGTTCTCCCCCCTCGTTGCGCTTTTTATGCCTTTTAATAGAGTTTTAATCGGCAGTGCTTTTTGTAAGAGCTATGAAGTGTGGCGTTGGGGTAAAATGGGAAGTTATGATTGGAATGAAGTTACGCTATGTCGTGATAGGCCAAAATTCTTTGACTTGGGCTTATTGGGTAAGATTTTATTGACAAGAGATTCTGTGAACGTTTTACGCAAGGGATTGCTTGAACTCTTAGAACCGCCCGGAGATCATGAAATGACCGTTTCCGTTTTGCAAAATATCATGAAAAGGCGGATACCCACTGATAAAAAAGGCGAAATAATAAAACCCTTTGGGCATAATATCGAAAACAGCATTAAGGATGTCACCTTGGAAATGGCCTATTGGGGTTTAAGATGGGCTTTGTTGTGGAATATGACTGAATCTGTATCTCGTATCCAGATATGGTTGTCCCGAGCTCTCGATGTTTTGAACCCTTCTTATATGTCTCCCCCTCCTATGTGGTTTTCCTTGTCCAAGCTGCCCGATGAGTCAGTCTTGCAGCAGTGGGAAGAGGAGGGGTTTGTTGCCGATCAGCTCAAGCATTTTGAATTAAGTGAAAGCAATCCCACAGTAATCAAAGGTTTAGATTCGTACCTCTTGCGTTACATTTACCGCTTTAAAGACATATTTGATGCCCAATCTCTGTATGCATGGCTTAGTTTAAGCGTGCCATTGTGGGAAGATTTGCGTAGCAGGTGCTTGCTCTCCTTGTCTGAGGTTTTGTTGGCCTGTTGGGGATTTAAGGATGCCGTGGATGCTGCCAACGAGATGATGCTTTATGGCAGAAGTGCTAAAGAAATGGGAAATTTAATGGTTATCAGTAAATAACCAGTTGGACAAATAACATTTTGAGTTGCATACTGTTGTTGTGCTTGGTAAAATAAATGATGAAAAATTGGTAAAGTAGGTTGTCCGTAAAAAGAGTGAATAACGCATAAAGGAGCCATGTGATGTCTGGGCTGAGCGACTTGAAAAATCTGCTACAAAAAAATCCCATAATACCGGCTTTGAGGTCTAGTAAGGATGTCGAAGCAGCCTTAAAGATAACTTCAAGATGCGTATTTGTTCTTGAATCCTCCATCTACACCCTAAAAAACGTCGTGGATAGCCTGAGAGAAAGGGGACATTTCGTATTCGTTCATGCTGATCTAATAGAAGGGCTGAAAACAGATCCTTCAGGAATAAGATTTTTGGCACGGGAGATTAACCCTGAAGGCTTAATAACAACCCATAAAAATGTTCTTGAGATTGCTAAGGATCTGAATTTGCTTACTATATTGCGTATCTTTCTGCTTGATTCCCAGGCCTTCAAAAAGGGTAGACAGCTGGCTTACAGTGTGAATCCCGATTTCATAGAGATGCTTCCCGGGATTTCAATAATTGCTGTGGATGAACCGATTTTGAAGGAAATCCCGTTTCCCTTAATCGCAGGCGGACTTATAAAGACAATGGATCAAGTGAATAAAATACTTTCAAGGGGGATTTTAGCCGTTTCTACGAGCGAAAAAGCTTTGTGGGAGAAATGAATAGGGCAACAACAAAAATTCGTTACAGATTCTTACTGGGCATAGAGACAAAAAGAGAAAGCCTAGCATATGTTGTCATATGGTGCGCTTTCTCTTTTGTTATGATGAAATGTAATTACACTTGAGGAGGTGGAACTGGAAATGAAAAAACTCATCAACGATGTTGAAAAAGCAGTCGAAGAATCTCTTAGCGGTTTGGTCAAGGCTCATGCCGATCTCATCAAGCTGCATCCGTCAGTGAGGGCGGTGCTTAGGGTTGATTCCCCAAAGGAAAAGGTTGCCATCATTTCTGGAGGTGGCAGCGGTCACGAACCCATGCACACCGGCTATGTGGGTTATGGTATGCTTGATGCCGCATGTCCTGGCGAGATATTTACCTCTCCAACCCCGGATCAGATGTACGAGGCAGCGAAAGCTGTTAACGGCGGAAAGGGTATTTTATTCATCGTCAAAAACTACAGCGGAGATATAATGAACTTTCAAATGGCTGCCGATATGCTGGCTGCTGAAGGCATACCCGTGGAGCAAGTTATCATCAACGACGATGTAGCTGTAGAAAATTCTTTATATACCGCTGGCAGACGTGGCGTAGGCGGTACCGTTTTGGCCGAGAAGATAGTGGGTGCTAAAGCCGAGAAGGGAGGGTCGCTTGAAGAGGTTAAAAGTTTGTGTGAGCGCGTCAATGCCAACGTGCGTTCGATGGGCATGGCCCTTACGCCCTGCACGGTTCCTGCTGCCGGAAAGCCAACCTTTGAACTTGGCCCTGATGAGATTGAAATAGGTATAGGAATTCACGGTGAACCCGGCAGGCATCGCATGAAGCTGAAACCGGCCAGAGAAATAGTTGAAATGCTTGCGACCGCAATAGTAGATGACTTGCCATTCAAGGCTGGCGATGAAGTATTGGCCTTTGTCAACGGAATGGGCGGGACACCTTTATCTGAGCTTTACATTGTTTATAACGATTTGAGCAATTTCTTGGAAAAGAAGGGAATCAAAATAGTAAGAAATTTGGTTGGAAATTATATCACTAGCTTAGAAATGCAGGGGTGTTCCATAACACTATTACGTCTTGATGATGAAATGAAGCAGTTGTGGGATGCTCCCGTTTGCACACCAGGGCTGAGATGGGGGATGTAGACAGTTGGATAACGAGCATTTGGATGTGACTAAAGCAGTCGCCATTATCGAAAACATAAAGGAAATTATAGATGCTAACAAGGAATTTTTGACAAGACTTGACTCCGCCATAGGCGACGCAGACCATGGCATCAACATGAGCAGGGGTTTCACAAAAGCCTTAGAGAAGGTGCGGAGTAACCAATATAACGACATAGGAGCAGTATTTAAAGATGTGGCGATGACGCTGATGAGCACTGTTGGCGGAGCTGCCGGGCCGCTTTACGGCACTTTCTTCATGAGGGCATCGATGAAGCTTTCAGGTCATCAAGAGGCGGACTTGGCGCTGCTAGCACAGGCCTTCCGCGAGGGACTGCAGGGTGTTGTGGCTTTAGGTAAGGCTCAGCTTGGTGATAAGACGATGGTGGATGCCCTTACTCCTGCTATAGAGGCCTTGGAGGCTGCCGCAAAGCAGGGGTTGCCCCTGAAGGAAGGGTTAAAGAGAGCGCTTGCAATGGCTGAGAAGGGCATGAACGACACAATTCCGTTGGTGGCGAGAAAGGGGCGTGCAAGCTATTTAGGCGAGAGGTCAGCAGGACATCAGGATCCTGGGGCTACGTCGAGTTATTTAATTTTAAAGGCCTTTTGTGAAGCCTTGGGGGTTTAGGCCTATGATAGGGATTCTCGTGGTTTGTCATAGTTTTAAAGCAGCCGATGGAATTGTGGAAATTGCATCTCAGATGGCAGGGGACAAGGTTCGAGTGGTAGGGGTTGGCGGTAACGAAGAGGGGAGCCTAGGAACTTCTACTGCAAATATATATGAGGCGTTGAATAAACTTTTAATGGAATGCGATGGCGTTGTCGTGATACCGGATCTCGGAAGTGCCGTCCTATCGACTAAGGCTGCGTTGGATTTTTTGTCCGAAGATCAGAAAAGTAAAGTCGTTATTGCCGATGCTCCCGTTTTAGAGGGAACTGTGCTGGCCTCCGTGGAGGCCAGCACAGGATCTCCAGTTGAAAAGGTTGTGCAGGTTGCCGAGAGTGCGCACTTGCTAAAAAAGTTAACCAATTAAAATAAACAAAATAAAGGGAGGAGATCGGGATGGTAAAGAAATATGTTGCTGCTATTGATCAAGGGACTACCAGTACTAGGTGCATGATATTCGACAAGGAAGGCAATCCGATATCCAGCAGTCAGATGGAGCATGAACAAATTTACCCTCATCCTGGGTGGGTAGAACACGATCCCATGGAGATATGGTCACGCACGCAAGACGTAATTAGAGGGGCATTAGAAAAGGGCAATGTAGATCCGAACGACATCGCAGCAATCGGTATAACGAACCAAAGGGAAACTACGGTAGTATGGGATAAGAACACAGGGAAACCCGTTTATAATGCAATCGTATGGCAGTGCATGAGGACTCAAGATTTTTGCCTGGAGTGGGAGAAAGAACCAGGCGCGAACGAAAAGGTCAACCAAAAGACCGGCCTTGTGATAAGCACTTATTTCTCCGGTCCCAAGATCAAATGGATCTTGGACAACGTTCCTGGCGCCAGGGAAAAGGCTCAAAAGGGAGAGTTACTGTTCGGAAACATAGATACATGGATAATTTGGAACCTGACGGGCGGTCCGAACGGGGGGGTTCATGTCACCGATGTCAGCAATGCGTCCAGGACTATGCTCATGAATATCAAAACGCTGCAATGGGACGATGAAATGTTGGACTTCTTAGGCATTCCGAAATCCATGTTGCCGCATATCAAACCTAGCAGCTACATTTACGGCTACACAGCTCCTAACGGACCATTTAGGGCGAGCATCCCCATTTCGGGAGACCTTGGAGACCAACAGGCAGCGGTCTTTGGTCAGGTGTGCTTCAACGTGGGCGAGGCAAAGAATACCTACGGAACAGGAAACTTCATGTTGCTAAATATAGGCAAGACACCAAGCCTTTCCAAGAGCGGCCTGCTTACGACAGTGGCTTACGGTCTTAAAGAGGGAGAAGCGGTTTATGCCCTAGAGGGATCAATGGCTATCACTGGAGCTGCGATACAGTGGTTGCGTGACAACCTGAGGCTTTTTGACGATGCTGCCGATTCAGAATGGTTCGCTAGCAAGGTAAAAGACACTGGCGGAATCTACTTCGTACCTGCCTTCTCCGGCTTGTTTGCGCCCTATTGGGATATGAGAGCTAGAGGTTGTATAGTAGGATTGACGAGATACATTCGCAAAGAACATTTGATCAGGGCTACCCTTGAATGCATTTGCTATCAGACCCTGGACGTACAAAGGGCAATGGAAGCCGATTCCGGTGTGCCGCTTACGGAACTTAAAGTGGATGGCGGAGCTGTACGAAACAACCTCCTTATGCAGTTGCAGGCAGACCTTCTGGGCGTTCCGGTCGTGCGTCCAAAGGTAAATGAGACCACGGCCCTGGGCGCTGCTTACGCTGCTGGCCTTGCTACCGGATTCTGGACAAGCTTGGATGAGCTAAAGCAAAATTGGAAAGTAGATAAGCGGTTTGAGCCAACCATGAGCAAGGAAACGAGAGAGGAAATGTACAGAGGCTGGAAGAAGGCGATTGAACGGGCCAAAGGATGGATAGATTAGTTTGACTTGAATGTCATAAGGCATTTGATGAATTTCGAGTAAGGTGCATGAGAGGGGAGAGGGGTGCACTGCAATATGCGCCTTTCTCCCTTTTAAATTTGTTTAAAGGTTTTACCAGCATTTTTGGAGGTGATTATGTGAGCACGCGATATTACGATGTGATCGTAATTGGCGGCGGTATTGTGGGCTCGACAATTGCCCGTGAGTTATCGCGTTATGATGTTAGGGTAGCTGTTATAGATAGAGCTTCAGAGCTGCCATCAGGTGCCTCTAGGGCCAATAGCGGCATGGTTCATGCAGGTTATGACGACAAGCCTGGCACAATGAAAGCCTACTTTTGCCCAAAAGGGAATGCGATTTACAGGAACCTTTATGAGGAGCTGGATTTTACCCTTAATAAAGTTGGATCTTACGTATGTGCCTTTGCCGAAGAAGAAATAGCCCATCTTAATTTACTGCTCGATCAGGGGAAAAAAAACGGTGTTCCGTCCGTTGAGATAATAAGCGGCGACGAGTTGCGATCGAGAGAGCCAAATGCGTCTGAGGAAATTATTGCTGCCCTTTGGGCTCCTACGGGTTGTATCATAAATAATTTTGAAGCTGTCCTCGCATTCATGGACAATGCTCAACAAAACGGGGTCGAGTTGTTTTTGGAGACGGAAGTCTTGGATGTATTGCTCTCCCAAGGCGAAAAGCAGGTTGTAGGGGTCGATACGAATAAGGGGATGTTTTTGGCTCCTATTGTCATAAACGCCGCCGGAGTACATTCGGATAGGATAGCTAGGATGGTTGGCGATGAGAGCTTCGTCATACACCCACGAAGGGGCGATTACTTCATCACAGATAAATATGTCGGAAATCTCGTCAAGAGCTTCTTTTTTGCTTGTCCTTCCGAGGCTGGCAAGGGTATAACCGTGGCTAGCACAGCAGATCACAACTTACTAATGGGACCTACTTCCATATTCCAGGTAGATCGCGATAAAACTGCTACCACTGCAGAAGGCTTGAAGCAAGTCATTGATGGTGCAAGGCGACTAATCCCTTCTATACCGCTAAATATGGCCATAACGTCCTTCGCCGGGCTCAGGGCGGACCCCGATACAGGAGATTTTGTTATAGGAATCCTAAAAAAACCCCATGGATTTGTTAACGTGGCAGGCATTAAGTCTCCCGGTTTTACTTCTGCTCCTGCAATAGCACAGCATATAGTTGAAAGAATGAAAGACGAGCTAAAAGACCTTGTTGAATTCAAGCCCAACCGGAAATTTGTTCCGGAGCGAAAACATATACCACGATTCGCATATCTTTCCATGGAAGAAAGATCTGCTTTGGCAGAAAAAGATCCCAGATACGCTCAAATAGTATGCAGATGCGAGAGCGTCACTGAGGGTCAGGTGGTAGAGGCCATAAGAAGAGGAGCCAGAACGGTAGCGGCGGTGAAGATATGGACGCGTGCTGGAGCCGGAAGATGTCAGGGGGGTTTTTGTGGGCCACGAGTTATAGAAATATTGGCACGAGAGCTCAACATTCCCATGGAAGAAGTCACAAGACATGGAGGTCATTCCAGAATGCTGGCAGGAAAGACCAAGGAGTATTGGTTTAGGGGGTCTAATCATGAGTGATATTACCGTAGATGTTGCAGTCATCGGCGCCGGTCCTGCCGGTATAGCAGCAGGGGTAGGCGCTAAAGAAGCTGGGGCAGAAAGGGTGGCCATATTTGAGAGGGATTGGGATTTAGGTGGCATATTACAACAGTGCATACATCCTGGATTTGGCTTGCATATCTTCGGTGAAGAGTTGACTGGGCCTGAATACATGCACCGATGGATCAATAAGGCTCATGATGTTGGTGTACAGTTTTGGACCAACAGCATGGTGTTTCACATGGAAGATGATGGCTCTTTTTGGATAATGAATCCTTCGTTAGGCATCAGGAAGGTGACGCCTAAATCCATAGTTTTGGCTATGGGATGTCGAGAAAGGCCATTGGGCTCATTGGGAATACCCGGGACAAGGCCTGCCGGTATATATACTGCCGGTACTGCCCAAAGATTGGTGAATATGGAAGGCTACATGCCGGGAAATAAGGTTGTCATTTTAGGCTCAGGTGACGTCGGGCTGATAATGGCAAGAAGGATGATTTGGGAAGGTGCGCAAGTGCTTGGAGTTTACGAGATCATGCCCTGGCCGGGTGGTCTCAGGCGGAATATAGCTCAATGTTTGGACGACTACGGCATCCCTTTTTATTTGGAGGAGACCGTCGTTGAGATTCATGGAAAGGATAGACTTGAAGGTGTGACTGTTGCAAAAGTTGATAAAGACCGAAAACCCATCGTAGGGACCGAGCATTTCATTGATTGCGACACTTTGCTTTTAGCCGTTGGTCTTATACCCGAAAACGAACTTTCCAGGATGGCTGGCGTAGAAATTAATCCAGTGACGCAAGGGCCTTTTGTGAACGAGCTTCTACAGACATCCAAGCCCAATATTTTTGCTGCCGGCAATGTGGTCATAGTTTATGATTTGGTCGATTGGGTGAGCAAGGAAGGCGAAAGGGCCGGCAAGAACGCTGCGCTTTACGCAGCCGGTCAGTTGAAACAAGCTGCACGGCAGATCAGGATCGTTGGGGGTAAAAATGTAAGGTTGTACTCGCCGCAATTCCTATCCGGTCAAAGTGACGCGATAATTTATATGCGAGTTGCTCAACCCATAGAAACAAGATGCAAGGCCATAGTTGAACCGGGTTTATATGAGAAACAATTGAGATACGCTAGGCCTGGAGAAATGAACGAAGCCCAAGTCAAACTGGAAGATCTCAAAACCCTTGGCGATATCGAGGAAATCGTTGTGGACATAAGGGAGGCTTAATGATGCCCGAGGAAAGGAAAATAATATGCACAGCTTGTCCTGTGGGTTGTTTTATGACAGTTAGCGAAGAAAACGGTGAGATTATTTCGATCTCCGGCAACACCTGCCCCAGGGGTAAGGAGTACGCTAAAATAGAAATAACTGACCCTAGGAGGGTGTTTGCGTCTACCGTTCGGGTGGAGGGGGGAGCATTGCCAGTATGTCCTGTCAGAAGTAAATGTCCTGTTCCCAAGAGCAAGATCTTCGATATCGCTAAAGCCGTTGCGCGCGTTAAGGTCAAGGCCCCCGTAGAAATCGGTCAAGTTATAATCGAAAACGTATGTGACACAGGTGTGGACATCGTGGCTAGCAGATCTTTGCCAGCGAAACAATCTGTCGAAGTATCGCAAGGAGGTTAAAGACGTGGTTGAGAAGGAAGTTGTCGTGAAAAATCCCCATGGCCTACATGCTAGGCCGGCTGCGGTATTTGTTCAAAAGGCAGCGGCGTTTCCCTGCAAGATTACTATTACAAAAAATGGCAAGGAAGCCGACGCTAAAAGCATATTGGCAGTCATGAGCTTGGGGATAGAACCAAACGAAACAATATTATTGCGAGCTGACGGCGAAAGGGAAGAAGAGGCCTTGATGGAGCTAGTAAGGATATGTGAAGACACCGAGATGTAAAAAAATATATATGTATACATATTTGGGGGCTTGACATAATTACCAATCCCGAATAAGATATCACTTGCGTCGCTCAGGAGAGCACGCGATCCATTCAGCACCTTGACAAGTTCATAGGCAGCAGCGAGAAAGCCTCAGATAAAAAGCAAGCAAAAGCTAGCACCTAACTTTAGGTGCGAGCCTCAAAGTTTTTCAGCTAAGCTTTAGC
>Ga0134096_1000516_pt1 | contig 41810 bp, 39 predicted proteins | sample 7_2taG_FD_94448 | JGI IMG/M metagenome (GOLD analysis project Ga0134096, IMG submission 94448) | Switchgrass degrading microbial communities from high solid loading bioreactors in New Hampshire, USA - 7_21_20_110_A3 metaG | ecosystem: Engineered > Bioreactor > Semi-continuous > Anaerobic >... | reverse complement strand
GGCGATCCGTCTGTATGCGGTGACGTTGCAGGCGGTTCTTGATGTCACATCGGCTGTATGCGTAGGGGTGAACGAGATATGCCTGTCCGTCGTCGTCCCAGAACGGGCACGGATCGATGAAACCCTTGGCCTCGTGGACACACACCAGCGGCGACCACTTCCCGAGAGGATCGGTCGCTGTGCTCATGAATATGCCTTCGTCAGGCGCACCGAAGAACACCCAAAACCTGCCCTCATGATGCCGCAGGCTCGGAGCCCATATCCCCCGTCCGTGCTGGACTTGATCGTAGTCGTCGAACGGGAAACGTTCCACGACATAATTGACGATCCGCCAGTTGACCAGGTCACGCGAGTGAAGAATCGGAAGCCCAGGCATGTTTGCGAAGCTCGAGGCCGTCATGTAGAAGTCGTCTCCGACCCGCACGACGTCCGGGTCTGGGTAGTCAGCGTGGATGATCGGGTTGATGTAGGTGCCGTCGCCCTGGTCCGGCACCCATACTCTCTTGCAGTCGGATGAACCGGTCAAGGAAGCCTCCCTCCAATCGGTGAATCGACGTCTCCTATGTTAGCATACGACATTGCCAGATTCTTCACCTGTCTGCGCGACACAGGCGAGCCGACAGGAAACGCGCGGAGCAGATCGAACTCATCGGTCGAGCGATAGAGAGAGAGGATGGTTGTCTTACATGAGTGGAGAGATCGGAGCGCCCTCCATTCCGCTGCCGTCGTTTCCTGATAGAGCAGTCTCCATATTCGACCATGGCGCTGTCCCCGGAGGCCTGGTCGACAACACGGCAGCCATCGCCAGTGCCATCAGCGCCTGTTCACGGGCGGGCGGCGGGCGAGTGGTCATCCCCCGCGGAATCTGGCTGACAGGTCCGATTCACCTGCAGAGCAACATCGATCTGCACGTGGAAGAAGGAGCCCTGGTCCTGTTCAGCACGAATCACAGCGACTACCCACTGGTTGAGACGAACTTCGAAGGGCTGGACCGCATTCGTTGCACCTCTCCAATCAGCGGTCGCGATCTCGAGAACATCGCGATCACGGGCAGAGGCATTTTCGATGGATCCGGCCATGTCTGGCGCCCCGTCAAACGCTCCAAGACTACTGCTGCTCAGTGGCATGCCCTGGTCTCCTCCGGGGGCGTAGTCACCGATGAAGGCAGCATCTGGTGGCCGGCCGGAGGAACGCCGCAGGGCGGAGCTCTCATGCGGCAATTAAGACAGGATGGCAGGTCCGCTTCTCCTGAGGAATACGCCAAGGTCGTTGGATCTCTGCGGCCGGTTCTCCTGAGCCTGGTCAACTGCAGACGTGTGTTGCTGGACGGACCTACGTTCCAGAACTCCCCCGCCTGGGCGCTCCATCCGCTGCTGTGCGAGGAAGTGACGGTGCGCAATATCTTCGTCAAGAACGAGTGGTATGCTCAGAACGGAGACGGACTCGACCTCGACTCGTGCAGAAGCGTGAGGGTGACAGGATCGGTGTTCGACGTAGGCGATGACGCCCTCTGTCTGAAGTCTGGACGAGACGAAGCGGGCCGGAAGAGAGGCCGGCCGTGCACCGACATCTGGATCGACAACTGCACCGTCTATCGCGGTCACGGCGGATTCACAGTCGGGAGCGAGATGTCGGGAGGCGTGTGCAATGTCCGTGTGTCGGATTGCACGTTCATCGACACTGATGTCGGCTTGCGGTTCAAGAGCACGCGTGGACGCGGCGGAGTGGTCGAGAAGCTCCTCATAGAACGCGTCAACATGATTCGCATCAAAGGCGACGCCATCAGCTTCAATCTGTGGTACGAGCGCAAGAAGGCCGCCGAAGAACCTGGCCCTGTCCCTGTCAGCGAAGAGACGCCGGTTTTCCGGGACATCGTCATCAGGGATGTCGTCTGCCGAGGAGCGAGCAGGGCTATGGCTGTGCACGGGCTTCCCGAGATGCCGGTCCATCGCCTGAGCCTGGAGAACGTTTCGATCTCAGCTCGAGAGGGCGCCGAGTTCGTCTATGCGGACACCATAGAGATGAGGAGGTGCGAGATAGTCGCCGAGGAAGGCCCAGCCATTGTCACGCGGGACAGCAGCAACATAATCACCGGCTAGTTGTGCGCGGCCTAGCGGGCTGCTCTGCCGACTAGTGTCATCCCGAGATAACGCACGACTTGGTGTCGAGCACAGCTGGGCCATTAAGGCGGAAGCGATCTTGCACTTGACAGCCAGGTTTAGGTGATCTACAATCTACTTGACAAGTTTATACAGCGCTTGGAACCAAAGGCTGGTCGCAAGCGCTCGGGCAAAGGATGCCTCATTGTTGGCGAAAGCGGGAAACCGAGGACGCTCTCGTCAATAATCAGGCATCCTTGTTTTTTGGGCCGTCCTGAAGGGTACGCTCGGCGGGCAGCCACTATAGGTCCGCTGGATAGACCGTTCTACAGGGCGCTGAGCAGGTCAAAGAGGAGGTGGTCAATGAGCGAGAGTGGTCTTTCCGTCCCTTCCGGTTTGGTACCCTCTGAACAGTCCGGTTCACATGAGAAAGGAGGACGAATAGAATGCGCGGGAAAGCGTTGTTGATCCTGATACTGTGCGGGATGCTGTGTGGAGTCTTCTCCCTTGCTGCTGCTGCGGACGACAAGATCGTGATCGGGTTCTCTATGGATAACCTGCGGCTCGAGCGGTGGCAGCATGACCGCGACCTCTTCGTCGAGAGAGCAAAGGAGCTCGGCGCCGAGGTCCTGGTCCAGTCGGCGAACAGCGACGACATGCTCCAGGTGGCGCAGGCTGAAAACCTGATCACTCAGGGTGTCGATGTGCTCGTGATTCTGCCCCACAACGGGAAGATAATGGGCAGCGTGGTGGCGGAAGCACATAGGAACGGCGTGCCGGTGCTGGCGTACGATCGCTTGTTGCTGGACTGCGATCTCGACTGCTACATCTCATTCGACAACGTTCGAGTTGGAGAACTACAGGCCAAGTACCTCGTCGACAGGAAACCGGAAGGCAGGTACTTCCTCCTAGGCGGGTCGCCGACAGACAACAACGCCTACCTGGTCAGACAAGGACAGATGAACATCATCCAGCCATACGTCGACGCAGGGAAGATCAAGATCGTGGGCGACCAGTGGGCGAAGGACTGGCTGCCGCAGGAGGCCATGAACATCATTGAGAACGCCCTGACCGCTCTGAACAATCAGATCGACGTCATCGTCGCTTCCAATGACAGCACGGCCGGCGGCGCAGTCCAGGCCCTGGCCGATCAGGGTCTGGATGGCAAGGTGCTGGTCTCCGGACAGGATGCAGACCTTGCAGCTTGCCAGCGTGTCGTCGAGGGCACGCAGACTGTGACCGTGTACAAGCCCATCCGCAAGCTGGCTTACAGAGCGGCCGAGGTTGCCGTCGCTATGGCTAAGGGCGAGCCGCTCGACACCGGCGGCGTTACGACGCACAACGGCATGATCGACGTCCCCTCGATCCTTCTTGACCCGATCCCTGTAGGCAAGGACGAGATGATGGACACGGTGATCGCCGACGGGTTCCACAAGATGGAGGATGTGTATAAGAACATCCCTAAGGATCAGTGGCCTACCCCTTAGGGACAGCTCCGATGTGGATAATGGGGAGCGGCCTCGCTTCCCATTATCCACGTATTACTCTATCTGAGGGGATCGAGTATGGACCAAATCATCCTGGAGACCAGGAGCATTACGAAAGACTTCCCCGGCGTCAGGGCACTGGACAGCGTCTCCATCAAGGTCGGCAGGGGTCAGGTCCTTGGGCTCTGCGGTGAAAACGGTGCGGGCAAATCGACTCTCATCAAGATCCTGAGCGGAGTCTTCCCCTTCGGCACCTATGAGGGCACGATAGTGCTCGACGGCGAGGAACAGAGGTTCCACAGCGTCGCAGATGCAGAGAGGAAAGGAATAGCAGTCATCCACCAGGAATTGTCTCTCTTCGGCGAGCTCAGCGTGGCCGAGAACATCTTCATGGGTCACGAGATCGCGCGGCGAGGGGTGATCGACTGGAACGCCGTCTACGCCGAGTCCTACAAGTGGCTGCGGAAGCTGAAACTGGATGATGTCAGGCCTACCGACAAGATCAAGGACCTCGGTGTGGGCAAACAGCAGCTGGTCGAGATTGCGAAAGCCCTGATCAAGAGATCAAGAATCCTGATACTCGACGAACCGACTGCGTCGCTGACCGGCACCGAGGTTGAGCTTCTGCTTGGCATCCTGCGCAATCTGCGCGACGAGGGCGTCACCTGCATCTACATCTCGCACAAGCTCGACGAAGTGCTGAAGATATCCGACTGCGTCACGGTATTGAGGGACGGGCTGGCGGTCGGGGGCGGCGAGGCCAAGACTCTCACCGAGAGAGACCTCATACGCATGATGGTAGGTAGGGAGATCAGCCGGATGTTTCCCGCGAGAACGGTCAAGCCCGGCGAAGAAGTCCTGGCTGTAGAGGGCTTTTCTGTAACCGACAGGCTGACTGGTCAGCAGCTCATCAAAGACGTGGATCTCCGGCTGCGGAAGGGTGAGGTCCTGGGAATCTTCGGACTGGTGGGCGCCGGGAGGACCGAGCTCGTCAGCAGCATTTTCGGTGTCCCACCCGGAAGAAAGGAAGGCCGCCTGTACCTGAACGGCAAACCTGTCACGGTCGACTCGCCCCGGGATGCTCTCAAGATAGGCATATCTCTGGTCTCAGAAGACCGAAAACGATATGGGCTCGTCCCTACCATGAACGTCCGCGAGAACATCACGCTTGCCTTTCTGCAGAGGTTCAGCGGCACACTGCAGCTCAATGTCAACGAAGAAATCATCGCTGCCAGGCGGCTTGTAAAGGAACTCGACATCAAGACGCCGTCGCTCGAGACGAAGGTAGTCAGCCTTAGCGGGGGCAACCAGCAGAAAGTGATTGTGGCCAAGAACCTCATCGCAGAGACTGAGATCCTGATCATGGACGAGCCGACCAGGGGCATAGATGTCGGTGCGAAGCACGAGATCTACAACCTCATGGAGAGACTCACTGAGAACGGGGTCTCCATCATTATGGTCTCTTCTGAACTCATGGAGATTTTGGGCATGAGCGACAGGATCCTGGTGCTTCACGCCGGGAGGGTCACGGGCGAGTTTGACAATACAGGCAGAGACGTCTCACAGGAGGATATCATGGTCGCCGCGACGGGAGGAGTTGTCCAATGAAAGAGAGCAAGTTCTCATTGCGAGTCGATCTAAAGACCTACATGATGGTCATTGCCCTTGTGGCTATCTGGCTGATCTTCACAGGGATAACCGGCGGCACCTTTCTGAGTCCACGAAACCTATCCAATCTGTTCAGGCAGTCGGTGTTTACCTCGATTCTCGCCATCGGAATGGTCATGGTGATAATCACCGGCCACATCGACCTGTCCGCGGGTTCGCTGGCCGGCTTGACCGGTGGCATCGTTTCCATCCTCCACGTCTGGCGAGGGTGGAATCCGTACCCATCGATCGCAGTGACTCTGATCGTCGGCCTTGCACTTGGCCTATGGAACGGCTACTGGGTGGCGTACAAAAAGGTCCCCGCATTCATTGTCACCCTGGGCGGCCTCTTGGTCTTCAGGGGAGCCCTGGTCGGCATTACAAAGGGCACGACTATCGGGCCTATGGGCGAGCTGTTCAGGTACATCGGAAAAGGCTATCTGCCGCAATACGGAGGGATCATCCTAGCCGTCGGCGGCAGTGCATACTTCCTCTACGTCCAGTACAGGACCAGGAAAGGCAGGCTCAAGTACGATTTCGAGGTTCTTCCGATCCATCTGGAGATTCTGAAGTGCGTGGCAGCGGTGACTCTGATCGCAGTATTCGTTTCGGTGATGAACTCGTACCAGGGAGTGCCGGTGCCCCTCATCGGTCTGCTGGTCTTGTTCTTCATCTTTTCCTTCGTCACAAAGAACACAGTCTTCGGCCGACACATCTATGCCATTGGCGGCAACAGCGAAGCCGCTCAGATGTCAGGGATCAACGTCGCGCGGACTACTCTCCTCGTGTTCGTACTCAACGGACTGATGGCCGCAATCGGCGGAATCCTCATGACTGCCAGACTGAACGCAGCATCTGTCGCAGCGGGACAGAACGCCGAGCTGGACGCGATTGCCGCTTGCGTGATCGGCGGCACCAGCCTAATGGGCGGGATAGGAAGCGTCGGCGGAGCCGTCATCGGCGCGGTGGTCATGGCCAGCCTGGACAATGGCATGAGCCTGCTGAACGTCCCGATGTTCTGGCAGTCGATCGTCAAGGGGCTGGTTCTAGTCCTCGCCGTCTGGTTTGACGTGTCGTCCACGAAGAAGTAAGCCCGACGCTCCAGCATCAATACAGGAATTGGCTTCCTGTTACAGAATATGTATAAGGCAACGCCACAGTCTTCGCAGCATGCTCTTGTCGTCAGAAAGGTTGAGTCCATGTCTGAGGAGATCTTGAGCATCCACAACCTGAGCTGCAGAAGCGATGGGACGGATCTGCACGACATCAACATCGGCCTCAAGCCCGGGGAAGTCCATGCCCTGATCGGCGAGAAAGACTCAGAAAACGAAAACTTCGTCCGTGCATTGTCAGGAGAGTTGAGCGATATAAGAGGCCGGGCAGTGCTCAAGGGCAAAAGGCTGCCAAGCTTCGCCCACCTGAAACAGGAAGGCGTTGTGATTCTGCGCAGAGACCCCGTTCTGTTTGACTCCTTCTCTGTAGCTGAGAACCTCCTGTTCGACCGCTACCCGCGCAGGGGTCTGCTGAAGGCGATTGATTGGTCGGAAGTCAATGCCAGAGCGCGACGCCTGCTGCGGGATCTCGGCCTGGACATAGATCCCGCGGCCGCTGTGGCGGACCTGCCCGCTAAGAAGAGGAAGAGCGTCGCGATTGCCAAGGCCTTTGTCAGCGAGCCGGAAGTGATCATCATGCAGGAGCCGGCTGAGGGCCTTGAGGCCGACGACGCCCAAAGACTGCATGAGGTGATTCAGAGGTTCAAAGAGAGGAACGGCAGTATTATATACATCACTAAGAAGTGGGAGGAAGTCCTGAAGATCGCTGACAGGATTTCTGTCCTGAACGATGGGACGGTCCTCGGCCCCATTCCCTCGGCTGAGGTCATCAGAGACCCTGTCGCGCTTCTGAACATGCTTGGCAACTACAAGTATGGGAAAAACACCGGCGAGTTCAGCGACGACAGCGGAGGAATCCTCGATGCGGTGTTCAAAGCAGCTCAGTATCTCACTTCAGAATACGAACTTAAGGACGTGCTCCTTCTCCTAGCCAAGCAGGCCGTCAAGAGCATGCGTGCGGACGGGTGCATCATCAATCTCATAGACGAGAACACGGACACCATCATCGATACGCTGGAGTTCAAGCTGGAGGACAACATCGAGGCGCGGCTGAAGACGGAGTGGATCCTCCATATCGGCCTCGAGAGGAAAGACATCTACTACGTAAACAAGAAAAACCCGGAGTTCGTGTCCCTGTTTGAGAGCGTCAAGAAGGTAAAGACTCTGATCTGTGTTCCGCTGCTGATTCGATCACAGGTGACCGGAGTCATTCAGATACTCTACAAAGACTACTACGTCTACTCGGAAGAGGAGCTGATGTATCTATCCACATTCGCCCGGCAGGCGGCGATTGCGATCGAGAATACGAGATTGATGGGAAGGTCAGCTCTCCTGCAGGAAAGCCATCACCGCATCAAAAACAACCTGCAGTCGATCATCAGCTTGATCGCCATTCAGAGGGAGCTGATGGCCAAGAACAAGGACGTGTCTGTCAGCGACATGCTCGACAGCATCGTCTGCCGTATCAAGAGCATAGCAGCTGTGCATGACCTCCTGTCAAAGGACAAGTCGGGGCGAAGCATCATCAACATACGGCACCTGATCAATACCATAGTTGAGTTCATGAGCTTCGACGACTCAATAAGGGTGATCCTGGACGCTGATGACATCTTCATCCCGTACAATAAGGCTTCCTCGATCGCCCTGGTCATCAACGAGCTGGTCACGAATTGCGTCAAGCACGCTTTTCCTCAAGGCCGGGGCGGAATCATCAACATCTCATGCAAGAGGCAGGCAGATCAGACACTACTGGTGATCCAGGACAACGGCGTCGGTCTGCCAGCCGATTTCGACAGGAACAGCATTCAGAGCCTCGGCTTGTCGATAGTGGAATCGATAGTTGTAAATGAGATCAAAGGCACGATCGAGTTCGTGAGGCAGGACGGTCTGCAGGTGAGGATACATCTGCCGGTCGAAAGGCTGTTCTTCCGGGGCGCGTACGCTCAGTAGAGAGGCGGGATGGTGCATGAGCGGCTCACTTCGGGTTCTAATCGCTGAAGACGAATACCTGTGCCTGATGGGGATCAGATCCAGCCTGCGCAGCCTTGGGCACCGGGTGATCGCCGAGGCTTCCAACGGCAGGCACGCGGTGGATCAAGCCCTGGAGAAGAAGCCGGATCTCATTATCATGGACATAAACATGGATGACATGGACGGCATCGAAGCGATAAGGAGAGTAAACGAACAGATGCTCATCCCGAGCATCATCGTGACCGGCTATTGCGAAGATGACCTGGTCAAGAGAGCGACTAACGCCGGAGTCTTCGCGTATCTGGTGAAACCCGTCGACGCCGATGATCTCAAGTCGGCGATCGAGGTTGCGATGGCCAGGTTCGAAGAGTTCAAGCAGCTGAAGGAGGAACTCCACGGGCTCGAACAAGCTCTGGAGGCAAGGAAGTACATAGAGAGAGCCAAGGGGATTCTGATGGATCGTCAGAATCTCAGGGAAGCGGAAGCAATGAGGCGGCTGCAAGAGATGAGCATGAAGAGCAACAAGAGAATGGTCGAGGTTGCCAAGGAGATCATAGACGCTGACAACCTGCTTAGGAACTAAGCCAACCGTTCGAGACCAGACCCCCGCTCCTCACGGTAGATCCGAACACGCACCTCTGCAGTGCGCGCCGGGGCTACGGAAGCAGCTCCAGCACAGTATACTCAGTTACGTCTCTATATCCAAGCGACCTGCCAAGATTGACAGAGGCTTCGTTCGCCGCGTCCCATGGCACTTCTTTGCCGAGTTCATTGCAGCGCGCGATATAAGCAGCCGAGACTGCCCTGGCATAGCCTTTCCGCCTGAACTGCGGCGCAGTCGTCACCTGACACTCGGTATACCTGTCTGAATCCACAAACGAGGACGCACCCGACACGACCATGTCTTCGCTCTTCACCACGAAGCAGGATGCTCTCTGCAGGAAGTCGCTCTCGCCTCCGTAGTGGTAGATCTGGTGCTCCCATTTGAGGTCGTTCTCAAGTCTGGGGTAATCCTCTGGCTGAAGTGCTTGACAGGCAGGACCTGCTGCCATGATCTCTCGGACCACCTTCGGGTCCAGAGACTTGGCGGAGAGGTGATACCGCGTGTATTTCTTGAGAGCTGCTCCGTGAGCTTCCTCAACCAACGCATTCCATTGGGGCGAGTACCCTAGTATGGCAGGCTGGACGGGGAAGTACCTGACGATGTCTCTGGCGTGGCGAGACTGGGGATCGCCCCCGTAGATGACTAGGCCTCCGTAGAACAGCACCGCAACCGTAGGGGACTTCTCATCGTCCACCACTAGCTGACCGAAGCCATCGCATACTGCCGATCGGATAAAAGCCTTCCATACTGGCACTTCCGAAAACAGACTCTCTGCGACACTCCTGTTTGCCTGCTGCAACTGCAACACGCAGATCCCTCCTTGTACCTCCGAACATCTCCGCGATGCTCTTGCGCCGTGTATCCCTACGGTGTTCTTACGCTGTCTGTCTGACCATGAACGCGACACGGCGTCGGAGGATGGAGAGCATGAGTGGCAGAGCCGATGCCGTAGCCGGAAAGATACTGATGAGACCGTACCTTTTCTGCGTGAGTTCGCAGACTCCTTCACTCAAGGATGGTTCGGCAGCAATCTTTCCTCCATACTCAACTCACGTAGCTGTTCGGGAGTCAAAGGCTCGGACAGCAGCCGCCAGAAGGCATGTTTCTTGTCGGTCGCCTGATTCAGGAACGCTGCGACAAGCTGCCGGCCCAACGTGTAGTTGCAGCGATAGGAGCGCGACAAGGGATCCTTCAAGAACCTGAGCGTGAGTTCCTCGTCTTCCCTTGTTGTGAGCGCATAGCGGATTCCGTAGTTGACCACCTCGTCGTCGGTCGCGCGGCATCCGTACATCAGCAGCATCTGGTTGTCAGCCACACTCTCGAGCTTGCCGTAGGCCTGTGCAAAAGCCCTTGCACGCACAGCGTCGTTTTTCGGCAGCCCGGCCCTCTCGTAGCACTCGACCAGCATAGCTTCGATCTCGGCTTCTGACGCGACTGCCTCAAGAGCGTTGGTAGCGATGCCTTCCGAAATCAGCGCGGAAGGCGTGTTGTTGAGGGCAATCGAGTGTTCGAGGCGGTTCTGTTCGATATAGAGCTTGTGCTCCTTTACAGTACGCTCGGTGTGATGCCCGGGATATGTCTCATGTGCAGCCATTACTGGGATGTCCCACATTTCCAGCGGTGCGTCACTGTTTATCTCTATGAGTGACTTCCCATTTCCCGAATACCAGTTGTACGCGCGCCAAGGCTTGTCAGCCACAAAGGCAACCTCGCACTCCTCGTGTTCCGGCAGAGCAAACGAACGACGGGTGCGGCTCCTGATGTCAGCGATGATCTCGGGGAGTATTGACGCAGCCATCCCTTTCGAAATGCGGGATCTCTCACGGAAGGCCTGAACGCGCTCACATAGAGGTCCGGGACCCGGCAGTATCTCATTGAGAGCACTTTGACAGTCCTCGAAGACGCTCTCGTCGACCCAGACGGCCTTCACGCCGTAAAGGAGCTCCACCTCGTCGCTGATACTAGGCTCATTTCCAGCGAGGATCTCTATAGTCGTGCTCATAGCCCGCGCTTCCTCTCTCAAGAACGCGCGGCGGTCCGGGGCAAGGTTGGGGTTTTCCTCAATGCCTTGCTGCAGAGATCCGCACAGGTCTCGAAGAACTTCAATGGACGGTTTCTCGCCTGAAGTCGCCTCAATCCTTAGTTCGGGCGGACCGTAATAGGCGTCTATGTATCCGGGGAAACAGCGATCGATCATGAAAGCGAGTCGAACGTACATCTCAGGAGCACTGGATCTCGAAACCACTGGCTGTCCTCCTTGCACGACCTCTGAGCTTATTCTACCCAATCTCGTAGACAGTGGGTACAAGACCGTGCAGGCTTACTCGATGGAGCGGCCTGAACGACAAATCGAGTTTCTGGCACGCATCCTCAATCGCCTGCGACTGATCAGTGAGCAAGACGATCTTGCCATGGGCTCCGAGGACTCTCCTGGCCTCCTTCAGGAACCCAATGTATAGCTCAGGGATCTCTTCGACCTCGCCTATCTGCGTGCCCCAGGGAGGGTTGGTGACCAGTTTGGTAACCTCGCTAGACCCAAGTCCGAGATTTCGGCAGTCCCAGTTGTGTATCTCCACCTGGCTGGGGCAGTTCTGATGTGCCACAGAGACCGCATCAATTGACAGATCACTTGCAATGATGCGCTTTGCATCGTACGCGGCTCGCTCGCTTGCGATGGTGCCCGAACCGCAGAACGGGTCGAGGAAGACATCGTCCGGCTGCGGGTTCGATAGCCAGACCAGCGCATGCGCTACCGACGGCCTCAAAGCCGCCAGTGAGAATCCCCTGGTCTGGCCCCGGAAGCGGAAACTAGGCGGAGTGAGCTTGACTGATAGGAGCGCATCGCCCGCCATGATATCCAGCCTGAAAGCTATGTCGTGGTTTGAGCTGTCGCCCCGTTCGAACCCATAGCTGTCCTGAAGTGCGCACAGGGCAGCCTCTGCAGCGTCAAACCGGCTGTACGTGTGCTTCCCTGATCTGCTGGCGCTCACAATCGCCTTGCATCGGGAGAGCGGCTTGTCCAGGCCCAAGTGGCGAAGAGCCGGGGCAATGTCGAGCTTGAATATGGTCTTGCGCATGTCCTGCAGGTCAGTCTTGTGTGGACCGACTCTGAACCAGGCGACATAGGAGTACAGATTGTCGATGCATCTCAGCTCGAGTATTCGCTCCAGGCCGGCTGTACACCCAAAGATGACTCGACCTCTGAAGGTCGCCTGCACCGATGCTTGTCCGAGCTTCGACATTATCTCAGACTCGGCCACACCCTCGAGCCCCGGGGCCATTGTGACCAGGAAAGCAGATGGTTCCACTGTTCGCCTCCACCGAACTCCTTACTCTCAAGCTCATAGTCCTCGAACTGATGACTCCTGGATCCACAACCCTGATAGCCCGCACAGCACAGAGTGACAGCGCCGGCTGGCCCTGCACTATGATCTCTCTTCCCACTCTCGGATCAACCAATTCAAGGCCTCTGCGATCTCGACGATCTTCCCACAGTCAACGATGTCGATGTTGTCCTTAGCTCAGCGCGCTGTCCAACGAAGGCGAGAAGCCTCACTCCTTCTTCGTCGGTCGTGTACACAGACGGAATGTCGAAGTCGCCGTCTTCGATGAGCGGAAAGGGATACACGCCTCCCACCAGGGCTGCGTTTCTGCCTGTCGCCGACACAATCGCGGCAGGTTGCTTCTGCTCAAGAAGTGCGATGATTCTTCGGTGTTCGTCGGGGTTGTAGAACACGAAATTCTTTGGCATGAGCTGTTCCTTGGCGATGTCGCCATGCAGAAGCACGATTTTGCCAGTGAGCTCTTGCTGCTCGAGTTCGTCGATAGACGAAGCGCTCGCCAACTCCGCCACATAGGCGCATCCCAGAGAGTATGGACTAGGCCGCACGCTGAAGCTTTGAAAACCTATTCGAAGAGTGGCTCCGCGGTCTTCCCAATCGACTACGTTCAGCTTGGACGCTTCTGTCTGCCACCCCAGTGACCGAAGCTCCTGTTCGAAGAACTTCGTTGCCCGCCTGTTGCCCTCGCTGCCCACGGACCGATCTCGAATCTCCTCGCACAGCATCCTCAAATGAGACACACATCTCTGGTGGAGCTGTTCATTGCCCATTTCGTGCTCTCCTCTCAACGGCGCCCGCACCCGGGACGCGTCTTTGTGCTACAGTCCCGACTTGTAGCCGCATTCCTTTGTCTGACAGCTCCCCAGTCAGAGAAACGAATCAGCGGTATTCAGGGCCGTCTGAATGCAACTTCGCATAGCGACTCAAACGTGCTGACGATGACATGCAACCTACCTCCTCAGTTGCTGCGGGCCTGAATGGCCTTCCAATTGTCCTTGAAATACTGAAGACGCGCGAGTGCCTGCGACAGGAACTCGAGGACAACGGACTCATCGATGTCGTCAACGGTGCGGTACTCGAGCTTGCGCAATTTGTATATGATGAAGTTCGGCACCCGGAGTTCGTCGTCCAACTCTCGATACTCAGCCAACTGCTCTGGACCAACGGTGGGCTCGACGATCCCCTCTAGCAGGAATCCGACCTCGATGAAGCTGCGTATGTATGTCGATAGCGTCCGATGGAAGTTGGTGAACCTGACCCCCATCATCTCCCAGCTACGTTCTCCCTCATCGAAGTAGTTGTCGAGAATGACGTGTTGTTTGACTCCCTTTGCATCTCGATACCAGCCACCGGCCGCAGATCGCATGGGATGCAGATTGGCTACAACGAATCTGCCTGCCTTCCTCAACACGCGGAAGACCTCTCTGTTGTTCGTTTCGAACTCGGGAAGGTCGCACTGATTCAGGTACGAAACTGCCAGGTCGAAGGTCTCGCTCTCAATGAAGGCTAGATCCTGCACATCTGCAACGCGGTATTCGTCGCGTACGGATTGGAGCTCCCGCGCTGCCTCAATCATGGACTCACACAAGTCCAAGCCCAGCGCGTACCTGGCACCGCGCTCAACCAACAGCCTGCAGAAACGGCCTTCTCCGCATCCGCAATCGAGGACGCTCAAGCCCTCAACGTCCCCACAGGCCTCAAGCATCGGCGGATCCAGCAAGCCATTGCGCGTCGGGTTTCTCCCCACCCTGGCCTCCTTGATCCAAGCCGGAGCTAACTCCGTCCACTGCCGTCTGAGTTCATCTCTGCGTGTCGCCATTGCTTTCCTCCGGGTCCACGACCGCATGTCACCGAGTGCAAGCGCTCTATAAGGAATTCGGGCGCCCTGCAAGGAATGCGGGCGCCCTGTTTGGTGCCAAAAGCCCACTTAGCCTGACTGCTTTGCTACGCCTTTCGATCTCTCATCTCGACCAGGCCTCGAGCGTCGAGTACGGGCTCTATGAACAGGATCCCCTTTGCAGGCTCATCGAGGTGCAGTTCCTCGGTCAAGGCCTGCACCACTTTGTCGACGAGGTCGTTTGGCGTCAAGATGATCACGAGTTCTTTTTCCGGTTCTATTTCCACACCAAACAAGCTCGTGGCCATCTCTGCACCGGCACCACGTCCGTGCAGTATTGTGCCGCCGCGGACACCGGCCTTCAATGCGATGTCCATCACATCGCTCGACATGCCACGGTCGACTATCACAGTCAGCTTCTTGAACATACTCTCTCTCTCCAGACGTTGAGCTGTCCCTGCCGAGACCTGCTCATGCTTCATTTCGTGTTCGGAAACGCCTACTGCAGCTTCGACGGGAGTGGTGTAGGCGATGCCATGACCAGGCTCTGAGAGCTGCAGTGCTTCATCGAAGAAGTCCACGACTTCCTGTGCTCTCTCCCTCGCCAGAAGCAACTGGATGACGTCTTTTCTTTGGCTCTTGATCCCGAGCAGGTTCAGAATGGCGCTGCTAACCGTTCCCTTTCCGATCAGGTGAACTCCGCCACGAATCCCCTGCTCTTTGATGAGACGGACGCACTTGTTGCACTGACTCTCGCTGAGGATCAATGTGAGCATCTGAATACCGCTGGCATTCAGGGCACCACTTGCGTTATCCATGACTACCTCCGAATACTTCCTAATCAGAAACCGCCGGTTCGGACTCAGAGACCACCGGCTCGGACTCAGGGATCACCGGCTCGGACTCAGGGATCACCGGCTCAGGTTCAGAGACTACCGTCTCAGGTCCAGAGACCACCGGCCTCTCTGACTTACGCGTCTTCAGCTGATAGAGCGCGCCCAACAGCTCAATAGCGATGATCGGCATCATGGCTACGATGGCGATCATGCCGAATCCGTCGGCCACCAGATCAGCCGTAGGCACTTGAGCTGCTATGCCCTGGACAAAGGCGAGCGAGAAGGTAGCGGTCATCGGACCGGAAGCAACACCGCCTGCGTCATAGGCCATGCCTACGAACAACTCAGGCACAAAATACGCTAAGACAGCTGCTATGCCGAAGCCCGGCAGCAGGTACATCCATAGCTGAATGCCCGGCACGAGAATTCGCAAAGCGGACATGAAGATCGACAGCCCTACTGCAACAGAGAGGAAGGCGAAGACCAGAGTCCGACTGACATGCCCTCCTGTGACGTCTTCGATTTGATGAGTTAGGACGTGCACAGCCGGCTCAGCCAGCACCGTTGTAAGCCCGAGCACCAGTGCTATGAACAAGACCGGAATCGATGAGTCCATTGAGGCCAGTTGAATGCCCGTCTGCACTCCAACTGCCATGAACCCGCTATTCACACCCAAGAAGAATATCACCAGTCCCAGAAATGTCAAGAACAAGCCTCGCGAGATGTCAATTACACGGCTCCTACGCTGCTTGAAAGAGAAAACCTGAAACAGCACGTAGACCACGATGATCGGCAGGAGCGACATCAGTGATTCCCAGGCGAGCGGCAATATCTTGGAGGAATACGTTTCGAGCAGACCCGAACTGGAGATATCCTGCTCAGGCAAAGCTCCATGCAGTTTGTCTATGCCTAGTATGAGTCCTGTCGCCAAGACCCCTAGAATTGCACCTGTTGACGCGATACCTACCAGCCCAAAGCAGTCGGCTTCGGCGGACTTGCTGTCGGACTTCATCGCTGAGATGCCGGCTGCCAGAGCCAACATGAACGGAACAGTGACCGCACCCGTCGTCGCCCCCGAAGCATCGAACGCAATGGCGATGAAATCGCGAGACGAGAACAGCGACAGGATCAGAATCAGACCATAGGCAATACTGAAGACATACTTAAGTGGAACGCCTTTCAGTATTCGCAGCAGCCCCAGCGTCATCATGGTGGCGATCCCGATCGACACGACGACAACCATCAGTATATTGTCGAACTGCCCGGCGGTCACCCCGTCTACCTGGTTAGCGAGGACACGAAGATCCGGCTCTGCATAGGAGATGAAAAACCCCAAGACCAGGCATATGGTAATGATCACGGCGAAGCTCTTTGAATGAACCAACGTGTTTCCTATGCCATGCCCTATTGGATCCAGTCCCTGGTCAATGCCAAAAAGAAACACCGTCAGACCAACGATGACCAGTGCCGAACCCATCAGAAAGGCATACAGCATGGTTGGCTCCAGTGGACTTATGGTGAAATGGAGTGCCAACACAGTAATCGTGATTGGCAAAACCGATGCCAGTACTTCTCTTAGTTTGTCCCTCAGCGCGTCCAAGGCAGCACCTCACCGAAACCTCATTGCAGTGTTGAAACCAATCGCCTACCTCAATAATAGCGAAAACTCTTGCGATGTATCAAGACAGCGGTCATTTCTGCCCCGGTCGCCGCCATGCAGTGCGCGCCGGGGCGATGGTCTACTTCAGTCGACTCCCTTTCGTAAGGGCATTCTCAAGGCCGCGTCCAGCGCCAATCCCATTGTCTTCCCAGCCATCTGCCTATAGCTTCTTCCACATCCATATGTCTGGTTTGCCAGGCCCGTTCGCATCCGGTATAGCGCCGACGACGAAGTAACCGCACTTCGCATAGAACTCGAATGGGTGTCGTCCAGTATTTGTGAGATTCCTCAGCTCGTCGTAGATGTTCGTCGGGGTCAGCTCCTTCCCTGAAAGACTCGTCTCGAAGGTTTCATCATCCGTTCCGAGTGCAATGCCGATGATGCCTCTCCGCCGGGCTTCTTCTTCGATCTCGCGAAGCAACAGCCTCCCGAGACCTTTCCTCTGGTGATCAGGATGAATGACCATAGGGTGCAGTTCCCATGTCAGCTCGTACATGGGCCTAAGGCCGGCCCAACCGAGGAGTCTCGTGCCCTCGGCGATGCCAATGCACAGGTATTCACTCACAGCGCACTCGTTGACCTCTCTGCGAGCATCGTCCATGGTGGACCATGAGTCCATGTTCCGATCTCTGAAGGCCTCGAACAGGACGAGCGCCGCTTGTTCTCTTGTAGCGGAATCGGCCTTGCAGAGGTCAATGAACCGATACCGGGCTTTGCAGGCAGATTCGTCCATTTTCCACCCCTTCAAACTGCAAATCCATCCTGCATGACTGCTACACGATCCTGCCCGACTACTAGACCAGCCTGCGGATTCGGAATGGCACTCAGCCTCGCCTACTACCGACGTTTCATGAACCGCTTCCCTGTGTTTGCGTAGACCAGCCCTCCGAGAATCACTGCCGCGAACATGACCCACGTCGCCATGATCAGACGATCAGGGTTATCCAAGAAGGGAACGGCCACAAGCGGAACCAGGACGGTCGCCGCTGCGGTCATCAGCAGGTTCCCGACGAACCTCGTCAACGCCTCTTCATCGTATTTGGCCTTCTCCTCTTTAGGCATCGTGTTGTACCCTGCTACTAGATAGCCTGCCTTCAGCAGCCTGGTGATCAATCCGCAGAAGAACACCAAGACGCCACCAAGCGCATTTGCCATCCACATTGGTCTGGACACCTCCCCTTGCTTACTCAAGTTGCTTGCCCAAGGCCGCCCCGTGGCCGACTCTCCTCGACCAAGATGGCGGCTGTCAGCCGTTAGCGCAATGGCTTGACAGAGCTGCGTTTTCGCACTAGACTACTCCTTAAACAGCCTTTTCGTGCAGACAACGGTCTGGAGGCCCGGCGATGACTCTTCCAGCACGTGAGACTCCCGAGGACAAGCCCGTCGATGAAACCGACCAAAGAGAAGCATCATTAGGCTTCCGACAAGGATTGCGGAAAGGAATCCCCATAGCCCTTGGTTACATCCCTGTAGCCTTCACCTTTGGCCTCATGGCGGCCAGCTCAGGCATTTCGCCCTTGATTGCCACTGTCATCTCGCTGACCAACCTGACTTCAGCCGGGCAGTTCGCAGGCACAAACCTGATCATTGCAGGAGCCCCGCTTCTCGAGATCGCTGCCACCACGTTTGTGATCAATATCAGGTATCTTCTAATGTCGCTCTCCCTGTCGCAGAAGATTGTCACAAAGACCTCCCTGTCGAAGAGGGCCATTGTGTCGTTTGGCATCACTGACGAGGTGTTTGCGGTCGCTTCACTAGAGTCTGGCGATCTTCCTTTCAGCTACATGCTAGGCCTGATCTTCTATCCATACTTCGGGTGGGCGATCGGGACGGCTCTGGGCGCTCTGATCTGTTCAGCTCTGCCTGAGACCTTGCACAATGCGATGGGAATCGCCTTGTACGGCATGTTTATAGCTCTGGTTGTTCCTAGCGCCAAGAAGTCTGGAGCCGTATTGGCCGTAACCATCATCGCGGTTGCACTTAGCTCAGCGTTAACCTGGACCCCTTGCCTGAATGCGGTGTCTCCAGGGTGGCGCATAACCATTGCCACAGTTGTAGCTTGTATCATAGGGGCACTCGTCTTCCCCAGAAAGGATGCCCTCGATGGATAGGATAGCCGCCGCCGTGATCCTCATGGCGATCATCACATATCTCCCTCGCGTGGCACCGATGATCCTCGTCAAAGGAAGACTGAAGTCGCGCTTCCTGCAGTCCTTCCTGTACTATGTTCCATACGCCGCGCTCGGAGCAATGACCTTCCCCGCGATCCTCCGCTCCACCGGAAACGCAGTGTCCGCCATGGTCGGAACGATTATTGCCCTAGTGCTGGCCTATCTCGAGAGAGGGCTGTTGGAGGTGGCTATCGGTGCGATAGCCGTAGTCTACCTCGTGCAGTGCCTGATGTAGCAAGTCGATCTAAATCCGTTTATGCTCGTTGTATGGCCACCGCAACTCCTCGAAGTTGGAGTCGGGACCCGTCAGCCGCTCCGGCTACTCTTCCAGCTGAGCCTATCCGCTTGGGCTACTCATCGCCGAGATCCGTAGGGTCATATCTAGGCACAGCTCCTAGCAGCGAGAGCACACGCAATGCCTCCAGGGTACAGTGCACGTCGAACTCAGGGCCGTCGTCGCTGGCCCAGTGCCCATCTGGATCCCGGAACCGCTCGAGGATTGACGATGCGTCCTTGATCAGGCTGTCGCTTGCGGGAATACCTGCGCCCAGCAGGGTCGTCAACAACCATGTCAGGTTGTTGGCGGACATGTCTGCCAGTCGTGTCGCCAGGTAGGAGAGCACTCGCTGGCTGAGGTCGCCGTAGTCCAGGCGATGCCACAGTCCTGCCGCCAGCCAGTGGGCGTGCAAGAACGAGGGCAGCCGCCCGTCGGGCTGGAGGTAACTTTTCAGGTAGTCGGCCGCGCGAACGGCTGAGTCGATACGTGCCGGGATTGATGAATCGGCACTTGCCAGGCTGTTCGGGCCGACACCGCTGAAGGCTGCGACCCACAAGCCGCAGTTCGCCGTCAGATACAGCCGAGCGGCCAGGTTCCCAGGTTGTGCCCATACCGGCGCTACCGCCGCAACCGATTCATCCTCTTTCCAACTGCCGTCCAACAGCTGCCCTTGAATCAGAAACTGAACTGCTCGACGTACGGCAGTCTCGAAACCGGAGACACCGATTTGCTCGGCCTGCGCCAGGCGAAAGCAGGTGGCGTCGGGAGAGCTGTAGTCCCGCGCCCAAGGAGGCGCAAAACCACCGTCGCCGCGCTGGTCAGCGAATAGAGCCTTCACGGCCTCCCGGGTCGCAGGTTCACCGCGGAGGGCATACTTCAGTCCGGCAAGTTCAACGGCGGTGGCGCGTTGCCGCACATAGGCTATCGCGGATTGGACGTCCACTGCCCGGACACCTCGTATTCTATATGATCCTGCCACCTATTGCGTCGTACGCCTTGATCTGGCACCGCGCTGCAGGACTCTCGGGGTAGTCGTTTCTGAGCAGTGTCCAGATCATCTCGTCTCTGAGTTGGCCACCGCTCCCCGGCACGCGCTGCCTGAGGGTCGCTTCATGGGTGAAACCGAGTTTCCTCGGAACCGCAGCACTTCGAACGTTCTGCGGGTCACAGTGGATCTCCACGCGATTCACATCGTACGCCTGAAATGCCACCCGTGTAAGCGCAGCTGCGACTTCGGTCGCAAGTCCACGGTTGATGTGATCTGCGCGTATCCAATAGCCGATCTCCAGAGCCCCTTTCCCGAGCCGGGTGTGCAGACCGGTGCCCCCGATCACTTGCCTCTCGTCCACATCGAAGATTCCATAGGTGAAGTCCTGGCCAAGGTCGAATTTCCCTCTGAATCCCCGGAGAACCTGCACCTTCGCCTCCACGTCAGTGGGCTCCTGTTCTGCCCACGGCATCCAGGGCTTCAGATGATCCAGGCTCGCGTCAACTGCCTCCTTAAGCAGAAGAGCGTCACGAGGATCCCAGCAACGGATGACTGTCCTCTCAGTCTCTATTCGATATGCTGGGCGGTCTATTGAGGCACTCACTGATCTCACTCCTCACTCTGATCGAACCGCAAACCCGAGCCGACATCCAAGTCGTGCTGGGGTCAGCTCACCTACACTGCCTGGCCGCTCCTGATCCACCGACAGGGCCCTGGCAGAACTTCAGCGCAACCATGAGGGCTTTACCTGGCCGATGAAAGCCCAAGCGTCCGCTTGCGGGTTTCGCATGGCGAACCGGGCCAAGCCTACGGCAGGGTGACCCTCCGCTCGCTCAACCTCAACGGAGCGTGACTCGAACTCGCTGCGCAGGAAAGCCCATATCATCTCATCGCCTACTGCACCGCCCCCGATGACTACGCCTGGAGCATCATCGGACCCCGAATGCTTCCACAGCACGTTTCTGGTCTCAACAACGGCGTCGGCTGCCGCAGATAGGAAACGCCGCGCCTCCACGTGCTCCAATACTTCTGGCAACAGCGGGCCGAGGGCTCCCCAACTGCCACTGGACCGATCTAGATCTTCACCGCCGAGTCTCTCGATCACGGCCTCCTTTAGCCAGCTAGACAGACCGAGATCGTCGCGCTTCGACAGGTCCAGAAGGAACCTTGCGTACCGCCAGCCTGAGAGCGGCCACTCCGGCATTTCGGCGGCCACATCCTCGCCTGGCCAACAGACGGCGTTTGCCTTGTCGATGTACACTACTTGCGGCCAGCTGCCGCACCCTCCGACGACTAGGTTGCCGCGCATGTCAGTCAGCCCGTATATGCCCACCACGTCGTTCAGCGGATTAGCGCCGATGACTGTCCACCCGCTGCCTCTGAACGCTTCGACGACTCCCGAGTGATCGTAGCAATAGCCAGCCAACCGCACCGGCAGGTGCGACAGCCCATTCAGGCGCTCAAGCAAGACCCGAACCCGAGCAAGCGCCACTTCCCTAGAGTGCCCGTCACCGCTAGGGAGGCGCGTGCGCTCGGCGGCCAGAACGTGACCATCCTGCTCCAGCACGGCGACACTCATTTGAGAGTAGCCGCAGTCAATACCCACCCACGCGGTCACACCACGAGCACCGCCTTTCACGTCCAGCATACGGTGCCAGTTGATCAGCCGATAAAGCCCCAGGCCCGCAGCGTTGTGATCGCGTCCAGTGTCAAGCGCCCACGCCACTCGAGCTCAGCGGCTGGCCCCGGAGCTTCCCAGTGTATCGGCCACCCGCCGTCTTCCTGCTGCCTGTTGAACAGATCTTCGAGATGGCGATCGATCTGGTCTTGGGTGAAGATCCGTGCTAGGAGCGAAGTGGGTCGTGGGGCGAAATGCAGCGGAGTCAACCCGTACTCTTCCACCGGAGCATCCGGTATGTATAACTGGGCCTTCGGCAGCGTCGAGGCGATCACGTCTATGAGATTCTGGGCGGCCTGCTTGTCGGGTATGTATTCCGCCAGGCGGGCAGTTGCCAGAAGGGAATGGGCATCCTGAGGAGGGTCTTTCATTATCAGCTTGAGGCAGGTCTCAGTCGCCCGCGAGAGCCAGTCATGCTGTACACCCTGATAGTGCAAGAATCCGCAGATTTCAGCCGTGGGATTCACGGCGGGAACCACCTTCGCGTGGTACCAATGCTCGGCCAGCGGCGATAAATGCGCCAGCTCAGTGAAAAACGGCACGAGGCCGTTGTCGTCCGAAACAGACTTAAGATAGACGCACACCGAAGTCGACAGTTCCCGATCCCTGTAGCGGGCCTCCGCAAGTGCAGCGAGCCCCATAGCCACGTGAAGTGGCTGGCTCTCCGGGCACCGCACGTCTGGCTCAAGCGCATGTCCGAGTCCACCATCCGGGTTCTGATACGCCCTCACAGCCATAGCCACGCCCGACGGATCACCACCCTCAAAGCGCACCTCGTAGAGCCTTCGCTCCAGCACCCTTGCATGTCTGAGCAGAAAGAAGCGGGCGTCCACCACTACCATGTTCATTCTGGCATCAACTCCTCTCGCTCCTCATTTCGTCAACTCGGCTGATGACCCAGGTCGAGTAAGACCACCGAGTCAGAAGGCTCCCCCACATGTTACCAAACAATAGCTTCGACGAGCGGGCGGTCGAACCTGCCGCCAAGAGGATGATTGATCGGGTGAACTTGTGATCTCCGGGAGAGGCTGAGCCAACGCTATTGGCGAGCAAAGGCGCACGCGCACTGCACCAGCCACAGCAGTGCTTCCGCGTGAGAGCATCAGCACTACACAGCGCACCGAATGTACCTGATTCGTTTGCGATGCCAGGTGTATGTGATGTGGATGGCTCCGTCTTCAGACTGGATTATTGCAGGGTATGAGTATTCGCCGGGACCGCTCTCCAAGAGGACTGGTTCGGTCCACGTCTCCCCGTCGTCTTCGGACACTGCGAGATGAATGGCATGCCTGTCCCCGGATGTGTGGTTGTACACCAAGACGACACGGCCGTCGCGGAGCTTCACTGCATCGATACCGGAGTTGGGGTTTGGGAGAGCAGTCACACGGCCCGGTGTCCATGTTCGCCCTCCATCGTATGACGATGAGGCGACAATGCGTCCGATCCTCTCGGTGGAGCGCATCAACATGCGAATCTCACCGCTGCTGCACTGCCACAGCGTCGGCTGGATCACGCCAAAGGGCTCGCCGGGGACTGTCACCGGCCCGTGTTTCGACCACGTCTCTCCCCGGTTCTCGCTCCGCTCCACCCATACAGCCCATGAGCGATACGGGGCCTCCCAAGGAGTGTCCCACCGATAGCCTGCCTCCACAGAACTGCCCGCCAGCCATATGCCGTCCGCGAGCACCAGCGGCTTTGTCCGAATCGGTCCCAGCAGACCGGCAGGGAGGTATGTCACAGAACCCCAGCTTCGACCGCCGTCTGTCGATCGTCGATAGGCGCCGATCCACTCTCTCGGGCTGGGTCCGATCTTGTAGAAGAGCCACGTGGCGTCTGCGTCGTGAAAGAGCACTGGGTTCCAGACAGGGATGTTGGGGGTGTTCGTCACCTGCTGCGGCGGGGACCACTGGGTGCTGGCGCTGATTCCGGGCATCGCATCCGCTGGCTCTCCGGACATGGCACGGGCTGCGTCTCGAGACATCGCACGTGCGGCCGCTCCGGGCGCGGGGCCAACGGGCTTCCTGGACACCCAGATCTCCACATCGTCACTGCCTTCGGCGCTGCCTCCAAACCACGCGACCAGCAGACTCCGATCTGGTGTCTCAACAATCGTCGAAGCGTGGGCGCTTGCAGACGGCGCCTGGTCGAAGACGAACTCGTAAGCCTCGATCGAGAGCAGGTCGCTCCCGTGCTTTGCCGGGGCGTTGCGACCATCAATGTGACTGCTAGACCCCACTCTGTTCACCTGTCTTCTATGCAATGGCATGCAAACGGGCAATGGAACACACGTGCAACTCGCAGGAGACTTCAGCTATACTCTCCGTTTTGGCCGCGCCCGCACGGTTGCATCAGCCCGCATGTGGAAAACCCCAAGTTCTGTCTTGCGCTCCACTAGTTCAGCGAGTGCCACATCGAGTTGGCTTGCGCCATCAGGGTGTTTGCCCAGATACTCCTCTCGGGCAGGCGCAGAGTCCCACAGGTCGAACACCAAAAACCGGCGTGAGTCGCTGATATCGCACAGAAGAGTTGTGCCTCGGTACCCTGGAGCGTCGCAAAAGGCCCTGCTCCAAGCTCCTCCAGGGCCAAACACGAGCATGAAGCGCTGCTCAGCCTTCTCTCGCACGACAAACTCCCAGACGACCTGAATCAAGCGAATCAACTCCCAACGTCATCTTCTCCGCGCATGCCCAGCGAGCCAGCTCCCAATACCACTCCCAATACAATATCACGGTGACTCCTCATCAGCGGCTCTTCATCAATAGCTCTTCTCTAGGGCGTTCGCTCGTGGTCCGCCACCCTGCTCAGAATGTGCTGGGTACCTGCGCTCCTGGACTCGTCCGCCAGTTCGACCAGAATGCGCTAGGTGGCCACACCCATCGACTCATCTGTCAGCAACTCTATGATACTGAGCCAGGCATTCCGAATATGGCGCACTCCTATCTCCGCGGCCAGTTCGACATTGCGGTCCCCGATGGCGACGACAAGCTGTCTGTGTTCTTCGAGGGCGGCTCGCATCCTGCCCAGCCTGGCGAGCGAAGCCCGCCGGAACCTTGTCGTTTGCTCATATAGGTTGAAGAGAATCCTCTCCAGCGGCACGTTTTCCGTCGACTCGTAGATGAGATGATGGAATCTGCTGTCAAGGGCAAGGTACCTGCTGACATCGTTCTCCTGAACGCAGGTCTCGAACTGCTCGCAGCAGCTAAGCAGGTCCTTCAGCCTGGAAGGCTTCATGTTCTCCAGCGCCAGTTCGACGGCGAGGCTCTCGAGAGTGACGCGGATCTTGAACAGATCGTCTATCTCCTTCTTTGATGTAATGCCTGCGACAAATGCCCCGCGGCGAGGATGCATGACGATCAGATTCTCCAGCTGCAAGAGGCGCATAGCTTCTCTGACCGGCGTCCGGCTGACATTGAGCTGGCAGGCCAGCTGGATCTCAGATAGCGCCTCACCGGGCTGCAACCGCCCGGTTATGATGGCCTCTCTGAGCAGTTCATAGACTTGTTCCCGCAGGGGTTTGTAGGAACGGGCGTCGATAGGAGGAAGGTTCTTCATGGCGATTGGCGGAAGGCTCTTCATGCTGATCACCTCACGATGGTGATTCGGCTCCTTTGACCGCCGGGGCTCTACTTGGTCCTGCTCTCAATCCGGCCAAGTAAAGCCAGCAAGTTCGCCCGGTTGGAGACTGGATAGAGAGAAGTCAGCTCTTGCCTGGCCAACCGAGGGTAGTCGGCCGTCTCGAGGCTGCGATCCTCAGAGTGCCGGAGCAGACTCTCCGCGCCTTCATCGAGAGCCTGGCGCACAGATGCGATGCTTGCCTTTTCCTTGAGCAGTTGCTTGATGAGCAGCAGCCTTTCTATCGTTTCCTCAGTGAACCGTCGGTGCTGGCCGTGCGTGCGCAATGACTCGATCAAGCCGGTTTGCTCGTAATAGCGGATCTGGCGGCTGGTCAGTCCGGTTCTCTTTCGAACTTCGCCTATAGAAAACGTCTTCTTGTTCTCGTCTTGATCCGGCATGGGTGCCTCCTTCTCAGAACGAACGTGCTCAGACACCCTCATGTTAGCGGACTTCGAGGATTGCGTCAAGTCTTGACGGATAATCTCACATGAGAACCGTCTTCAGCGGTGCCGTAAGCCTGATGTTATGTGTACGTGTATACATGCGCTCATTAACTTTACACCATGTTAGTTTTACGCTAGAATGGTGGCACACTACGGGCTGGTCGGTTGTTCGACACGACTACTCTGTGGGGTGAACTCAGTGCTTAGCAGGCATGACAACCAAGATCTCCACTATGAAGATTTCGAAGGAAGGATTCGTATTCCCTCCGGCTGTGCGATCGCCGGTCTGATCAACCGGAAGGGAGAACTGACCTCCGGGCATACCATTGCCGAGATGATGGCAGTGATGCATGAACGCAGCAACGGGTTGGGAGCCGGCTACGCAGGCTACGGGATATATCCGGATCGCAGCGACAGCTATGCTTTCCACCTGATTCTCGCCGACGAGTGGATTCAGCAGGAGGTCGAAGTCATACTCAGCAGGGCATTTTCTATGGAGAGCAAGGAGGAGATCCCGGTCAAACGGATCGGAGCCTACAAACAAGCACCGCTCGTGTGGCGTTACTTCTGTTCTCCTCGTTGTTCTCCCTGGATGGCGGATGGCGAGACCGATGCAGACGAGCTGCTGCTCAAGACAACTATGAGGATCAACCGATTGGCACCTCGGGCCACTGTCATGTCTTGCGGCAAGAACATGGGCGTCTTTAAGGGTGTGGGCTATCCAGAAGAGATCGCCGAGTTCTTTCGAATTGACGAGTACCAGGGCTATAGCTGGATCGGCCACGGGCGCTTTCCAACCAACACCCCGGGATGGTGGGGCGGTGCACATCCCTTCAGCATCGGAGAGATTGCTGTTGTCCATAACGGCGAGCTCTCGTCGTACGGGGCCAACAAGAACTACTTGGAGAGCTGCAGCTATGAACTGAGTCTGCAGACGGATACGGAAGTGATGGCTTACGCGGTGCACTACCTGCGCAGTCAGGGTTACTCCTGGGGACTGATTGCTGCCATCTTCGCACCGCCTCATTGGTCAGATATTGACCGAATGGGCGATCGTGAAAGGGAGTTCTACACGGCTTTGCGCCGAGCGTACGGAGGGCTCTTGATGAACGGCCCGTTCTCGATCATCGTTGCCTTTAGCGGCGGTCTGATGGCGCTGAACGACCGTCTGAAGCTTCGTCCTCTCATCGCGGGGACGAGCGGCGATTTTCTGTATATGGCCAGCGAAGAGGCAGCAATCCGTCAGGTTTGCGAGCGGCTCGACACTCTGAAGCCCTTGGAGGCCGGCGAGGCTCTCATTGGCCTCGTGGAGGAGGAGTCCAGATGCCACGTAGCTTGATGCAACCTGAGTTCCTTGTCCAGAGAGACAAGGAACGCTGCATCGAATGCAAGACCTGTGTGCGTCAGTGCGGCTTCGGCGTGCATGAATATGAAGAGGCCCGTGGCGTTCTGGTCAGCAACGACAGCGAATGCGTCAGTTGCCGGCGCTGTGTCGTCTTCTGCCCGACTGGAGCCCTGCAGATCAAGAAGAACGAAGCGTATCGCGAGAACTCCTACTGGACTGAGGACCGGCTTCGTGATCTGAGGCGCCAGGCAGAGTTCGGCGGAACGCTTCTGACGGGCATGGGCTGCGACCGGACCTATCCGATCTACTTCGACCATATCCTGCTCAACGCGAGTCAGGTGACCAATCCACCTATTGACCCGTTGCGAGAACCGATTGAGACACGGGTCTACATAGGGAGAAGGCCGGAGAAGCCGGTGCCTGCTTCGGCTTCGGGCTGTGGCATACCGTTGACGGGAATGCCCATGCAAGTGTCCGCCGAAGTGCCCGCGGCGGTGTCGGCGGAGATGCCCTGCGAGATGCCCAAGGGCGCCGCCACGGTGGAGCTCGGGGAGATGGCCAAGGGCCCTACCACGGTGGAGTCCGGAGAGATGGCCACCGAGATGCCTCCTGCCGTCAAGCTGGAGATCCCTGTGATCTTCTCTGCTATGTCATTCGGATCGATCAGCAAGAACGCGATTCTATCTATAGCGCGTGCAGCGGCTAGCCTGGGGACGATGTTCAACACAGGCGAGGGAGGAATGCACCGGGATCTGGAGCCCTATAAAGACCTCATGATCGTGCAGGTCGCCTCGGGCCGCTTCGGTGTTGATCCCTCCTATCTCAACGCCGGGAGGATCATTGAAATCAAGATCGGGCAGGGAGCCAAGCCCGGAATCGGCGGGCACTTGCCAGGAGAGAAGGTTGGGGAAGAAATCGCCCTGACCCGCGGCATCCCGCGAGGCTCGGACGCCATTTCCCCCGCTCCCCATCATGACATCTACTCTATTGAGGATCTCCGACAGCTGATCTATACGGCAAAAGAGGCGACTGAGTACAGGAAGCCGGTCTCCGTAAAGATCGCCGCAGTTCACAACGTGGCCGCCATCGCGAGTGGCGCAGCCAGGGCCGGAGCGGATATCATAGCGGTCGACGGCCTGCGAGGCGGAACGGGAGCCGCCCCAAAGATGATCAGGGACAACGTAGGACTGCCCATTGAGCTAGCCATCTCCGCTGTGGATCGGCGTCTCCGCCGTGAGGGGCTTCGGGAGAAGGTCTTCCTCATAGCGGGCGGAGGAATCAGGTGCAGCGCCGACCTGGCAAAGATCATCTGTCTGGGCGCGGATGCCGCCTACATTGGGACCGCTGCCCTCCTTGCTCTGGGTTGTCACCTCTGCCACAAGTGTTACACCGGCAACTGCAGCTGGGGAATCGCCACGCAGAATCCCTATCTGACCAGGCGGATCAACCCGGAACTGGGATCGCAGAGGCTGATCAATCTCCTCACCGCCTGGAGTCACGAACTGAAAGAGATCATGGGCGCTATGGGGATAAACGCCATAGAAAGCCTGCGTGGGAACAGGCTTCAGCTCAGGGGTGTCGGGCTGCCCGAGAACGAGCTGAGGGAGTTGGAGATCAAGCAGGCCGGAGAGGCGATGTAAGTTGGAGAGGGCATGCGAGCTGGAGCGGACACGCGTGTCGCAGCGGCCATATCGGCCGGAGAGGCCGTCTGTGTCAGTCGGGCCATGTCTGATGGAGCGGCCATGCGAGCCAGGCAGGCCGTGCGAGTCGAAGAGGCGATGCGAGCCAGACAGGCCGTGCGGGCTAGAGAAGCCACGTGAGCCCGAGAAGCCATGTGAGGTGAGACCATGAAGCGAGTGCACTGCAACCTGGAGTTCTGCGTCAACTGCCACCTTTGCGAGGTCTACTGCACTCTGGCCCATTCACCGTACAACGACCTGGTGGCGGCGTTCAAAGGCGGCGCTCATCCGGAGCCGGCCCGGCTCTTCGTGGAAGAGAGGAGGCCAGCCTCGTTTGCGGTGCAGTGTCGTCACTGTGACGATCCCTACTGCGTGACAAGTTGCCTGACCGGCGCCCTCTACAAAGAAGAGAGCAGCGGAAGAGTCCTGTATCTGCAGGGCAAGTGCATAGGGTGCGGCACATGTCTCGTCGCGTGTCCGTACGGAGCCATCAAACGCCGAATGAAGCCGGACGGCCACTTCACGATAGTGAAGTGCGACTTGTGTCCGGACCGCACCCGGCCAGCCTGCGTCGAAGCATGTCCCAATCTCGCACTGAAGTACGAGGAAAGAGAGCAGATGAACCCATGAAGTACATGATCATCGGCGCTTCGATCGCAGCTATCAACGCAATAGAGGCCATCCGCCGACGCGATCCTCACAGCCCGATTACGGTGATCAGCGAAGAGACGGATCCGCCATACAGCCGTCCCTTGATCTCCTACTGGCTGGCCGGTGTCATCTCCGATGCGGAAATGCTCTACCGGCCGCGGGATTTCTACCAGAAACACAGAGTGAACCTGCTCGTCGGCAAGAAGGCCGTACATCTTAACCCCGCAACGAAGACCGTCTGGCTTGACACCGGAGACGCTCTGGAGTACGACACCCTGCTTCTGGCCTGCGGCGGCAAGAACACTGTTCCGCCTGGCCTGGCTAATGTGCCGTACCACACCTTCTACTCGTGGAGAGATGTGCGCGAAATAGCTGCCAAGGTCAGGGAGAAGGGTCCGGGTCAGCACGCGCTGGTTGTCGGCGCAGGGTTAGTCGGAATGAAGGCAGCCGAGAGCCTGCGGCTGCTCGGAGTGGAAGTCACTGTCGTGGATCTTGCAGATCACATTCTGAGCAGTGTTCTGCCGCAAGGACCTAGCAAACTCCTGGAAGCCTTGCTCTGTGAAGACCCGAAGCTGCACTTCTACCTCGGTGCCACTGCGACCGATGTGCGGGCGGACAGCGGCAAGATCACCTGCAGGATCATGGGAATGCCGATGGCGTTCGACCACTTGGTTTTGGCTGTAGGTGTCCGACCCAATATTGACCTCTGCAAAGGCACGCCGATCGAGACCAACAAAGGCGTGCTGGTCGATGAGCGGATGCAAACCAGTGTGCCGCATCACTATGCTGCAGGCGATCTGGCGGAGATGCGGGGCGGGGCCGGGGGGCGGGCGGGGCGGGCAGTGACTGCCATTCTGCCCAGCGCGGCGAGCCAGGGGCAGGTGGCCGGGGCGAACATGGCCGGAGCAGATGCGGTACTCAAGCATCGCACGGTCTTCAACTCACTCAGCCTCTTCTCCCACTCTCTCGTGACCATCGGCGATACAACCGAAGACACTGACTCTGTGTCGCACGTGGGCTCCGCAGGCCAGCACAGTCAGTTCTTCTACAGAGACGGATGCCTGTGTGGGGCAATACTGCTGAACCAACCGGAGCGCAGCGGCATCTACCGCTACTTGGTTGAAGAGCAGATAGAGCTTAACACCTCCTGTGTTCCGCGAGCCGAACTGATGGCTCTGCCTAAGGAGGCCTGGCCGGACTTGGTAGCCTGTGGATCGGTGTGAACGGTCGCTTTGAGCTCTTCTGCGTCTTGTTCGGCATGAACGGTCGCTTCTGAGATGCCCTAGGATAGAGAATAGAGAAGACCCTGGTTAAGGGAAGAACGCACACCTTTGGGAGTGAGAAGAATGGAGATCATTGAGGGAAGAAACCTGCACTACCGCGAGCTGAACCAGAGAGTGCGCGGGTTGCTGGCTAACGGTGCGGACCGCCTTGTGCTGCGCGGCGTTAACGGGCAGCGGTATATCGGGGCTGGCCTGACAGACCAAGCCTGCCTCGAGATCGAGGGCACGGCCGGCAACAACTTGGGAGCGATGATGAACGGGCCCAGCGTGTCAGTCGCCGGCAACGCCCAGGACGGAGTAGGCAACACGATGTTCAGCGGCAAAATCGCCGTGTGGGGTCGGGCGGGCGACATCGTCGGCTACGGAATGCGGGGAGGCACGATCCTGATCCGGGGAGACGCGGGCTGGCGAGTCGGAATCCACATGAAGAGCAGCGCCGATAGGCATCCTGTCATCGTCATCGGAAGAACTGCAGGCGGGTTCCTTGGAGAGTACATGGCCGGCGGAACCATAGTAGTCTTGGGAATGACTGGCGACGGGATCAACCCTACCGACACCGTCAATCCTCTGGTCGGCAACTACGTCGCCAGCGGCATGCACGGCGGAACCATATTCGTCCGAGGGACGGCGCCTCAATGGCAGATTTCCAACCAGGTGCGAGTTGAGTTCGTCAAGCCCGCACAGTGCGGTGAACTGCTGCTGCGCATACGTGAGTTTGCGGATGAGTTTGGTCTGGACTGCTCGGGGTTACTGCAAGAGACCTTTGCACGGATCACTCCGCTGGGAGTGCGTCCTTATGCCCATCTATATGACCATTCGGCCTAACCCGTTCCGATGCAGCCTGACTATCCCCCGGGCTGCCTGACCCACCTTCCAGGCAGCCTAACCTATCGTCCAGGCGGCCTGACTCATCTCCCAGGCCGCCTGACCTATCTCCCAGAGTTCCCGCCCTACGGCACATAATCTAACACGATAGGATTGTGTATACACGTATACGTGCACTAAATGTGACACACATATTGACCCCATGGCAGAATGATGTTAGGGTATTCTCATTGAATCTTACATCAAGGGAGAGCTGGAGATGCCAAAGCTGTCGAAAGAGAATATCCTCGAAATGGCACGAGCCAACAACGTGAAGTTCGTCAGACTGCAATTCACGGACATCCTCGGAATAGTGAAAAACGTCGCAATCACCGTTGAACAGCTAGAGAATGCTCTCGATGGCAAGATCATGTTCGACGGTTCGTCCATCGAAGGGTTTGCACGCATTCAGGAATCAGACATGTACCTAAAGCCCGACTACGATACCTTTGCCCTCTTCCCCTGGCGCCCCAAGGAGGAAGCCGTCGCCCGCCTCATCTGCGATGTGTACGACGCGGACGGAAACCCGTTCGCCGGCTGCCCCAGAGGAGTACTGAAGAAGGCCCTCGTCGAAGCGGAGAAACTTGGGTTCGAGCTGAAGGTCGGGCCCGAGCCGGAGTTCTTCCTCTTCGAGACTGATCCAGAGGGCTACCCGGTAGTCAAGACACACGACCATGCAGGGTACTTCGACCTTGCCCCAATGGACCGCGGCGAGGGCGCCCGACGTGAGATCGTCTTGGCCTTGGAGAGCATGGGTTTTCAGATCGAGGCCTCGCATCATGAGGTGGCTCCGAGCCAGCACGAGATCGACTTCAAGTACGCCAATGCTCTCACGACTGCGGACAACATCGCCACCTTCCGGTTTGTGACCAAGATCATAGCTCAGAAGCATGGGCTCTGCGCCACCTTCATGCCCAAGCCGATCTTCGGGCAGAACGGTTCGGGAATGCACCTGCATCAGTCCTTGTTCCAAGGAGACACGAATGCGTTCTTCGATCCGGACAGCGAGCTCGGGCTGAGCAAGATCGCACTCCACTATATTGGCGGGATACTGGCCCACGCCAAAGCCCTGACTGCCGTGACCAACCCATGTGTGAACTCATACAAGCGGCTGGTTCCTGGATACGAGGCCCCTGTCTACTTGTCGTGGTCAGCGAAGAATCGGAGCGCATTGATCCGGATACCCGCAGCGAGGGGACTCGGGACCCGAGTCGAACTGCGGAACCCCGACCCTGCGGCAAATCCTTACCTTGCCTTGGCCGTCGTCCTGACGGCTGGACTGGACGGAATCAAGCGCCAGCTGGATCCGGGCCCGCAGCGCCACAACAACATCTTTGAGATGACGGAAGCGGAGCGCCGGGCAGCCGGAATCGACAGCCTGCCAGGCACTCTGCAAGAGGCTTTGAGCCATCTGGAGAAGGACGATCTGCTCAGGAAGGCGCTTGGCGACCATGTGTTCACTGCTTTCTGCCGGGCGAAGCTCATGGAATGGGATGAATACCGAACTCAGGTGCACGAGTGGGAAATCCAGCGATATTTGCAGGTGTATTGATATGAGGCGAAGAGTGGTTTTGGCCAATCGAAAAGGCGTCTTGTCCCGGCCGGCCGGCCAGTCGGGGCTGTCGAGGCTGTTCGGGCTGTCGAGTGCGGTCGGTGTGTCCGGACTGTCGAGGCTGTCGGGACTGTCCCGGCAGTCCCGGCCGTCCGGCCCGCCTGACTCCCCCGGCTCGCCCTACTGCCTTGTGACGCACTCCCCCACATTCCCGCCAGTCCGGCGGCGGATCATGCCGATCGGAGTGCCGGATCCAGACTGGCGCACACTGAGGAGATGGAAAGGAAGTCGCAGAAATGAGTTCCGCCGATTTGCAGATATCCATGAATAGCGTGTGGGTCATGGTTGCCGCAAGCCTGGTCTACTTCATGCAGGCAGGCTTTGCATGTGTGGAGGCCGGCTTCACGCGCTCGAAGAATACCGGAAACATCGTAATGAAGAACCTGATGGACTTCTCCGTAGGTTCTTTGGTCTACTGGTTGATAGGCTTTGCCCTGATGTTCGGAGCAGGGAATCTCTTTGTCGGCTGGTCCGGGTTCGCATTGACGGACAGCTTCACCCACCTGGGGCTGTCGCTGCCCCTGCCGCTGTTCCTCTTCTTTCAGACAGTGTTTGCGGGCACGGCTGCGACAATCGTCAGTGGTGCGATGGCAGAGCGGACGAAGTTCTCGACTTACCTGATCTACAGTGCAATCGTCAGCGCTCTGATCTACCCGGTTGTGGGGCACTGGATCTGGGGTGGAGGATGGCTGAGTGAACTCGGCTTTGTCGACTTCGCAGGGTCCACTGTGGTACACAGCGTCGGCGGTTGGGCTTCCCTAGCCGGAGTCATGGTCGTGGGTCCGCGGCTCGGCAAGTACAACGAGGACGGTTCGTCTAGAACCCTGCACGGCCACAACCTCTTGGTTGCGTCGCTCGGCGTGTTCATCCTCTGGTTTGGCTGGTTCGGTTTCAACTGTGGCAGCACCCTGGCCGCCGATGGAGAGGCCATCGGGCGGATAGCTGTCACCACCAACCTAGCGGCCGCAGCAGGTTCATTAAGCGCCATGGTTTTCTCCTGGTCCCTATCCGGGAAAGCCAACGTTGCCATGACGCTGAATGGAGCATTGGGCGGGTTGGTAGGGATTACGGCCAGCACGGCCTACGTCTCTCCCCTGTCTGCCGCTATTATCGGACTCACGGCAGGAATACTAGTCGTGCTCGCTGCGAACTTCCTCGATCGAGTCCACGTCGATGACGCGGTAGGAGCGGTGCCCGTGCATGGTGTATGCGGCGCCTTCGGAACCCTCGCAGTAGGCTTGTTTGCGGAAGATGGCGGCCTGCTCACCGGAGGCGGATGGCGACTGCTCGGAGTACAGTTCCTTGGAGTTCTCGCTGCATTCATCTGGACCTTCCCTCTCGCTTACCTGCTGTTCAAGGCACTCAAAGCCACAGTCGGCCTGAGGGTGAGCGCCCAGGAGGAGCGTGAAGGTCTCGACCTCTCCGAGCACGGGCAATCGGCATACCCGGAGCAACTCGACTACTCCAACTTCCTCAGTTGGCTCAGGAAGAACGAACACCCCGGAAACCCGATCTAGGCAAGAGCACGGCTGATGTGGAAGACGGTGGTCGATGTACACCAGAGGTAGTTGATGCAGACAAGGAGGATGAACATGGACTGCGCCAGCGTGCGAGAAAACATAACCGCCTGGCTGAGGTTTCAAGTAGCCCAGGCGGCAGCCAAAGGTCTTGTGGTCGGAATGAGCGGCGGCGTCGATTCAGCCTTGACAGCTGTGCTCTGCAAGGAGGCCTGTCCCGAGTCGACACTTGGACTCGTGTTGCCAGCGGGAAGCAACCCGAAAGATGCGGAAGACGCGCTCCTGGTGGCGCGCCAGTACGACATCGCCGTGCGCGTCATTGACCTGTCCGGTGTCTTCGAGCTGCTGATGGGCGAGCTGACCGCCTGGGGAGCAAGGGAAAGGACATCCCTGGCCATCGCCAACCTGAAGCCTCGCCTGCGCATGATCTGTCTATACTACCTGGCGAACGAGTACAACTACCTGGTTGCCGGGACTGCAAATGCTGTCGAACTCGCGCTCGGGTACTTCACGAAGTACGGCGACGGCGGGGTTGACCTCCTGCCTCTCGGGAACCTCACGAAGAAAGCTGTCTACGAGCTGGGGCGTTATATAGGGCTGCCCGAACGCATCCTCACCAAAGCTCCTACAGCCGGTCTTCTTCCCGGGCAAACCGACGAAGGCGACCTTGGATTCACCTATGAAGAGATCGAAGCAGTACTCTGCGGAACAGGCGGAAGCAAGGAGGCCAGGGAGTTCGTGCACAGACGCCGGGCGCTGAACCGGCACAAACTCGCTTCCCCACCGACTGCTCCTGCTGATCCGTGTCAAGTTTTAGTGCTATAGACGGGGTTCATAAGAAGCCATGTTAGAATATCGAGCTGTTGATCCTCCTCTGATGGTAAGATATAATGGGGCTGTTGGACTGATTCCAAAGAATCTTACACTTGGGGAGGTTAACATGCTTAGCGTGATCGAGAGGGACGTAATCAAGAAGGCACGTGAGCTCAATGTGAGATTCATCCGCCTGCAGTTCACGGACATCCTTGGCCACTTCAAGAATCTGGCCATTACCATCAGTCAGCTGGAGCGTGCCTTCGAAGAGGGAATACTCTTTGACGGTTCGTCCATTCAGGGCTTCACTCGAATCCACGAGTCGGACATGTATCTGCGGCCGGATCCCAACACCCTTACGATCTTCCCATGGCGTCCAAAGGAAGGTGGCGCCGTAGCGCGGTTGATATGCGACATCTACACCCCTAAAGGTGAACCCTTTGCCGGCTGCCCCCGGAACTGTCTGCGACGGGTGATCGCCGAAGCACAAGAGATGGGGTATGAAATGTATGCCGGCCCCGAGCCCGAGTTCTTCCTCTTTGAGACCGACGAACGCGGCCGTCCGACCAAAGTGACGAACGATACGGGCAGCTACTTCGACCTCTCGCCGCTAGACAGAGGTGAAGACGCACGGCGCGATATCGCCATCACTCTTGAGGAGATGGGTTTCGAGATCGAATCCTCTCATCACGAAGTGGCCCCTGGCCAGCATGAAATCGACCTGCGCTTCAGCGATTGCCTCAGTGCAGCCGACAACCTCGCCACCTTCAGGTTTGTCGTTAAGGCCATCGCCAAAAGACACGGCCTCCACGCCTCGTTCATGCCGAAGCCTTTCTTCGGCGAGAACGGTTCGGGACTGCACATCCACCAGTCGCTGTTCCAGAAGGGGATCAACGTTTTCGCGGATCCCAATGGTGAAATGGGGCTCTCCGACCTAGCGCGTTCGTATGTGGCGGGCTTGATGAAGCACGCACCCGCCCTCTGCGCCATTGGGAACCCCACAGTGAACTCGTACAAGAGGCTGGTCCCCGGATACGAGGCTCCAGTCGACATCACTTGGTCGGACAAGGACCGGAGCACCTTCATCCGCATTCCGGCAGCAGGCGGGCAGTCTACCCGTGTGGAGCTGCGCTCCCCTGACCCCGCAGCCAACCCCTATCTGATAATCGCAGCTTCTCTGAAGGCGGGATTGGACGGGATCAGAGAGCAACTGGTGCCTCCTCCTCCTACTGCGGCGAGCACCTATGAGCTGAACGCCGAGGAAAGAAGGGTGCTGGGGGTCAGAAGCCTTCCGAGAAACCTGCGCGAAGCGCTGGACCACCTGGCTAATGACACAGTTCTCCGAGAGATGCTGGGCGAGCACATCTACGATCACTACATGAAGGCCAAGCTCGTTGAATGGGAAGTCTTCAGCACGCAGGTGCACCAGTGGGAGACTGAGCAGTATCTGCCCACTCTGTAGGCAGACTCCCGTTGCTCTTCAGGTGAGACTCCCGTTGCCCTTTAGGCGAGGCTCCCGCTGCTCTCTAGGCGAGACTCCTGCTACTCTTTGGGCGCAACTCCCGCAAGCATCAGATTATGCCTTCTTGGCCCAGGTGAACAGCATGAGACTCGTACCGCTTCCAGTCCGAGTAACAGTCGGGAAATGCGCGTCTGAGTGCTTGTGATGCAGTGACTACGTCAACATACTGATTGTCGAGATACTTGTGCAGGACGCTTCGCACCAATGCGGAGTAAGGCATGCGCAGCCTGCGAGCCTCATCGAATAACAGGTCTGGGGGACTGTTGATACTGACCCAACCGTTCACCTGGGCGTCCGCCAATACCCTCGAGGTCGTCGGAGCCGTCGAGGCGGGCCCGTCGAACCAATCATCCTGTTCGGCCTCGCCGGCCTCGCATGACTCGTCCGATTCGAAGGACCCGAAGAACTCGCCGGACCCGGTCTCCGACCACAAGCCATGCCCCAGATCTCCGGCCGGAGCGGCTGGTGTGGCGGGAGTGGCCGGTGCGGCCGGAGTGGTCGCGGGAGCAAGCCCTAACAGACTCGCTACTACCCGCCTATCAATGAGCTGCCCGGTTACATACTGGTGCAGAATACTGACTACCAGGGTCTGGTAGTGGACTCCAGAGTTGTATGCGAGCTCTCGAAGCTGTTCAAGATCGTCCTGAGGGATCCGGAAGTTCACTCGAACCCGACGCTCCGGCGACTTCCAGGGAGGACAATGCGACTCACCCACGACCAGCGCCTCCTTCGTGCTCATCTCACGCCCATCGTGCATTTGATGGACCGTGGAGACCTCTGTTCTTGGGTCGCGCGCACGATTCCTGCCCCGAAGCAGGGTGATTTCTCAATCTGGCGGGTGATATTCACGCACTTCCACCCTCAGGAAGCGCGCAGGCATGCATAGTCTGGTGTGCATGGTCAGGCGTGCATGGTCAGGCGTGAGCGGTCAGGCGTGAGTGGTCAGGCGTGAGCGGTCAGGCGTGAGTGGTCAGGCGTGAGCGGTCAGGCGTGAGTGGTCACGTGTGCATAGTACCTTCACTTCTATATGAAAACTGAACCCACAAACGAGTGTTGGGTGACCTTCCCAGCAGGGTTAAGCTCTCCTTTTCCTGTTCCACAAATCTCCAAGGGTGATTGTCTGGTGCACCTACAACGCTGTTGTACGTACACTGTGTACGTACAAAAGCGTTATAAGGGTCGGAGACATTCACCCCCTGGAGTTGCGATCCAGTTCATTATCCATGCTAGACGCCTTGTAGTCGCTGGTATGTCAATCCATTGTTCATGCTGTTTTCATAGCATCTGCAGACACCCCCCTTCCATCGACGGCGCCCCTGACATTCGCCTGGCTCCTGCCGCCAAGCGGGAGACACCCCCTCACGGGACGGCGCTCCGCACGCCGGGTGCAGAGCAGTCTCCTCCTCGCAGTCCGGTGAGGCCTTGGGCCAGGCAGGCGTCTCATTGGGCTTCGCTCCCTAAGGCGTTGTGCTGCTCGACCGTCCTTGTGTATCTCGATCGAGCTTGCGTTGCCCGGTCGTCCCTGCATCACTCGATCACGCTTGCGTTGCCCGGTCATGCTTAGGCTGCCGGATCATAGCTGTACCGCCCGATTACAAGCTCAGGAAATCAGTTCCTTCCACCTCTATCGTCGTGGCGTCTATGCGCTTCACGTTGGGACGGTCTGCGTTTTCATCCGCATATTTCGCCTCGGTAAACTGCGTCCGAAGCTTATACGGCGGCTCAAAGCGGAAGGGAGCTATCGTTCGCACCTTGGCCATCGCTCGCTTCGCTCCGTCTCGAATCAGCTCGCGCGCCTTCTGAGGAGACTGACTCAACGTCGGAGCCTGTGTAAGCCCTCTCACCTCTGGAACAAGGCCTTCCTTTACGACTACACCCTCAATGTCAGGAACCAGTGCCCGCGCTTCTTCCACCGCCGCACGGTCACCGCTGATAAAGACGGCCGGGACTCCATGCTCGCCAGCCCCTGCAATGTTCATCCCGATTTCTCCCACAGGCAAGCCATTTATCCAACACCCTGCTACGCCCGGCCAGAAGCTGTGGCACAACACGGCTCCGATCGTTCCAGCCATCGCATGAAAGCCCAGTAGAAACACAGCATCATACGAGGAGTCTAGACCCACAGGCCCTCCGTCTCCGGCCCCCATAACCATCTGACAATCTGGATGCAGCAGCTCTACGTCCAGGCCGCCTGGGAACCCCCCATGTCCGTCCCAGGCCACGATTTCAGTGGCCCCTCCCTCTAGGGCCCCCTCCACAAGCGCATTGAGCTCAAGTGTCGCCAGCCTCCGAGCTTGGGGATAGTACGCGCCGTCGAAGCAGCACTGCTGGCGGAAGTCAACGACACCCGCTGTTCCCTCCAGGTCACATATCACATAGATCTTCATCATCAAACCTCCCCCCTACTTCGGAAGCTGGATCCGAAACACGCATTCCTGTGCTCCCGTCAGGCACGTCTCTACTACCTCTACATCAGCCGCCTGACCCAAGATTGCTGACCAGACCTGCTCAAGGTAGCTTCGTGAGCACTCGCAATAGCCGTCGGGAGGGCTCACCGCCCTCGGAAGGTGCCGCATTACTGGGCAGAAACACTTGTGGCCTCCCTTTGCCTCCGCCGGCAAGTAGTGCTGGTAAACCACTGTCTCCTCAACTACGAGCCTAGTTCCAGGGGGCGGATTCCTCTGCTCTTCGGCCAGGAACGCCTCTAGAGACGGGTGTTGCAGTCTTCTCTCTAGGGCAGTCTTGGCGGCCTGGTGCCTGCACGCGCACTGAGCGCCGCAACCACAAATGATCTCTTTATAGGAAGCCTGGTCAACGCTTTGTCTGAGTCTCTCGATGGCTCTGGCCAGCCAGAGTGCCCTGTCCCTCGGCTTTACACTGGAATCAACAACACTCTCTCCAGCCACGGCTGCCGCGGTGTCGGCTCCCGCAACTCGTTCCACCTCGGCAATGAACGCTGTGATTTCGGCTATGCTCCTGCCCATGACTCATACCTCCACATCGCAACGCACGTCTAGCGCGCATAGCACCGTTGCCGCCCTGACGTGGCTTGCCGCCACTGCGGCCCTCACGCCGCCTCCTCTCAGTGCGACATCGACGACCGAGCCTGACGGCCTGCCTCAGGCGCGCTACACTACTCAATCACCGGCCAGATCTCGGGACGGAACAGGTACGGCACTATCATTCGGTGCGTCTCGACGACCGGCACGCATTCCAAATCCTCTCGGCTGAAAAACTGCGCGTTCTGCGACTCCGAACTCAGGCGCACAGAATCGGTGTCCGCAGTGCCTGCGAAACACACTGTTATGCTCTGAACGGCATCGCCGTCCGAATACTCGATGATCCTTGAGGGATGCGAGAACACGCCCAACAGACGAAGTTGATGAACAGCCAGACCGGTTTCCTCGAGCGCCTCGCGACGCGCGCATTCCTCCAGCGACTCGCCCAGCTCCATTGAACCGCCGATGAGCCCCCAGTCGCCGTCACTACGATGATCAAGCAAGACCTTGCCCTGGCGTAAGATAGCTATTGTCGTACCGATGTGCAGCCGGCTAGGGACGGGAGCTTGTGGATCCATGTAGTAATACCTCGACAGCCGACTCACCTCCAGTCGACCAGCCAAAAGGCCTGGTCACGTCGTATCGCAAGTTCCTCTTGAACCCTGCGACTCAGCACCTGTTCAAGCACCGGATCTGGATCTCCACTTAGTCCGCTGAGCGAATCGGCCCGGCGCCGCCTTTTTTCCTAAGCCCTAGAATCAACGCCGCAGGTATGGGTCGAATATCGCCTAAGTCCGGGTATGACATGTTCCACGTAGGCTCCTCGATATGCTCGATCTCCAGGCCATTCGAGACGACGAGACGATATATCTCACTGGACAGATGCGGGTAGTTCTCGGTGTACTGGTATCGCCCGTCTGCTTTGAACAGGGTTCGCATCTTCCCGTTCCACACCCTAGGTCAAGCACGCGCTTGCCGTGCACATCTCCAATGAGGCTTAGTGTGATCGGTTCCTCCAGTGCGATCAGCGGGTTCGCCTGTTTGTCATAGTGCTTCGCCCACATTGAGTAACCCTCTTGCACTGACAGCGTTGGTCTTCGGAAGTTCATCACTACCCACCTCGCCCTAAACCTTCCGCTCCCATACTCGCATCACTGATGGCCGCGTTGCCTCTGCCAGCCTCCGCAACTCCTCAAGGTCGTGACCGTAGGCGGAAGCGGAAGCGGTGATAGAAGGTATGCCCAGCCATCGCCCCAGTTCCTCACAAGCTTTGGCGAGCTCGCTCGCAGGATCAGCCTTGCTCATGCTAGCGCCTCAGATAGACCATACCCGGACCCAACTCGTTTGTAGGACGGGCAACAAACCCAAACCGCTCGTAGAATGGGTGCCGGCCGAGAGCGGCGAACAAGCCCACGAATGAACCCTTCGTGATGTGCTGGTTGAGGTGATCCATCAATGCCGTCATGATCGCCGACCCGATACCCTGATTTCGCCTCGAGCTATGGACTATCACATCGGTAATGAAGAACTGGACCGTCCCATCGCCTACAATGCGGCCCATACCGATCGCCTTACCGCCTTCATTCTCTGCACAGACCGCATACACAGTTTTCTGCAACGCCTGGCTCACGGCTGTTTGAGCCTCCCCCGTTTTCGTGGACACCCGATTGCTTGGTATGCTAGTTTAGAGAGTAGAAAGGGGTGTCCAGTTGATGCCACCGACCAGACGGCCATATCCTCCAGAGTTTCGTGCAGAAGC